>Ga0247806_10001162_pt1 | contig 13375 bp, 14 predicted proteins | sample UWRJL059202B1_FD_179935 | JGI IMG/M metagenome (GOLD analysis project Ga0247806, IMG submission 179935) | Plant litter microbial communities from Arlington Agricultural Research Station in Wisconsin, United States - UWRJ-L059-202B-1 | ecosystem: Environmental > Terrestrial > Plant litter >... | reverse complement strand
TCCATAGCCGATAAATTATAAGCCGAACGTATCTTTATGTCTTCTGCCGGGGCTTGCATAATTTCTATAGTAGCACGAATAGCATCATCCATGTACATCATTGGCAAACGGGTTTCCTCGCTTAAAAAGCAGGTATATTTACCATCGGCAAGTGCTTTGTAATAAATATCAACGGCATAATCTGTAGTGCCGCCACCGGGAGGCGTGCTCCAGCTTATAAGGCCGGGGTAACGGATGCTGCGCACATCTACCCCATAAATATTATGGTAGTATTCTGCCCAGCGCTCACCACTTTGCTTAGATATTCCGTAAACCGTACTTGGCTCCATAACGGTATACTGCGGTGTATTTTGTTTAGGCGTTGTAGGTCCAAAAACAGCGATACTGCTTGGCCAGAATATCTTTTTAATCTTACCGGCTTTGGCAAGGTTAAGCACATGGAAAAGCGAATTCATATTCAGGTCCCAGGCAAAGGCAGGGTTTTTCTCGGCAGTTGCCGAAAGTAAAGCCGCCATAAGGTACACCTCATCTACACCATGTTTCTCTATTACGTGTTCTACCTGATTATAGTCGAGCGCATTAACCACTTCAAACGGACCAGACGCTACAAAAGCAGGGTCGCCTTTACGTACATCGCCCGCCACAACGGCATCGCTGCCATGAATACTGCGTAGTTTTTTAGTAAGCTCTGTGCCTATCTGGCCGCAAGCACCAATAATAAGAATTTTAGACATGGTAATAGTGTGTGTTTTATGATGCAAATATAAGCGATTACAATTATCAAATTCATTCTTATATTGTGCTATTATAACAATGTATTGAAAGATTGTGATGCATTAAAGAGTATTTGATTGAAATCTATAAAATTGAGATTCTTAACACCAATATTTCTATATAATTTTCAGACACAAAAAAAACCTGCCCAATGGCAGGTTTGGTATTATGTATGTTATAAATTATTCTAAAATTTTAAACAATTTATCTGATAGCCTTATCCTGAAAGGCAGGTTAAAAGTAACCTTATCACCTGCGGTGGCAATGCCACCATCATGACCATTTACACGAAGCGACTCAACAATTAATTGCTGCTCACCGGTACTTGGCCCGGATATAAGTATGCGGTCGCCTATTTTAAGTTCGCCCTGCTCTATGGTAAATTGCCCCACTTGCGCTTTAGGGTAATAATGTTCGCCTTTGCCTATAAGGGTTTTCTTAATCCTGTTGCGCAATCCTTTAACTTTGGGTGCTATGGCAAGAGCCACATCACTAAGTTCTCCGCTTTTTTTAAACTGAAGTTTGTCTGATTTACCTTTTCTAAAAATCATATTGCCTTTCATGATACCCCGGCGCAATTCTTTCTGCTCCTCTTCCGGCAGGTGAATGACATCTAAACACTCTGGCGAGCAGGTATTTTGCATGGCTTCCTGGCATTCGTCGCACTGAATAAACAGTAAATGACACGCCTCGTTAGCGCAGTTAGTGTGGTTGTCGCAAGGTTTGCCACACTGGTGGCACTGCGCAACAATATCATCAGTAATGCGCTCGCCAAGGCGGGCATCAAACACGAAGTTCTTACCTATAAATTTACTTTCAAGCCCTTCGGCCTTAACCTGACGCGTATATTCTATAATACCCCCATCAAGCTGGTACACATTTTTAAAACCTTTGTGCTTAAAGAACGCCGAAGCTTTTTCGCAACGAATTCCTCCGGTACAATACATTAACAGGTTCTTATCCTCTTTATAGTCGGCAAGCTGATTTTCTATAACAGGCAACGATTCTCTAAACGTTTCTACATCGGGGGTAATGGCATTCCTAAAATGGCCTATCTCGCTCTCGTAGTGGTTACGAAAATCGACAACTATAGTATTTGGGTCTTCCAGCATCTGGTTAAAATCCTTTGCCCCAAGGTGAATCCCCTTGTTGGTCACGTCAAACGAGGCATCGTCAAGCCCGTCGGCCACCACCTTATCGCGTACTTTAATGGTCAGCTTCAGGAACGACAGGTCGTCCTGTTCTACCGCAACATTAAGGCGGATATCTTTTAAAAACGGTATGGTATCAAGGTGATCTTTAAACTGGTAAAAATGATCGGCAGGCAGCGAAAGTTGGGCATTAATACCCTCTTTTGCCACATATATTCTCCCTAAAACCTCAAGCGGGTTCCAGGCCAGAAAAAGCGAATCGCGAAATTGTTTGGGATCTTCTAAATGGGTATAGGCATAGAAAGAAAGCGTAAGTCGCTGTTTACCGGACTGCTCTATAAGTTCGGCTCTTTCTTCTGCGCTTAAAGTGTTGAACAGTTGCATGCTATACAATTTTTAAGTGAGAAATTTGAGTATGTGCGGCTCCTGTTGGCGGAACCGCTGCAAAGGTAGAAATTTTTTAGGATGGAGCAAGAGAGAATTATTCTGACTTCAAAAATTTAAGCAAATTATCCGGCCCCCGACGATTATCCCAAAAACCAGTAAAAATTAATCTTTTCGCATCAAATTGATTGGTCAAAAAATATCTCAAACTATGCACTTTAGTGCATTTAGCTTTCAGCTTCTGAAAATCTTAGACACGAATTTCACAAATTTGCACCAATTTAATTAGTGAGAATTAGTGAAATTAGTGTCTGTTTTTGACTCCATTATTGCAGATTTTCAGTTTGCTTCTCATGGTGCAATTTACTCTCTCTAATTGTATATATGAATATGGTAATATATTAGAGCGTAACATAATGAAACTGTGCGCTTAAAAATTGTTCACTGCCGGAACGCAGTACGGTAGAAGTTACGTAACCATCCTCGTCAAAAGTATGCGTCGCATTATATACCTTTTCGGTACCGTCAGAGTTTATTTTGAACTCGGTAGTTGGCATTGATGTCAGGAAAATATAAGCGTACTCAGAAAAAAGCGGGATTAAATAAGCCTTTTCGGTGCCCATATTATACATAGGGCCTTTGTTTTGAGTGCTGTAGCTAAATTTTTGGGAGCTTACACCATCAAAATTATTTAAATAGGCAATATCCCTGCCTGCAATGCCTAACTTAAAATTAATTTCTCCTAAGTTAAAGGTATAGCTGTTATCTGCGGTGTTATGTGTTACAGGGTAGGTATCATTATAATGTTTAAGCGAAGAAAGTTCTCCATTGGTATAAGTTAACTGATAAGGGGTATTGTTTAGTTCGGTATCGGTAATTTTAGTTAGCCTGCCCTGTTCATAATCGTATGTTAATGTTGTACCTGACCTGTCATACCCAATAATTTCTCCTGCATTGTTGTATGCAAGTGTTATGGTACTTGTGTTGCCGTTGCTAACGAGTACAACCTTATCTACAAATTTTCTTTCTTTTGGTTCGTTCTTAGAGTCATCATCATTCGAGCAGCTGAATAATGTAATTATAGACAGCAGGAGTATAATTTTTTTCATGGTTGGATGTTTATGTTAGCTAAGGTAGATAAAGGTTGTGTTATGTTTTTCACAATATAATCAGAGCGATACGTTAAAAATCCCATTTTTTTTAATAGTTATGTACACAGCTATACTTCTCCTTAATCTTACCGTAACACCCGCAGCCTGATTTCTTACTATTTTTGAATTTTACATTCACCTTATGACAAACCTTAAACTCTTTATAACTGCCTGTTTGCTGTTTACTCTTACAGGCTTTGCCCAAAATAAAAACTGCGTTATTGCCCACCGTGGCGCATGGAAAACCAACAACCTGCCCGAAAACTCCATCGCCTCTTTAAAACTGGCAATAGCTTTGGGATGTTATGGGAGCGAATTTGATGTGCACCTTACTAAAGACAGCATTATAGTAGTAAACCACGACCATAGCTTTTATGGCCTGCCCATAGAAACCAGCACCTATGCCGAGCTGCTTACCAAACAACACCCTAACGGCGAAAAGATACCCACTCTGGAAGCTTACCTGCGTGAAGGCTTAAAGCAGAAAAAGACGAAGCTTATACTGGAAATTAAAACATCTGAAGTTAGCGCGGAGCGTTCTTCGCTGCTCACTAAAATGAGCGTTGCCGTGGTAAAGAAACTTGAAGCCGAAAAGCAGGTAGAATACATTTGCTTTAGTTATGATGTAGGCAAACTGGTGCACCAACTAAGCCCCAAATCTAAACTGGCGTACTTAAACGGCGACATTGCTCCAGCACAGGCAAAGCAGGACGGCTATACCGGGCTTGATTACCATTATACCGTTTATAAAGAGCACCCCGACTGGATTAAAGAAGCGAAAGCCCTAGGCTTAACCATTAATGCCTGGACGGTTAATGACAAAGCCGAAATGGAAACATTATTAAACCAAAAAGCAGATTATCTTACTACGAATGAACCGGAGTTGTTGATGGAGGTTTTAAAAGAGAAGATAAAAAATTAATTTAGTCCAATAAGGGTATTAATTTCATCTTTAAGTTTGGGAAGATGATTTATTATAATAGACCAAATATTTTCATCCGATATATTATCGTAAGCATGAATTACCTGATTTCTTAAGCCTATAATAGCTTTGGCATTTGTAATCCTGTCTTCAAAATTATTGTCTCTCGTAATAATGCGGTTTATGGCTTCGCCGATAATTTCAAAATTACGCTCAATAGCTCTTTTAAGCATAATATTGTTACGGTATTGAAAGAAGTTTTTTTCCTTACCATCAAAATATCCCTCTATTTCATCTATTGCTATTTTTATATCGTATAGCCATTTAAGAATGCGTTCATCCATATATCAATTCTTTACTTTTATTTATAGAATTGATAAGAATGGGGTTTTTTAAAGTTTGCTCTTCCAAAACATCAACCTCGCGGCCAAGAAGTTTTTTCAGGCTTTCTTTAAAATTTATGTAGTTTTCAAAATACAGCGATAAATCGATAGGTTTAAATTTTACTAAAAAATCTATATCGCTATCGGGATTAAAATTAGAATTTAAGGCGGACCCAAAAAGATACATCGTATCTACATTATATGCAGTACAAAGTTGTTTTACTTTTTCGATATGGTTACTAATTAAATTCATAGTACGAATTTAGGGAAATTTTATTAAATATCTGTTTATGCATAGCACAAGATACATACTATAGCATTAGTTCTGTGCAAGGTTTATCTTTCAATTTCTAAGCATATTATTTTTCTGCAAATAAATCTTGTTACGATCTACAACCCCCTTTGCCACCCCAAATAAAATCCTTAATTTTACATAAACTAATGTAAAAGAAATGAGCGCAGAAAAAGAAGCGAAACTAAAGGCATTACAGCTTACGCTGGATAAATTAGACAAGGCTTACGGTAAAGGAACGGTTATGAAACTGGGCGACCAGGCTGTTGAAGAGGTAGAAGCCATCCCTTCCGGCTCTCTTGGGGTAGACCTTGCACTTGGTGTAAACGGGTACCCTCGCGGCAGGATAATAGAAATATATGGCCCGGAATCATCGGGTAAAACAACATTAACATTGCATGCAATTGCTGAGGCTCAAAAAGCCGGTGGCATTGCTGCTTTTATAGATGCAGAGCACGCTTTTGATCGTGGGTATGCCGAAAAACTGGGTGTAGATGTGGTTAACCTTATCATCTCTCAACCCGACAATGGTGAGCAGGCTCTGGAAATTGCCGAGAACCTTATCCGCTCCGGCGCGATAGACATCGTGGTTATTGACTCGGTTGCGGCACTTACCCCAAAAAGTGAGATAGAAGGTGAAATGGGCGACTCTAAAATGGGCCTTCATGCCCGTTTAATGAGTCAGGCATTACGTAAGCTTACCGGTACCATTAGCAAAACTAACTGTACAGTATTCTTTATTAACCAGCTGCGCGAAAAAATAGGTGTTATGTTTGGTAACCCCGAGACTACTACGGGTGGTAATGCACTTAAATTTTATGCATCGGTACGTATAGATATTCGCCGTTCGTCTCAAATTAAAGATGGCGAGAACGTAATTGGTAACCGTACTAAGGTTAAGATTGTTAAGAACAAAGTGGCACCGCCGTTTAAAACTGCCGAATTTGACATTATGTATGGCGAAGGCGTAAGTAAAACCGGCGAAATACTGGATCTTGCTGTAGAGTTCGAAATTATACGTAAAGCCGGTTCATGGTTTAGCTACGGCGATACCAAGCTGGGCCAGGGCCGCGATGCGGTAAAAGCACTCATTAAGGATAACCCTGAAATGGCCGAGGAACTGGAACTCAAAATAAAAGACTCGATTAAGCAAAATATGGCCTAATACTAAAACCCGATTTATTTCGGGTTTTTTTATACCTTGTAACGCAACCATTTGTTTTTTTTTGCATCTAATGATCGTAAAGAAAATTATATTTACCATTGAAACGATTTATGAAAAAGTGCTTACTTCTCTTTGCCGTACTGCTAATGCTAACTTCATGCTCTTTAGAAAATGAACCCAAGGTAAATTTTGACATTGTGTTTATAGCTACAGACAGCGTTGCCACACCTGCGTATGTTACACCAGGGCACTCTTATGCTATGGATATGTATTATAAAAAACCTAACGATTGTTTTTTTGTTACCGATTTGTATAAAGAACCTAACGGATATACCCAAACACTTGCCATACAGGCTTATTTTATACAGGATGCTAACTGTGCCGAAGTGCAAAGCGTTGTGTCACAAAAGGCTACATACAACTTTCAGTGTCCGCTTAACGGTTCAGATCGTTACACATTTAAGTTTTATAAAGGTGACGACGCGGCAGGTAACAAACAATTTATAGAGGTTAATATACCTGTACACCAATAACAAAAACAGGAAACTAATTGGGTTTAGAACAGCTCATAAAAGATTGTCAGGAAAACAGCATAAAAGCACAGGAGCAATTGTACCGCCTGTTTGCCCCTAAGCTGTTTGCGGTGTGCTTAAAGTACTCCCGCAGCCGCGTTGATGCCGAAGACAATTTGCAGGATGGTTTCCTTTTGATTTTTAAAAAAATAAACCAGTACCGCTTTGAGGGCTCTTTTGAAGGATGGGCTAAAAGGGTAATGGTAAACAATGTATTGCAAAAGTACAGAACAGAGGGCATCTTTGAAATAGTAACCGAAAACATGACCGAAGAGGCAGAGGTAGAAATAGAGACAGATGATATACCCCTAGAGTATCTCATGGCTATTATACAACAACTGCCAGACAGGTACCGCATGGTATTTAACCTGTATGTTATAGACGGGTATTCGCATAAAGAAATTGCTGCGATGCTTAGTATTACAGATGGTACCTCTAAATCTAACCTTGCAAGGGCGAGAATGATACTTAAAGAAAAAATTGAAACCCGCCAGGGTAATACCATACCGACCGCAAAATGAGCGAGAAAAAAAATATAGACAGGCTTTTTCAGGAAAAGTTTAAAGACTTTGAAGAAAATCCTCCCGAATTCATCTGGGATAATATACGGGAAGAGCTGGAGGAGAAAAAGAAAAAAAGGTTTATTCCTATCTGGATGCGACTATCCGGGGTGGCTGCTATTCTTGTAGTGGGGCTGTTGCTTGGGCTTTACTTTATAAACGACAGTAACGGCACAAATAACAATCCGGTGGTTATAGATAACACTAATGCCAAACCGCAGGCATCGCCGCTTAAAACATTCCCTACAGATAAATCATCTAAAAATGACATAAATGCCAGCGAAACATACGACAAGTCTAACAGGCCAACAGTAAACCAAGAGGTAGTTAGTACTGATGGTAAAAGCACAAAGCAAAATAACAGTACTAATCATGATGGTACAAAAACCAGAAATACTGTAAACACCCATTACAACAAAAATGCTGTGGTTAGCACAGATTCTAAAAGCAAAAAGAATGCGGATAAAACTGTAGTTACCCAGCCTAACAATACTGTTGTAAATAACGCTACTACCCCAAACAAGAATACCCGTGCTAATAATGCCAGGCAGCAAAACAGCATATCCGGGAAAAATAATAATGCCCTTCAGCAAAATAATGCTGTAGCAAATAATCAGTCGGCAGCGGGAATAAATAAAGCAGCAACCGGCAAAGGCAACAAGGGCTATGTAAATAACAGGGCGCGATTTAATAGCGCAGTTGCTAACAACACTACAGGTGAAGCCCAAAATGCCACCCAGCAAAATAATGCTGTAGCAAATAAAGCAGCAACCGGCAAAGGCAACAAGAACTATGTTAACAGTAAGGGGCAATTTAATAGTGCAGTTGCTAACAACGCTAAAGGTAAAGCCCAAAGCAATAACGGCGCTGTGCCAAATAATGCTGTAGTAAACAATACTTCATCATCTGTTAAAAAGGATACCGATACTACCGCAAGAACAGATGGCAAAAACAATACTGCTATAGCAGATGCCAATTCGGCGAACGCGTCTCAAAACAACTCGGCTATACCGCCTGCAAGTATAAATAAAGACGTTCCTCTAACCGAAACTGCAATTGCAGCTGTTGATACTGTAAAACCGGAGAATGAGCTTGAAAAGCTTTTAAGAGAGAAAGAAGCAGGCAAGAAGGACGAAAAAGAAAAAGTCCTTGCCGAAAATACAACTACAAATAAGTGGAATGTAAAACCACAACTGGCGCCTGTTTTTTACAACTCGCTATCGCAGGGTTCGCCCATAGACGGTCAGTTTGCGGGTAACACAAAAAGTTACGAGAACGACCTTAGCTACGGTGTAGGCGTTAATTATGCCGTTAGCAAAAAAATAACGATACGATCTGGTGTTAACACGCTAAACCTTAATTACGAAACACAAGGTGTAGAATTTTATGCATCGCTTAACAAGTCTACAACAAACGTAGCCGCAAGAACAAATGCTAACATTGTAGTACAAAATCAGGGTACGGGTACTATTACTACCCCTAATGCCTTTAATGAAAACCAGATGCCCGCAGGAACGTTTAACGGGTCTATGCTGCAAAAAACCGGTTATGTAGAGGTGCCTGTAGAAATGGCTTATGCCCTGCTCGACAAAAAATTCGGCATAGATATTATAGGCGGTATAAGTACACTGTTTCTTAACGATAATAATGTAAGCGTGGTTTCTACACAGGGCTACACCACTAATGTGGGCCAGGCGCAAAACCTTAATAGCATACATTTTAGCACAAACATAGGTGTAGGTTTTAAATACCGCTTCTTTAAATCGTTTGAAGCTAATTTTGAACCCATGTTTAAATACCAGGTAAATACCTTTAGCAGAGATGCCGGTAATTTTAAACCTTATTTTATAGGCCTGTATTCGGGCATAAGTTTTAGTTTTTAGGCTCTTGTTGGTTAGAGCTTAGTTAAGGGTAAAAGCATTCCATGAGGGGGATGCTTTTATTTTTTTTAGACTATTGCCAATGGTAGTTTGTATTTTAAAACTCCTTTATTCCGTAATGAATTAAAGGGAACACACCCCTAACCCCCTCTCGAGACTATCGTGTGGACACAATTATCGACCTCACCCCAACCCTCTCCAAAGGAGATGGAGTAGCTACATTCAGATTTTTAAATTGCATTTTTAAAAAATATTTACCTTAAAAAATTCAGGTAAGATACCCGTTCGTTGGTTCCCCTCTCCTTTGGAGAGGGGTTGGGGGTAAGGTCAAAAAAGAAGGGTTTAGAGATGTAGCCACACGATAGCTCTCAAGAGGGGTTAGGGGTGTGTAGACGTTTTAAAAATCATTGTTTCTTCCGGTACTCCACAAGCTGGTTGTAAATAACCTGCCTTACCCTTTCTTTAAGGTCTTTACGGTCATCTGTACTTAAACCTTCGGTTTCTATAAAGCGGTGCACTTTAGCACGCATAATACCAGGGCTGCCGCTAAAAAAAGTAAACGAGAACCGTTTTTTATTATCCGGGAACGTCATGGGTACAATAGGTATTTGGTGTTCTATAGCGAGCCTAAATGCACCATCCTTAAACTCATCCAGCAAAACATTTTCTTCCGGCACGCCACCTTCAGGAAAAATGCAAACGCTGAGTCCGCGGTTTAGTCTGTCCTGCGCCTGGGCAAACACCTCTGCTCTGCTTTTAGAGTTGTTACGGTCTACCAGTATAGAGCTCTTACGGTAAAAGAAGCCAAAGATGGGAATCTTTGTCAGCTCTGCCTTGCCCACAAAAACAAACGGATTTTTAGAGACAACAAGCATCAGCATAATATCGGCCATAGAGGTATGGTTAGCTACCAGCATGTAACTTTTACCCTTTATTAGTGCTTGTTCACGCTCAATTTTGTAATAAAAGCCCATACCGTATAATATGAATTTTGCCCAAAAGCGTGCCAGTGCAAAAAAAATGGGATAGGTAGCATCAAACGATACGGATAAGATAAGAAATGGCGAAAGCACAAGTATGGGTATAGCCATAACTATATAAAACCAAATACGCCATAGTGTCCACAAAAAATACTTTACCACTTTCATATAGTCCAAATGTAAGAATTCAAACCATAATATAATATCAAAACCGTTACCTTTGTGAAAATTCTATTTGTAAACAATGGCAAAAATCTTAACAGGCATTCAGAGTACAGGAACCCCGCATTTGGGCAACCTGCTGGGTGCTATCCTGCCGGCCATCGAAATGGCCAACAAACCCGAAAATGAGTCGTTCCTGTTTATAGCCGACCTACACTCTGCCACGCAGATTAAGGATGGCAAAAGCCTGCGCGAAAACACCTATAGTGTTGCTGCAACATGGCTGGCCTGCGGTCTGGATATTAACAAAGTGGTTTTTTACCGCCAGAGCGATGTACCGCAAACAGCGGAGCTTTCGTGGTACCTTAGCTGCTTTTTTCCGTTTCAGAGGCTTACACTGGCACATTCGTTTAAGGATAAGGCAGACAGGCTGGATGATGTTAACGCAGGGTTGTTTACCTACCCAATGCTTATGGCAGCCGACATTCTTTTATATGATGCCGAGTTTGTGCCCGTGGGTAAAGACCAGTTACAGCATGTAGAGATTACGCGCGACGTGGCAAGCCGATTTAACCACCAGATGGGAGAAACGTTTGTACTTCCAGAAGCAATATCTAACGAGGATACCAAAATAATTCCCGGTACTGATGGCGAAAAGATGAGTAAGTCGCGTAATAACTTTATCAACATTTTTCTTGATGATAAAGCATTGCGCAAAGCGGTTATGAGCATACAGACTGACAGCACACCACTGGAAGAACCTAAAAACCCCGATACCGACAATGTATTTGCTATTTACAAACTATTAGGCACACCGGAGCAAATTGAAGAGATGCGTGCCAACTATACCGGTGGCAACTATGGTTACGGCCATGCTAAACAAGCGCTATTTGAATTGATTGTAGAGAAGTTTAAAACCGAACGCGAGAAATATAATTACTACATAAATAACCTGCCGGAGGTAGATGCTCTACTTAAAACCGGTGCCGCAAAAGCCGCTGTTGTAGCTAATGGAGTACTCGGAAGGGTAAGGGCTAAAATGGGCTATGAGTAGATTTTAGTTTTCAATAACCAGTCGCAGTTAGCCGCAACCATAATATAAAAAGCCACAAATTACGCTAATACACACGAATATAAACTTGTGGATTAGCGTAATTTGTGGCTTAGCTTTTAACTATGATGACTAATAAGATTGCTTCGTGCCTCGCAATGACGGCATCTGAAGAAAGGATTGTTTATTTTGATGTAAGTCGGAAAAACTCTGGCCCCGACTGTAAACTGTGACTGAACACTGAATACTTTTTACCGGCCACTATTTCGCTATCTCCAGGGAAACTTTTATCTCGCCGTGGTTTTTGTTATCGGCAATTTCCATAAAGGCTTTTTTAGAAAGATCTATATCGCGTCCGCCGCCAAAGGGTCCGCGATCGTTTACCACTACAATTACCGATTTATCGTTTGCTAAATTAGTAACCTTTACTTTAGTGCCAAAAGGTAATTTTTTGTGTGCAGCTGTTAGTTTACTATTGCTAAAGGTTTCTCCGCTGGCCGTTTTTTTGCCGTTAAATTTATCGGCATAATAGCTTGCAACCGCTTTCTTATCGTAAGAGTTAAAAGAACCCTTACGCGACGAGCAGGCAACAAGTACGGCTGCCATAAGCAGTATAAATGCAATCCTTTTTATCATGATTGTTTTTTATCTAAAAGCTCAATTTTCACTTTAAAGCTGCCTGAATTTTTATTCGAAGCAATTTCCATGTATGCCTTTTTGGTAAGGTCTATTTCGAGTGTTTTACTGTAAGGGCCGCGGTCGTTAACTTTAACATCAACAAATTTTCCGTTATTTTCGTTAGTTACCCTTACTAAGGTGCCCAATGGTAGTTTCATGTGGGCCGCAGTATATTTCGCATTATGAAAACGTTCACCGCTGGTGGTTTTCCTGCCGTTAAATTTATCGGCGTAGTAAGTAGCCAGTGCGCCTTTTTTATAGAGTATAAGTTTAGGCGTGCTTAATTTTGTAATTTTTGCATTTGTTTCTGTGGAGTCTGCGGCTACGGCTGCAACTACTCCTTTTGGTTTCTGTAGGGTAGTTGTACTACCCGACGAAAATCCTGAGATAATAAATAACAATACGGCTGTACTGAAAATAATACTACTATTCCTCATAATACTATATTTTTTTGTGTTCGTATTTTTTTTACTTACCAACAAATATGCCATAGAAGCAAAAAGCCTCTATCGAGGCTTATAAGGTTAATTTAACCACTGTGACCATGGAATCCTGCTTAGTAATAACAATAATGCTATGACGTAAAAAACTCCAATAGATTTAAATTTCTTTGTATCTTCCTCTGTTTTTTTATGTTTGGACCAGCCTATCGTTATCAATGCGATAGCTATAATATTTGTTAGAGGATGCTCTACCACATACAGCCTTAAAGTGCTGTCTTTCATTGCAGCACCCATACCGCCAGCCTTAACAGCATCAAAGTAAGGCGATGTAAAAAGCATTATAAGCCCCAAAACCAGTTGCATGTGCGAGAAAATAAGAGCTATCATGGCAATACGCCTGTCCTGCAGGTTAAACGGTCTCTTTCTTGCTAGTCCTACAAACGAGTTTAAAATTGTTAACACTAATAAACCCAATACTGCAAAAGCAAAATATGAGTGCAGTTCTTTAATGGTTGAATACATAGTTTTCGTGATATTGAAGAAAGCAAATATAAACAAAACGTGTAATAAAAAGTGCACAATACTTGTGCTAAAAGGCAAGAAAAGCGTTGTTTAGAATGACTCTAAAGATGATTTTTAAGCCTCAAACACCTGATAAACAAATTATTGAATAAAACTATTTAATCAATAATGGTAAAACAAAAAGAGGCCGTCTAAAAAGTAATTTTTAGGCGGTTCTTTTTTTGCTTGATGTTTTTAGCGATATCTTTTTCGATTAAAAAAGATTAGTAATATTGTTTTAGATTGCCAGCTTAGGTCCTGTACTG
>Ga0247806_10001161_pt1 | contig 13389 bp, 12 predicted proteins | sample UWRJL059202B1_FD_179935 | JGI IMG/M metagenome (GOLD analysis project Ga0247806, IMG submission 179935) | Plant litter microbial communities from Arlington Agricultural Research Station in Wisconsin, United States - UWRJ-L059-202B-1 | ecosystem: Environmental > Terrestrial > Plant litter >... | reverse complement strand
AGTACCTTACCACGATCCAGGTACCGGTGCTGGAATACAAGGTAAACGGGGACGAAGTTTCGTATCGTTATACGAACTGCGTAAAAGGGTTCAACATGCCGTTGAAAGTAAGTTTTAAAGGAGACCGCTGGATAAAACCAACAGAAGAGTGGCAGGCGCTGAAAGCGGAAACAGCGGGGAACAATGAATTTAAAGTTGATCCAAATTTCTACATCAATACAAAAAAATCAGAGTAGTTTAGCAGCATGTCGCAGATAAGGAAGCAAAGCCTGATATCATCCCTGTTGGTCTATGTTGGCTTTTTCGTTGGCTTCCTCAATACCTATTTATTTACGCGCGAAGGCAGTGGCTTCAGCCAGTCGGATTACGGGCTGGTAGGTATTTTCGTCGCCATCGCCACGGTCATGTTCTCTTTTGCCAACCTGGGCATGCAGGCCTACATTTTTAAATTTTTCCCTTACTACAACGATAACCTGGACCGCAAGGAAAACGACCAGCTTACCTGGGCCTTGTTTATCTCGCTCATCGGCTTTGCGCTGGTCACGCTTGGCGGCTTCGTATTTAAAGACCTGGTGATTGCGAAGTTCGGTACCAATTCGCCGGGTCTGGTAAAATATTATACCTGGTTGTTCCCGTTCGGGCTCGGTCTCAGTATTTTTTCCGTGCTGGAAGTGTACGCGTGGCAGTTGAAAAAGTCCGTACTCACTAATTTTTTAAGGGAGATATTATTCAGGCTCACCACTACCGTGCTCATCGTATTGGTTTCCTGGGGCCTGCTCAATTCCTTTACGCTTTTCATCATCCTGTATTCCTTCAGCTATCTTTTTGTGGCCCTGTTGCTGTTCGGTTATTTGTTGTTTACGAAAAAGATCAGCATTATTTTCAGGCTCAGCAAGGTCACCAAAAAGTTTTCCCGCAAAATAGCAACGCTTGCCACGCTGGTGTATGGGGGCGGACTGGTGATGAGCATTTCGCAGGTATTCGATTCCATCATTATTGCCGCGGTATTACCGGATGGACTGGCGCTTGCAGGCATTTACACACTCGCTCAAAACATTGCCAGCCTGGTGCAGGCGCCCCAGCGCGGTATCATTTCTTCTTCTATAGCTGCCTTATCGAAGGCCTGGAAAGACAAAGACATGCCGAGGATCTCGCGCATCTATCGCAGCTCCTCCATCAACCTGTTGCTGTTTGCCGTGGGCATGTTTTCGCTGATCTGGCTCAACTTTACGGATGGCATCTTCACCTTTCACCTTAAATCGCAGTACATCGATGCCCGCTGGGTGTTTTTTTATATAGGCCTTATGCGCATCGTTGACATGGGCAGCGGCGTCAATGCACAGATCATCAACACGTCCACCCTTTGGCGGTTCGATTTCATTACCGGCATCATCCTGCTGGCCATTACGCTCCCGTTCAATTATATAATGACAAAACATTATGGCATAACCGGGCCGGCCATTGCCAATCTTATCTCCTTTACCATTTACAATACGATCAGGTATGTATTCCTGCTGAAAAAATTCGGGATGCAGCCATTCAATATTAAAAGCGTTTATACCATCGCGTTAGGCATCGTGGGTTATTATGCCGCCTGGTTTCTTTTCCACGACAACAATGGTTTTATGGCGATCGTATTGCGCAGCAGTTTGTTCCTGGCCATTTATGTATCCGGTGCCATTTTCCTCAACATTTCACCCGATATCATTCCCATGTGGAACAGTTTGCAGAGAAGGTTGGGAATGAAAAAGGGAGATCCGTTAGAGGAACTTAGGTAATTTGATCAACCAGGAACCAGGAAGGATAAACTACTTTCTTGCTCCGGCCTTTATAAAACGAAAGAATAGTAGACAAAATAAATAAGCAACGGCGTAATTACTGGTTATATCAGCCTCCTACAAAAAATTTAATTCCACCAATGGTCTGTAGTTGCGTGCCGGTTTTCATGGCGCCGCGGTAATCGCGCAGGTCGTAAGAAGTGTACCAGGTGAAACTGCTGCTGCCGAGGGTTTTTATTTTGCCGCGTACTTCCTTGTCTTCAAAAGAACCGTAGTATACGATGCTGGTGGCGCCCAGGGATTTCAGCTTGCCGCGGAAGGCTTCATTGTCGAAGCTGCTGTACCAGGTAACCGCATTGCCGCCGAGGGATTTGATATTGCCTTTAAAGGCTTCGTTCTCGAAAGATTCGTAATAGCTGAGTTGCAGGTTACCGATGCTTTTGATCTTGCCCACCAGGCTTTCATTTTCGTAGGAAGCGTAATAGCTGACGAGGTATTTACCCATGTACTTGATCTTGCCACGCAAAGCCGCATCGTCGGTAGCGGCATAATATTCTATCCTGCCGGCATAAGGATCCAGGGTAGCCGCGTAATTTTCACCGCCCCGGGCAGCTAAACGGTCGTAGCCCCATTGGCTCATGCTGCCGTCTTTCTGCAAAAAGATCACGTTGAAATCATCGAGACCGATGGCAATGTATTCAAGGTTGCCGGCACGGCTGAAACTGAGCTTTGAAATGTTTTGGGCGATGGAAAACTGCGCAAGTAAAACAGCGAACAGGACGATGAATAGTTTTTTCATGGCTGGGGTTAGTTATCGGCTATAAAGATAACCAAAGTTATATTAATAGGTTACGCTTAATATGCATCCTGTCTTTTTGTTTCATAGTTTAACAACACCACGCCGGATTTTGTACGGCCAGGTTTACAATGATCTTCCGCATAGCGATTGTTTTATTTTGTACGCAGGATGGTAAAAGCCCGGTCTTCTTTGGTGAACCCGACCTTTGGATAATATTCAAAAGCCGTAGGTACCGACAATAATAAGATCATCGTTTGTTCCCCTACTTTTTCTTTGGTGAGGTCGATCATCTTTTTGCCCATGCCTGTTTTTTGATAGGCGGGGTCCACGGCAAGGTCCGACAGGTAGCAGCACCAAACCCAATCGGTAACGCTGCGGCAGGCACCTACGAGTTTGTCATTGTCCCAGGCCGTAACAACAAGGTTGGAATTTTCATACATTTTCTGAATTCTTTCTGCATCGGTCGTTGGCCTGGGCAGCCCGGCCTTTTCATATAGTTCGATGATTTGTTGGGCGGAGGGGATGATGCCTGTTTTGTAGGTTATTTCCATAAAATATGTATTGAGGCGTAAAGTTAAGGCAAGGTTGAAAATCAAGTATTGAAACGATTGCACCTGTTACTTAGCGAGAGCTGGCATTGAATTATATTACAATTTTCGACCACCTTTTACCCTGACCGCCGAGCCTTCTGCCAGTAAAACAGATACAGGCTTTTGATGTTGAAGAAATGTAAAAGACGGGCCGTACAGTTTACCGAAATCCACGTCAATGTTATAATCCTTTATTGGATAGGTTTCCCAGGAAGGATGCTCCACTCCATATTCCGAAGTCTCCTGTTCCCCGGTTTTTGTATAGCCCCAGTAATGATCGGTGATGAAGGCGGCTTCGCCATCCGGGTCCATCTTTTGCGAAACGGGTTCAGTATTCACGCTGATGGAATGCCACCGTTCTTTTTTCCATTTATATTCCACGCGGAGGTTGTTTTCGCTGGGTTGCCAGGTATGGCGCATGGGCATTGCTTCGTAATGTTCTTTATATATGGTATTGGCAACAAAAGCGAGCATGGGTTTGGGTACGATCTCGCTGATGAACACCACGCCCCGCCTCCACTCCCCGTGGCTGAAATGGCGTACATAAAACCTTAAGTTCACTTCTTCAAAATTAACATGGCAGGGAATACGGATGCCCTTTACCTGGGTATTGAGGAACATAAAACTAACAAGACTTACATAGCAGTTACCATTCCATAGGTCGATCTCCGTTTGATGCGGCAGATAAGGTTCAAGTATCTTTTGATCAACGGCATAATTGGCCATGATGAGTTTGCGCCATTCGGCGGTGAGGAAGGTTTTTGGCATGGGAGGAAGCATTTCGCCTGGTAAATATACATTTCTTTTAACCCCTCAATTTCTTGTATGCAGTATCCATCTGAAGTTTCTTCTTCATTTCTTACCTTCATCAAAAACTCCCTTTTCATGAAATACATCTTCTTCTTATCCATCACTACTGCTCTTCTCTTCACCGCCTGCAACAACAAAGATGAAAGCGCTTCACAGGATGGCCTCTCCGCCCTCAACGCCGATAGCTTGTTGCTGCACATCAAACAGCTATCCGATGATTCATTCCTGGGCAGGAAACCCTTTACCGAAGGCGAAACAAAAACCGTGGCCTACCTGGAAGCTAAGTTTAAAGCCGCAGGACTGGAACCGGGCAATGGCAACAGTTACCTGCAGGAAGTGCCGATGGTGAACATTGCCAGCACCGCGGCAGCAACGATGGAAGTAAAGGGTACAAAAGGCAGCTTTACTTTAAAAGGCTATGACGATTACGTGGTGTGGACAGATAAAACAGACAGCCTGGTGAAACTGGAAAACAGCGAACTGGTATTTGCCGGCTATGGCGTGGTAGCGCCGGAATACAACTGGAACGATTACGCCAACCTGGATGTGAAAGGCAAGGTAGTACTGGTACTGGTAAACGACCCGGGCTTTGCCAACAATGATACATCGCTGTTTAAAGGAAAAGAAATGACGTACTATGGCCGGTGGACTTACAAGTTTGAAGAAGCAGCGCGTCAAGGCGCAAAAGGTTGCCTGATCGTACACAATGAAACAGGCGCCAGCTACCCGTTTAAAGTGGTGCAGAACAACTGGAACGCCTCCCGGCTGCACCTCGACAATCGCCAAAAACCGGTGAACTATTGCGACGTGATCGGCTGGGTAACGACGGCAGCGGCGAATCAATTACTGAACGCGGCGGGCATGGACAGCAACCTGTTGAAGAAAGCGGATGCACGCGATTTTAAAGCGGTACCGCTGGGTGTAAACCTTAGCACTTCCATCAGCGTAAAGGCAACCTACAATACTTCGCACAACGTGATCGGTAAAATAACAGGTTCTAAAAGGCCGGACGAAGTGATCATTTACACCGCACACTGGGATCACCTGGGCATCGGCAAAAAAGATGAAAAAGGCGACAGCATTTACAACGGCGCGCTCGACAACGCAACGGGCACAGCAGGATTGCGGGAACTCGCGCGTGCCTTTAAAAGTTTAACGACCAAGCCTGAAAGAACGATCGTATTCCTGTCTGTAACGGCGGAAGAACAAGGTTTATGGGGATCCGCCTACTATGCGCAAAACCCCGTTTACCCGGCGGCAAAAACGGCTTGCAACATCAACATGGATGGACTGAACCCCTTTGCAGCAACGAAAGACATCATCGTGGTAGGCAAAGGACAGAACGACCTGGAAGATATTTTACGTGAAGAAGCTACCAAAATGGGCCGCAGCATCACCTACGAAATGCATCCCGAAGCGGGACATTATTACCGGAGCGATCATTTCAACTTCGCGAAGATCGGCGTACCCGCCCTATACACGGGCACGGGTTCCACCACGGAAGGGAAAGACTCTGCGATCGCAAGGTTGCGGGGCGAAAACTACACGAAAAATAATTACCACCGCCCCTCCGACGAAGTAGCCAGCGACTGGACCATGGAAGGCGGCATCGCCGATTTGAAACTTTTATTCCTGGTAGGCAAACGGGTGGCTTTTGGAAGCGGGATGCCGGGGTGGAAGGCAGGAAGTGAGTTTAGGTTGGTGAAGAGATAGTTTTATTACACGAATTAAAACGAATTGCACTAATTGTTATGATGGCAAAAGAATGCCCTTCCAGGATAGCTTAAAAGGCGGGTGATGCATAAAGGCGTTTATATAATTATACACTAATTCGTGTAATTCGCTTCAATTCGTGTTATAAGTTAAATGGTATAGTCTTTGCCACCCCTTCCCATATGAAACACATCATCTCCTTTATTGCCCTGTTAAGCGTACTGCTGCTGAGCAATTGTACTGCTACCAAAAAAAGCCAGGAAAGCGCCAGCGTAAATATTTCCGGAACGGTAAGCGATATACAGCCCGGTAAGGATGGCTACACGGCGAAAATAGTGACGGCGGAAAACCTGGTTTATTTTGTGACCATCAGTCACTCGAACCTTACCACACCCGATCAATACAAAACCGTGAAGCCGGGCGAAATGATAAAAGTGAAAGGCGATTTCTTTAAGCTGGGCGATGAAAACCATATTACCGTAAGAGAACTGAATTGACGAACACCTCATGCAAAAATATCTAAGCTTACTCCTGTTTTCCTGTTTCATTGTCTGCATTGCAAAAGCGCAGGATAGCACCTACCCTTACCCATCTAACCAAATTGTATTGACGATAGAACAACAGCGGGTAACGATGAGTTATATGGACATTAACCCGGGCAAGGAAAACGCCAAAACCGTATTGCTGCTGCACGGGAAAAACTTCAACGGATTTTACTGGAAGCGCGTGATCGAAAGCTTAAGCAAGGAAGGCTACCGCGTGATCGTACCCGACCAGGTGGGCTGGGGCAAAAGCGACCGCCCGAACATCCACTACAGTTTTCACAACCTGGCGGCCAATACAAAACAACTGCTGGATACGCTGGGCATCAGGAAAGTGACGCTGGTGGGCCATTCGATGGGCGGCATGCTGGCAACACGCTTAACTTTACTGTACCCGCAGGTGGTAGAAAAACTCGTACTCGAAAATCCAATTGGACTGGAAGATTATAAAACTTTTGTGCCTTACCAATCCATCGATACATTGAAACAAACGGAATTAAAAGCTACCTACGAATCCTACCTCGCGTATCAAAAAACCTATTACCCGGTGTGGAAACCGGAATATGAAGCGTTGGTGAAAATGCAGGCGCAGGACCTGGCAAGGCCGGATTTTGAGAACGTGGCGTTGGCGAATGCATTGACTTATCAAATGATATACGAGCAACCGGTATACTACGAATTTAAAAATATAAAGGTACCCTTGCTGCTGATCATTGGCCAGGCCGACCGCACCGTGGTGGGCAAAAATAAAATGCAACCGATGGCAGCAGCCACGCGCGGGCAATACCCCGAGCTGGGACGGGCCCTGGCGAAAACCGTGAAAACCTCTACCCTGGTGGAACTGCCGGGTGTTGGACATATCCCGCACATACAATCCTTCGATCTTTTTATAAAACCTTTGCTGGCATTCCTTAAATAAATTTCATGGCACAACAAAACTATAACAACCACGTGCGGTATTATCCACCGCACCATTTCGTGTTTTATCCTGTAGTAAGCATCTTACTGGCGCTCGGCATCCGTGGTTATATAAAAGATGAACCGAACCAATGGTTGTGGGCGGCCGTGGCCTTGATCGCCGTACTGATCGGCTGGCTTTCCTTCATGTTGCGTCAACATTATGCATTAACGCTACAGAACCGCATCGTGGTCATGGAAATGCGGTTGCGTTATTATATCCTCACCCAAAAAAACTTTGAACCGGTTGAACAAAGGCTATCGTTCAGCCAGGTCGCGGCACTGCGTTTTGCACCGGATAACGAATTGCCGGCATTGATTGAAAGAACGCTGGCAGAAGCGCTGGATGCGGCTGCTATTAAGAAAGCGATCGTTAACTGGAAGGCGGATGAGAAAAGGGTTTGATAGTTAAAGGTTGAAAGTTGAAGGTTATAGACCACATCCAGTAAAAAGTTGTTGAAATGGTTGAAAGTTTTACTGTTCGCCTAATTGCGAACCCATTGTCAATGAAAAAAATATTACATATTAAATATTCCCTATTAAATACCTAACCTTTCTTTGGCAACTCCCGCCCGAATGGATATTTTCGTCCCGCATTCTTTATAGTATAACCAAAACCTGCAACGTTATGAGATCTTTCTTCCTGGCCTGCCTGTGCGCAGCCAGCCTGTGCACCACTGCACAAAGTAAAAAATTCACTTTCAAACTGGGAACAGAATACGAGTTGCCACGCAAATCGGATGACCTTTCTTTTTTCGGGAACGATAAAGACGGCATCGTGAACCTGACGATGAAAAAAAAGGAACTGACGATCATGCGTTTCGATCCCAAGACATTGGTACAAACCGAAGACAAAGTGATACCGCTGGAAGAAGCCACCAAAAACTTCAACAGCGAAGTGGTGGTTGACTTTGGTACGAACTGCTACTGGCTGCACAGCGACTGGGATAAATCAGAAGAACGCGAAACGCTGTATTACGACCAGATCGATGTTAAATCGGGCAAGATGCTGGTGACTAATAAAAAAGTACATGAAACTTCGAGGCTGGCGGGCGATATGGTACAGCGCGGATTTTACAGCTATAAACTCGATAATAAATACCAGTTTAATTTTGATGCAGACAGGAAACATTTACTGGTAACCTACCGCCTGTTCCCGGAAGAAAAAAGGGATAAGAAGAATTACGACAAACTGGGCTTCCAGGTGTACGATGATCAAATGAAAAAACTATGGGGCGGCGAATTTACCATGCCTTACACGGAAGCGGTGATGGACAATTCCGACTTTTCAATCGACAGTGACGGTAACGCCTACCTGCTGGCAAAAGTGTACAATTCAGATGCCCGTAAAGAAAAAGACAAGGAAACCGGCGGCCCGGGCTATCATTACGAAGTGATGAAATTCAGCAAAGGCAATAAGAACCCCATCGTGGCTACCATTTCCCTGGATGATTATTTTATCAAAGCCACGGTACTGATCGAAAGCTCGACACATGAAATGCTGATCGCCAGCACCTACAGCAAAAAGAACAGGGGTAATGGCACGGACGGCGTATTCCTGGCAACACTGGATGGTGCAGGAAAAGTAAAAAAATACAAGAATGGTTATTATGAATTCCCATTGGCGGAACTACAGAAATTTGAATCGGCCCGCAGCAAAAGAAGGATGGAAAGGAAAGACGATTACGAAGCGCCCAACATGAGCGTACGGAATGTAGAAATTGAGCAGGACGGCAGCGTTTTCATTGCGCTGGAAGAATATTACGTGGTGGCAACCACGCACACCAGCAGCAACGGCAGTTCTTATACAACCTATACTTATTATTACGAAGACATCGTAGGCTGCAGGATCAACGTAAAGGGCGAATTTGAGTGGATGCGCAAGATCCCTAAAAAACAAAGGGGCAACGCCGGTCGCGGTGGCATGAGTTTTAAACTGGTAAGCGATGCATCAGGTTATTACATGCTTTACCTCGACAACCTGAAGAACATGGAACTGGCGGAAGACGAAGTGCCGAAATATCACCTGGATGGTTATGGCGGGCAGGTAGTGGTTACGCGCATCAGTCCGAAAGGTGAAGTAAGCAAGGAAGTAGTTTTTGATTCACGGGAAGAAAACCTGCGCATATTTCCTGCGAGTTTCAGCAGGATCAGCGGCACACATTTTATCGGCAGGGCAAGTGTGAAACGCGGCGGTTACCGCCCTTTGTTGATCACGGTTAATTGATAATTCACAATATTATTATAAAGCTTAGGTAAGGTATTCTTTCGGGATGCCGGGCCTAAGCTTTTTTGTTTCACGCAAAGGCGCAGGGGAGAAAAACAAAAGAGGGTGTTTGGTGAGAATGAATCATAGCCAATCATTAAATCAGTCCAAATCACAGTTCAGACAAATGTGGAGGAAATTCCGCAACCATCCCGCTAAAATGCGGGACATGGAGATGAATGGCTTAATTGATTGGACGGATTAAACAGGAATTACAGGACCGTAATGTAATTTCTTCTTGTCTTTCCTGCTTTTGCCGGGAAACAGGATATCATGCGCAGTTTCATAGCCTTCGTCGGCCACCTGCATCAGCCTGTCTTCAAAATCCTTGCTGGTCTTTTCGCTTTTTTTGAACATTTTTAAGATAAACCCTGCTGCGGTAATGATCGCAGCACCCAATGCTACTTTAAAGATCATTTTCATACGTATATTTTTTATTGCTTTAATTCAAAAACTAAGCCACGGTTATGGTTTGTCATACAACTTTGTGGTAAGCTTTTCTTAAGGATGCTATAAAGAAGGGGATTCCATAACATTCAATTTGGAGATGTGCTGATTTTGAAATTTGGAGATTGAAGACCTCATGAATTTTAATACGATGTAGAATAGTTGGGATGCCCAATCGCCAATCTACAAATCACCTAATTTTCAAATTATTTACGCTCTTCTACGGTTGCGCGTTTATTTTGTTCAGCAATAATCTCCGCCAATTTAGGACCGGCATATTGCTCGAGCGTGGAAACCGGTATGTCCAGTGCAGCAGGGTTGGTCAATAACTGCCACCAGGGTTTCGGCGCATCGAATACATAAGTGCCGAAAACCACTACGGGCGTACCTTTGGCCCGTACATCGTCGGTACCTTTTAATACCCACTGATCAGCCCAGTCGTATAGGAAACGCGCATCTTTTTCCTGCAACCGCAGGCAACTGTGCGAAGCGGGGTAACCCGGCAACTCGTATTGGTGAAAGCCTATCCCCTCTTTGTTTTCGATGTTGAAATTCCATTTCAGGTCCCACTCGTCGTTGAAGGTGCTGGTGGTTTGCTCGGCTTTCCAGTTGGTGTAATACAATCCTTCAGGCGTGGGATCTTTTTTACGGCCCATGTTGGTGGGACCGGTATAAGCGAGTTCGCCGTATTCGTAAGCGGCAAAACTTTGCGATGGATAAGAAAAGAATAATATTTTCTTAACGTCTTTAAGAAAAGGTACAGAGATCGGGAATGGCAGGTAAAATTCCCGGTCGCCAGTCAAATCGTCGGGCACGAGGATGGAATCCATCCTTAACAGATTTGCCTTATCGGTGCGGTTCACGAACGTAACGATGTCGAACTGGCGCTGATCGCCGGTACTGTCGTTCTTTTTTACCCAGGCTTTCGCTTTTTCAACATGGTATGTTACAGCAGAAGGTTTTTTTCGTTCTTTCTTTTTAATCACCACCGGGCCGGGCGCGTCGTTGTCAACTGTTCCGGCGTTGTTACAACTGGTCAATAAAAATGCGCCGATACAAAAAGAAAAAATAGCGGGTATGAATTTCATGTGGTTTTATTTTCCTGCTATAATGTAAAATCCATGCCAACAGGAAAAAAACTTATATATCATACTCTTTCAAACGAAAAAAGTGCGCGGTGCGGTTGTTTGTTCTTTGTGATGATATCGCGGATGATTTCCGCGGCAATGAGACTGAAGGTAATGCCGTTGCCGCCAAAGCCAAGCGCAAACAGGCTGTTGGGCTTTTTGGCATAAGGGCCAATAAAAGGCAATCCATCTTTGGTGGAACCGAAAGTCCCCGTCCACTTGAATTCCGCTTCAAAAGGAATATTGGGAAAAAGCTTGTGGAAATCGCGGGCGAGTGCCGCAGATTTTTTTTCTATGAGTTTATCGCGCCGCACGGGATCGCGGAATTTTTCATCCCTGCCGCCCACGATGATCCTTTTGTCTTTGGTAGTACGCATGTACAAATAAGGATCTGCTGTGTTCCAGATGAGCAGGTCGTCTTTCCAAAGCGGCGTACTTTCTGTTAATTGCTCGCTTACGATCGCATAAGTACATTGCAGGTCCACGATCTTTTTATCTATGTATTGTACCGATTCATAACCATTGGCATACACAAGTTTGCCGGCGATGACAGAATTTCCTCTCGATGTTTTCATCACTACCCTGCCGGTTTCGTGTTTGATCGTTTCGAGTTGTGTGCGATCGTAAACCCGCATGCCTTTTTTTATGCAGTACTGCAGGATGGCATGCGTGAGCGCATAGGCATCGGTTTGACCGGCAGCGGTGGAAAGTATGGCCGCGGGTGCATCAAACCCGTAGTTTGCCTGGATGTCTTTGCGTTCGAGGTATGCCACTTCAAAACCATTAGCCTTGCGGATGGCATATTCTTCCTTCAAAAAATTCCGGTCGCTTTTGACAGCGGCATAATACAGGCTGTCCTTTTCTTCAAAGGCGGAGGAGCCGGTTGCTTTTTCGATGGCAGCTATTTTGCCGATGGCAGCTTCGCATAATTTATAGGCGGTCACGGCATTTTGTTCGCCGATCATCGGTGCCAGTTCGCTGAGCGAAACATCTATTTCATATTGCAACAACGAAGTACTGGCGCAGGTACTGCCCAGGCCAATGCTCCTGCCATCTACCAATAAACAATCCACGCCCGCATTCACCAGGTAATAAGCGGTGAGCGCGCCGGAAATACCACCGCCCATGATCACCACATCCGCTTTCGCATCTGCTTCGAGGGAAGGATACTGGTAAGGCAGCCCGTTTTTAATAAGACCGAAAGGATAACCGGAGATAAGATTCATTAATTATGAATTATGAGTTATGAATTATGAATGGATTGCAGGTATCCAGGATCCAGCATCCAGTATCTATCCTTATACCACCAGCAGCCCCACCTTATACAATGTATTCACCGGTTTGTTGTCCCAGAAGAGTTCAAAATTTTCGAGGCCGGCGGCTTCATAATCGGCTTTTATGTCCTGTAGCGTGTAGGGTTTGCCGTTAGCCTGCCCGATCTTTGCGAGCATGGCGGCCAGCCATTCCCCCTGTTCCTTATCCACCCTGATGGTGAGGGTTTCGCGCCGGTTACCGAACTGCAGTTCGGTCACTTCCCACTGGTTGCCTTTCTTCGATTTGGTAAAACTGTCTGCCTGCGCCAGGTGACCAAGCCAGGCGATCTTGGCGGTGGGTTTTTGGGCGACGTATTCTTCCGTTACAATGGCATTGCTGATGAAATCGGGCGCCACGGTGGTTTTCGGCACTTTAAAATCGAACCATTTCTGCAAAGGATAATCAAAACAGGCGCCGTGCATGTAATTAAGCAAAGATTTCTTCAAACCAAAACTATAAGCATCGTGGTCGGCGCCGGTGGGATCTTCATGCACGATGTCGTTGTTGGCAAAACTGCCTTCGCCCGACATTCTTTTTACCTTGTACAGTTCCGGGTTCAACCCAACAGGACTATGCGCCGTCATGGCAAACTGGTGCCAGAAAGCGGATTGCAGCACCCCGGCTTCAAACAACTGCCGCACCATTTCCAGCGAGTCGATCGTTTCCTGCGCGGTCTGCGTGGGAAAGCCATACATGAGGTAGGCATGCACCATAATGCCGGCTTCGGAAAAATGTTTGTTCACCCTGGCCACCTGCGCCACCGTAATACCTTTCTGTATAAGTTCGAGCAAACGGTCAGACGCCACTTCCAGTCCACCCGAAACGCCCACGCAGCCGGAAGATTTCAGCAGCAGGCAAAGGTCGCGGGTAAAACTTTTTTCAAAACGGATATTCGTCCACCAGCTTACCACGAGTTTACGTTGAATGATCTCCAGCGCGAGTGCACGCATGAGCGCGGGTGGTGCGGCCTCATCCACAAAATGAAAACCTGTTTGGCCGGTCTGGGCAATCAGTTCTTCCATCCGGTCGCACAACAACGAAGCGGT
>Ga0247806_10001160_pt1 | contig 13399 bp, 10 predicted proteins | sample UWRJL059202B1_FD_179935 | JGI IMG/M metagenome (GOLD analysis project Ga0247806, IMG submission 179935) | Plant litter microbial communities from Arlington Agricultural Research Station in Wisconsin, United States - UWRJ-L059-202B-1 | ecosystem: Environmental > Terrestrial > Plant litter >... | reverse complement strand
ATGGCTTGTCCGTACCACCAAACGGTGCATCTCGATAAAACCCGCCAGTTCCGCGTAGACAGTGAGTGCGCGGATGTGTTTGCGATGACGCACGAAACCTTTTTTGTGCTGCCTTCCGTGATCGAGCGCTATTACCGTTTTAACCACCCGAATTACCGTTCCCTGCCCGAGTTTCTGCCCGGTTGTACAGGTCGTGCAGCAGACAAGGCGATGTCGCTCGTTTACCCAAGAAACGGCAGCCGGATCTATGTGCCGATCGAGATCGACGGAAAACCCGGAAGAACGATCTTCGAAGCGGTTCACCGCAACAGTCATACGAAAATATACTGGCACCTCGACGACCGCTACATTGGCGAAACGATGGAAATTCATCAGTTGGCGCTGAACCCGCCGATTGGAACGCACAAGCTCACACTTGTAGATGCGCAGGGCACTTCCACGAGCGTGAGCTTTGAAATATTGGGGAAAAACACGAAAGGACTTTAGTTCTTCGGCTGGCCGTTTTTGGATTTCCCGGAACCAAGTGTGTCTTCTCCGAAATCGCGGGATTGTCCTGCTGCCCCGTAGCCGCCATCGCTTCCCTGGTTGGTATTTGGAGCCTGTGGAGAAACGGCACTGGCATCTCCCTGCGAGCCCTGGTTGCCTTTGGCTTCCTGCTTCATGCGGAATTCGTGATTGTGCTGGTCTTCGGCAGTACCGCCGGGACCGCAGCTTGTGATCATCAGTCCGAAAGAGATGGACACGAACAATGTCATTGTTTTCATAGCATTCAATTTACTTATCAGATAATCGGGGTGCCGGCATTCTCATCTGTAGGATCGTGCTCGTCCTGCTTACCGGTCGTTTTTCCTGGTTTGGATTTTGGCTCGCTCAATGGATTTTTGCGCGTAGTTAAATCCTGTAGTTTCTCGACATCTGCTGCGAGTTTACCCGTTACAGGTTTTTTTGAAGAAACCTGATTTTCTGTACTTTTGTTTGTTGACTTTTCCATGGTGCTTTGTTTTAGTATGAATATCCGGATAGATTTAATCTTTGGGTCCGGGATCTGGCCTGGAACCCGGAGGAAAGGTGTCGTTTTCTATGGAAGTTCCATCCTGGGGGGCGGTCGGACTTTCATTCAGGGTCGCGTCCTGCATGTCTTTGATATCGTTTTTTCCTTCGTTTTGATCAGCGCAGGCTGTCAGCAGGAAGGTTGCAGTAATAACCGCCAGAAAGGGTGCAGCTAATTTTTTCATGTCATTTGTTTAAATGACCACTGCAATTGAGATACCTGCGCGTGTTATGGGCAATGTGTGGAAATAGGCGCTGTAAAATGCCGAATTGTAGATGCACGTCCCCAGATGCGGGAGATCAGACTGCTAATTGACTGTTTTTACCGGCATCTGATTTGAAACAGCTATTTTCCAATACGATGCAGTATGAAAAATCAGCGCAAGCACAAACATGCGGAGGCCAAATCAGGTAAAAAGACGGAAGAAAGGCACGTCATTTCCAGGTATAGATCTAATCCTGAAGCGAGATTTTTGCACATCCTGCCGGATGTCGAAGAAACGCTGACTGCGGAAAGATGGATCTGAAAGTTAGGCGCAGATCAGGGTTTGGTCTTCACAAAAAACAATTCCGGTTTGCGGATATTTACTGCTTCCAGGGAAGGATTCCACAGGTAAACATGGATCACGTCTTTGCTGTCGAGCCTTGCGGGAACAGGAATCGCGAGGTATGCTGATTTCGCAGCCGGATTAGTCACCCGCGATTGATCATATGCTACGTAAAGCAATGGCTGTTCATTTTCCAGGCGCATCACGTCGTCTCTTTCTGCGGTAGCCACAAAGTTCACCGGATGGGTGAGTGCGCTGTCCAACGGCATGCGGACATACAGGTAGCCATCGTTTCCAAAAAGCTTGCGGCAATTGCCTACCGGGATTTTTAGCGCACCGGTAAATTCCTCCGCAGTACGGACCTTTTCCGGGAAAGTATTTTCAAAATCAGCCGTAAAAGGTTGAAGTTCCAGGCCGCCGACTGCATGGGAAACAGGCTCTTTGCTGAAAATTGTAAAAGCGCTGTTGAAGTAATCCGTGTGTTGCACAACGTGTGGAAAATAGTTCCGGATCACTTCATCATACATCGGCAGGTGTGCATTGTTGCTCCAGCTATATATGAAATATGGTTGGGTCGATTGGGCAGCCCTTTCCGCCAGCGCATACAGGGTTTCTTTGCCGGCCCAATCCGCGATGGATTCATTGACCGGCTGATCGAGGTAATAATTGAGGTAATCCGTGCTGCAAAAATTGGATGCAAAGGTGATTTTGTCTTTGCCATATTCCTCCGTATATTCATTGGTCAATTCGCCGATTTCCCGGAAAACGCCGAAATTCAAGGGTTTCAGCAAGTTTGCTTTGTAGATACTGTGCACGCCGACAAGGACGGGGAACACGAGCAGCAACACCTGGAAAGGACCGCTTTTGACCTTCCCGAATCCGCGGAAAAGTACGAGCAACAGGAAAGGCAGGAGGAAGAGCATGACGAGATCGCGCAAAACAGGCGTATACCAAACGGAGATGGCGTAGCCTGCGAGAAAAGAAACTGTAAACAGCCAAAGCACGAGCTTTTCTGCGCCTGTCAAAGGGGTATACCAGGCTTTTCGGATGGAAAAAAGTACGAGCACAATAAATCCGCTCAGCAATAACCAGGACTTATTCAGCAGGGCGAAGAAAAATTGCGGGAGCCATTTCCAGTCGGGAGCCGACAACCAGCCCAATCCGCCCTGGCCGAGCTGGAAAGCAGTCACCGGCCAATGCGGTAAAAACAATAAAATGCTCAGTATGCCTGTGAGCAGGATGTCTTTCCTGCGTTCGGGTTGTACATAGATCAGGGCAGATAAACCCAAAAATCCAGCTGTCAGGAAGGCAAAATAATGTGAGAGCATCGCGCCTGTCAATCCAATCACTAAAGCCGCGTGCCAGCCGGAAATCCTGCGTTCCAGCTCATGGATCTGCAAGACGGACCAAAGCGCCAGCAGCAGGAAAAATGTCCCGGAATTGTAAGGACGCGCGAAAACGGTGTTCATGACTGTGAACGCAAGACCGGCGTACAAAGCAATGATCAGCAACCCGGTGTTTTTATTGAAGAAGCGGATACTGATGCGGTAGATCAGCCAGGAATTGAGCACGTAAAATAACAGCCCGGTTGCGCGCAGGCTGAATTCGGAATCGCCGAAGATGCGTACCCAGCACCAGAGGAAAGCCTGGTAAAATACGGGATGCATGTCGCCGGCTTTGACGCCGAGGTGCCAGAAGGACTGCCAATCGTTGAAACGCGTGCGGCCCCAAGCGCTGAGCTCGTCGTTGGACAAGCCCTGATAGTGCATAAACAACAATCTGAAGATCAGTCCGATCAGCAATAAACCGATGAAAAGCCCGTGCTGACTGAAAAAGGAAGCCCGGATGTGAGGAAGGGGGTCGGGTGTGGACGGAGTATGAAAAGTAGCTTCTTCTGAGCCGGATTGCGGAGGATATGCCATATCACAAAAGTAATTAAATTCCGTTTTGTGGGAGATCCGAAAGAATCAGTCAAAAATAATAACGGATATAGACATATTCCTTTCAAGGCTGCTTCTAGCCTAAGTCCGCTAGCGATTGTGTAATTATCTGGATCCCAAAACACCTGTTTCCAGCAGATGTATAACGATTAACATCAGCATCAGGTAGAAACAAATTCCCGCATTAACAATGCAGATCACAAAGCTAATCAGCTTGTATGCACGTTTCTGGATCAGCCAGAGGATGTCGAACAGTAAGATAATAACACTGATGCCGACGATCCAGATATTGATATAGTCAAAATGAGACCTGCTGAAAATGTAAGATGCAAAAAGCAGGCAATGGATCGAAAATAGCAGCCAACGTGTATCGGGAAGTCTCATGATTGATCAATCATCTCAAAGTATTCCTTTCACCCGCAGGAATTCATCCAAAGCCTCCGGATCGGCGTACAATACTTCGCGGGCTTTACTTCCCTGGAAGGGTCCGATGATACCGTAACCTTCGAGTTGATCGACAATGCGGCCTGCGCGGTTGTAACCGAGCTTCAGTTTGCGTTGCAGCAAACTCGCGGAACCTTGCTGGTGGATCACGACAATGCGCGCTGCATCTGCAAACATCGGATCGATGTCGTTCAGGTCAACTTCCTTGTCATCACCGCCATCACCGCCTGTATATTCCGGCAACAGCAAAGCATCCGGGTAAGCGCGCTGATCGCCGATGAAAGCGCAGATCTCGTCTACTTCAGGCGTATCCACGAATCCACACTGGAGGCGTTTGAGGTCGGAACCGGTGGAGATCAGCATATCCCCACGGCCAATGAGCTGGTCGGCGCCGGACGCATCGAGGATGGTCCTGGAATCTATTTTTGAAAGTACGCGGAACGCGATACGCGCCGGGAAGTTGGCTTTGATCATACCGGTGATCACGTTCACGGATGGACGCTGGGTTGCAACGATGAGGTGAATTCCAATCGCACGCGCCAGCTGGGCAAGGCGGGCAATCGGGTGCTCGACTTCTTTGCCGGCAGTCATGATCAGGTCGGCGAACTCATCGATCAGTACGACGATGTAAGGCATGTATCGGTGGCCTTTTTCAGGGTTCAGCCTGCGGCCGATGAATTTGACATTGTATTCCTTGATCGTACGTACCTGCGCATCTTTCAGCAGCTCGTAACGCGCGTCCATCTCGATACACAGGGAATTCAGCGTGGCGACAACCTTCGATGTATCGGTGATAATCGCTTCTTCTTCGCCGGGCAATTTCGCGAGGAAGTGGCGCTCGATGCGGTTGTAGAGCGTGAGCTCGACCTTTTTCGGGTCGACCAGTACAAATTTGACCTGCGAAGGGTGTTTTTTGTAGAGAATGGAGATCAGGATCGCATTCAAACCAACGGATTTACCTTGTCCTGTTGCACCGGCTACGAGCAGGTGAGGCATTTTGGTGAGGTCGAAAGTAAAGGTTTCGTTTGTGATCGTTTTCCCCATCACGACCGGCAATTCATAATCCGAATTCTGGAATTTCTCGGAAGCGATCAATGAGCGCATCGATACCATTTCCGGGTTGCTGTTCGGGACTTCGATACCAATGGTTCCTTTGCCGGGAATCGGCGCGATGATGCGGATTCCAAGGGCCGAAAGGCTCAATGCGATATCATCCTCGAGGTTTTTGATCTTCGAAATACGTACGCCGGGCGCCGGAATAATCTCGTACAAAGTAACAGTCGGACCCACAGTTGCCTTGATTTTGGCAATATCGATCTTGTAATGCGAGAGCGTTTCAACGATTTTGTTCTTGTTGTCCTCGAGCTCCTGCTTGTTGATATTGACCTGACCGTTGCCCCATTCTTTCAGCAGATCGATCGAAGGCAGCACATAACCGGGAAGGTCGAGCGTCGGATCATAATCACCGTATTCTTTGCGCAACCTTTCCGTCTCGTCTTCTGAAAGTATTTGGTCGTTTTTCGGGATCTCTACCTGGAAAGTTCCCGCATCTACAGGTTCTGTCAGCTCATCTGAAGTTTCGGGGATCTCGATCTCAAAATCGTCGTCGAACCTGCGGTTGACAGGTGGTACCTGCCTGATCGTAATCTCGAGGTCGCTGTCGGCCAGGTAACTGTCGTCGTCTTCGTCTTCCATTTCCGCCACGAGGAGGTCTTCTTCCTCGTCTTCGTCAAACAAAACCGGTTTCGTGATCTGTTCTTCGCGGATCTGCTCGTCGCGGATCGGGTTGATGATGATAATGTCGTTGCCTGCCAGCGTGCTTTGTTCGGTGGCTTCATCTGTTTCGTCATCTTCCAGCATTTGCCGGGATACGTACTTTTTCCAAAGTGCTTTGAAATCGGGGTTGAACAGCGCAACGAGCAAAATGTAGAGCAAAGCCAGCACAAACAGCAACGCGCCGAATTTTCCGAAGGTAAAGGTCAGCCAGTGATTGATGTGAAAGCCAAACGATCCGCCCAGGTAATTGACAACGCCGGCAAAATAACCGAAGAAGAGGGAAGACCAGACCATCAGCACGAGCGAAACGGGAATCGTCCTGCGCAGCGGCAGCAACTGGATATTCAGCATCCAACGGAAGCCGATCAAAAAGATCAGGAAAGAAAAGACAAACGACGAAATACCGAACCAGCGGTAAATGAACAAATGGGAAATCCAGGCGCCGAGCTTGCCAAACCAGTTGGAAACAGGCTCGTCGTTGGCTTCAAAGAGGAAGGTGAAAAGGCTTTTGTTGAGTACGCGGTCCTGATCGGCCGACCAGGTGAAGAGGTAAGATAAACAGGCAAAGAAAAAATAAAAGGAAAAGAGTACCAGCAAAGCGCCGAGCACGGTCTTCGTTCTTTTTTTGTCAAAACGGGTCGACAAATCAGCCAAAGGATTTTTGATCCTGGGTTTGCTTCCCTTGGGTTCCCTGGGTTTGGGGGCGCTTTTGGGATTTGTTGCTGCTTTTTCTACCGGTTTTTCCTCCTTGCGGATGAATTCATTTTCTGCTGCCATTTCGAAAGACTATGCTACGAAAGTACAAAGCATTCGGCTGCCCGCGCGTGGAAGCGGCAGGGAAGTATAAACAATCCGATGTTAGTTCTGCTCCTGCATCATTTGTTCCATGAATTCTTCGAAGCTAACGCGCTGGAAGTCGGACGGAATACCGAAAAGATCCTTGTTGACCGGCGAACGCTCCAGGCTTTCGAGGATGTAGTGCAAATAACCATCTTCGGTCTGCACCCAGTAATCGACCGGCAGGCCCGGAATTCCCGGGATCGCATCCGTATATTTCGGGCTCGTCTTTTTCAGGTACCACATTTCGCGCGGATGGTCGAAGGTCTCTGCGCTGACGATGACACGTTTGGCTTTCTGGCCCGCAATGCGCTTGTGTCCCCATTTTTTGCGGAATGTGTAGCGCGATGGAACGGTATCGGAAGGCATGTGCTGCTGGATTGCAAATTTGCGGTTGTTGAGCTCGAGCAGCAAATAGTATTTCTGCAATACGAGGTGGCGGATCAGCAACTGGCTGCCGAGCTGGACCGTTTCCGATTCCACGCGCACGAGCGTATCGTTCGTGTATACGGTGGATCTGGACTGGAAAGTTGTCGTTTCATCCATCGGGTTGTAGAGCTCGATGCGGTACACAAGCTTGCCCGTAAACGGTTCATAAGTCTGACTTTGGCTGTTGAAAACCGCGGCCATGCAACACAGCAAAAACAAATATCTCATCATTGGAAAGATTCAAAAAGTTCGGACAAATGCCGGTCATAATCGGTATAACTGATTTTCTGTCCCGGACGTTCAAAAGTAACAATAGAATCGGAAACAGGCACTTCTTCGTATTGTTTCGCCGTAAAAACCATGCGCATGCCATGATTCTTCAGCGTGTAGCTGAGGATAGTGGCCTGGATGTCGCGGTACGGCCCAAACCATTGCTGGCGGATCGCCGGGATTTCCTGCGTGTACCAGACCTCGACCTTTTCGCTCGTGTCTTTGGGATTCGTAGCGATTGCCTTTTGCGCGTTGAAGCCAATGATCTGCTTTCGCTCGTCCGTATAGCGGATCTGAAATGCAGGATCCTGCGTAAAAAGTGTCTGGATATCGGCCTGGCTGAGCGTCGTGCTGATCGGCGCATCGTACTTGAAATAAGCCAGCATGCGCTGTTTTTGGTTGTCGATGAGCAATGTATTTTCCATGTTGCTCTTCGATACCTTGATTTCCATGACCGATCCTTTGTAGGACAATTTCATTTCTTTCGGCAGCAGCCCGTATAAAAAGAGCTGGTCTTTGTGGTCCGGATAATCGATGTCATAGGTCAAAATGCCCTGTGGAACTTCCGGTTTGCCGGGAGCGTTACAGGAAGCAAGAGCGAGGCAGGAAATGCCCGTCAGGAATGTTGCGGCGAAGCGCAGGTGTGCGCGCAGTATTGTATTCATCTTCGGTTGCATTACGGCATTCGCCGGATTTGGTTACAGATACGTTGCTGCGGGGATTTGGGATTGGAAAAGGGGATAAGCGTTTTGCTTTTTTTGAAAACAGGACCAGAAACAGGCTGTCGGCCGGCCTTCCGGCTATAGTTTCCTTGCAGCAAGCACGGAACGCGCAGTTCTGGACGGGTCGGATGCTTTGTTTTCAGTTGTTTCATTATACAGAAACGGGACCCCATGAGGAATCCCGTTTTCTGTTAATGATGACCGTTAATTAGTTCTTCGCGATGCGGCTTACTGCTGATCCGTTTGCCGTAACTACTTTGACCATGTAAATGCCTTGCTGCATGCCTGTCAGGTCAACGATGTCGCCGTTCTGAATGGAATCCAACTCAACCACGATCTGGCCTTGTGCGTTGTAAACTGTTACAGCTGCAACCTTGCCTGGCGTCATTGTCACGAATACTTTGCCCTCAGTTGGGTTCGGGTAGAGTGAAAGACCTGCGATTGCTGCGTTCTCTTCCATACCTACTGTACTAACTGTTGCACAGCTGGAAGTTTTGCTGCAATCGTTTGCATTGGTTACGATCACTGCATAAGAACCGTGGGCAGTTGCTGTATAAGTTGCGCTTGTAGCACCTGAGATCGGCTGGTTGTTTGCACAGCTGATCCACTGGTAGGTTACGCCTGCTGCTACAGTTGCGGTTAATGTAGTACCAGAAACTGCTACTGTTACAGATGGCAGCTCATTCACTGTTACCTCTACTGAATCGCTGTTGCTGCAAAACTCATTGCTCACGGTTACTGTGTAAGTATTGTTGCTGTTTACCACGAATGCAATGCCGTTCTCGATATCACCTTCCCATACCAGGTTAGTACCTGTTGCCGTAAGTGTAACCTCTGAGCCAGCGCATACTGTGATATCGTGTACGTCGAGACCTACTGCCGGTAGCTCGTTTACTGTTACTTCCATTATGTCAGAAACTACGCAAGTACCTGTTGTTGCAGCCAAAGTATCTGTTACAATGTACATCATACTTTCTTCAGCAATGAAGCCTTCGCCGTCGATTACGTCGTTGTTCCAGTCCGGGGTTACAGCACCGGTTGCGCTCAGGATCACTTCAGAACCAGCACATACTGTCATGTTCTCACCTGCGTTGATCGCAGGAACTGTAACAGTAACTTCATCCGTTGTGATGCAACCACCATTGGATGCGACCAGCATGAAAGTCCTTGTTTCAGTAATTTCGAAAGGTTCACCGTTCTCTACGTTGTTGTCCCAGCCAAAATCTGCATCGGCACTGCCTGTAAGTGTTACTTCGGAACCGGCGCATACGGTGATGTCGTCACCCGCGTTTACGGAAGGTTCGTCGTTGGTCGTTACGGTGATCTCGTCAGTTGTCGTGCAAGTCTCTGTACCGTTGAAAGTTGTAACAGCAGTTACTGTGAAAGTCGTGGTCTCGTCAATGATGAAAGGCACTCCGTTGATCACCTCATTGTCCCAGGTGATTACACCTGAACCAATTGCAGTCAAAGTGATCTCAGCACCTTCGCACACGCCAAAGTCAAAACCAGCATTTATAGCGGGAACGATTACAATTACCGTATCTGATGTCATGCAACCGTTGTTGTTGGCTGTAAAGATAAAGTCTGTTGTTGTATTTACCGTGTAAGGATCGCCATCGATCACTTCGTTGTTCCATGTACCAACATAGTTTGCAGTTGCTGTGAAAGTTACTTGTCCACCAGCGCATACTGTATCTGCAGTTGCAGCGATCTCGCTGATCACCGGTGCTTCTGATACATGGATCACTACTTCGTCAGTTGCTGTACAAGTGTGTGTACCAATTGTTCTTGTGAGTGTCAGAACAGCCGTTGTCGTTTCGTTGTAAGTGTAAGGCTGGCCAATGTTGATCGGTTCACCGTCTATTGTGTAAGAAGGCTCTGCATCCGGCATTACAGGGATCAGGCCTGCTGCTGCTCCTTCGCAAATGAAGAGGTCATCGCCGGCATCGGCGTTGAATCCAGGAAGTACAACTACGTTTACAGCATCTGTTACGGTGCACCCGTCCAGCTCGCCAGTTACAGTAAACGTATACATACCAGAAGCCGGTGTAAAAGGATTGTTATTCACAATGCTGTTGTTCCAGCTGTAAGCCGTTGCGTTGCCTGTTGCATTCAATGTGATGGAAGTTCCTGCGCAGATCGTGTCTGCTACCGGGCTGATCGCTACTGTTGGCACCTCGTTGATATGGATGACGAGTTCGTCACCCGTGGTGATACATTCAGTACCTGGGAAGATTGTTCTTGCAGCGAACGTCAGCGGCGCACCTGCTGAAGGGATGTCGATCTGATCGCCTGTTTCGTAGATTGTTGCGAAGTTGTTGTCTGAATACTGAATTGTACCTGTATTACCAGCACCACCCGCACCAAAAATGAAAGGCGTACCCACACAAACTGTTACATCCGGACCTGCATCGAGGACAGGATACGCAATTGATGACACCAGGACATTGTACAAACTGGCCGTACAACCATGCTCATCGGTTGTACCAGTTACTGTAAAGTTATAGCTTCCTGTTGCTGTGAAAGTTTCTCCGTTGTTGAATACCATTCCTGTATTGTAGGTATTTACCCAGGTGTAGCTATCTGCACCAGTTGCCGTCAGTGTAACCTCTTCGCCTTCGCAAACAGACTGCACCATGCCTTCTGTTACGCTGATTGTCGGCCTGGGATACAATATCAGCGTTGCTGCCGTACGTGGTGATTCAGGACATCCATCTATCACTTCGGCTGCCCAAAGGGTTGGCCCACCTGTGGAATTATTATGGTGAAATACAGCGCCTGTGACAAACACATTTGGTGAATCCTCGGAACCATACCATGCGATTGTACCGCCATAGGCAGGTGTTGCGATGAATTGGGCATCTCCGCCATAGCATACCGGGGTTACGTAAGCTACCGGTGCTGCCATGGTTGGGCATGGCTCAGGATCGTCCGTACGGATTGATTTGGTGGTTGGATTGTCTCCCGGACCGGGTGATAATTCGCTTACCGGGCCGGCAATTGCCAATAAAGGCAACTGTAGCAGGACAGCTGTAAAGATTTTCTTCATGTTTATAGTTTGTTATTCGGGCGCAAAAGTATCTATAAAAACACTGAAAAAATTAAGTTTTGATGCATTTAACATTTAGGAATATTCAACAAAGCGGCATGTTATTTCTTCACAACACTGCTTACGCTTAATCCGTTGGACAATGTAAGGTTTTAGCAGTACAAACCGTGCTGTCGTCACCAGCATATGCATTTTGTGTTGCTACCGTCAGGGTTACTTCTGTTCCAGGTTCTTCCGGGCATTTATCTATAGATTTGCCTAACCAAAATTCTGACCAATAGAGAAAAACGAATTGTATAAAAATAAGAAAGCCCCAGTAAAAATGAGGCTTTCAAAGCTTTGAACGATTAGCGTTTGCGATCTGGACCGCTACCGCGTCGCCATCCACTCCCGGCTTTTCCGGCATGGTGCTGCGGCAAGCTACGCCATGCGGCCTGGCAGGGGAATTGCTCAGGAATTTAGAAGCTTTTACCTAAAAGATACTTTCCATCCCCTAAAAATCATTACTTTCAAACCCGATTTCCCACAGCATGAAACACATTTTTCTTTTCCTGACATTTCTGGCGATCTGCATGTGTACCCATGCGCAAACGCGTTCGTCGCGACAGGCTTTCCCGGTGCGCTATTTCAACAAGGTGTTCAAGGACACTTCCAGCAAGGAAGAAAACCAGCTGCTGGTGTATCCGATCGTTGCTTATGCGCCGGAGACAAGTCTCGAGCTCGGGGCGAGCATCTTGTATGTGTCTTACGCAAACCACGATACAACGAACCGCCTCAGCGAGATCAATGGAACGGTTTTTTATACGATCCGCAACCAGTTCGGGGCTTTGTTTGAGCATGCGCTGTATTCGGACCACAACACCTGGTTCCTGCTCGGGAAATTGAAGGCGCAGAGCTTTCCGCTTTCCTATTACGGCATCGGACCCACAACGCCGGATATTAAGCTGGCGCAGGTCAATGCGTTCCAGATGCAGATCAAGGAACGCCTGCTGCACAAAGTATACAGCAATTTTTATGTCGGACTCGAAGCCGAAATACAGCACCTCGACAATGTCGATTTTGAAGACCACGAGCCGGGAACCGTTTATGAAAAGCCGATCGGCCATTTGGGATCCACGAATACAGGTTTTGGGCTCGGTATGCTTTACGACAACCGCCACAACGTGCTCAACGTGCGGGATGGTTTTTTCTCCGAGCTCGCTTTCCTGCATTACTCGCCGCACCTCGGCACGGGCTATGAGTTCACCTCCGTATTTACCGATGTGCGCTGGTTCAGGCCGGTTCGGCAGCGCAATGTACTGGCCGCACAGCTGGTCGGACAATTTACCTACGGCAACCCGCCCTTCAACCAGCTCGCTCTGATGGGCGGCGAGAACATCATGCGCGGCTATTACCTCGGTCGTTTCAGGGACCGCAACCTCGTGGCGACGCAGCTCGAATACCGGATGTTGCCTTTTCCGTTTGCGAAGCGTTGGGGGGCAGCCGTTTTTGGCGGTACGGGCGTCGTATTCAACAGCCTTTCGAACCTCGAGGGCGATCACATTGTGTTTGCAGGCGGCGCAGGACTTCGCTTCCAGCTTTTCCCGAAAAAGGATGTCTGGCTGCGCTGTGACCTCGCTTTCACGCATGAAGGAACAGGCGTGTATGTGTTTATTGGGGAGGCTTTTTGACACACTTATCAGTTTGTCCGGTCCTTTCGCCTGATTGCTATCAGAGTACCTGTTTTCAGCTAACCTGGCTGCGGCGATCGTACTTTCGACCCATTCCAATCCGATTCCTGTTGGGATATCGAATCTTTGAACTACTTTTGTGACTTCCTTAAACCATTGTATGCAGAAAGACATTACATTTCTAATCAATCCGTCTGAGATCGCAGCGGGTACACGGGGTGCTTCCCTGGGACCCGGCGCGTTGATAACGGCAGCCCGCAATGCCGGAAGTTTCATGTTTGGCCAACATCCGGTTCGAACTGTTCCGGACGTCAATCATTTGCTGGATCACGCGGTACAACATGGATTTGCGAAAAGAATTGAAGGACTGGCGACGGTTTTCGGACACATTGGCAACGCAGTCAAAGAAACGCTGGAAGCAGGTCGCTTTCCATTGGTGCTTGCCGGTGACCATGGCTCTGCCGGCGGTACGATCGCGGGCATCCGGGCTGCATTTCCGGACAAACGTCTTGGCGTGGTCTGGATCGATGCACATGGCGATCTCCATTCTCCTTACACAACGCCTTCGGGCAACATGCACGGCATGCCTTTGTCGACCGCGCTCAACGAAGACAATATTCCTTGCCAGGTCAATGAGATTCCTGCGGAAACAGCCGCCTTGTGG
>Ga0247806_10001159_pt1 | contig 13399 bp, 11 predicted proteins | sample UWRJL059202B1_FD_179935 | JGI IMG/M metagenome (GOLD analysis project Ga0247806, IMG submission 179935) | Plant litter microbial communities from Arlington Agricultural Research Station in Wisconsin, United States - UWRJ-L059-202B-1 | ecosystem: Environmental > Terrestrial > Plant litter >... | reverse complement strand
GCTGCTGTAAAAATGATCGCTGTTCAGCAATATGCGCAATACCGGTTTGATCTCGTAATTGTTTTTTCTTAACGTATTTGCCAGCGGTGCGATGATGTTCTTTTCGACGGCTGCATCTATTTCCGAAGCCACGAACCAGCGGTAAATTTTCCTGCAGATAAAAGAAGGGGTTTCCGGGTTATTGAAGAGCATGGTCAACAGCTCATCCAGTTCCTGCAAACCCGCATCAGGTCCGGATCTTCCTTTGATGGTAAACGAGTGATAAAAAGAAGAAAAAGTTTTGTCCGAATCATCATGATCGGCCGCAACAAAATAACTTTTATTCGTGGCCGGGTCCACCTTCCAGCCCGTTAGTACTTTGGCGGCCTGTTTCACATCTTCTTCGGTAAACCGGGCATGGGCACCTTTGCCGATGCAAAACAATTCCTGTAATTCCCTTGCATAGTTTTCATTGGGCGCCCGTTTCGTATTCAGTTCGCCGTTGAGAAAACGCAGCATGTGCGGGTCGATGGTCATTTGCTTCGCCAGTTCCTTTACATTGCCCAATGCATGGTTGCGGATCAGTACATAGTGATTCCAGATGATGTTCCACTTTCTCATCATGGTATCCGTTGCAAAATGGTTGTGCCAGAACAGCAGCATTTTTTCCAGCAGGGTAGACTCCTGTTTTACCAGGTTGGCCATGATCCATTTGGTCATGGAACCACCACGCTGGTCGTCATCGTCTTCCGATATGTAGGGACTGTTTACCCAGGTTTTACCAAACGGAACGATGTGTGTATTGGCCAGTGTATCGTAATCATTGATGGGGAAAGATTTTATAGTCGCATCCACCTCCAGCAACATTTCCACGCATTGTGCCGGTGTTTTTTGCAGGAAGCGATTCACCGTTTCTTTTTTGGCGCCGAACAAACTGCGTTTTAACAGGTGCGTTACTTCGTTGCTGCTCCAGCGGCCTTTGTAAGCAGCCAAAGAGGATTGATTTTTCCCTGCAGCGATGGTAACGATGTCATTTTTTCGGGGCATGGCAAAACATGTTTATAGCAGCTTCTAAAGTTAATACAAATAAAAAAGCTGCCACTAAAAGTGACAGCTTTATGCTTATTTTAAAAGCTTATTTTTTTTCTTTAACTGGGACGCCCTGTGTTGAAACGGCAGGCAGTTTTGCTTCTGAAGCAGGCTGTGCAGCAATTGCAGCTTCCTTTCCCTGGCTTGCAACCGCAGCAGCAGCTTTATCGCTTGACAGGGTTGCGGGTGCATCGGTAGCAGGTGTTGCTACTTTCGCTGCAACAGGCTTTGCTGCCGGCATGGACGAAGCTGTTTGTACTTCAACCGCGTTGGTAGTAGTAGTTTTTTGAGCCGTGGCTTTTGAAGCAGCAGGCATCTCGCTCGCCAGTTGTGCATTGGCTGTAGTTGCAATCAAACAAATGCCCAAAACAGCAATGGATGATTTAATTATTTTTTTCATTATCTCTTATTTATGATTGATTGAAATTATTTAACACTTACCAGTACATTGATCTTTCCAACAGTTGTTTCGTTGTAATCCTGCAATGCTTTACCGATCACCTGTCCAACTTTTACTTTAGCAGGATCAGCTTTCATGGCAACACCGGTTGAAGACGAAGTTACTAAAAGATCGCCTCTTTTGATTGCGCCACCTTCCAGGCAAACCTTGGTTGGGATAACACCGATAACACCCATTGGCACCATGTCATCGAAGTTAGCATTCACCGCGTCTCTTTCAGTCAGCAACAAGCCTGGCTTGGTTGCGTACACGCCGGATACCAAAGTAGAATAAGGCGTTGAAGACTTTTCTACTTTCCTGTCGGAAGTGGTAGAGATCACCAACACATCACCTGCTTCGTAAGCCGAGCGGGCACCTTCCACGTCGAAGAATTCAGCAACGTCGGCACCACCTGTTTGTGTACCACCGTTAAAGAAACCGCGGCCGGTAGCATCGATACGGGCAACATTACCTACACCACCTTTCTGGAAGATGGCCAGGTCAATAGCGCCTGCATTTGCATTGCTAACCAGTAAGCTGGCACCTGTACCATTACCCGCAACCTGTAATACGGCAGTAGGGTTGGCAGCATTCACGTTTTCGAAACGGCCACCGATACCTGTACCACCGCTGATACCAGCCTGGCCGAGTACACCGATACCATTCTTGGTATTAAAACCACGAACACCATAGCCGGAGCTGTCGTTACGTCCAACAACGGCACCTACGCCATTGCCGCCACGGTTACGACCAACAACGGCTTCACCGAAAGTATTGTCACCGATCACACCGGCTGCAGAGATAGAAGAAGTGATACCCCAAACGGCATTACCGCCCTGTGAGGTTGCGAATACGCCTGGTCCAACGCCGGCATGAGTTACATCGATACCACGTGCGCCGTTCGATCCACTTGACATATTTACCGAGATACCTCCGCCGATACCATTGGTTGCTACTTCAACCGCTGTGTTTGTATTGGCAGCATTTACGTTTTCAAAACGTCCTGCTATACCTGTACCTCCGCTGATACCTGTTTGACCAAGTACACCGATACCATTTTTAGTATTGAAACCACGTACACCGTAGCCGGAGCTATCGTTACGTCCAACAACGGCACCTACGCCATTGCCACCACGGTTACGGCCTACAACGGCTTCACCGAAAGTATTGTCACCGATCACGCCGGCTGCAGAGATGGAAGAGGTAATACCCCAAACACCTGAACCGCCTGCTGAAGTTGCGAATACGCCCGGGCCAACGCCTGCCTGCAATACATCTACACCACGTCCACCATTCGATGCATTGGTCAACTGAACCGTGATACCGCTACCGATACCGTTTGTTGTAACATTGGTTGCGCTGGAAGTACTCGCAGGATTAGATACCTGGAAGAAACCCGCGTTGCCGTTTCCTGTAGCCTGACCGAAAACGCCATAACCGCCACCGTTGGTTTCACCGCGAACGGCTGCAACGATGTTGGAAGTATTGGCGATGGTAGCATATACGCCGCGACCCAAACCTATTTGATTAACACGTACTGCATCGGCTGTGCTTGCATTGTTTGTAACTTCAAACTGGCCGGAAATACCGGTGGTGCTGGTACCATAAACCGCAACGCCTGTATTACTTACGCCATACACACCAAAGCCTGCTGCACCATTACCATGCACACCTATACCGGTTGGTGTAGTACCATATACGCCCCAGCCGCTACCGGCCTGTTGTCCGTAAACACCAATTCCAAGACCACCGGTACCATTGTTGATACCGCGTACACCTGCAGAAAAGCCGCCCGGTGCAGTTGGAGTAACGATACCTTCCACGCCCCTTGCGTTGCCATCCTGGCTGGCTGTACTACCTGTAACTGCAGCAGCAGTACCTGTAGTAGCCGATCTTGTACCTGCTACTGCGCTTCCTGAACCATTGGTGTTAGCAGATAAAGCATTGTTGGTATTGGCATTATTGGTGATTTCGAAAACGCCGGGTTGGGCATTGGAACTGGTACCATACACACCTACACCGCTCGTGCTCAAGCCATAAACGCCATATCCTGCTGCACTGTTACCGTGAACGCCGATACCGCTTGGAGTAGTACCGTATACACCCCAGCCGCTGCCGGCCTGTGAGCCATATACACCGATACCCAAACCGCCGGTGCCATTATTAACACCCCGTACACCGGAAGAAAAACCACCGGGTGTAGTTGAAGTGATGATGCCTTGTGTAGCCCATGCATTGCCATCCTGGCTTGCAGAGGCACCAGCCAAACCACCACGAATACCGGTAGCAGAGCTATTGGTCATGTCGATGAGTGCATTGGTGGCTTCCGCCTGTGTTTTTATTAAAGGAAAAGTAATTTTATTGGTAGTTACGGCACCATCAGCGAGCTTGATCGTTGTAACAGCGCCATCCGCCAGTTTAGCGGTGGTCACGTTCAGGTCAACGATCTTATTGGTAGTCACTGAATTGTCGGCCAGTTTAATGGTTGTAACTGCACCATCGGCGATCTTACCGGTTGTAACGGCCAAAGGCGCGATTACCGGGTTAGGATAGCTGCCTGTAAGGTCGCCACCTGCTGGTCCTACCGGTGCTGCTGCCGCTGCATTCAATGCATAAGGCACGCTTACCAGTTGGGTTGAACCAACGTTCACAAAACTTGTTCCGCCGGTTGGATCGATTTCAACCTGCAGGTATTTTGGTCCGCTGCCGGCGCCAAAAGCTGTCCAGTTGATACCACCGATGGTTCCGGTTGTATTGATAGCACCCGGGCTGCCCACTACTACGTTGAACAAACCGAAAGCGTTGGTGATCACGTTGCGGGTTTCGCTGTAAACCGAAGTACCTGCAGGACCGCCGTTTAAGATGGATAACCTTAAAGCTATATTTTGATTCGGCAGTACATTGCCTACCGCATTACGTGCAACGCCCTGGTAATTCATCAGGTTAGGCGACTGCGCCATAACCAGTAATGTAACCACGAGGCTCGTTACGGTTAATAAGATTTTTTTCATGTTAATCTGGTTTTTAATTTTTTTGATAGTGTGTTTTGGTTTTTAATTATGCCGGGGTGTTATTGAATCTTCACTACTTTGTAAGCGCCTTTTTTGGCTACGGAAGTCCCGGTAGGCTGCAGTTGAATATCGAGGAAGTAAGTGCCGGACGGGAATTTCTCCACGTTCCATTTTTCTATCCTGCCGGTGCCAAAATAATCGAACTGCCTGCTGGCCATAAACTTGCCGGCGGCATCGTAAAAATTCATGACAACCTTGCCTTTTTGTTTACTGAAGAAGTCGATCTCCAGCATGTTTCTTGTAGGGTTGGGTAGTATCCTGATCTCGTCCTTGTCCCAGGTGCCGGTGTTATTGATGGTAGCGGGATTGTGCGTACCAGGTTGTAACACGCCATTGGTTACCACGATGTTGGCCGAAGACATGGTTTCGATGGCCAGCATTTCGCCGAAGCTCCACTCAAAACGGTAAAAGGTGAAGAAGTTAGTTCCACCTGTGGCGTTTAAAGTAGCCGGGGTAACACTTTGTGAAAAGGAGGTGAGAGAAAGAACAATACCAACCGCAAGAAAAAATAGTCTCGTTTTTTTCATAAGCGATTTTTTAGTTGGTTTTTTTTCATTATATAGGCACAAATCTATATCGTATTATTGGGATAAGCAATACCACAAATGGGTATTTGTAAAAAAAAATGAAAACGTAATACTTTGCCCGCACAAACCCGCAACGTATTTGGGGGCTATCGTCCTGAATATTTTCACAAAAAGCAGTAGTGCCAGGGCGAACTCTGAAAGGGGAGCACACTCAATACACGGCTGCTGCATCTATATACAAATGCCGGCTAAAATTTAGGGCCTTACTTGTGAAATATCATGCGGTAATCCACCTTTATTTTTCCTTTGGAGATATCGGAAAGTTTGCCCTGCATGAGCTTTCGTTTCAGGGGTTTAATATGGTCGATGAAAAGCTTTCCTTCGGTGTGGTCGTATTCGTGTAAAATGATACGCGCAGTGATGCCGATGAAAGTGCGGGTATGGGGTTCAAAATTTTCATCCACGTAACTGATGGTTACCGATTCGTGCCGGGAAATGTCTTCCCTTATTTTCGGGATGCTGAGACAGCCTTCGTTGTATTTCCATTCGTCGCCGCCCAGTTCCTGTATGTGCGCATTGATGAAAATGCCTTTGTAGCCGGGCTCATCGGGGTATTCGCCTTTCTCATCTTCTTCCTGGTTGGCGAAGATCTGTTCGCTGTCGATCACGAAAAGGCGGATCGGCCTGTTTACCTGCGGTGCCGCCAATCCTACGCCGTTGCTGTTGTACATGGTTTCCCACATATCGGAGATGAATTTTTCCAGCTCCGGGTAATCCGGTGTAATGTCGTCGCAAACCTGGCGTAAAACCGGTGAACCGTAAGCTACTATCGGGAGAATCATACGCAAATTTACACGCAGGAAAGGAAAAGTCAAAAGTTAAAAGTCAAAACCAGTAAGAATGAAGAGGTAAGATTTAAGATTTTTCCCGGTTGATGCAGCTTTTATTAATGGCATCGCGCTTCAAGTATCAAGTATCAAGTATCAAGTATCAAGTATTAAGTATCAAACCCGGTGCTGAAGGTATTCCTGTAAAATGATGGTTGCTGCGATCACATCCACGTTGCGTTTGTCGCGGCGGTCTCTTTTCTTCATGCCCATTTCCAGCATGGCGTCTTTGGCCATTTTGGAAGTATAGCGTTCATCCACGGTTTTGATGGGCATTGCAGGAAATTCTTTTTTGAAGCGGTTGATGAAATTAAGGACTAACGGGGTAGCATGGGTGCTGCTTTCATCCCAGTTCACGGGCAGCCCGATGATGATCAGTTCCACGGTTTCGGCGGCAAAATATTTTTTCAGCCAGGGCATGAGTTCTCTGGTATCGACGGTTTCGATGCCGGTGGCAATGATCTGCAGCGGGTCGGTAACCGCGAGGCCGGTGCGTTTACCGCCGTAGTCTATGGAGAGGATTCTTGACAAGGCTTTTTTTAATTACTAATGACAAATTACTAATGACTTTCCAGGCTGTCTGAACCATGATTTGCCTGATTAAGCTGATTGTCCTGGCTAAGTATCGATTAAATTCCAGGCTCATCTAAACCTACTAAACTTTCTAAACCATCATATCTCCTTCAACTATTTTCAACGACATTCAACAACCTTCAACCAAACTTCTAAACCCCTAACCCTCTAACCCTTCACAAAAATATCTGCAATTACGAATACCGCGAATACCACCGAAGCGATTCCGTTCGCGGTCATGAACGCGATGTTCACGCGGCGGAGATCGGTTGGTTTTACGATGGAATGCTGGTAGATGAGCATGCCGGCAAAAAGGGCGACGCCGATCCAGTATAATATGCCGAAGCTACCATAAATACCGGCGGCAACAACGCCTGCTGCAGAAAACAAGTGCAGTAATTCCGACACCTGCAATGCTTTCTTTTTGCCGAGGGCAGCAGGAATGGAATGGAGTGCGTGTTCGCGGTCGAACTGCTCATCCTGCAGCGCATAGATGATGTCGAAACCGCTTACCCAGAACAGCACGGTAAAAGAAAACAGGATGGGCAATAAGCTGAATACGCCGGTAACGGCCAGGTAAGCACCAATGGGCGCGAGGCTGAGCCCGAGCCCGAGTACGAGGTGACAAAGCGCCGTGAACCTTTTGGTATAACTATAAAATAAAACCACGAACAAGGCAACGAAGGAAAGGTAAAAACAAAGCGGGTTGATGAACCAGCAACAAATAATGAAGGCAATACAATTAAAAATAACGAACAGCAAGGCATTGTTGGCCTTGATGATACCGGCGGGTATTTCACGAATGGCGGTACGGGGGTTTTTTGCGTCGAAATTTTTGTCGAGCCAGCGGTTGAAAGCCATGGCGGCAGAGCGGGCGAAGATCATACAAAGTATGACCAATATAAATTTATAAATGTAAGGGTTGATGTTTATAAATGCAGGCGAAGCAAAATGCGGCTGTCCTTCCCCGTACTCTTTCCCGTGGAACAGGCGAACAAGACCAAGTGAAAAACCAATCAACGCAAAGGGCATTGCAAAAATGGTATGCGAGAATTTGACGAGCGACAGGTATTTTTTTATGCTGTTCAAAGATGATGATTTAGGAATTATTTTGATGAAGCCGGTTACGCACCAGTTCCCACAATACAACGCCGGCAGCAGTGGCAATGTTGAGCGAATGTTTCATGCCGAGTTGCGGGATCTCTATGCAGCCATCGCATTGCCGGATGGTAGTCAATTCCACGCCGGTTACTTCATTGCCAAAAACCACGGCGATCTTTTCGGTGTTGCTGACGGACAATTGTTCGAGCGAAATGCTGTGCGTGCTTTGTTCAACAGCATATACGGTATACCCGTTAGCTTTCAGGTCTGCAATGGCCTCCATGGCATTGGCAAAATGGCGAAAGCTGACGGAATCTTCGGCGCCAAGCGCGGTTTTGCGGATCTCCTTGTGCGGCGGTACGGGGCTGTAGCCTGTGAGGTAAACAGCTTCGAGCAGGAAGGCATCGGCGGTGCGGAATACGCTGCCTACATTGTAAGCGCTGCGGATGTTTTCCAGTACGGCGATGATGGGTGTTTTTTCGGAACGCCTGAACTCTTCCACCGTTTTGCGGCTGAGTTCCTCCATGCTTAATTTTCGTATGTCGCTGCTCACGTTGTTGGGTTCAAATTTTTGCGCAAAGATAGTTAGAAGGTTTAGAAGTTTAGGGTTTAGGAGCATAAGTTGAAAGGTTGAAAGTTGTTGAAAATAGTTGAAGGAGGCTTCAGGGGTTTAAAAAGTTTAGTGGTTTAGGTGGTTTGGTTAAAACGGATGCTATTGGCTTTTTTTTCCTTTGAGAAGCGTTGGGGGATGAGGTCAATTCCGGTTCGCGGGGCACAAACCGGGTCGCAGGAACCGGGGATTTGGACAAAGCCGCACAAAAGCTATGCCGTACAAGAGGGCGATGCAACGATGATGGGGAAAGATCAGGAGCCGGGACCCAAAAAACAACTTTGGCAAAGCTTAAACTTTGGCAAAGTTATACGGGAAGCCTACTTTTTAAGGCGGTGTTTTCCCCTGCCTCCCGGGTGAAAAAACAAGTAGTGGAAACGGGGCGGAGTGATCGAAAAAAGTAAAAATTCCTTGCCAGGTGGGGCACTCCCTAAAGATTGTTTGTTTATTGAAGTTGATTTGGAACTGGCTGACCTTTGCTTACTATGAATAAATTCCGGTTCGTGAGGCACGAACCGGGGCGTACGAACCGGGGTGCACGAACCGGGTGCACTATTATATCATTTCGCTTTGCAGCAAAGGATTTTTAATACTGTCTTTTTTCTCGGCGAATTCCTTGGCGGCTTTGATGAAATGTACAAAGATCGGCTGCGGGTTTTCCACCGTACTCTTTAATTCAGGATGGTATTGTACGCCGATGAAGAACGGGTGCTTCGGCAGTTCCACGATCTCCACCAAACCGGTCTCGGGGTTTTTACCGCTGGGCAACATACCGGCGTTCTCAAAATCCCTGATGTATTTGTTGTTGAACTCCCAACGGTGCCGGTGGCGTTCGCTGATCTCCGTAGTGCCGTAAATCTGGTGTGCCAGTGTGCCTTCCTGGATGCTGCAGGGATAGGAGCCGAGGCGCATGGTGCCGCCTTTTGCCGTTACCTGTTTTTGCTCTTCCATCAGGTCGATCACGGGGTGAGTGGAATTTTTTTCCATTTCGGTGGAATGCGCATCTGCAAAGCCGAGTACGTTCCTGGCAAATTCGATCACGGCCATCTGCATGCCCAGGCAAATGCCAAAGAAAGGCAGGTTGTTTTCCCGCGCGTATTTCACGGCAGTGATCTTGCCTTCCACGCCGCGGTTGCCAAAGCCGGGGGCTACCAGCAAGCCGTCGAGTTTACTGAGTTTTTCCGCCACGTTATCGGCCGTAATGGTTTCGCTGTGTACGTCGATCACCTGCACTTTGCATTCGTTCATGGCGCCGGCGTGTACAAAGGATTCGAGGATGGATTTGTACGCATCCTGCAGTTCGATGTATTTACCAATCAGCCCGATCGTAACTTTTGTTTTCGGGTATTTTAATTTATCGAGGAAAGCGCGCCACTTGCTGAGTTCGGGCGCGGCATAACCGTTGATGTGCAATTTTTTCAATACGATCACGTCCAGGCCTTCCTGCAACATTTTCAGCGGCACTTCGTAAATGCTGGATGCGTCGATGGCTTCTATCACGGCTTCGGGTTTCACATTGCAAAAAAGCGCGATCTTCTTTTTCAGTTCGTTACTCAGCGGCTCTTCGGTGCGGCACACGATCACGTCGGGGTGAACGCCTTCGCTGCTCAACAATTTTACGCTGTGTTGCGTGGGTTTTGTTTTTAATTCTTTGGCGGCGCGCAGGTAAGGGATCAGCGTTAAATGTACCACCATGCAATCTTCTTCGGGCATTTCCCATTGCAACTGGCGCACGGCTTCCACGAAGGGCAAACTTTCAATATCGCCTACGGTGCCGCCAAGTTCGGTAATGATGATGTCGAATTTATTGGAAGCGCCGAGTAGCAGCATGCGGCGTTTGATCTCGTCGGTAATGTGCGGGATCACCTGCACGGTTTTGCCCAGGTAAGCGCCTTCGCGTTCTTTATTGATAACGGTCTGGTAAATGCGACCGGTGGTTACGTTGTTGGCCTGTGAAGTGGGCGTGTTGAGGAAGCGTTCGTAGTGGCCAAGATCCAGATCGGTTTCGGCGCCATCATCGGTTACAAAACACTCACCGTGCTCGTAAGGGTTGAGGGTGCCGGGATCTACGTTGATGTAGGGATCGAATTTTTGAATGGTTACTTTTAAACCCCTTGCCTGTAATAACTTGGCGAGCGAGGCGGCGATGATGCCTTTACCCAGTGAAGAAGTAACACCACCCGTAACGAAAATGAACTTGGCCATAAAAAAATAATTTGCTAACCCGCGGTTTGCCGGTTACCGTTTAAAAATCTGACCATTAAAATTTTTGTTGGAATAAAATATTAGAGGTCATGCAAAGATAAGCCGAATATTCGGGTGGCGGAAATTTGGGTTGGAGTTTGTGGAAAAATCCTACTTTGGCGAAAATTTGCTGTCATACTGATCTAATTTGCATGAGGATAACTATCTTTTTTTTTATTATATTTTGCCTGGGAAATGTTGCTAACGGCCAGGTAAAGACAAAATTGATCGAGCCTGCCGATACAACCATATTACGTTTACCCCGCCTGGTAAGCGACCAGGTACTCCGGTCCAATTTTTATTCGGTAGAAGTAATGGATTGCAGGAGCGATACAGGCAGCCTGGGCTATTATTATTCTACTTTTTACTGGAAAAATAAAATGTACGTTTTTCAATCTTCAGTAGCCTCGCAACTGGCAGACTGGGTAGCTGATTATTTAAAAATTGGTAACGGTATGGCCCAGGGACACCTGGTTATGTGTTTAAAAAAATTACGGTTGTCCAACGAAGCCACTACCATAATCTATGCGCATGGTCACCAGGGAAAACCTATCAACGGTTGGGAGCAAGGGCTTATCATTAAAGCCGAATTTTATTTGAAAAAAGATAATGATTTTTATCCTTTATACCGGTACGATTCCACCATTACATTGGATACAAGATTTAAAAATGATATAGAAGATTTCATTCCTGCCGGGTTAAGATCTTCGTTAACCAAAATCTTTACTATTGATATCAAAAATGTAATCGCGAAAGGAAATAAGATATCCAGGACAGAACTGGAAAAATACAACAAGAAAACAGCAGAACTGAATATCTTAAACGAGGTTGTCTATAAAAAGGGCGTGTATAAGAACTTTCAGGAGTTTATAAGCAATAGTCCTTCAATAGCTGATTTCGAATATAAAAAAGCAAAAAAAGGCGATGCTATTTATATAAAAGATGCCAGTGGGGAATACCTGTACCGTAATGCATGGGGCTTCAGTGACGGCAAAGACCTGTATATCAATTCAGCAGATAAATATTTCCAGTTGATCAGGGAAGGAAACGCATTTTATTTTAACGGTATGAAAAGCATAACAAGAAAGTCGGTTCATGTAGCTGAATACACATCGGCTTTTAATTTAATGACGAATACTGGCGTAAAGAAAACAGTTTATAAAACAGAGTATAAATATTACCAGGTAGATATGGAAACGGGCGATGTGTATTAACCTTTCACGATTTTGTTGTAACTCGTCGCGATGCCTTTGATGAGTGATGAACTGAATCCCTGGTGTTCCATTTCATTCAACCCGGCGATGGTGCAGCCTTTGGGCGTTGTCACCTTGTCTATTTCCTGTTCGGGATGCGTGCCTTTTACGAGCAATAATTCTGCTGCTCCTTTTACGGTTTGTGCGGCAATAAGGTTGGCGGTCACGGCGTCGAAACCGATCTCGATGCCACCCTGGATATTCGCCCTTATGTAGCGCATGGCATAAGCCGTACCGCAGGCGCCCAGCACGGTGGCGGCGTCCATCAGTTTTTCATCGATCACGGCTACTTTGCCGAGGTGACTGAACAAGGCCGTTACCTGCGCCGTTTGTTGCTCGGAGGCATTGGCATAACTGAGGCAGGTCATGCTTTGCTGTATGGCGATGGCCGTATTGGGCATGGCCCTGAAAACGGGGAGTTGCTTTTTGATCAGCGTTTCCATGTCTTTAATGAAAACACCCGTAACCACCGATACCAGCACATGCTTCGCCGTGAGCGCCGCTTTAAACCCATTCACCACTTCCGCAACCTGGAAAGGCTTTACGGCCAGTATCACCAGTGCCGCACCGGCTACTGCTTTTTTATTGTTGTCGGTTATTTCCACGCCCATCTCCTGCAGGCCTTTCAGCGTTGCCGTATTTCTTTTGGTGATGGTAATGTCGGCCGGCTTATAGCTTTTGCTCTTGATCAAACCTTCCGCGATGGCGGTTCCGAGGTTGCCGCCCCCGATGATGGCGATGCGATTTTTCATGATTTGGGTTAGATGTTTAGGGGGTTAGGAGTTTAGTATGGTGTTGAAGGTTGTTGAATGTAGTTGAAGGAGATTTTTGAGTTTAGATGTTTAGGGTTTAGAGGTTTAGTATATGGTGAAAATAGTTGAATGTTGTTGAATGTAGTTGAAAGAGATATTATGGGTTTAGACGGTTTAGAATGTTTAGCAGGTTTAGATCGAATCATCGGCCTAACGAAAATTATCCAGTATCCAGCATCCAGTATCCAATATTCTTCCCTCAATAAAACTTATTCTCTCTTAAGTACTTCCTCACATAATCTCCCACGCCTTCTTCCAGCGAATAGAATGGTTTATCGTAACCGATGGAACGCAGCTTGTTCATGTTGGCTTCGGTGAAGTATTGATATTTATCGCGGATGTCTTCGGGCATGTCGATGAATTCGATATTGGGCATTTTGTCCATACCTGCGTAGGTTGCTTTCACCAGGTCGTTGAAACTTCTTGCCTGGCCGGTACCCAAATTAAAAAGGCCGGAACTCAAAGAAGAAAGCGAATGGGCTGCATAGGATTCCATCAGCCAGCAACAAACAGCAATCACATCTTTTACATAAATAAAATCACGCAGTTGCTCACCATCATTGAATCCTTCTTTGTGGGAACGAAACAGTTTTACCACGCCTTTTTCCTTTACCTGGTTGTAGGAATGAAAGATCACGCTGGCCATGCGGGCTTTGTGAAATTCATTCGGACCGTATACATTAAAGAATTTCAATCCCGCCCAAAAAGGAGGGGAGTGCAGGCCATCTTCCACGTGGCGCAATACCCATTTATCAAACTCGTTCTTCGAAACACCATAAGGGTTCAGCGGTTGTAATTTGTCGGGTAAATCGTG
>Ga0247806_10001158_pt1 | contig 13410 bp, 18 predicted proteins | sample UWRJL059202B1_FD_179935 | JGI IMG/M metagenome (GOLD analysis project Ga0247806, IMG submission 179935) | Plant litter microbial communities from Arlington Agricultural Research Station in Wisconsin, United States - UWRJ-L059-202B-1 | ecosystem: Environmental > Terrestrial > Plant litter >... | reverse complement strand
GTTCGTAGAACACGCCCGCCGCATCAATGGAGGCAAGTAAATGGCTGTAGAACGCAAACCCCTGAAAAAGGCACCCGCACGCGACGTTGTGGAAGCCTTCACTGCGCCGCCACCCCAGCAGGAAGCGCCGCCGGCCGTGACGCCTCCCGCAGAGAATCCAGCCGACTCGGCACCATTCCGCCGCAGCGTCGGCCGTCCCAGAAGCAAACGCCGCATGGAACCGTTTTCGAGCAAGATCGAAATTGATCTACGCGACCAGCTAGACGACCACCTTGCAGCTAACGGTGGAACCATGGTGGATCTTCTCGACGCCGCTCTCCGCGACTACCTCAAAAAATAAATACGTCAAGACGTAACTATTTATTTCAACAGGAGCATATAAATGTCTGCAAACACACACCCGCTGGGGAGCGACGAGGGCAACGCCGATATGGCGCTTCGTCACCCGCCCAAGCAGCTCCGGTCACAGACGACGCTCGACAAACTCCGAAGTGCAATCACAGCAATATTGCGTGATCCTGCGATTGGTCGAGACCGGATTACCACCAAAGATGTTGCCGCCCTGGCCGGTGTTTCTATTGGCACCATTTACCGGTATTTTCCTGACCGTTTAGCCATGATCGATGACGTATGGCCGACCCGCAGAGACACGTTCTTGCCGGCCACAGTGGAGCCCACCAGCGCCGCATAATGGGTTGATGAACTGGCAGCTAGCCCACCGACCGCGCGGCACCTACGAGAGCACCACGGCACTTATCCCGGCGCCCACCAGTGCTGCAGCGATCGCGGAGCTGCGTAAGAGCATCCCCGCCGATCACCTGGTGTTGTACGTTCTCGCGCTCGAGTAATTTTCGGGGGAGTGGCACTCCCTCTGCATCGCTCTGCCCGGTAGGTTCGTCGCATGTGCGGACGATTCGCGATGAACAAAGAGACCAACCAGCTCGTCACTGATTTTGTGGCCGAGGGTGGCGACTTCCGGGACTGGCGTCCCTCTTACAACGTCGCCCCAACCCAGATCATCCCCGTGGTGATCGAGTCCGCCAAGGGCGGCAACGATGTCACCCGCCGGCTAGAGCCGGCCCGCTGGTCACTGGTTCCGTCGTGGTCCAAAGAGCTGAAACTGAAATATCCGACGTTCAATGCCCGCTCTGAGGGCATCACCACTAAGGCGACCTGGAAAGGTCCGCTGAAAGCTCACCGGGCACTGGTGCCGGCGACCGGATATTACGAGTGGCAGACCTTCTCCGACGGCAAGAAGGTGCCGCACTTCATCCACGATCCCGCAGGGGAACAGCTCGTGCTTGCCGGCCTGTATTCCTGGTGGAAAGACCACACCAAGGCCGAGGACGACCCCGACGCGTGGACCCTCACGGCCACGATTCTGACCTCAGACGCGGTGGATGAGTTGTTGCATATTCACGATAGGAACCCGGTGATGTTGCCCGAGTCCTGGTGGGATCGCTGGCTAGACCCCAAGGTGGAGGGCACCCAAGAGCTGGTCGACGCCGCGGTGCAAGCAGCGCTGCCCGTCGCGGCCGGCCTTGAAGTGTACGAAGTCGCCCCGGTGCGAGGTAACGGTCCCCAACTCATAGAGCCGGTGGCCTAGACACAACACTCATTTGTTCATGATTACTAGCCCGACCAAGTTGTGAATCTCGCACGATAGCGCATAAGTATGGGGCGAGCTGTCTAGCAACAGCTCTACTAGTAGAGCGCCCGCGCACTCTCCACACAGAGCGCCCCAATAGATCCCGTCGTGTACATCACCGTCCATCGATTAACTGTGGTCGATGTTTCACCAGCCATACCAAGGTGTGGAAAACCCAGAGCGGTACCCACGACTAGCTGCGCGGTACTTAGAGCAAACTGGGCGCGGTCGCCGGAGCGCTTATCCCCAGCGTTCCGTGACGAGGGTCGAAGTGCGTTTTCCTCGTTCATCTGACCAATCCACCCGAAACGAAACCCCGAAGTAAAAGGCGCCCTCTCGTGTTTGCATCATGAACGAGCCCGCTTTACCGCCCGGAATCCCTTCCCAAGCCGCCCGGTCGAGGAGTTGTGCGTCATCGCTTAGCGAATGCAGGATCACTTTGCTAGCTGTCGATCCTTCACTTACGTTTGCGAGAACGTAACGGCCTTTGGCAGCCCCATCCTTGTCCGGTCGGATTATCCATCGAACAGGCACGAGTATCTCGTCGTTATTGCGGATGTTATCGACCGTCGTGATGCGTAATCGGGATAGTGCGCCAATTGTGAAACGAATACCTCGGCCAAACGCTTTGAGCGCAATCCACAAACGACGCCAGAACACGGCGCTGAGGATCCCCGCTGCAGGAATAATCAAACTTATCCAGCCCGGCGGATCGTCCGAGAAGGAAGTAAAAAGCCAGTCGAGCATGTTGGGCACCTTATCGCTTCTGGCTAGTTTCAAGTTTCCGCGAGCCGTCCGCGGCGTCGCCCTAAAACCGCCCCATCTCAGGCAGATACGTTATGAGGCACATTTGTAGCGAACGGCTGTCTTCCTCCGCCTTTTAGCTGAGTCCGACGTTCATGATCGATGCGGCATCATCAGCCAGCATCTGCGCTCGATCGTTGATGAACTGTAACCATTCATCCGAAAAAAGTGATTCCGGAATGAGTTGGGAAGCACGGACCTGATCCAAGTTTCCGGGCATATCAACTCGGTAGACCGAGGGTGCTTTATCGGATATTTCGCGATTTTCTGCGCGGTTGAGGAATGCGTAGTTGGCGAGGCAATTTATCGAGATGCCTCCAAGGTTTATTTCGTTTCGTACCGCATATGCCTTAGGGAAACAGTGGTGATATTCCTTGCGGTTGGGCTCCGCCAGTACGTCGTCCAGCTTGATTTCAGATCCACTTTTAAACGACCGGGGGTGATGAGCTGCTAGCTGCAAAATCATCACTTTTGATGCAACTGAACCAACGTTAAAGTCGCGGTGAAGATAGAAGTCAGATGTGATTTCATCGCTTATCGAGTCCAGAATGTTCGGGAGGCCCTGACGAAGTCGGACGGCGTCCTCCACATCAGCTCTAACGTTCCGAGATGGATTGCCGCTGTAGCGATGAGAGAAAGAAGTTCGCCAAAACCATCGCAAGAGAACTTCACGATCCCCATGAGGCACAGACTTTCCCTGTTCGATAGAGAAATACGCTGCCAAGGGAATGAGCAACCCGGCATAGGGAAGAAACTTCAGGTGCTGCACGTGGAGATTGGACTTAAGGAAGTCAATCGCGCCCCGCAGTGCCTTGGCGACGACCTCAAATTTATCCCGGACCTCGGATCCAGATATGTCGATTAAGGCTGCAGGAGACGGATCACCCTTGAGAATCGCCGCGCAACATTTGAGCATTAAGTCGTTGTCGCTGCCGACCTCTCCGAACCCGAATTCCTCAAATTCTTCGGCCAGTGCGGTGAACTTGGCCTGCAGATCAAAGTCTTCACTCCAGGTCCAAGCTGTTAGCAGTTGGAACGTATCGAGTTTGACGCCGAGCCGGTTTACCCTCTCAAAGACGATCGCGACACTTGTCCGATCCTCTTCAGTAAATGTTTCGACGGGTATCAGAGTGCCAGTGAAGGTGGCCTGCACCTTGACTATCTCCTCAAGCTGCGCCGCCGGAAGATCTCGCGTGCGAGCCGCAAAATCCACTGGGTCAAGAAAGCTTTTCAGCGGGAAATAGCGATCCGGCTCGACCTCATGGGACGACAGCGCAGAAAAACGGGATTCTTGGGCATCTGTTACAGCGTCAAAGTCGTAGTAGATCGGCAACCATACGGCGGGATCCTCAGGTGGAGCCTCAAGCGCTGTTTGGAACGTCGCAAAGATTGAGGTTATGCGCTGTTGGCCGTCGAGCACGTAATCAATCGGATACTGCTGCTCCGGACCCGGGAGTGTGAACCCACCCAGTGTCTTCTCGGTCTTCAACTGAGTGCGAGTGCGCCAAAGAAGCATTGATCCGAAGGGATACCGCTTGTAAATGCTGTCCATAAGCAGCGCCGCACGATCCGGCGTCCAAACAAAATTTCGCTGAAATCCCGGAACGCGAATTTCGCCATGCAAGACGCGCTCGATGAGCCTAGAAATCTGAACCGGTTCGCTCATGATGCCTCCCACGACAATGAGTCTTCAGCTTCGCATACACACGGCCGAAGTGAGTATTTTTTATATCTGCGGTCCTGTTGAACAGGCTCTGACCTGTTTCACGTATCGATCCGTCCGTCTTGTGTTATTGATTGTCACCCTGTCGCGGCCGCGGAGCGGTCGACGGCACGATACACAGTCGCTCGACCGATGCCGAATAGCTCAGACAGCTCGCCCACGGTGTGAGTGCCGGCGGCATGTAGGTCGACTAGATGTTTCTCCTGGGCGGGAGAGAGCTTGGGCCGGCGGCCGCGCAGCCGGCCCTTGTCCCGTGCTACAGCCATACCCTCACGGGTACGTGCCCGGATCAAATCGGATTCAAATTCCGCGACCATAGCAAGCACGTTGAAGAGCAGCCGGCCCACCGGGTCCGTCGGATCATGCACTGCGCCACCGAGCGAGAGACGCACGTCGGCGGCCGCGAGCTCAGCGGAAATGTCCCGTGCGTCCGGCAGCGATCGCGCCAGGCGATCCAGCTTCGTCACCACCAAGGTGTCCCCGGCCCTGCAGGCCGCGAGAGCGCGCGCCAGGCCCGGCCGGTCACGGTTGGACCCGGAGCGTCCCTGGTCGACGTAAACACGCTTTGGGTCGACCCCCAAAGCGGTCAGTGCGTTGTGCTGCGCAGTGAGGTCTTGGGCGTCTGTCGAGACCCGGGCGTAGCCGATGAGTATTCCTGCCATGCCGGCAGTCTCACATAGGGCCCCTTCACCGGAACCTATTTCGGACGGGTCTAACGGACGTGTCGTGTGGCTTTCGGCGTTATGTGGCTGTCGTTTTTCGCACTCGACTGCACTGGTCTTCATGCTCGTCTACACAACTGCAGATGATGGTGCAGGTTGATGCGGCACGTAGCGATCACGCAAAGGCGCCCGATGGGGCTGACAGTCACAAGCTACCGCGAGCTCGATGAAACGAGGTTCGGCTATGTGTTGGAAACAATGGTTGGATCAGGTTCTTCGATCGGCTTGCCCGTGGGGCGCGCGTAGTAGGCCCATGGAAACCACATCGTGCCTATTCGATGCCAACCTTCGCCTTCGAGGCTGTGGCGGCTGGATCCGAATGCGGCGACTCGTTGGTGTTCCCATTGCTCATTTGCTTGAACGACGTCGTGGAAATACATTCCGTACCCGATGGAATGCCACCCCATGCGACCAGCTTCGTTTAGCACGTCCATCTCGTTGAATGCCGTCAGGCGATAGAGCCGACGTTTCTCATCAGAGACAGGCTTGTCTTTGCTGTCAATAACCCGCCCGAATCGCTGCTGAGCTGCTTGCCGGCTCATGCCTAGCCGCTGCCCTATCCGCTCCCAACTCACGCCAGCCTGACGAGCTGATGTGACTGCTAAGTACAAGAGTTGAGACGCTTCCTCGGCGCTTCGGGATGTCAGGTCAATAAGGTCCAAATAGGAGTCAGGTTCGTGCTCCAGCCGCCCCGCCAAGGTTGGGTCTACTGCTGCAATGGCCTCCGACAAGGAGCGGCGCAGGATGTTGTCGGCACTCTCCAATTCTTGGCTCATTGGTCACGGTCGGACTTGGCACGAGCAAGCACCAAAGCCAGGGAGGCACCAGTAGCGGCAAGCAACACGGCGGCCATGACGATCAGGGCGATCTTGATCGCAATGGGAGCAATGAAAAGCGTGGAAAGCGCGATGCCAACGGAAGCAAGCGCAAGCACAATGGGTGTCACTGCTGCCGATGAATTGAAAGCTGAATTTTCGCGGGACATGTGTCAATCATAGATTGACTACTGTCTTTGTCAACCGCGACTTGACATGGTTCACACGATCGGTAGGCTTCGGGCATGACACGTCTCGAGCGTCCCGAGTCCGAAGCTAGTCCAGCGAGAAACAGCGCGGTATATCTCGGCGGGGCTCTCATCCCATTCGGGTTCGCGATACTCACCTTGGGACGTGCGTCAGAATGGTTCGAGTACGGGTTCGGCGTTGTCCTCCTCGGAGTGGCAGTCACGCTTGCCTACGAGGGAATTGTTCGGCTCCGTCGTATTTCTTAGTCGAAGTCAAGACGCTGCTAAGGGCTAGAGCCTGTCCAACTGGGCCACACGCCAGCTTGACGTCAGATAGTGCCGCGAAACCCGGCTAGTTGAAGTCGAATACACCTGTGACTGTTAGCGCTTCGTGGCGGCGTTCTTTGATCGCTATTTGGCGCTATCGACGCGCAGGCGCTTCCTAATCCGGTATGAGACCCAGGGCGCGCGCCCGGCGAGGACCACCCATCTAGTCTGGCAAGGTGACGATGCTAACGCCCGCAGCTGCCCGAGTATTCTGGCTTGCGCTCTTAGAGAATGCTGCGCGACTCACCGTCGACGCGGACGCACTCTTTCCGTCACCGCGCGCCCAAGCATTGGTTGTTCTTGCGCAGGAAGAAGTGGGTAAAGCGGTCTGGGTTTATAAGGCGTTCTGGGACGCGTGGAACGACAGCGAAGAGACGCAACACGAGGTGCACGAGCTACGCAAGTGGGGGGCAAATCACGTCGCGAAGCATATGCAGGCGAATGACTTCTTGACCGCGATGGTCGACGTTCCCGGCTTCTCGGATTCCGTAGACATCGAAAGCGCGAGGGAGCATGCCCCCGATGCGCTGCGTGCCTATCTTGCGTCTCTCGCTCAGGAGGACAACGACGCCAAGAAGAAGGCCTTCTACGTCGATATGAAACCAGACGGTTCGTTCACCGTCCCTCACGAGATCGACCGGCCTTTCCTAAGATTCGACATATACCGGGTTGCTGACATGATCCATTGGTTTTGCGCCGAGGACCAGCTTCGAGCCAGCGTCAGCAGCACGCCGCGATCCCCGACCCAACACATCGAGGTCATGTTAGAGCCGGTCTTGGCCAAGGGCTCGGGCGGCTGAATCCCAATACGAAGGTAAGTTGTCTCTCCCTCACGAGTGCAACTCGACTTGTTCCGCGCCTCGCGAATACCGACGCAGTCGGGCGTTCTTGCCGGAGTCTCATAACCCAGTTGTCGCGTAGCCCATGGGATATGCGGCACCAGAAACCGTCTGAATCGTCGCTGATTGGCTCGGACAGCCAGAATCGTTCGTCCTCGGGTTGCTCCTGTCGCGCAGTACGATTCCCCCGTGAAGAGAACACCCGTGGGCATGCGAACCTCCGCAGCATCGCTCTTCATTGCGTGGCTGATACACGATGTTGAGGAAGCGTTCACGTTCCCGGCTACATCAAGGATCATCGCCGCGCGGTTGGGGTCTTTCCGCATTCTGGTAACTCCGGCCCAGTCCGTGATCGCCATTGGTCTAATGGGCTTGCTTGTCGGAGGGGCGTGCGTTCGGGGTATGCAGAGCAACGGTAAGTCACGACTGTATCGCGCTGTCACAGCGGGCTTAGAAGCGCATGTTGCCACCCACGTCCTGGCCTCCGTTGTTCTCAAGCGATATACCGCCGGACTGGTTACCGCACCATTCGTGATGCTGCCTGGGGCCCGGATTTCCCGCGCCGCCCTCAGGCGCAGCGGCACGCCTCTCGCCGCGCGCGACACCGCGCGAGGAGCTGCCCTGATGTTGAGTGCAGCTCTTGCATCTCATTTCCTCGCCAGACTTGCATGCCCCGGGTCCCGAACTTCATCGTGACTGTCACGGGCCACCACCCAAGAGCGTTTGTCTCGTAACCTGAGCGTTTCGTAACCCATCGGTTATGAGGCAGTTCGGTTACGAGACGTTTAGACCGCGCTCACTTGTGGGATTCAAGCGCGCCAGAATGCGGTCTCAACTCGGGTGCATTGCGTCGAGGGACGATTGCTGCTGTGGGAGGCTGGCTCCCATGGGGACTCTGAGCCAGCGACAGACGATTACGTGCGATCCCGGGGCGATCCTGTTGACGATAGTGCTCGGAGTTTGCTTTGGCCTCGTGTCATCGGTGGTCTGGGCTGTTGTCGACCATGTCATCTACGCCATTGCCAACCCCGGCGTGGCTGTTCCTTTCATCGGGTTGGGAGTGTATCTCGCCGTTGTCGGCGGTCTGTTGTTGAGTTCGGTCGCCGTCGTTGGTGCCGCTGTCGCGCTGGCCGTTGTGGACCATCGTCTGAAGTCGTCCCGCTTCGTACAGGGAGGCATCGCCGGTGTGGGCGCGGCGCTGGCCGGGCTCGGACTGCTAGTCAACCTTGGCCCAACGGTAGTTCTGGACGGCGGTGGGACTGCGGGCATCCTCGTCTTCGTCGCTGCTGCGGCGTTCGCACTCATGTGCATTCGAGCAAGCGCGCACAAGTACGTCGGGTAGCGCAACAGGACCAAAGCTGCCAAGGGGACCTCGTTAGTCCCAGCGGTGAGTGTATTCGGGGCCGCCAGTCCGGCTCCCTTCCGCTTCCCTCGCTCCCAGCGACCTGATACCGTTCACACAGAAAACGTGGAAGGAAACGTCTCCGTGATAGAAGAGCCGGGTGGGCATTTGAGCGAGACTCTCTCTAGGCGATTTCTTGCTCTAGGCGCTGTCCTCATAGCGGTGTCTGTCGTGATCGTTGTGGTGATCCAGGGCAGCGCTGGTTTGGCGCGTGGTGAAGAACGCGCTGACGAACAGCTGAGCTGGGAAGCCGCGCTCGACAACGTTGAGCCGGCTGAGGCGTACGATCCAATCCCTGAGGACTTGCAAGACTTTCCCTGGACCTGGCAAGAACGTGTAACCCAGGCGGTCAACCAGATTCGCGACACGTACCCAGACGATTACTCGTGGGCTGAGTTCGTATCTGAAGGTTCTGGTGCTCGAATCGGTTTCGCAGGCGAAGTCCCTGCCGGCGCAGCCGAGATCATCGATTCTCTGCGTTCCAACGGTGAGGAAGTTGAGGTCTTCGGCGACCAGAAGTTTGACGAGCAGGCACTTCTCGCCGCGAACCTCTATCTCGCCGCTGCAGCACAGGAAGAGTCGGCAGATCTCACGAGCATTGTGATCGAGCTCGGAGACTCGCCAGTGATAAAAGCGGCGGGTGTCGATGCATCCGAAACAAGTGTCGTCGCCGCATCCCTTGCTAAGCACGTGGCCGTCGTTGCGGAACAGATTGGCTACGCTGCTCTGAAAGAGGTTCCTGTTGAATTTGAGGCGCCGCTAGATCACGAACCGATAGACCCCGTTTACGACGGCATGATTGTCGGACCATAGGCGTACGGTCGTGCCCGCCTAGACGCAACCTGGTCCTCGACTTCGACCGTGACAGCTGCCCCGCCGTGGAAGACTCCGCCATTCCACCAAACGACTGTCTCGTAACCCTAGAGTCGCGAGACGTCTCATCAGAAGCCGTCTGCCGGCAATTACCGTCCGTCGTGATTGCGGCTATTGTCAGCTGAGGCTGTACAGCGAAGCGGCTGAGAGCTGGAGCGTTGTTTCGTCTCGGCGTGCCCCTGGTTTGCAATCGGCAGTCGCGAGTCCAACGTCTCGGGATGATGGCGCGGGCAGTTCGCCGGCAGGCATAGCCACAACAAACCATTGCGGTTTGTCGCGTCACACGCACAAATGAATGCAGGAAGAAGCGATGAACGCGGGGACTCTCGAAACGGGAAAGGTGCCGGGGACGGGTAACTTCGCCCGATGGGTCACGCTTCCCTTCTGGGGAATCATGGTCTGGTCCTTTGGTGCGGACTTCCTTGAGCAAGTACTTGAGGGACGGTTCGTCCTCGTGAATGAGACACTCGAGTTCATTCTTTTCCTTGGTGGCTCGTTCTTAGTGCTCCGTTCCCCGTGCTTGGGTGTCTGGGTCAAATCTGAATCGGTTGTCGTCCGCAGCTATTTCGCCACTCGCCGGTACCCGATCGACCGTCACTTTCAGTGCGGTTTCGTGGCCTACGAAGGGACGATCAATGCGGGTAACGTCGATGGCTCTGGTCGGTGGCTGAAGGCTCTCGCATTCAACAGCTACGGTCATGCTCGATTGAAGCCCGCGTTTGGCACCCTCGTCTGGGGTGCAGGCCGCGCACAGCGGCAAGTGGACGAAGTCCTCCGCCGGGTCGAAGCATGCCTGTCGAGGAGCAACCAGTGAAGCGTTTCGCCTCTCTAGGTGCGCGCGTTTGTCAGGTAACGGAGGAGTTTCAGCAAATGAGGACAGTGCCGAAACGCTCGGAATACAAAGTGCTTCATCGGAGCGAAATTCGAAATCTCGCGTCGACCAAAGCAACGGGCGATCGAGTCCCATAACTACGTTTCGCAAGTATCGGGATGAATCCGGGTCCGCGTTGTTTGTCACGAAACATCACCCTTGTGTGGAGTTGATCGATAAGTGGCGGCGTTCTGTGACCACTCACTGGCGCAGCTCGGAACAATCGTCATCGGTCAGTCTCACTGAGGTCGCGTGCTAGAACAGTCCGAAACAGGTTCCGGTGAAGGGGCCTTATGTGAGACGGCACAACGTCCGAGAAAACCGCACTATGGGGCTAGATAGCGTTGCTTCCTTTCAAGAGCTTCTGTCTCCAGGAAGGTCTTGAGCGCTTTGTATCTAGGCCCTTTAACCCAGATACGGCTCTCATCGTCTTGCAGACCGCCGGTGACGATGATGTTCTTTCGATACCGGCGCAACAGCGCGCCGAATTTTGCGGCATCGTCGCTATACAGATAACCCAGCTGATCCTCCCCCACCCACACGCCGACAGCGTGTTTATCGTTCGGATTGCCGCTCTCAGGGCGTAGCCGAAACAGTTGGGTGTAGTCCAGATGAGGACGCTCTTCCCAGTATCTGAACCAGTTAAGGCCAGTGACCATCAAGTGACGGGTCGGGAGATGTCGAACGTCCGTATCGGCCCCGAATTGCGGAGCACCGCCGCGAGAGTTACGAACGGTCATCAGGCTGCCCCTCGACCTCGCGCATACGACGGTAGAGCGTTGCTCGCGACATCCCCATGTCTCGAGCAACCTGGCTAGCGGATTCGCCGGCGCCGACGAGCCGCACAGCGTTACGAATCTGGCTGTCCGTGAATGCCTGACGTCGTCCCCCCAAATCCTTTCCTGCAGCTCGACGTTTCGTCACCGAGTCAGTAATGCGTTCGCGCTTGATCTCTAATTCCATCTGCGCCAGAGCCGCCATCACCGTGAACACCATGGAACCCATCGGGGTAGAAGTATCCACGTCTCCCCCACCGAGATTCAACACACGCAAAGCCGCCTGGCGGCCACGGAGCGCGTCCGCGAAGGAAAGCATGTTTTGTGTCGACCGCCCGAGCCGGTCGAGCGTCGTGACGACCAGGGTATCTCCCGCTTCGAGGGCATTCAACGCTGCATCGAACTGCGGGCGAGACGCCCGGGCCCCGGATACACCGTGATCTACGTACAAGTCATCCCGCCGCACTCCTGCAGCAATAAGGTCTATTTCCTGGCGGTCGACGTCCTGTTGTCGGGTCGAGACTCGCGCGTACCCAATGAGCTTGTTCATAACGTCACACCTGTCTCGTAACCAACTTCGGAGACACTCATTCAAGCATCAACTTGAAACACATGGTTACAAGACAAACCTCTGCTCGGAGATTCCCGAAATTTCACGGATCAAAACGGTGCACTCCGCGGCTCCACGAGATGTCTCGCAGCCCAAGGGTTATAAGACTGTGGAGCTTCCGGACAAACAGCTCCCAGCCAGCACTCTCGCACCCGTTAATCGCATGGGTAGAGCAGCTGACGGAGATCGCAGAGTGGCGGCTAGTCAGAAATCCATGTGTCGTTGGAGTCGCGCACGAAGCCGGATACCCTGCTGTCGAGGACGGTCAAATCGCCGTTCTTCATCACCGTCAATTCCGCGCTGGCCAGTGACGGCTTCTCGTAAATCCCACTGAGTTCGTCGGGACCAGGATACGAGAACGCCAAATCGATGGGCTCAACTTCAGGGTCGTACGGCTGCGTCGCGCAATCCTGAACCTTGGTCGCAGTGCTCATGTCATCAGAGATATAAATTGAGTGACTGTTTGGATTATCTAGGTCTGCATCGCCGAACTGAATGTCAGCTCCATAACCGCCAAAGCCCAGAAGCCCCGCTGTTCCTCCCAGACGGTCGAGGTTGGAGGCGGTACGGCCCGCGATGTACTCACCCACAAGGGCATCGGGGTCCACACCGTCCGCATAAACAAAGTCGAATGTCACGGCGCAGTCGTCAGGACCATCAAGTTCCACACCCGTAACGGTGATCGATTCGAAGACCCGACGTTCCTGGTAGTCAGTGGCCACGTCGAAAAGATCATCATTGATGCTGAACGTGATCGATTTTTTCATCGACATGGCGTCGTTGCTGGAGAAGTCCCACACACCGTCGCTGCCGTTGTCGATGTCATCGGGGCTGCCATTGTCCACCGTTGCGGTACCGGCATCGGTAGGTTCCGAGCCTGCGGAGCACCCCGTCATCGCAAGGGCCGTGACAATTCCAAGGATGGTCAGCATAGGTAGGACAGTCGCTGTACGGCGCGCGTTCATAATTCCCCATTACTCGTTCGGTGAAAGGCGAAGTCCCTAGCGCCACTAGCTCAGCGAGGGATAAGAAATCCACCGCGGGCGAAGTAGCTGGCGGTGGCCTCCATCCGGCTGAAGCCTATCGGGCGAGGGTGGTTCAGCGATGATCATCCTGGGGCAACGTCTGCGGTTGAGATGCAGGTGCGCTTCGGTGAGACCGCGTCAGTGTCAGAACTCAATACGATTGTGGTGCCTGCACCGACCTTCGCTGTACTCAAAAATCCCCACAGAAAGGTGACAGCGATCATCGAATGGCGATCAAGCAACGTGAGCGTGGTCTGCGCAGAGCGTTTACGAGGCGGGCGTGAGTTCGAAACATTCACGTTCCAAAACCGGAGGTGCGCAGATTGTCTCGAAACCTCGCTGTCTCATATCCGATGGGATACAAGACGCTAGCTACTCGCCGGCAACCAGGTTGATGCGCCAGTTAGCGATCACAGAACGCCGCCACTTAGCGCTGAAAGTCACACGCGCCGTTCCGGGCGTGTCGAGTTGGTGGGGGAGTGGCCGGTTGGCGATCCCCTATCGGACGCCGGGCACCGGACGAATTGTCATCGCATCCAGGTTCGGGAGGGCGTGGGATACCGCGTGTTCAGCCTCGTGCGCGGTTGCCACCGCGACTGCCAGTGAGGTGTCTGCGACGACGATGATCGCCGCTCCCTGCAGCCGGTGGCCAACCCATCGAAGCTGCAGGGACGAGACGGACAGCACACCCGGGCTGTGTTCCAGAGCGTGTTGGGCTCGATCGGCCAAGTCTGGTTCGATGCCGTCCATAAGCCTGCGACCGATGCTGCGCACAGTGCCCCACAAC
>Ga0247806_10001156_pt1 | contig 13433 bp, 14 predicted proteins | sample UWRJL059202B1_FD_179935 | JGI IMG/M metagenome (GOLD analysis project Ga0247806, IMG submission 179935) | Plant litter microbial communities from Arlington Agricultural Research Station in Wisconsin, United States - UWRJ-L059-202B-1 | ecosystem: Environmental > Terrestrial > Plant litter >... | reverse complement strand
ACCTGTACCTCATACCCATGTTCATAAGCGCTATGCTCAGCCTGAAAGCTTTCAGGCTGAGATCCTTTGCGCCGTACAAGCTTTTTTCTGTTTTACTTTTTACAGCATTAACAACCGAACTCCTTGCCAACCTATGGCATTATTACCTGCATGATTTTAACGGCTGGGGTTACTCAAAAAACAATGCATGGATTTATACCATTTCCTTTATCCCGCAGTATGTTCTGTTCATGCTGGTGTACCGGCGGGCTTTGCCATCCCCGCGCATTAAAAAGATCATTGTTTATACGGCTGTGTTGTTTACGGTACTTGTACTCGTGAATGTTTTATTCATACAGAAATTTTACATCATCAACAGCAATATTCATATCCTGGCGGATTGCATTATGTTGTTCCTGGCCTTCACGTATTTTGAAGCGCTGAGAAGGGATAAGGTGATCTACAAATTATCCGACCAACCCATGGTGTGGATCTCCCTCGGTTCCCTGGTATTTCACCTGCTCAATATTCCCTTCCTGCTCAGCATCAATTACCTGAACAAACATTTTCCTGCCGCTGCCATCTCCTTTTTTTATGTGTACCTGTTATTTATTTTTGTATCCTATGTCCTTTATTCAAGAGCATTTTTATGCAAAACTCCTCCGCAGATATAATCCTTCTCACCATTGGCATTACCACTTTCGTATTGCTGGTAGTGGGTGCCGTTGCCGTGCGCTATGTTTTCCTGTACCAGGATAAGCGTTACCGACACCAACAGGAAGTAACCGATATCCGCGAAGCTTTCAGCAATACCTTATTGCAATCCAAACTGGAGATCAAGGAACAAACGCTGGATCATGTGGCCAAAGAATTACATGCCACCGTCGGTCATTCGGTATCGCTCATACAGATAGAACTGGAAGAACTGGCGATGGAGATACCGGGCGGGTTGAAGAGCAACGTATCCCGGATGCAGGATTTCATACAACACCTGTTCAACGAATTAAAAGCCGTGAACGGCAGCCTCAATACGGACCACATCATGCACATCGGTTTGTCGAAAGCGCTGGAAAATGAATTGTTGAGATTGAAGCGGCGCTACCATGTACAATTTACAGGGCACACAACCGGTTTTGAACTGCCGCCCGAAAATGCCATCATCCTGTTTCGCCTGTGCCAGGAAGTACTCAATAATATTGTGAAGCATGCCCAGGCAAGATCGATCAGGGTTGCCCTCGATGATACCGCCGGCGCCTTTGTACTCGAGATCACCGACGATGGGCGCGGCTTCGATGTATCCGAAGCGTTGCAACAAAGCGGCGCCAAGGTAAGTACCGGCCTCATCAACATCCGCAAGCGCGCGAAACTGATCAATGCCGATATCACGATCAACAGCATACCCGGCACCGGCACGCAATTCTTTATACAAATTCCCCACACAGCTAAACCATTTATACCATGAGCAAAGCAGGCGGTTTAATAAAAGTTGCCATTGTGGACGACCACAATCTTTTCAGGAAAGGGTTGATCAAGCTGATCGGGCTGGCCGATAAGGACAACCGGTACACGATCTTATTCGAAGCCGAGAACGGCAATGAACTGATCGACAAACTAACACCCAGATCATTGCCCGATATTGTCATCATGGACATCGATATGCCAGGGCTGGATGGCTATGAAACCGTGAACTGGTTGCGCAAATACCACCCCGAAATAAATATCCTGGTGATCTCCATGTTTGAATCGGAAAAGGAAATTTTACGCATGATGAAACTGAAGGTCAACGGCTACCTGTCGAAGAACATCAAGGTAGAAGACATGCACAATGCGCTCGAAGCCATTATGAGCAAGGGTTTTTATTATACCGATAAAGTGTCTGGCATCATGGCCGAAGAATTGCAGAAAGAGCCCGGCCATGAAAATACCGGCGCGGTTAAACAGATACAGTTATCGGAAAACGAAAGGAAATTCATCAAGCTGGCCTGCACCGAGCTCACATACCAGCAGATCGCCGAAAAGATGAACCTGAGCGTTAAAACCATTGAAGGTTACCGCGAAGCTTTGTTCCAGCGTTTTAATTTTAAGAACAGGGTAGGCCTTGCGATGTTTGCGGTGAAGAATAATTTGGTAAACATTTAAGTTGTTGTTGCGGGAAGATCGGAAGGAGGCAAGGAAAATATTTCTCCCTGCAGTCCGCAGTAAGTATTTTATCCTGGTTTGTGTGGACATGAACCGGGGCGATGGGGTCATTGAAGAATAATTTTCCAATGCATTCATAATTCATAACTCATAATTCATAATTCTCTCCAACAGAAAAGAGGTAGAAAAAGATACCTGTTTTCAGGTATTGTGTATCCATCCTGTGCTTTATAATTTTGATATGGGCAACGGGTACATCCAGAAAATACGAAACGGGAGAGCCGTGTTGTATCCATCTTTTGCACCGGCCGGAAGCCTTTCCCATACTGCTTCCACCAGTTTCAACTTTTTTATTGATGCACAATTCCATTGGAACAAATGAAGCCATACTGTCAAGGCAACTGGTAAAGGATATGGAGGAGATCACCAGCGCTTCCTTTTACGATTGTCGCTGTGTACAGGTTGTGCCTTATGGTAAAAACCGTTGCGCTGTTTTATTTGCCATCGGCAACAAAGATCATTCGCTGGCTTATTCTGTTGTGTTTGAAGTGGAGGATTTCGACTGCAACCGGAGCGCAACGATCCTGGTGGAAAATAAATGGTTCACTTCCCTCGCAGTGCCAAAGCCGGGTGAATTGTATGCGCTGGAAGCAGGTCAGAATCTATGGCATTTGCAACAACAACAATGGACAACAACCCGCCTGTCGAAACCCATGAACAAAATATGGTCACTGAATAAACAGTTAACCCTCGCCGTTGGCAATGGCGGTTCCGTGATCCTCGATGATAATGACTTGCAAAATATTACCAATGGCGAAAAAGAAATTATACTCAACGATGTGCATGGAACCGGCGCCGGTGCTGTTTACGCAGTTGGTAACGGGGGCATAATGCAACATTTAACCGGTGCTGAATGGCAACGGTTGCCCGCAGGAACCACTGCCGATCTCCGCGGCGTATTTGTTGGCCAGGATGGCGTGGTAAGCTGCTGCGGAAGTGAAGGTTTATGCCTGGCCATTACGGGTAAAGACATAAAGCAATGGAAGGCGCCCGATTCTGATTTTTTTGCCGTTCATGGTTTTAAAGGGGATGTTTTTTGGGGCGATGGCGAATTCGGTGTGTACAAACAAAAAAGACTGAAGCTGGTTGAGTTCGAAGAAACAGAAGCCGTTTTTGATTTTCACTCCGACTACGATTTTATGTATGCTGCAGGCGAGGGAACCGCCTGGCGTTTCGATGGTGAAAACTGGAAGTCGCTGACGCTGGATTTTGATGGGGCGTTTCGGTTACGGTAGTTTTTTACCGGTATTTTTTTTGCCGGGAAGCCGGAACGACGGTAAGGAAAGTATAGTTTTTATTTCAGTTCGTGAGGGCATGAACCGAAGTGGCAACTTTGCGCCTTTGTTCCTTCGCGCTCCTTGCGCGAAACAATTCGCGCAGCGAATTTCTATCGCCTTGTCATAAATTCATTTCCGGTTCGTAGGGACAAAAACCGGGGCGTTCCAAAACCGCCTTCCCGTCTTCCCGGCAAACCTTCCTTCGCGCAGCGAATAATTTTTTTCTTCCCAAACTTTCCGGTTAATTTTTTATTGCTTCGTGAGGACACGAACCAGGGGTGAATAACTCATAACTCATAATTCATAATAGTCCCTTCCCGGTTAATAAAAAAGAGTTTAATTTAGTAACAACAAGTATTTTTTATCCTGACCCCAAAACCTACCCTTATGAAAGTTGATTTTAAAATAAGTATCGGCCATGGCGTATCCATCAACTCCGGTTATGCCAGCATTTACCGCATCGAAGAAAGTTCTGCAAAGCCCATCAAAGCCCTGGAAATAGCAGGCAATGCTTTTTCCCTTGAATTGGAAGATGCAGAAAAAGTCTATCCTTATTATTACATCGTTTTTGCCGTGTATGATTGTACCATCAACGGTACAGCACAGGATCTCAGGGGTAACGGTATCGAACTGGTTGCTGTTTTTAATCCTTCGTCCGGTACGATCGGTGTAAATCCACATACCGCCGTAGCCGCACTCTTTGCGTTTGCGCAAATGAATACGCAAACCGGCACGTTGAACATACACGGTACGCCGCGCAGCATCCGCATTGCTTATGGCATGAAGAACAACCTCGTATTCGACAACGGCGATATACTGCGCGCTACTGCAAAAGAATCGGCGGTGATCACCCGGCCGCCCAACGGGTTGGAGACAAACAGTTACCGGTTGTTCAATTTTCTTTGCAACCTGTTTTATTATTACAGCACCGATCCCGCAACCCGCGATCAGCTTAACGACATCACTTATAGCACCGGCAATAAAAATTTTACCAACTGCATGATGAGTATCGTGCAGCAGCCCTTCGCCAATGTACCGGCGATCTACAACCTGCTCAACGGGAAGACGGCTGTATTTGAACCTTCACTTGCCGGGGATGCACAGCAACCCGGCGCCTGGGCCATCGCCATAAAATTCAATGATTCCGGCTCGGGTAATTTTTTGATCAGCGGCACGGCCTTCGTGGTGTTCGATGAAAACGACCGCGCATGGATCGCCAATAACTTTCGCCAGGGAACACCCGACTCGGCCACGCATTGCATCGTGCTGGAAGCGGATGGTAAACCGGCCCCCTTTTCGCCACTTACCGGCGGTGGCATACTGGGCGCGGGCTTCGGCATGGCCGTCAACAATAAAAAAGACAGGATCGCCATCGGCAACTTTGGCTGGGGCAGCACGCAAAACAACCCGCTATCCGGAAGCGTTTCCCTCTTCACTTCCGCCGGCGTACCGCTAAGCCCGGTTGGCGGTTATACCGAAAGTACTTCGCGCGTGCAGGGCATGTGTTACGATAAAGATGATAACTTATGGATCAGCTCCTGGGGTACGCAGGACCCGATGGCCCCTGCACCGCCCGGGGTGTACAATACAACCGGCGACCAGTACAGCTCCATCACGGTATATCCTAAAGGGTATGGCACCGATCCTGCTATCAGGGCAGTTAGCTTCACCGATTTTTATGGTAGTCCAAACCCGCACTACGGTACGTTCGACGTGGTGATGGACAGTGAAGGTTATGGCATCGTTTCCTGCGCGGGCAGTGGCAAACACAAGGTATGTTCTTCAGTGAATAAAATGCAGTTGACAAAAGACAGCGCCGGCAACTATACTTTAAAGCTGGTACAACAATGGGTGAGTGATCTCGTGTACCAGGGCACAGCCGATCACCCCGGTTATCCCGGCTTCGAAGATCTCAGGCAGGTGCAGGTGGCGCCCGACGGTCATGTTTATGTAGGCGGACTGCTCACCGGCAGGATCATTGTGCTGGGGCCTGATCTTAGTTACAAAGGGGAAATAAAAAGCCCGGTCATCAACGCGGCCTGGGGTATTAAGATAGATAAAAAAGGAACGATGTACGTGGCCAATTTCGGTACGGGCCAGGGCAACGAGCCGCTGGGCATCGCGGTGCTGGATCCTGCCAACCCGGATGGCGCCCAACTGCTCACACTGCCTACGGGTGGGGAAGAAGTGAGGCTGGCGAGCGGGCAACCCTTGTATGGCAATGATTTGATCAACAATGCGCTCACGCCCTGCTATTCGCCACTGATGCGGCTTACCTCCACCAACATCGACGGCGCGGGCAATCTTTGGGCCATGAACAACTGGAAACCTTCGGTGTACATCGACATCAGCATGGATATTTCCACCAACCCGGGCGGCGATGGCGTGATCGTATTTTTAGGCATTGCGATACCAGAGTAAAAGGGGCTTATGTTTGCAGGAGAATAACAGCAACAAAACAAGGAACCGGTGGCGAAACAAATCATCGATACAGCAACAGGCGGGATCGCGCTACGGGATAATTTTACACTTTCCCGCAACAGCCGCGTGGAGGAACTGGTGGAGGCATTGGGAAAAGAAAATTTCGACCTCATCGATGTACACGCTAACGGTGCACATTGCAAAATATGGAACCTGCACATCGATGAAAAATATTTTTTGTTCGACTTTTATTTTAAAGAACACCGGCTCCATTTCACCACGTTCATTCTTGATGAGAAGCCCATAGCCGCCGGTAACTGGGACGCCTGGAGCAAAAAAGAAGAACTGGCCAGGGAAAAATATTTTGCTGAATGGCTGTCGAGGCAAACGGGCGGGTACAAAAAATTTAGCTGGGGTGTGGTTGACGCCTGTTACGACGGGCGTTCCGGCTCAAGCTATATTTTTTTAAACTACAGCCCATAGCCATCGCGTTTCAATTTAAAAAAGATGCGGCTGCTGTATAATTAATTGATCATCAAAAACCATTTTCCTCCATCCAGTTTACACACATCAAAAACCAACTGTCTTTGGAAGTAGGATTTTCCAGTCCATACCCATGTTCGCCGCCCTGGAAAATGTGCATACCGGTTTTCACCTTTGCTTTTACCAGTGCATTAAAAAACAGGAGGCTGTTGCTTAGCGGGACTACATCGTCATCCACTGAATGTATCAAATAGGAAGGCGGCGTATTAGCGGTAACTTGTTTTTCATTGCTGTACAGGTCCAGCATTTTTTTCGAGGCCATTTTTCCCATCAGGCGTTCGCGCGGCGCACTCGGTATGGCCGGGTCCAATATGATTACCGGGTACACAAGCAACATAAAATCGGGGCGCAGGCTGATGCGTTCCTTGTTTTCAATAACGGCCTTGTTGAAATGCGTTCCGGCGGTGGAGGCTACGTGCCCGCCCGCTGATAAGCCCGCCAGTCCTATCTTTTTTGGATCGATGCCCCATTCGGCGGCCCGCTTTCGCACCAGTTGTATTGCCCGTTGCGCATCCTGGAATGCACCGATGGTTTTATCGATCATAATGGCATCGCTCGGCAGGCGGTATTTCAATACAAAGGCCGTAATGCCGCGTTGCGCAAACGCCCGGGCCAGTTCGGCCGATTTGGTTGCCAGTGGTAAAACGAGGTAGCCGCCGGGCGGACAAATGATCACCGCCGTACCGGTTGCTTTGCCTTTTTCCGGGAAATAAGGGATCAGGGCAGGGGTAGTTACCTGGTAGGTAAGGCCGATGCTGTCCGTGTATTCTGCATAACCCGCCGGTGCTTTCTTCGAATTGGGAACGGCATGTTCGTATAAGGGAATTGGTTTTTCCTGGGCCTGCGCACCACAAAAAAATAAAGAAAGAACGAGGGAGACAATAGCGCTTTTCAACTTCAATGAATTTGGTTAAGGAATTTTAATTGCTAACGAGATTCAAAAGTAGCAGGCGCGCCAACAGGAGGATGTGCCAAAATGCTCAATTTGTCAAATTTCATTTCTAAAGGCAAGCGGTTGCAGCCCATAGGCCGACCGGAAAGCCCTGCAGAAAGCGCTGGTATTGTGAAACCCGCACTGCCAGGCTATTTCGTGTGTGGGCATATTGCTGTTCTGTAATTTTTCAGCAGCCCGCTGCAGCCGGATCTGCATTAAATACTGGTGCGGTGTGATGTGGAAAACGGCTTTGAATTGCCGGACCAGTTGGGGTACCGATAAGCAGGCGCCATTGCCGATGGCCGGCAGGTCGAGGTGATGCATATAGGAGGATTGCAACATGTCTTTGGCGATACACAACCTTTTATATACTTCCTTTTGCGTAGCCGGTTTGAGGGCTTGTACATTTTTGAGTTGGCGCGTATCTGCCTTCAATGTTTCAATCAAATGATGCAGGATCAGTACGAGTTGTTCATCCGCCAGCATGTCATCATAACCCGGGTTATCCAGCGTACTAACGAGAGCGGATAGACGATTTTGTAAAGCGGGTGGCAGGTTGTGGAGCGACTGGTAAAATTCGGGGATTTTTTCGCCGTTGGTAAACGGATCGTCCAGCAATGCTGCTTCAGTAACCATTGCATTCCTTAATACCGAAGCCGCAAATGCTTCTTTGAAAAAAAGGGACAGCACTTTCAGTGTTTCACCTTTGTTGCTATAACAGGCATACGGCTGATCGTTGTTGAGTACCAGGAATTGCCCGGGCCTTAGTGCAACCTGGTGGTTATTGATGCCGTACCATTCTTCCCCGCTGAAAACGGTTTTGAAGGAAAGGCAACCTATGTGTTCGTCGCACTGACTGTTGTTGCTTACCGCATTAAAAATAATATTGCTTTTTTTGAACCGGCTGAAATGGAGGGTTTCATCAAACCCCGGCGCGGTATGATCCGGCAGCGAAGTGAAATACATAGCGGGGTTTATAATTTCTTAATTTGGTTTTGTTCAGCCGCACCGGGATGTAGAGCCGGGGTTCCATAACAAGGAATTGCTTTCCCTGCCAAGGTACTGCTTTACCCCAGCAGTATAAAAAAGGCAAACCAGTATTAACGAAATTTTGAAAACCGCAGGGTGGAGTTACCCGGCAAGTTGGAATTTCTTTTTTATCCGTTCCGAGTATTCCAACAATATAGACGATGCTCTTATAGCCCGTGAAAGTTTATAAAGAGGGTCATTCATTTCTTCTTTTATTTTACGAATAGCAGCCTTGTCATCAGGGTTTAAATTTTTTTTTCGATAGATCATATCTTTGATGCCTATCATGGCAACTTTAATCTCATCGCTTTCGCAGGTTGGCAATTCGCTCCAGTATAGTTCCCAAAATCTCCTGTAAGCGCCAAGGAATTTTTCTGATTTGATGTCTTCGTCGAGCACCAGGGTAGAAGCAACTTTCAGCGTTTCTGAATAAAGGCTGTTTTGATGTTCCCAAAAGCCTTTCAGGTTTTCCAATAGGAACTGGTATTCCTTCGACTCAATTTCTTTCTCTTTCATGGAAATTTCCAGCTTCCGGTTTTTGTTGGCCAGGAAGAGGTTGCCAAATATGCCCACCAGGGCAACTATTAAAGTAATAAAGCCGGAGATGAGGGCAACATCAATCGATGAGTTTGTCATTTGTCAGGTTTTGTTACAACGGTCAGCAGGCCCAACAGTCGTTGCTGTTTGGATGTTGCCGTTGGGTGCTTTATAAAGGAACAAAATTTTATGATGAAAGCAAAGCGGATTTGCTTTCATCATAATTAATACAATGGCAATCCAGCGTTGAAAAGTGAAGGAAAAGAAAATTTTGTGCGAAAGACAGTGTGAAACCGGTCGGAGACCGGAAGAACTATAAGGCGGCCGGTTAAACATCTTCCATAATAAAAATTGCATTGCTGTTCAGGTCGTAAAAACCGAATTCGTTCGTGTTCCAGGCGGTGTTGGACCTGAACGCGTCTTGCGTAATCGTTCCACGCTGCACGAATTCATCGAAAAGCGGTTTTATATTTTTTACATAGATCCTGGCCACGGAACCTCCCGGCAGCGGGTCGTTATCGGTGCCGGCATGCCATTGCAAATGCAGGATAAGGCTTTCCCGGTAAAGCACGGCGTACATCGCGTCTGAAAAATGTAATGTAAAGCCTGTCTTTTCTTTGTACCACGCAATGTCCCTGGCGATGTCTGCCGAAGGGAGAACGGGAATGATGCCGAGGAGTTGTGTTTCCATTTGCTTAAAAATTTCTTACATATTTCATTTCATGATTTAAAAAAATTGATGATCGAGATCAGCAGCCAGATTACAAAAGGAAGTGCAATGATCGCCGCGCCGGTGTAAGTAAACCATTTATGGGGATACAATTTTTTCACTTCCTGATAGTTGCTGATCAGCTTGGCATTGAACGGAACGCCATACCTTTTTAACCCGCACTTTTTACAGATCACGATGGCATCCTTGTCATTCGGCAGAAGTGGGATATAATAAAAATGAGAATAAACACTGTTTACCATGATGTCGGCCCATTGATCCGTTTCACAGGATGGACATTTTACAAGATATTCACCAACATCGATCGGCGTTCTTTCAATACCGTATTTTAAAGGGATGAACATTTTGCTTCTTTGTTTCCAGGTCAACTACTATTGATTAATCCTCTATAGCCTCAATCCCTTGTTGCTTAAGCTTTTCCAAATGATCTTTCATTTGCTGCAGGCGCTCCGGGGCATGGCCTTCCCAATCCGTAACCTCGCCGGTTACTTTAAACGGGTGCAGGGAGCGGTAGGACTTGGTCGGATTGCCGGGAAATTTTTTGTCGGTTAAATTCGGATCGTCTTCTATCGGGCCGGTCGGCTCCACGATGTAGATCCTGCCAGGCCCGTCACCACTGGCCAGTTCGGCGCCCCAGATGGCTGCATCGAGCGTGGCGGAAAGATAAATGTACTTTGCTTTTTTCCTTTGCCCGTAGTTGGATTGAAAACCCGGTTCGATCAGGTCGCCCGGCTTCAGATCCACTTTTGTACCGTGGTAATATTTTTCTGGAACAGGGGCTGTGTCTTTGTCGTCTGTCATAGCTATGTATTTATTGATTGTTATTGGTTTCATCCCAGCATCAACCCACACCCCCTTACATCACTGTTGTCCATCCTGCCCAGCACTTCAAAACTTTCATCGGCATACAATTTACCGATATCATCCGTGGCAATGAACGCGCAACTGTACAGGTTCGCCAGGTCGATCACGTTGATGATGCCTTTGATAGTTTTACCGGCAGCAGCGGCGTGCACGGTCAAAGGATCGTCTTCTTCGCGCAGCAATATTTTCATTTGGGGCGGACAATTAAAAATGCCTTCACCGGCAGAGTAGGCCTGGGATAATAATTCCGTCATCCCGTATTCAGAATGCACAATAGTAATGCCGAGTTGCCGTTTCAATATTTCATGCACTTCGCTTCTTGTCATTTCTTCGCGGCGGCCTTTCATCCCACCGGTTTCCATGATAGTGGTATGCTGCAGTTGCATCGGGAAATGTTGCGCAAAGTCGAGCAGGGCATAGGTAACGCCGATCAGCAGGGTTGGCGTTTGCCGCTTTTCATTTTCTAAAATGGTATTGTATAGTTTTTCATGATCGTACAGGTAAAAACCGCTCGCTTCGTGGTTGCTTGTTTTCACCAAATCGTCCACCATCATCACGAGGGATGAATGTTGCCGTTCGAGGTAGGAAGGCAGCAGGCCGATGATGCAATAATCTGACGGGTTGCCATAGAACTGTTGAAAGCCCGACCGGAAACTTTTTTTATACAATTCAATGTCTTTTACATAATGCCGGCTGTTGATGCTGCCCGTGGTGCCGCTGCTTTCAAAATAAAAGCCGGGCTCAAAGCCCGTGGTGACGGCCATCGTTTTAAAAAAGCCGATGGGCAGGAAGGGAATCTGCGTATAATGCGTGATTTGTGTAATATGCGTTTTCAGCGCATCACAGAAACGGCGATAGATGATATTGTTTTCATATTGAAAGCGGAACAGTTCCAGGGCGAGACCGTTGAAATGGTGCCCCGGGGCAGCGAAAATCCTGTTTTCAAGGTCATTATTTTTAACGGCGTTTTTCAATATCTATTCGCTAAATTTGAGATACAATATACAAAGATGCGTTATACTTTATTAATAGCCATTGCGGCACTTTTTTTTATGGGTTGCAGTAAAGACAACCCGGCACCGGAGATCGAATTTAAATCCTTTGACCCGGATACTTACTACCGCAGTTCGCCGCTGTCGAACCCGGTAATGACCCTCGAACTGAAAGACGGCGATGGCGACCTGGGGGATAGTTCCTTTTTGTACATCCTCAATTTACGCACCACCGATTTCGATTCCATTGCTTTGCCCGACCTGGGCGTGGCGGCGGTTAAAAATTTCAAAGGCGATGTGCTGGTGAACATGCAGCAATACATCCGCTTCATCAACCCGGTTGATACATTGGTATTCGAGCTTTATTTAAAGGATAATGCCCGCGTCAAAAGCAATGTTGTCCGCACCGGCCCGCTCTACATCACCAATTGATGAAGTGGCTTCGCTTCATCCTTTCCCATTCTATTTTCGTTGCCCTGTGCGCTGCCGCATTGGTTTTGCAGACCGTGCAGTTGTTGCAACTGTATGATAATATTTTCATCTACGCTTTCGTTTTTTTTGCCACGCTGTTCAGCTACAACCTGTACTGGCTGGTAAGCAAAAAGAATTTCGGTTCCGTTTTTTACAATGCCATTTTTTATAAGAAGGAGTGGAGCAAGATCGTACTGCTGGGCGTTGCCGCTACAGGTACGCTGGTAGCTTATTTGCAATCACAATTGTATTTCTGGTACGTACTGCCGGCGCTTTTGCTGACAGCCTTGTACGCGTTGCCCCTGCTGCCGTTCAGGTGGTTGCGGTTTACAAGAAGGCTGGGCCCGTTGAAAACTTTATTGCTTGCTTTTACCTGGACCTATGTAACTGCTTACATTCCTATACAAAAAGCCGTAAGCGAACTCGACGGTGCCGATATTTTTATCCTTACCCGCCGCTTCCTCTTCATGCTCATGCTTTGCATTTTGTTCGACAGCCGCGATAGCAGGATGGACAAGATCCGCGGCCTGCACAGCCTGGCTACCGACATTTCACCAAGGCTGCTCGGCATCATTAATTTATTGATCTTTTTAATTTTGTTTGCCAGTAATTTTTGGGCGCCGCATTTCGGCATCAGCGTTGCACAATCCATCGCGCTGCAGGTTTCAACGGTTGCGCTGCTCGTGGCTTTTATATACGCCCGCAAACCCCGGGGCTATTTTTTTTATTACTTTTTTATCGACGGGCTGATGCTATTTTCCGCCGCCGCCACCTATATCGCCGGTATTTGACTAAATTTGCCGTTGTAAAATTTTATCATGGCAAAAGCAAAAAAAGCGAAAAGTATTTTAACCGATGCGTCCTGGGATTTCTTACGGAATTACATCAACAATCCTTCTCCCACGGGCTTTGAAAGCAGCGGTCAAAAGTTATGGCTGGATTATGTAAAGCCTTACACCGATAGTTTCTTCACCGATCCTTATGGCACGGCGGTAGCAGTGGTAAATCCTTCCGCTACTTTTAAAGTGGTGATAGAAGCGCATGCAGACGAGATCAGCTGGTTCGTGAATTATGTTTCTGCCGAAGGATTGATCTACCTGAAAAGAAACGGTGGCGTGGATCACCAGATCGCACCGGCAAAAAGGGTGTTGATACATGGTAAGAAAGGCCCGGTGAAAGCGGTTTTCGGCTGGCCGGCGATCCATACGCGGTTGGGTGCCGACAAGGAAACGCAACCGAAAGTAGAGAACCTGTTCCTCGATTGCGGCGCCCGTTCCAAAGCGGAAGTGGATTCGCTGGGTATACACATCGGCGCGGTAGCCACTTACGAAGAAGGCTATGAAGAACTGGCCTACGATTACCTCATCGGCCGCGCGTTCGACAACCGCATCGGCGGTTTTATGATCGCAGAAGTGGCGAGGTTGCTTCGCCAGAACAATAAAAAATTACCCTTTGCC
>Ga0247806_10001155_pt1 | contig 13433 bp, 4 predicted proteins | sample UWRJL059202B1_FD_179935 | JGI IMG/M metagenome (GOLD analysis project Ga0247806, IMG submission 179935) | Plant litter microbial communities from Arlington Agricultural Research Station in Wisconsin, United States - UWRJ-L059-202B-1 | ecosystem: Environmental > Terrestrial > Plant litter >... | reverse complement strand
CAAAAGCTTTCGCTAACAATGATATTGAAGCGGCTCAAAATGCGATTGGCGATTCAACTATTACTAACTCTAGAATCAAAAAGGTAAATGAGTTTATATCTAGACTAGCGACCTTTAACGAAAAGGCCGGAAGTAGCACAAGCTTGATTGGAAGACTAATTGCCCCTTCTAGAACGTCTTTAGTAGAATCCGTCCAAAATCCAAATGCAAAAGGAGCTAGCTTTACAGAAAAAGCATTAGCGACTTTTGGGCTGGGAGTAAATAAAGATAACATTTCGACTAGTCTTCCTAGAATGTCTGCTGACAATTTAACGAAGATAAAGGGACAGGTTGGATCGCTTCCTTTTAGTAGCAGGATTAATCCAGAGGAACTAGAGGGTTTAATAAAGAAGAATGTAAATCCATCAGAGATTATCAAGAAAATCTTTGAAGCTAGTCAGATTCCAACCGAGGAAGTTGATAGAGCCATAGCTCAAGGAACTAATATTGAGGACACTAGAGAGATTCTTAATGAAATTATTAAGAAGATAAAAACCAATGCTAAGAGTCCCGCTTTAGCTAAAGAGCTTGCTGGGTATGAGCAGAATATAACTAGGTTAGTAAAAGTAACAGAAGATATCTTTAGTGGAGTTGCTTATCAGCTAGATCAAACTGCGAATAGAACTAAGGCTCAAAGATCAAGATTTCTTACAGGGGCTCAGGCTGGACTAGATTTAAAAAAGAATAGTCTTACCCCTAAAGCCTTTGCAGATTCGCAATTACAGATCAACAATCTAAAAACCGAAGATTCAACAGCGAACGCAATTTCTAAGATTATTTCGGAGAGCTTGAAGAAAATTAATATTCCTCAAGAGCAGCTAAGTCGCCCAGAAACAGCTAACGATATCGCAAGAATTGTAGATGAAATTATTAAGAATCCAGGCGGACTATCTTCTTCTATAGATAAACTAGAAACAGTTCTACAACAGGGAAGCACAAATAGACAGACTCTAAAATCAGTAGGTGGAATTAAAGGTGATCTTAATAGAGATATTGGAGGAGAGTTAGCTAACAGAGATGAAGAATTATTAAATAATAAGCTAGAAAGAAGAATCCTTGAGGAGCAAAATTCAAGAAATAAGAAAGCTAACTTTTTTGGCGGAGACTCATTAGCGATAAGAGGAAGAGACTTATCTTCTTTAACTAGAGGATTGGACCCTGCTTCTATGAGGCAGACGCTAAACCCTATTTATAATAAAACTAATAACTCTTTTGATAATTTCTTTAATCCTTCTAGAAACTATAGAGCGGAAACCGAAAGAAATGCCTCAGTCCTAGGGGAGAGAGCGCAAAGTTTAATCAATTTAGATAAAGAAAAACTTTTACCTGATAGTGGCCCAGAAAGAGATAAGTATGCCGAGGTAATCAGAAAGGCGATGGAAGCCAATCTAACCTATGGTATCGACCAATTGGAAAGCTCAGGACTACCTAAAGATTTAATTAAGAACTTAAGAGGACAGGTATCGGGAGCAGCTAAAGTCCAACAGGAAGAAGCTTTTCCTACAGATCAAAAGGGATATACTGATAGATTAGCTAGTCAAGTAAAAGAACAAAGAGACCAAGCAACTAATCAATATACAGCTCTAATTGGTAACTCTGGAGCGTTAAATACTAACTCAGAACAGTTAAAAGCTTTACAAGAAGAATTAAAAAAATTAAACGAATCTTATTCTAAATCTACAGGAAACAAGATGGACCTCATTGGCCCTAAAGCTGTAGGAGAAGCTACAAGTCAGGCAGATGGTCATATTCCTAATTTCTCAGCTTTTGCTAGAGAAATGTCAGCTATTAGAAACGGAGTAGGTGGAGCTAGAACAGGAGATAAACCAGTCTCAGCGAATATTAGAGGTCTTGGAAGTGCGGTAGTAAATAGCGGAGAAAAGATTGTAAGAAATTTCTTAGGCACTGGTAAGGACGCAGTGTTTAACAGAAATATGATTAATGCTGCTGGAGGAAAGCTAGGATCATTTGGCAATGTTCAGAATGTTGCTAATGGATATGTTCCTAACTTCGCTTTACCAACTAGAGGCTTATACGGAAGCGATTTAGCGAAAAAATTAAGAGCGGAAAGAGCTTATACTTTAGATCATTACGGAGGAGGACTAACTGATTTAAGACCAGGAGGATTATCCTATATTGATCCTTCCCGTATTAAAAGCCTACCTAGAGGAGCTAATTTCTTAGACTTTGGATTTTCTGTAGCTGATGGCTCTATTAGAGCCGATGATTCAAGAGCTAGACTAATCCCTAAACTTTTAAATAAAGGTATAGCGAAAGATAAGTCCTTGGAGGCTCTTAATAGTGAGTATTTACCAAAAAGCATTCCAGTTGAGGAACTAAGAAGGAAGTATGGAATTAAAGGAAATGGTAAATTGGCTCAAGCGCAGTTAAAAGCTGCTGCTGAAAAAGAATTAGGACTAGCTTTATTTAAAGATAAATACGGAGCCCAAAGTAAGGGAATTAGAACCACTTATGCTAGCTCTAATCCAATTCAAAACGATTTATCCCACGTACTAGATAAATCTAAAAATTACTTCGCTCAAAAATATACTCCTTTAGCTACTAACTCTGCGGGGGTTCCTTTTGAGTCAAGAGTCCACGTAGTAGTTGATGGAAACGGAAAAGCTAAAGTAGTCCCATACGCTACAGTTGATAAAGGACAGCCAGGAGTGTCTAATGTATCTGTTAATAGAAGTTTAACTCCAGATATTGTAGCTCAAGAGAAAGTTGCTCAAAGGGCAGTTCAATCATTGGCAGGAAAAGACCCTAAAATTAGAAACGCTGCTTTCGGACCAGATATTCTAAGATATGATCCAGAATTCGCACAAGCTGCCAATAAAATTAGCCAAGCTAAGGGAGGGTTTAACCAATATGAAAGAACTCCTTTCTCTTTAAGAGAACTATTAAGAGGTCAGCAAAGAAGATACTATGGAGTTGGAGAATTTAACCCAAGTAATAGCGCAGGTGCTAGTGGGTTCTTTGACCAACCTCTAGCTACAGAAGGCTATCATGCTGCCATAAAAGGAAGACTTCCCGAAGGAGTTTCGGCTGCTAGTCATATTACACAAAGCTTAAAATACGGATATGGAGCAAATCTTAGAAATTTACTTCCAGAGAATCCTATCGGTGCTTTAAGAGGCGGGCTATCAAGTCTAAGAAGTGGGATAGTTTCTGGAACCTCTAAGGGATTAGATGGACTTAAATCTGCTGGAGCTGCTGCTGGTAAAGCTGGAAGATTTACGGGAAATCTAGGACTTCAAGTAGGAGTAGCTTTAGCTGGTCAAGCTGCCGCTGATCCTGCATTAAAACTATTTGGAATTGATGGAAAGAGAAATCTAACTGAAAATCAATCGTTCTTACCAGACTATACAGCTAGAGAAGCTGCTGGAGATATAGCCGCTATCGCTCCTATGCTAGGATTTGCTAGATTAGGTGGAGTTAAAGGAGCAGCGGGATATGCTACTTACAGAGCTTTTGATAAAGGAGGAGACTATTTACAGAAGCTTTTGGCTGGGAAAGGAGATATACGTGGATTAGATTATGGAGATGCCGTAAAAGGGGTAACTAACTCTCTTGGATTAGCTGCTGCTGGCGGAGTTTCTGGAGGAACTAAAGGAGCCTTACTAGGATCATTATTTAGTTTAGGTGCTCAGGGAGTAGGTGCCTATAACTCCTATAATTCTACTACTCAATTTGAGAACGCTACCTTAGACGATTACGGGATTCAGCAAATTATTGATTTAGCTAAAACTAATCCGCAACTAGCCGCAAAATTAAAAGAAAGACGATTAAATAGAAGAACAAAGAGAAATTATGCAAATGCTCCGCTAACTCTTAACCCAGAGGTCGAAGCTAACACGACAGCTACAAATAATAACTTACCTACTTCTCCCGAAGTGCAATTAAATCAAGTAGTTAAAGATTTAGGCTTAGATAATAAATATGCTCAGTCCAGAGGATATAGAGATGAAGCTCAAAGACAAAACTATATAAATGGAGGAAGTTTATATAACAATCTTTCAGTAAGCGGAACTAATTCTCCTATGCCGATTAATGCGGTAGGAATTGATAATGGATATTATATTGACGAGAATGGTAATAAAATTGGAAGAGTTAATCTAGCGAAAGGCTATATTCCTAATTTCTCAGCTTTAGATCGTGGAGGATATAATCAAAGAAGTATTCGTGGAAGAAAAACTAGAAAAGCTATTAGAGCCGTTGGAGGAGTAATTGATAGAGGTCCTAAGTCATTAGGCCCACTAAATATATTGCAGTCCATGATTAAGAACGGTAACATCGACGAAGCTAAAAGATATATCAATGAAAATGGATTGCCTGACAGGTTTACTAGCAGTGGATATGGCTCGAACGATTTAGGTGCCCTTTACGCAGCTATCGAAAGAGAGAAGAGTGCTTTAATAGGCAGAGGAATCTCAAGAAATCTTGCGGAAGGATATGTATTCGTAGGCAATAGACCTGAAATTGGAGGAATGGGAGTTGGTAATTATATCGACGAACCAGCGGGTAAATATAATCCAGCGTTAGGAATTCAACAAGGAATTAACAGAGTCAAATCTCAGGGTGGAAATCCAAGGCACTCTGGCGTTCCTAACTATGCCTCAAATAAAGTTGAAAATACAACAGATGAATTAATCAATGTTATCAAGGCTTTAATTGACACTTTAAGTCAGGGGAAAATCGCTGATAGAGGCATTGACTCTAGAGGAGTTGGAGCTAAGGAATCTGGAAGCGTCCAAGTGGATCATAATATCACAGTGAATGCTTCTATTTCTGGAGAAATCAATTCAAATAATGCCGATGTTCAAGGAATTATAGATAGTCAAATTGCAGAATTAAAAGTAAGACTTTTAGCTTTAGAGGCTTCTCAAAAAGGTAATCGCAACTTTGTCCCTAGACCTCCCGGTAGTTCTAATGTAAATATATAATATGATTGACTTTCAAGGAGCAAGGGTATTAAGTTACAAACATAACAATAACTATTTTGGCGACAATTTTAGATATGGCACCACTAAGTCTTTATCCGTAGAAGGCTCAATCTATCAACTAAGGAATGAAGAGGGCGTACAGCCTGTCTGGAGCGGAATCTCAGGCATTGTAAATGGGGCCGTTGATTATGACGATATCATTCTAAATGGAACTAATTTTGGAAGAGGTAGAATTGAAAGTTTGAATTTCTCTGAGGGGAACGACGTAACTAAGAAAAACTACACAGCTAATATCACGATTTTCTCCACCGGGAACTTGTTTAATATGACTGGTTTGTATTATTCTGGGTTAGACCTAAATAATACCGGACACCCCATCTATCTAACCGAAAGTTTTTCTGAAGACTTCTCTTTTGATTTAGACGAGAATCAAGAATGGAATTTTGAGCACTCTTTACAAATTAAATTTGTTAGTGGTAAGGCCAATGGCAATAGCTCTACCCCTTTGGGGATGGCTAAACTATTAGCTAAAAATTTATTTGAAAACTCTATCCCTGCTGCTATTTTAGACCCAAATTACGAAGGAGGAATTTATAATACTAGCGGTAAGGCATATTTTACAGAATCACTAGATGAAATAACTAGTGAATGTAGCTTTTCTAAGCGAATAAAGTTTGGTCAGGGGAGTGGAGTTTATTCTATCTCTTATAACCATGGAGTAAACACGGATGAAAATGGAGTAACTACAGTTAGCGAAGAAGGTAAAATTAAGGGAGTGGTAGAGCCTTTATTAGAATCAGCTAAAAATGGATACTCTTCTGAATCTTCGGCTTTTTATGGAAGATGCTCTCAGGTCTTTGATGCCTATAAGCCTGGTAACGCAAATCCATTGTCCGATACTAGGATCAGATTAAGGAAAACGATAAATGAGTTTTTAGGGGAGATTGATTATGGAGTTAGTTATACAAATGATCCAAGAATACATTTAGGTTACTCTTGGGAATATACTCAAGAAATATCAAGGTCTGAAAATTGCGTAGTTACAGTGGCGGAAAGAGGACAAGTTAAAGGTATATCTGACGAATGCAGAAGTAACGATGTTTATCAAAAAGCTTTAACTGGATGGTCTTCGGTTAAAAGTGGTATAGCTTCTAGATCAGCGGCATATTATCATTTAGCTACGTCTTTAAATAACGCATTAAAAAATATAGGTAGATCGGAATCTAGGTCTCAGTTTAATGGAACCGTAGAGTATGATTATACATATAACGACGATCCAAATTCTAATATAGATGGATTTAGAAGAATAGATTATAGCGTGGAAGATGCTACTCCAGTTCATTTAGTAGCTAGGTTTGTTATTCCTGGATATAAAGAAATAGTTCAGCCTCAACAGAATGCAACGCTAGGTTCTAGGACGGTAACTATGGAGATTAATGGATATAGAACGACTACATTGGCTCAGTATAGAGATTACGCTAAAGTTAGATTAAACCAATTAATTCCAATAGGAACTGATGTATTTATTAATGATGTCCAATACTCTCTAAACGAGACTGAAAAGATTTTTAATATCCAATGCTCGTGGTCCTATGTAGGTTATAGAGCTTTCGAGAATACTAACGTGTAAACTAATAGATGGCCACTCAACTATATTACAATAATACCCAAATCTTCGCTGGTCAACCTACTCCAATGGTTGAGAGAGAGGATAATATGGTTAGGTATGGGGAAAGATGGGCGGAGCAAACCACAATAACTCTAAATGGACAAATTACAGGGTGTATTAAAGACTACTCTTCCTTAATCGCCGCACAGCAAAGGTTAATTGATCTATTCTCTAAAGATTTTCAAGAATTTAGAGTAGAGGAGAATGGCAATCTAGTATACTCTCAGCCATTTTCTGTAGTTAAAGGGGGTATTACTTTTGGTTCTTCTAACTATGCTGGTTTAGTCCCTTATACGATTACTCTAGAATCTTATCCAGAAGATTTGTTTTCTGGATTTTATGGAGTCTTAGAACCTAGAGATAGTTGGTCTTACCAAGAACAAGAAGACAGGAAGTTGCTTATTACTCACACTGTTGGTGCAAGAGGATTTAATACTAACGGGAATATAAGTGATGCTATAGATAATGCTAAAGCTTTCGTTCAAAGTAGGACCGGAATGAGCCCCGCTAATTATCCTACATTTATTCAGATTCCTAGCGGCGTGTTTCCTTGCTTAACAAGAATTAGGTCTATTCCGAATAGAATGAATGGAAGTTATTCCTTAGAGCTTCAATATGAAGCTGATCTAATGGGAAATTCTCCAGGGATTTTAAGATATACAACTGAATTCGACTGTGACCCTTTAAACGGTAGATCAACTGTTTCGGTTCAAGGGCAATACGAAGGATGCTTCGGAAGCGACATTCAAGATTTAAGAGATAGGTATAACTCTTTTAATATATACGAAGAAGCTCTTAATACTTACCAAGAATCCACTTCTTACTCAGATTTAAATAGAGACTACTTAGTAAGTGGAGTTACCGAAGACCCATATAAGAAAACTTTAAATTTTAACGTCCAGTTCGATAATTTCACTGGAGCTAGCGTATTCCTAGATTATAAAGTAAATATAAATAGCGGAGATAACGACATTACTACAGTAGAGTTTGAGGGGAACATTAGATCAAGAGGAGATATTAAGACTAGATGGCAAAGAGTTAGCGGTTATTATCAAAGTGGGATTGATATGTTCGGATTGGCTAATAACGAATATATAGCTTTTGGGGGAATTGATCCATTAAATGAGACTCCTTTGACTAGTGGGGTAACTCTTAATGAATACGCAGGAGAAATCTCAACAAAAGCTACTTGGGATAATAAAGAAATTCCTGTAGATGGATTCTTAAATTTCACATACTCCTTATCATATACTCCGGCATTGGAGAAAGTAGTAGCGAAACCTTTAGCGACTAATTTATATGGGCCTATTTGCGCGGATCGTTGGTATGTTGTAGATTTAGGATATAAAAATAGAATCAATTTCGGAATTAATGGCAATGGTAAAATCAAATGCGGAGAACAAATGGATGTTGCTTTAGAGAATCTATACGACTTCGCTAATACTACTTTTAGCAATCAATGTCCTCAAACAAGGGTTCTTTTAGAACAGCATCAGGTTACTACAGGCACTAATAATATCTCATTCTCATTTAATTGGAGCGCGGAGTCCGCAAATAACGTAGTAGTGCCAAAGAGTAATTATTCTAGTATAAATAATCTAGCACTTTAATCTTAGTTACCTAGCTTTTTAGTGTAAATCAGTGTAGCGAAAGCTAAGGCAAAAGGATTATGTCTAGTTCTGGAATTAACTACTATTATACTATTAATGGTCTCCCAACGGAAGACCTACAAGTATTCTATGATTTTAATTCGTCGTTTAATGGACAGAATCTAATAAAAATTGCGAATAGCACTGGGAGCATGAATGAGTGGACTATTATGCTTTCGTTTGAAAAAAAGACTTTAAACGAAGGAGTTTTATTTAGTAATTTTTCTAGTGGCCAAGCTAACTCAGGTTTTGTTATCGGCGTAAATTCAGCAAACAAAATTTATCTAGAAAGCTACGATCAAAATGGCCCAGTAGTAATAGAGAATCCTACTATCTTAGGAGGTAAAAACGCAGTAGCAATTTCTAAAGTTGGGCAGAGTTTATATGTAGATTACTTTGACTTTAATTCAAAAATCACGGAAAGTAATCAATACTCGGTCTCCGAAACCGCTTTTCTCCCATCTTCTGAATGGTATTTAGGGGGATTTAGTGGAACTCCAAACCATTTCTCCGGTAAGTATTTTAGTGGATATATTGATAATTTTCTTTTATTAAGCACAGCTATCAGACCATCAGAAATATCAGAGTTGTTCAAAGGTTATTATACTGATATGGTAAGTGGCCAACCAGTAATAAATAGTGGAGATATACATTCTTATGGAATGAATGGAGTGTCTTACTTAAATAAAGTGGTAACTAGTGATAACGCTGAATTATATCTATTTCCAAACGTAACAAATAAAACAAACTTAAATAAAGACGCTCAATACGAAAGAACAGTAGGAGAATTTTTTGGATTCGAAAATCAAACAGGAAATGATAGAAACGCTTTCTTAAACGGAGTAGCTCAAGTAGGACATACTGGATATAATATCACTGGTGGATTTTATGATAGAGAGTATGTAATCACTGGAGATTACTTACCTTCAGGATATCAATTCTTCTCTAAAGGAATTTACAAGGGAGAAGATAGATTAGTTTATGATATCATAACTGGACCAAGATTGTATAATCCTTCATTTTCTCATACTTCTAGTCAACAAGATATAGATGTAAATTCTAGCTGGGACCTTATATTTTTTAACGGAGTAAAGTTGGTGTTAAATGTCGATTATATTCCTACCTCACCTACCTCAATAAGATTTGAGGCTTCTAATTCATTATACGATGGAGTTACCGGCAAATTATTTTCAATGCCTATTGACCCTCAATTCTTAACCCAAAATTATTACCAAGGAGTTTTTTCATCTACCTTTAATTCTAAGTTCGCTAGAAATACTTCTATGTTTTGGATGAATGGAATAAGACAGAATTTAGCGGAAACTTATTTAGAGATTTCAAATGTAGATTTGTTATCTGGCAGTGGAGTATTTTCAGTTGGAGAAAATTTAATTTTTAATAATACAGAAAATTTTTGGGAGGCATTTTAATGAGCATTAAGTATATTGAAGCAATTTCAATTGACGGAAAAGGTAACTCTCCTAACAGAAAGTTATTCAATGGTTATATTTATAGGTTAAACTATGACATTTCTTTCGGAGATGGTAAGTCAAAAGTTATAACCAACTTAGGGAGTGAAGACGGAACTTTTTCTATAGCTCAATCCGACTTAAACTATTCTAGGATTTATCCAATTAAAATTGGATCGAATATTAATGTGAATATGTTTCTAACTAGGGTTAGGAAGATCGTTGAACCACTTAGTAAGATGCTAGAATTAGAGTTTTCTGATACCTCAACAAAGTTAGATACTTATTTTGTTGGATTAAAAACTAAGCACGGTATGGAGAGTCAGAAGAATCTGATTATAGTAGGAAGAGAAGTCCATCCATGCGACAGAGATTATACTGGGGACATTGATGATTTAGAACAAATAGAGAATGAATGTCATCCTTGTAGAAATACCGCAATAGCAGACGCGAGAAAAGAAATTGTAAACTGTAAAGAGATTACAAAATATTCTATTTTAGATGTAGTATATAATTTCTCAATGCTAAAAAAAGCGTTAATTGAGTCTGGTATAAATATCCAAAATGTTCAAGACCCTAATCCAGAATACTTTGCTAGACACACTGGGAAAGTAAGAGAAGTTTTAAAGAACTGGTGCGAGGATTTTGGTTGGGCTTTTTATTGGGAAGACGAGCAAGTTAAGTTTATTGACTTGAGAAAAAATATTGACGTAGCCGCTAGCGTGGCCCAATTTTGTCCTAACTTATCCGCCTACGAAGAAGAATGGTCTGTTGAAGATACATTCGTTACTAAATCTATTTCTTTATACGAAAGAGCTGGGTCAAACGAAGAGTTTAACTGCGAAGACGCCAAATATTTAGTTTTACCGCCATACGAGCCTGGTTCCGCAGGTGTTGGAGAAGATTTAGCAATTACAAACAAGATTAAAAAAATTCCAGCAGGGCTATCTTTATATAGTAAGACCTTAAGAGATTTGTATTACGCTTTCGACTACTATAGTTTAAGAAGTGCCGGAGACTATACTAAAGGTAAGTTCATGCCTAAGATTGGATTAAAGATTGTTAGCGATCCTATAACTTTGACTGGACAAATTACTGGAGGTAGTGGAGGGGGATTAGAGCCATCAGGAGGATTAGAGGGAGGAAGCTTAGAGCCTTCCGCTGGTATGTATGCGCCTACTTATATGCCTTTAAAGCCAGAAGACTCTCAAAGTATGTCTTTCTTGGATTCGTATACAACTAATAATAAGTTATTAGCAGTAAAAGCCTTGATTAACTCAAACGCAAAGTATAAAATGTGCTTTCAGTTGCTGTCAGAGGAAGATCAATGGGTGGTGGCTAATGGGTTAGCGAAAGACAAAGAAGATTTCTTTTTTTTCGTCGGGTATTATGACGAAACCTTAGATGAAGGACATTTTGAAGAAGAAAGGCAATTTGCCTCAGAGTTTTTGGGAAGATATCATGTATATTCTCCTGATATGAACAATCCTTTAGACGCTATGTTCTTTGAAGATACTACTTTCAAGGAGCAAACTATTTGTAACCAGAACATTAGATTAAATGACGTAGAAGTTACTTACAACGCTTTATCAATAGGAGCTGGAGACAATTTAAGATTTATTAACAATCCTGGATCAAGCTCTACGGGACAACCGGACACTCTATCTAGTCTTCCATTCTTTAAGTGGTTGAATATCGCTAGAAATTCAAATGAAGCTTCTATAGCTCCTGATAAAAACATACTATTTAAATTATTAATTATCGAAAAGAGCGACGCTCAATTTTATCCTTCTCCCTCAACTGCCCAAGATATTGACCCGGAAGATATTGAAAAACCTAAAGACGCAATTAAAAATACTGAGTTGATTCAAGAGGCTCAGAAAAACGCCATCATTAGACTAGAGAGAAAGAACAATGCTTATGGAGAGTTTATCCCAAGAAAGGTTACGGATAACAGTATAGATAAAACTTTAGATAGGTCAAAAGTATTCATCTTCCTTGGAAGAAAGGTTGGCAGAGATGACTATAGAGTTGTGACATCTAACGCATTTAATAATGCTAATCTAATTGGAACACCGTTCGATGGCAGACCATTATATTTTAGTTATGGAGGTATTACTAATACTTTCGAAGATAAGGATGGAGAAGTATTCTATCAATACCCTGAATTTAAATGTCAACCAGTAGGTAATTTTGATAATTACTGTTTTAAAAGAAGTTTTAAGACGCCAGTAGGAGTTTTTACATATTATGAACCAACCTATTCTATATATGGAACGGTTTTACAAAAAACTAAAACAATTAAAAGAAGAAACGAAAAAATTCAGAATATATTCTACTTTGGAAATGAAGTAAATCCTCAAACCGCTAGACTAGATGTAAATTTCAGGAATATTTCAGACGATGATATCAACGACTACCAGAATACTCCGAATAACCAATGTAGATATAATTTGGACAAGATTAGAAAACTACACGAAAGATTTGCTAAAAATATTAATCTAGAGCAATCTAAACCTTCGGTAAAAAAAACTTTTACGGTTGAAGGAATTGACATTCTAGGAAAGCCAAAAATTGCTGATGGCTTATTATCAATCTCTATCGGATTAGACCAAGATGGAGTTAGAACTACCTACCAGTTTGGTAACGTCACAGCAAGACCTAGAGCGGAAGGATTATTAAAATCAGAAGATTTAACCAAACTATATACCGAGGCGTATGACCTACCAATCGCTCCTAGAACTTCAAATACATTCTAATGAACCTAACAGGTAAAAATAAAAAAGACGTATATACTCAGACTGGAGACTTCTCTCTAGTAGTGAATATAACTATGCCTGATTATACTTCAAAAGCATACTTTGGAATATCTGGTAGTGGACTATCGAATGTAGTGACTTTAAATAATGGTAAGGTTTATGACAATCAGAATAGATTCGTAGGCGTTTACGAACAAAACAAGACGCTACAGTTTTCAGGAAATTTTAACAGAACTAACTATGATATCTTCCTAGACGGAGTTCCTAAAATTTTAGGGGATTATAAATACGACGGACCAACTACCTCTATCGTATTCTATGGAGATTCAACCAATACGAATTTCTCATATACTCTACAAGGAGAGACGCCTAAATACGGAACAGAGGATTTAATTACTTTCGAGACAGGAGTTAGTTCGTTTGTGGGTCATTTCTACAATAGCGGAAACTTCCCAATTAAAATTTATTCCGGAGAGTTTTTAGGAGACAAAAGATCGTTTAATGTGGTATTTCCTAATAGCGTAATTCCATCTGGAGGCGATGCTACTTATACTGTATATCCTAGCGGAACTAAATCTGCTGGATTTAAGGTATTAAAAACTAAACTTTATACTAACTTTGGGGAAGTTAACCTACAAACTAATGTCTCTGGGATCGAAGAGGTCTTACAAAACTATAATATACAGCTTTCTGGACCAAATGAAATTCCAGGAGATTACTTGCAGCCTTACTTGGGACAATTTTTCGCTAGAAGCGGGGACATGAGTGTTCAAATAAGTCTTAAAAATGTAAGCGGAAGCGGAACAGCTTATAAATCAATTGACGTTTCGGGATATTATTCTTCGGAGGCTACTGGATTTTTAAATGGGTGCGGAACACTATATACACCTAATTTATCTATT
>Ga0247806_10001153_pt1 | contig 13453 bp, 10 predicted proteins | sample UWRJL059202B1_FD_179935 | JGI IMG/M metagenome (GOLD analysis project Ga0247806, IMG submission 179935) | Plant litter microbial communities from Arlington Agricultural Research Station in Wisconsin, United States - UWRJ-L059-202B-1 | ecosystem: Environmental > Terrestrial > Plant litter >... | reverse complement strand
GGCATAATGCTCCTAAAAGTTATTTAATCTGCAATACCTTTAAGAAATAAGGTCAACTGATGTACCCTTTAATTAGGGCTACACAACTGTGCAATCACACTATTTATACAAAGACTACTAATTCTATAGAATTTATTGTTAATATAAATAACAATACTATATTTGTGTATTAACTCTTTAAAACCCGAGCCTGTGAAAACAACATTACTTTTAATGAAGACCATTACCTATAATGAAGAAATGAAATTATTTTGCCGTTATTGTTGTTGTTCTTCCTCTGCAAAATTCAGCAGGAGACGCTAAGGCGTCCAAAACCTACTAACATATTGATTGATAAACTTAAAGGATGTAAAAACATCCATAGGGCACTACTTTGCAATTTTTGAAGCCACAGCCAGCCCATACCACACACATAAAGCAACTCATTTATAGATCATGAAAAAAAGCATACTCCTCCTCTTCTCCATCCTCCTCTTAGCCGGATTTACTTTTGCCCAAGGGCCGATCACCGGTATCATCAAGCGCAGTAATGGTGCCCCCGTGCCACATGCAACAGTGGTCATCAGGGGCACTAACATCAAGGTTAGTGCAGATGATCAGGGGATATTTAGCATAAATGCCACCCAGGAACCTCCATTCTATCTGCAGGTCAGCTCTGTTGGTTATAAACCGCAGGATTTTCAGATTTTAAAACTTCAGGACACCCCTGTAGAATTAATTTTGGTGGAAAGTGCCCTGCTCGACGAAATTGTTGTGACCTCGCGGCGACGTTCGGAGGTGTTACAGGATGTCCCTATTCCAATTTCTGTTGTAGGTGGTACACAGATCGAACAATCAGGTGCATTTAATGTTAACCGGGTAAAAGAACTGATTCCCTCTGTTCAGTTGTATACTTCCAATCCCCGCAATACGGGAATAAACATTCGTGGTATAGGCTCACCATTCGGACTAACAAATGATGGTCTCGATCCAGGTGTAGGGTTTTATGTAGATGGCGTTTACTACGCCCGGCCTGCAGCGGCAACACTCGACTTTATTGACGTAGAACGCATTGAGGTGTTACGTGGCCCTCAGGGAACATTATTTGGGAAAAACACCAGTGCCGGTGCATTTAACATCATTACGCGCAAAGCCAGCTTTATACCAGAGGCCCGTTTTGAAACAAGTTTTGGTAACTTTGGCTATATCCAGGCAAAAGCATCGGTATCAGGACCGATCACAAAAAAACTTGCCGGACGGATCTCCTTTTCAGGCACACAACGTGATGGACTGATCGATAATGTAAGAACAGGCAGGGCTACAAATGACCTCAATAATCTGGGTGCTCGTGCACAACTGCTTTACAAAATTAATGATGATATTGCCATTACGCTTGCTGGTGATATCACCGACCAAAAACCAGATGGTTATGCACAGGTGGTTGCCGGTGTTGCACCTACCCTACGCGCCCCATACCGCCAATTTAGTGCAATTACGGCCGATCTTGGGTATACACTGCCAAGCCAAAATGCCTTCGATCGCAAGATAGATCATGATACGCCATGGAGATCAGGAAATCAATTGGGTGGTGTTTCCCTCAATGTTGACGCAAAACTAGGCCCAGGCACCCTTACTTCTACCACCGCATGGCGCTACTGGAACTGGGACCCATCTAACGACAGGGATTTTACCGGCTTACAGGCACTTGCCAAATCACAAAACCCTGCCAAACATGAAAACTGGTCGCAGGAAGTACGCTATGCTGGTGAGTTTTCAGATAAACTTAGCGGTGTAATAGGCGTGTTTTACATTGATCAGGAAGTGAAAATTACGGGTACAGAAGAATCAGGATCTGCGCAATGGCGTTTTTCACAGAGCTCAACTAGTCCCCTGTGGAGGACACCGGGCCTTTTTGAGGGATATGGCATCTACACCAACGCCTCTATTAAATCACAAAGTGCTGCCGTATTCGCTAGTTTAGACTGGCAGATTATTGATGGCCTGCACGTATTGCCAGGTGTTCGTTTTAATTACGACAAAAAGGTAGTGGATTACGACCGTGTTGCCAGAGGTGGATTACAAACGACTGATCCGGCTTTGCTTGCTTTAAAAAATGGAGTATATAGCAGTCAGCAGTATCAGGCAGATGCTGACGAGAATAATTTCACGTATCAGGTTACTTTAGCCTATAAACCCACCAGAAGAGTTAATGCTTTTGCAACCTATTCTACCAGTTTCAAACCTGTAGGGGTTAATGTGGCGGGTTTACCAACCGTTAATGGTGCACCGGCGACGGACCTTGCTGTGATTAAGCCAGAAGATACTAAACATTATGAAGTAGGACTTAAAACTACACCAAATGATAACCTGACATTGAATATCACCTTTCATAATTCTGATATTAAAGATTATCAAACAAATGTTCAATCGCCTGAACTTGGTGTTAATCGCGGGTACATTGCAAATGCCGAAAAGGTAAATGTGAAGGGTTTGGAACTTGATGCGAACATCAGAGCAAGCCAATCATTTTCATTTTACGCTTCTGCAGCTTATACAGATGCTAAATATGTTCGTTTCACCAATGCGCCACTTCCATTGGAAGAGACGGGTTTGACCGTAGATGGCGTACAGGTTGCCTTTAAAGATATTTCTGGCGGTGCACTTCCGGGTGTTTCTAAATGGGCTGGGTCACTGGGATCTGAGTTTTCTACCCCTACAAAATCATTGGGTAAAGACATGAAGTTTTTCATCGCCTTGGATGGATCATTCCGTTCCTCTTTTTCTTCGAGCCCATCGCCATCAGCCTATTTAAATATCGATGGTTATACGGTGTTTAATGCAAGAACTGGTTTTAAAGCCCCTTACGGAATTTCAGCCTATGCCTGGGTAAGGAATTTACTTGATGAGAATTATTTTGAACAATTGTTACCCGCAGGTGGCAACGCCGGTCATTATGCAGGTGTACTGGGCGACCAAAGAACTTTTGGCGTTACGTTGCGATATGCGTTCTAGATGTTAAAAATTATTGGAACATAATTTATGTCGACGCTAAGGGTAAGGTAAAGTGGAAAACTGCGCCTTGCCCTTCTTCGCTTTCTACCCAGATTTCGCCATGGTGAAGTTTAATTATTTCCGCGCTCAGGTACAGACCGATTCCGAAACCTGAAACCGTCTTTAGTTCCTGGTTTTGGATGCGATAAAAACGACCAAAGAGTTTAGACTGGTCCTCCTTGGCAATGCCAATCCCTTCATCTTTAATAGAAATTTGCACCATCCCTTCCGATGCCTCACAGCGTATGGTTACCGTGGTATTTGGCCGGGAATATTTGATGGCGTTGCCTACCAGGTTATTAACTACCTGCCCAATTTTATCACGATCGCCGTAGATTATAAAGGGCTTGCAATTTGAAAACAGAATGGTATGGCTTTTATCCGTTAACATCACCTCTTCTACAATTTCTGCAACCAGCTTATCAATGGTAAACTCCTCCTGTTCCAGGTAAATCTTACCTGCTTCCAATCTCGAAAGGTCAAGAAAACTTCTGATCATGTTGTTCATTTTATTGACCTGCCCTTCTACTTTTCCCAGCGATTTCACGGTAAACAAGTCCCCACTTATTTTAGCCTTCATATTTAAAAGCTGTACATAAGCTTTTAGCGAGGTAAGCGGTGTTTTTAATTCATGACTCACCATGGCAATAAAATCATTCTTCCGGATTTCATCTTGTTTATGCTCGGTAATTTCCATTAAAATCCCTGAAATACGAAGGGGAACACCAAGCTGATCACGGTATATTTTTCCGGTAGCCCGCATCCAACGGATATTTCGATCCTGATAACCTAAAATGGAGAAATCTACGTTAAAATGCTCGCCATTTGCGATAGAATTACGGAATTCCTGGATGACTATCGGTCTATATTCATCAGTAATTTGTTTCACAAAGGTTTCGAAGGTCATTTCCTCATAAGGCATATAACCAAAAAGCTCTTTCAGACGATTCGACACCACTAACCGCTTCACTTTAGGATCAAAATGCCAGGTACCCAGGTTAGCAGATTCAATGGCAATCCGCAACATTTCTTCGGCTCGTTCTGTTTTTAAACGGTTCTCTACCCTGGTGGTAATGTCTTCCGCACCCACAATTACACCATATACATTTCCATCGGCATTCAACATCGGATCGTAGAAATAACTTACATACTTTTTAGCGACGCCATCTTTTGATTGATAATAAAAAACATCTTCAGGCTGCACAAAGGACTTCCCGGTTTCAAAGACTTCCCTGATATGTTCAGGAAATGGCTGTCCGATAAATTCAGGGAATATTTTCATGAGTGGCTTGCCCATCACCTCGTTTTTAGCTTTCCCCCATAAATCTAGCATCGGCTGGTTTGCGATCTCCACCGTCCAGGTCTTTCCCTTCACCACCAGCAGTCCATAATGAGTATTCATCACTACGTTTTGAAAGTTGGCGACACTTTCTTCCAATTTTTTCTTTACTTGCACCAATTGCGTTACTTCTGCAGCCACAATCATCACCCCATTGGTATGTCCGGTTTGATCCTTAATTGGTTGGTGAACAAAGTTAAAATAGGCATTTTCCAGATTGCCGTTACGAACCAGCATAGCCTGCACCTCATTACCCACCAGTGGCTCTCCCCAAGTGTAAACATCTTCTAATAATTTAAGAATCCGTTGTCCCTGAAATTCTGGTAATGCCTTTGCTAATGGCAGGCCGACAATAGCTTCAGATTTGCCCCAAAGTTCCAATAACATGGTATTGACAGATTCAACCACCAATTCCTTACCCCGCAAAATCCCCATCCCAAAGGGAGCCTGATCAATCAATTGCATCAGTCCGCCGTCCGTTATGGTAGCACTATATAACAAACACCCTACATCACCAGCCTCATCTAATATAGGAGTTACACTGGCCGTTGCCTGTACGGTGAAATGTCCGCCCTGTGGATGCATGGAAAAGGATTGTATTTCTGCGGGTTGTTTATCTTTTAAAATCGTTTCAAAAGTTGCTGTGGTAGCGGCATGAAACAAACCACCCGGAACTTCAGCTAAGGTTTTACCCAATAGCTCCTCCCGGGAAACGCCAGTTAACCTTAGAAATTCGTCGCCAGCAATCAAAATAGAAAACAATGATCCTTCGACCTTAAAAACTAATCCATTAAAAGTTTTCTCTAGTAAGGACTTATAAAAACTATCATTTTGAGGGCTCATCCAATATCTTATCTTCAACTATGTTTATCAACTCTTGAACGTCAAAAGGTTTCTCCAGAAAGCCATCATAGCCAATGTCGCGATGGCTGTAAATGAATTTTGGAAAAGCCGACATCAAGATAACAGGAATATTAGAATACTGTTTGCTGGATTTGATATGTTTACAGAACTCCCCTCCATTTTCACTATCGAGGTTATAATCTAATAAAACGATGTGTGGCTGGTGCTGCGACACAAGATCAATAATGTTGTCCACTTGTTCATAGTAAAAGACCTCATTAAGGTCCGACGGAAATATTTCCTTAAACACATCTCCCATCTCGGGATCATCATCAACTACTAAAATCCGCTTTTTCATGTCTTTTGGGGAATTTGTGAAAACTCACATTTATCAATTAGTTAAATGATAAACAATTACTATATGAAAATGTTTGGTTTATGGGGTGTGACGCCCATTTACGCAAATGATCATGGCCCCAAAAACAATACTATATAATTAAGGTCGTCATTACAACATTAATATTATATTTGACTTTTAGATCAGTGATACCCTAACTTGCTTAACACGCGAGGATCGGTAGCTGACTAAAAAGACGTTATATATTGGAACAAAAACTAAAAAAGCACAAAATGCCAAATAACCAGGAAAATGCATTAAAAAACATCCTATCAGTAGATATAGGAGGTTCAAATATTAAAGCCTGCCTTTTAAGTCCCGATGGAACGGCATTATCCGAGTATACAAAACTACCTACTCCCGAAAAATCTACGCCTGAAGCTGTATTAATCATTATTAAACAATTGGCTGCAACGATGGGCACCTTCGGTCAGATTTCCGTTGGCTTTCCGGGCTACGTAAAACAAGGCATGATTTATACGGCACCAAACCTGGCCAAAGGGAAATGGCACCGTATTGAATTTGCACAGATGATTAGTGATTCCATTGGTAAGCCAGTGCGCTTAACCAACGATGCCGACTTACAAGGATTAGCCCTGGTCGATGGTAAAGGCTTCGAAATTGTATTGACGTTTGGAACGGGTTTCGGAACGGCGTTACTTTATGATGGAGAATTGCTTCCACACCTGGAACTGGCGCATATGCCGGTAACAAACACCAAGGATTACGATGATTATGTTGGAGATAAAGCCATGAGAAAATTAGGCGTAAAAGAATGGAATGAGCGTGTTGCCAGGGTAATTGAAATTTATAAAACTGTTTTCAACTACGACCAACTCTTTTTAGGCGGTGGTAACGCTAAATATATTGACTTTAAGTTAGAAGATAATGTAAAGATCGCTTCAAATAGAGAAGGAATAAAAGGCGGTGCTAAACTATGGAAGGTACAGGAAAAATACGACCTGGTTACTAAACACCCTGCTAAGTTAGCCTAAAAACGGCCGTTTAAATCAAAAGATTCATGAAGCTACGCTTAGCTGCTATTAGCTTCATCACCAATAAATATTATATATAATCATGAAGAAATACACTTTAGGAATGATTGGTCTGGGTACTATGGGCCGTAACCTCTTGCTTAACATGGCCGATCACGGTTATGCAGTTACAGGATATGATAAGGACCCGAAAATGTTGCAGATTTTAGAAGAAGTTGGAAAGGAACATGATCTAAAAGGATTCGCTTCCCTGGAAGATTTCGTCCTAAGTCTGGAACTACCCCGGAGAATAGTATTGTTGGTTCCCGCAGGTGCTATTGTTGACAGCGTCATCGCTGAACTTTCTCCCCTGTTGGAAAAAGGCGATATGATAATTGACAGCGGAAATTCACACTTTACCGACACTACCCGCAGGGCGCTGGCCCTGGCAGATCAGGGTCTTCATTTCTTTGGAATGGGTATTTCTGGTGGTGAAGAAGGTGCCAGGTTCGGTCCGAGCATGATGCCAGGAGGTGATAAAAAAGCTTACAGTGCCATGAAAGAAGTACTGGAATCTATTTCTGCTAAAGTAAACGGAGATCCATGTGTAACTTACATTGGTCCGGGTGCTTCAGGTCACTTTGTGAAAATGGTACACAATGGGATAGAATATGCCATGATGCAATTGCTTGCCGAGGCATACGACATCATGAAACATGGTATGGGTTACCAGAACGAGCAGATCCAGGCAGCATTTGCTAAATGGAACCAGGGGCGTTTGAAATCCTTCCTGATGGAAGTAACTTCAGAAGTATTTGCTTTTGTTGATGATAAAACTGGCAACCTGATGATCGATATGATCAAGGACGAAGCCAAGTCTAAAGGTACTGGTAAATGGACCTCACAGGTATCCATGGATTTAAGCCTGCCGATTCCAACCATAAACGAAGCGGTAAGTTCACGTGATCTTTCTAAATTTAAAAAGCTGAGGGTTGAATTAGCAGCGGCTTTTCCACACCCTACAACCATTCCTGCAGATGCAGCAGAACTGGAAGTGCAATTAGAAGAGGCCCTGTATTTTGCAATGATTAGCTGTTATGCGCAGGGTTTACACCTGTTATGGCAAGCTTCAGCAACTTATGAGTACGAATTGAACCTCAAAGAAATTGCTCAGATCTGGCGTGGTGGTTGTATCATCAGAGCAGAATTGTTAGAAGATATTTACCAGGCTTATAGCAATGAACCAGCGCTGGAGCATTTATTTGCTGATAAAAACATTCAGGACAAGATAAAAAGCACTTTACCATCTTTACGTAAAGTCATTACCTTATCAGTTGAAAACGGCCTTCCGATAACGGCATTCGCTTCTACCCTTACTTATTTTGACTCTTTAAGAACCGAGAGACTTCCGTCTAACCTAATCCAGGCGCAACGCGATTTCTTTGGTGCCCATACTTTTGAACGTACAGATGCAGAAGGTATTTTCCATGCCATCTGGAACCCTATTACCTTGTAATACTAAGACATGAAAACAACGATCAATCTTAAACCTACCATTTTCGTTATTTTTGGTGGTACTGGAGATCTTAATATGCGCAAACTTGCGCCTGCATTATACAATCTCTATGCAGATGGCTATATGCCAGAAAAATTTTCTATCATCGGGACCTCTAGAAAGAGCCTCACAGATGTAAAGTTTAGAGAAGTGATTATGGATGGCGTAAACAGCTTTTCCAGAACTGGTAAAGTAGATAAAGACAAGTGGTCTACTTTTGCTGAAAACATGTACTATACCGCAGCTGACGCTTCTGCACCAGAGACGTTTGAGGGTTTAAAAGACCGTATTGAAGGGTTCAAGGAAGACTTTGGTAAGGAAACACAGGTATTGTACTACCTTGCTGTAGCACCTAATTTATTTCCACTGATTGCTAAATGCATTTCAGACTACAAACTTGCCGGAGATGAAGATACTTGCAGAATTGTTATTGAGAAACCTTTTGGAAGGGACCTCGATACGGCAAAAGAGCTTAACCAGTTATTGACCAGCATCTTTACCGAAAAGCAGATCTATAGAATTGACCATTATTTAGGGAAAGAAACCGTACAGAACATCATGGCTTTCCGCTTTGCCAATTCCTTCCTGGAACCCCTATGGAACCGTACCTACATTGATCACGTACAGATTTCTGTAACGGAACAACTGGGTGTAGGCGACCGTGGTGGTTATTACGAAGGCGCTGGTGCTTTGCGCGACATGATCCAAAACCACTTGCTGCAATTGGTGTGTTTAATTGGAATGGAAACCCCCATCAACTTCGATGCGGATGAAATTCGTAATAAAAAAGTGGATGTATTAAAAGCCATGCGTGCCTTCAGCGCTGATGACATCCGCTTTAGCACCGTAAGGGGTCAATATACCAAAGGCTGGGTAGAAGGAAAAGAAGTGCCGGGTTACCGTCATGAAACCGGCGTTGCTGCAGACTCCAATACAGAGACCTTTGCCGCCATTAAGTTTTTTGTGGATAACTGGCGCTGGCAGGGTGTGCCGTTTTATGTGCGCACCGGAAAACGTTTGTTCCAGACTTCTTCTTTAATTGCCATTCAATTTAAGGATGTGCCACATCAAATCTTCCCACCGGGAGTGACCGAACACTGGCAGCAAAACCGATTGATCATTAGTATTCAACCGGAAATGAGCATCCGTTTACAGGTACAGGGAAAAAGACCTGGCTTAGACATGGTATTGAATCCGGTAGACATGGTATTTGACTACAAAGGAACTTATGATTCGGAAAGTCCGGAAGCCTATGAGACCTTACTGCTTGATGTAATGACCGGCGATCAAACACAGTTTATGCGTGCGGATCAGGTGGAAAGTGCATGGGAGCTACTGATGCCCGTAATAAACGCCTGGGAAAGTAAAAAATCATTAAGTTTTCCTAACTATACTGCAGATTCCTGGGGACCGGAAGATGCCGAGGCACTTATTGCAAGGGATGGTTTTCACTGGTTTAAACTGCCCTTAAACAAAGAATAATAGACATGAGCTTATTGATATACCACACCAAAGACGAGTTACTTCAGGACCTCGCCCGCTATATTATTAAAATTGCGGAAAAGAGCATTCAGGAACAGGATTGTTTCAACTTTGTATTAACAGGAGGTAATTCACCGAAAGAACTTTACCACCTGCTGGCAACAGACTTTAAAGAGGCAATCGACTGGACAAAGGTTTATTTCTTCTTTGGCGATGAACGTAACGTGCCTTTTAACCATGAGAGCTATAATGGCCTAATGGCGAAGGAAAGTATCTTAGACCCTTTGCAAATTGCTGCTGACCATATTTTTTATGTACCAACCGACCTTGCGCCGGAAAAAGCCGCTATTGAATACCAAAAGTCTATCGTTAATCATTTTCAAGGAGGCGACCTCACCTTTGACCTTATTTTGTTAGGCATAGGTGATGATGCGCATACGGCTTCCCTCTTTCCAGGAACCGACATCCTGAAAGTAAAAGACGCCACTGTTGATGCTGTTTATGTGGATAAATTGTCTACTTACCGCATCAGTTTTACTGCGCCATTAATCAACAAGGCAAAGAACATTGCTTTCCTTGTTTTTGGAGAAAGTAAGGCCAAAGCGGTTAAACAGGTGGTGGAAAAAGAAACGGAAGATCATAAAGCCTACCCTGCGCAATTGATAGACCCGGTTGACGGTTATGTTACCTGGTTTTTAGATAAAGATGCCGCAGCGCTACTTGACAATTAGTACTGCTATCAAACAAAATCTGTACACACCGTGTTGTGTGTACAGATTTTCCCTGTTATGCAACAAACAAATGACGTCATCATTGCCGGTGGCGGGCTTGCCGGCTTAACAGCTGCTATTCACCTCGCCCGTGCCGGGTTAAAGGTGACCCTTTTTGAAAAACACGCCTACCCACAACATAAAGTCTGCGGAGAATACATCTCCAACGAAGTGCTCCCCTACCTGCGGGAACTCGATGCAGATCCTTCGGTACTTCAACCTTCACAGCTTCATAAATTCCAGTTTTCCAGTCAGCGGGGAACCCTTATTTCCGCCACCTTACCATTAGGTGGATTCGGCTTAAGTCGTTATGCCCTGGATCAATTTTTAATGCACAAAGCCGTTTCACATGGCTGTACCATCGTGCAAGACAGCGTGGTTTCCATAGTAGACAACGACGACCAAATGGCAATAAAAACCGCCAGCAGCGGCAACTTTTACGCTAAGTATGTAATGGGTGCCTATGGCAAAAGATCAGGAATCGACCAACACCTGGATCGGGATTTCATCAAGCACAAATCACCATGGCTTGCTGTTAAAGCACATTACACCGGTAGTTATGATCCGGAGTTGGTGGCGCTCCATCATTTTAAGGGCGGCTATTGTGGCGTATCAACGGTGGAAAATGGCTTGATCAACATCTGTTATTTAACCGACTATAAAACGTTTAAGCGTTACAGGAATATCGAAGATTTCCAGGAACAGGTACTTTTCAAAAATCCACACTTAAAAGATATATTTAGAGATTGCCACATGGTATTTGATGCCCCACTAAGCATTGGTCAGATTTCATTCGAGAAAAAAGAAGCCGTTACCAACCATGTGCTGATGGTTGGCGATGCTGCCGGTTTAATCCACCCCCTATGTGGCAACGGGATGAGCATGGCCATTCTAGGCGCTAAATTAGCCTCCTCCTTGTTGATTAAGCAGTTTGAAAGTAAACATCACCATTCGCGGGCAATGATGGAGCAGACCTATGCCCGCGAATGGACAAGCCACTTTAAACAGCGATTGTCAATGGGCAGGAGCCTTTCTGACCTATTGCAAAACGATTTCTTATCTTCATTCCTTACGGCCTCAGTGGCCAGATTTCCATTTATTTTACCTCATTTGATCAGGAGAACCCATGGCCATTAACACGACTTACCGATCTCAGGCGCCAGAGATCATGGATGATTTTGACCTCGAAGGCGAAACATTAAGAGATGCCCTGGATAAAATTGCCCATATCAACAAACTTCTCGGCGGCAATTCCATTACCTTAAATGGGGTGAGAACCCTGCTAAAAGGCAGAACAGAATCCGCGGAAGCCATCCGCATTCTGGATGTCGGTTGTGGCAATGGCGATATGCTGAGGACCATCGCGGATGATGCCAGGAAAAGTGGTTTCCGCTGTGAACTCATCGGCATGGATGCCAATGCTTTCACCGTCAGCCATGCGCAACAGCTCTCCTCCGGTTACCCGGAAATCACTTATCGCTGTGCTGATATCTTTGAGTCGCTGAATGGAAACCAGCCTTACGACATTATTTTATGCACCCTGACCCTGCATCACTTTAAAGATGAAGATATATTGCAACTCTTACAGGGTTTTAGCAAACACAGTCGCCTTGGATTTGTTATCAATGACCTGCACCGCTCGGCACTCGCTTATTATCTGTTTAAAGCCTTGTGTTTTGTATTCAGGTTAAATGACATGTCTCGCGAAGATGGATTAATATCAATCCTGAGGGGCTTTAAAAAGGAAGATTTATTGGCCTATTCCAGACGCTTAGAATTTAATAATGATAGCATTAATTGGAAATGGGCATTCAGGTATCAATGGATAGTAAAAACATATGGTGAAGATAAAAGCAGTTAACAAAACCTTACCTGAACACAAAAGAACAACAGCAGAGATTCTTCCTTTTTTAGACGGATGGTTACATGGGCAAGACGACAGGTTTATCAGAAAAGTGAAAAAAATCTTTGAAAATTCTGCCGTTGATGAAAGGTATTCCTTTATGTCGCCAGAAGAAGTATTTTCCCTTACCTCCTTTGAGGAACGCAACAACATCTATATCGAACAAAGCATTAAGCTAAGTACGGAGTGTTTATCAGGTGCTTTAAAAAAAGCCAATTGGGCAGCTCAGGATCTCGATTACATCATTACGGTGAGCTGTACCGGAATCATGATCCCCTCCCTGGATGCTTACCTCATTAATAACCTGCAGCTGCGCCAGGATGTGATTCGCCTGCCGGTTACAGAAATGGGTTGTGCTGCCGGCGTAGCCGGAATGATCTATGCACGCAATTTCCTTAAATCCAACCCCGGCAAACGTGCCGCATTAATTGCGGTAGAATCACCTACTGCCACTTTCCAGCTCGAAGATTTTTCAATGCCCAACGTGGTCAGTGCCGCTATATTTGGCGACGGTGTGGCCTGTGTACTGCTATCTTCCTGCGAAACAGACGAAGGACCGCAGATTCTGGACGACAGCATGTACCACTTTACGGAATCTTCCGATCTGATGGGGTTTAAGTTAACTGATACCGGGTTAAAGATGGTCCTGGACATCAATGTTCCTGAAGTCATTGAAGCTAATTTCCCGGCCATCCTGTACCCTTTTCTTAAAAAAAACGGACTAAGCATAGAAGATATAGACCACCTCATTTTTCATCCCGGCGGAAAAAAGATAATCCAGTCCGTAGAATCTTTATTTAGCGAGCTCGGTAAAAATATAAATGATACAAAAGAAGTGTTACGTTTGTATGGAAACATGTCTAGTGCCACCGTATTATACGTATTGGAGCGCATGATGGACAAAAAGCCTGCGCCAGGAGAGAAAGGTTTAATGTTAAGCTTTGGACCTGGATTTACAGCGCAGCGCATCTTATTACAATGGTAACTTATAAAACACAATGAAACAAGAAGAAATTTTAGCCAGACTACCTTACAGCTACCCCTTTTTATTTGTAGATGAACTGTTGAGCATTGACGAAAACGGCAGCACCGGAACCTTTACCTATAGTGCAGACCTCGACTTTTATAAAGGCCACTTTAAAGATCATCCGGTTACGCCT
>Ga0247806_10001150_pt1 | contig 13475 bp, 12 predicted proteins | sample UWRJL059202B1_FD_179935 | JGI IMG/M metagenome (GOLD analysis project Ga0247806, IMG submission 179935) | Plant litter microbial communities from Arlington Agricultural Research Station in Wisconsin, United States - UWRJ-L059-202B-1 | ecosystem: Environmental > Terrestrial > Plant litter >... | reverse complement strand
TTACCACCCCGGGCGTTGATACCAGAGCCGTCGGCATCCGATTTGCCGGCCCAGGGCAAAGGACGAGATCATGGACTATCGCGGGATATTCGAGGATGCGGTGGACACGCTGCGGGCCGAGAAGCGTTATCGCGTGTTTGCCGATCTGGAACGCATCGCCGGCAAGTTTCCGCGCGCCATCTATCGCGACCATGCCGACAACCAGCGCGACATCACCATCTGGTGCTCCAACGATTATCTGGGCATGGGCCAGCATCCCAAGGTGATCGCCGCCATGCAGGACACCGCGGGCCGGCTGGGCGTCGGCTCCGGCGGCACGCGCAATATTTCGGGCACCAACCGACCCCTCGTCGAGCTCGAGCGCTCGCTTGCCGATCTGCATCGCAAAGAGGCGGCTTTAGTGTTCACCTCGGGCTTCGTGTCCAACGAAGCGGCCATCGCGACCATCGCGCGGCTGCTGCCCGATTGCGTGATCTTTTCGGACCAGCTCAACCACGCCTCGATGATCCAGGGCGTGCGCCAGTCGGGCATGGAAAAGCGGATTTTCCGCCACAACGACGTGGCGCATCTGCGCGAACTGCTGGCGGCGACCGATCGCAAGCGGCCCAAGCTGATCTGCTTTGAATCGGTCTATTCGATGGATGGCGATCTGGCGCCGATCAAGGAAATCTGCGACCTGGCGGACGAGTTTGCCGCACTGACCTATATCGACGAAGTGCACGCCGTGGGCATGTATGGCCCGCGCGGTGGCGGCATTGCCGAACGCGACGGTCTGATGGACCGGATCGATATCATCGAGGGCACGCTGGCCAAGGGTTTTGGCGTAATGGGCGGCTATATCACGGCCAACCGCGCGATCGTCGATGCGGTGCGCTCCTATGCGCCCGAATTCATCTTCACCACCTCCCTGCCCCCGGCGCTGTGCGCTGCGGCCCACGCGTCGATCGAGCATCTTAAGGGCAATGGCCACGAGCGCATGCTGCACCAGCGCCAGGCGCGGCTGACCAAGGCGATCCTCGCCGATGCGGGCCTGCCGGTGATGGAAACCGAAACCCATATCGTGCCGCTGATCGTGGGCGATGCGCGCCAGTGCAAGGCGGCCAGCGACATGCTGCTCGACAAGCACAATATCTATATCCAGCCGATCAATTACCCCACCGTGCCCAAGGGCACCGAGCGGCTGCGCATCACGCCGACGCCGCTGCATACCGACGAGATGATCTTCGCGCTGCGCCATGCCCTGGTCAGCGTCTGGGCGAGCCTCGAATTGCCGCGTGAAAAAGCCGACGCCAAGATTACGGCGAGCAAGCTGACGTCGGGGGACCTGACCCTGCCGACCATCGGGGGCTGACGCGCCCGATGGCGCGCCTGACCGGCGGTCAGGGCGTTCTGCGACCCATGAACACCTTATAGAGTACCACGATCAGGGCGATCACCAGCAGCAGGTGAATCAGCACCCCTGCGACTTTGAACGCCAGCCCGATGGCCCAAAGGATGAGCAGAATGATCGCAATTGTCCAAAGCATCGGTGGTCTCCGTCCTGTCGTATATCGCCTAATGCCGACCTTAGCCGGATGTTCCTGAAAATGCGAACGGGTTTAGGGCAAGCCCAGCCGCAGCAGAATGGCCGGAGCGCTGCCCCGGCCACGCTTGGATATATTAAGCGCCAGCAGCGCGCGCGGCCTCCAGCCAGCCGTCGACCAGCGCACGGTTCGCCGCGATCCAGGCCGCAGCCTGGGCCTCGATGTCACTGTCGCCGGCGTTCATCGCAGCGTTCTGCGCATAAACATCGGTGATCGGGATTTCGCCGTTTTCCAGCAGGGCCCGCACGGCGGGATTTTCCGCGAGAAACTGTGAATTGACCACGGCATCGATCGAATTGGCCGGGAACCCCAGCATGCAAGGATCGCTGACGCAGCCCTCGACGCCCGTCCGGGTCGCCGCATCGCTGAGCTCGGCCATCTCTTCGGGCAGGTTCACTTCGGGAACCTCGATCCACACCACGTCCTCGCCTGGCACCAGTTCGTTGACGGTCCAGTTCGGCGTCCAGGTGTAGAACAGGATCGGGCTGCCGGTGTCATAGGATGCCACCGCATCAGCCATCGCCGCCGGATAGCCGGCCTTGATCAGATTGATATCGTCATTGAGCCCATAGGCGTTCATGTGGTGCTCGATGGTCAGCTCGCAGCCCCAGCCTGGGGGGCACGCGACCATGTCCGCCTTGCCATCGCCATCGCGGTCGAATGCGGCTTTGACGTCATCGCGCTTGAAGTCTTCTAGCGATGTGATGTCCATCGCTTCGGCGGTCTTCTTGTCGACCAGATAGCCTTCCATGGCGCCGCCGGTCACCACCGGGCCGATGATTTCTGCAGTCCCCTCGAACGCCGATTTGTAGGGGTTGTGGATGGGGAACCAGCCATCGACCCATAGCGTGGTGTCGCCGAAGCCGACCGACTGGTAAAACGCCGCATTGTCGAGCGTCAGCACGGTGCCGACCGAATAGCCGAGCTCGGTCAGGAGCTGCTTGTAGATTTCGGTGTAGAACCAGCCGGTGTCCCAGGTGGGCTGGGCCATGATGATTTCGGTGCCAGCGCCCGGTTGATCCTGAGCAATGGCGGGAGCACTGAGGCCGGTGGTGGCAAGCATCAGGGCGGTGACGGTCGATATGGTCTTGAGACGGAACATTGCTGTTTTGTCTCCTTTATTTGCTTTTCGTGGATCCGCATGGTGCGGATAGCGAAGAGGGCAACCCCTCGGCAGTGGCGGCACTAGGCCGCTTTTCCAAGTGCCGCCGACGCCGAAGCGCCTGGCCGGAACATGGAAATTAGTGTTTGACGGAGCGATACGGTGGCCACCTTGCCCTGGTCGCCCAGGCCCTGGGTGATGCGGTCGAGCACGATGGCGAGGATGACGATCCCGACGCCGCCGGCCGTCGCCTGGCCGACATCGAGCCGGCCGAGACCGGTATTGACCACGAGGCCCAGGCCGCCCGCGCCGATCAGGGCCGCAATGACCACCATCGACAGCGCCAGCATCAGCGTCTGGTTGAGGCCGGCCATGATGGTCCGCATGGCGAGCGGCAGTTGCACTTCGATCAGCATCTGCAGCGGCGTCGAGCCGAAGGCTTCGGCGGCCTCGATCAGGTCGCCCCGCACGTTGCGGATGCCCAGATTGGTCAGGCGCACGATCGGCGGCAGCGCAAAGATCACCGTTGCGATGATGCCGGGCGCCATGCCGACGCCGAACAGCATGACGATCGGCACCAGATAGACAAAGCTCGGGATGGTCTGCATCACGTCGAGGGTGGGACGCAGCACTTTCCAGGTCATGTCGTTGCGGGCGGCGAGAATGCCGAGCGGAATACCGATCACCGCACAGAACAGCACGGCGGTCACGATCATCGCCAGCGTCGTCATGGTCTGCGGCCACAGCCCGATCATGTCGATGAAGGCAAACCCCAGCAGCGTGAAGATGGCCATGCCACGCCCGGCAAACTTGAGCGCCAGCAGCGCGAAGACAAGCGTCATCGCCAGCATCGGCACGAAGGCAAAAAACGCATCGAGGCCGTTGAGGACCTGGGTGATCGGCACCTGCACGGCGCGGAAAAACGGCCGGAAATTGGGGACCAGCCAGCCGCGGACCAGCGTGTTGATCCAGTCGTCAAACGGGATGACGAAAATATCGGACGGGCTCATTGCACGTCTCCTTGTATGATTTCTTGGGCCACGCCTTAGCGAACGGCTGCGAGTTCGATCTCTGTTTCAGCGCTATCGGACACCGGCGCCGGCCCGGAAAGCTGGGCGAACACCGCCTCGGGCTCCACCACGCCGACCAGCTTGTTGTCGCTGTCCGTGATCGCAATGGGCAGTCCGCCGCTGGCTGCGCCATAAAGATCGGCAAGCTGGGTGTCGGCATTGGTCGAGGGAAACTCGGTCAGCATCACGTCGGACAGATGCACGTCCGCGCTCCCGCTTTCACGGTCAGCCGTCGCCGCCGTCTGGTAGGTCACGACGCCCGCGATGTTCTCGCCATCCATGACGTAGACCGCGTTGAGATTCTGGTCTTCCATGGTCTTGACCGCGTCGCCGGCGGTATCGGAATTGAGCTGCATGACCTGCGGCTCGCTCGAGACAGTCTCGGCGGTGAACACGCGGCCACGGTCGATATCGGCGACGAAGGCGGCGACATAGTCGTCGGCGGGGTGGGCGACAATCTCCTGCGCCGTGCCGACTTGCACGATCATGCCATCTTTCATGATGGCGATCTTGTCGCCCAGCAGCAGCGCTTCGTTGAGGTCGTGGGTGATGAAGACGATGGTCTTTTTCAGGCGCTTTTGCAGCACCAGCAGCTCGTCCTGCATTTCCCGGCGGATCAACGGGTCGAGCGCGCCGAAGGGCTCGTCCATCAGCAGCACCTGCGGCTCGGTTGCGAGACCGCGAGCCAGGCCGACGCGCTGCTGCATGCCGCCCGACAGGCTGGCTGGCAGGCTATCCGCCCACGCCGCAAGACCGACCTGGTCGAGCGCCTGCATCGCCTTCTGGCGCCGCTCGACAGCGCCCATGCCCTTGACCTTGAGGCCGTAGGCGGCGTTCTCGACGATGGTTCGGTGCGGAAAAAGCGCAAAGTGCTGGAACACCATGGCGATCTTGTTGCGGCGAATGTCGCGCAACTTGCTCGCCGAACAGCTGGCGACATCGTCGCCGTCGATGACGATCGAGCCGCTCGAGGGGCGGATCAGGCCATTCAGCATGCGCACCAGGGTGGATTTGCCCGAGCCGGAAAGACCCATGACGACAAAGATCTGGCCTTCCTCGACCTCGAAACTGACGTCCTGCGCGCCGATTGTCTGTCCGGTCTCTTGGAAGATGGTTTCCTTGTTGTGGCCCTCGGCTAGGAGCGCAAGCGCTTGCTCGGGCCGTTCGCCAAAGATCTTGAAGACCTTGTCGACCTTTAATTTGGCAGTCATTGAACCTCGTCAGTTAAAAAATCACGAATATAGAAAATCATCTGCCCAATATCCGCGTCATCAATAGAAACAATACTAAAAAAATCCCCAGCGTTACCGCTGTGGAAGCCAGTATCCAATTCATGTTTCGTGTTGATATCAGGGTATGGCAGCAGCAATGACATTTCAACCGTAAAAATGACAAAATGTGGATTGTTGCCGCCATCAGGATGATTGTCCGACGGTCTTTTTGTGCGATCAGAATGTCGCAAACGACTGGATAACGGGGACTTTTTCCGCTTCGAGAAACGTGCTGCTGATACCACTCATCAACTCTTGGTCAGCGGTGGATTAAGTCGGATTAGCGGCAATTCCAGGCCTGAACGCGGATGCCAGCAAAGCCAAAAAACATCGGCCGCGACGACAAAACCGCCGGTTCGAGGGTCCATGTATTGCTATGTAGAAAATTACGCTCCAACCGCTGTGTGCCGCGCCCCTGGCGTAAAGACGATGCGTCTGAAGACAACTTTATCCGGTTCGCGAAGCGACCCAGAGCGGGCTGAGGCCGTGGAAACTGCGGAGTGCGATACCAGCCGAGTGGCGGGTGTTTATGCCACCCCAAATACATCCGCCCACCCTCCCCTGAGCGGTCAGCGGAAACTTTCGGCAATTTGATTGTCAGGCCGGCCGATAGGCCCTTCGATAGGAGGGCCGAAACGACTGGCGCGTCTAGTGTTTGACAACAACCACCACGCTGGCTTGTCGCCGGCGTCGACCGCTGCAACGTCAGTCGCCGCCCGGCTATTTCGTCAGCACGATCCGCATCAGATCGGCGGTGTTGCGGGCGCCGAGCTTGTCCATGACGCGGGCGCGGTGGACCTCGATGGTGCGGGGAGAGATGCCCAGTTGGCGGCCGGCTTCCTTGTTGGACTGGCCATTGGTGATCAGTTCGAGCACTTCGCGCTCGCGCGGGGTCAGCTCGACAAAGCCGCGCACCTCGATGGCGCGCCGTCCGCCCTGCATGGCGCCGAAGTGCACCTCGCGCCGCAGCGCATCGCGCACCACCACCAGCAGATGTTCGGGATCGATCGGCTTGGCGATCACGTCGGTTGCACCCAGCTTCATCGCCATCACGGTGGCCTCGACCTGGAGTTGATCGGCCAGCATGACGACCGGCGTTCCGGTACGCAGCCCTTTGACCTGCCGCAACAGCGCCAGACCGCTGTCCTCGCCGAGCATCAAATTCATGATCACCGCATCGGGCCGCCGCCGGTCGAGACTGCCGAGGAAGCTTGCCGCATCCATCGAGAAACTGGTCTGATAACCCTCGATGCGAAACAGCACGCTCAAGGCTTCGCAAATGGCGGGATCGGTGTCGGCGATATGGATCGAGCAGCCCCGGCTTAGCAGCGCATGATGAAAATTCTGTTCGTTCATACCGGTCTCGCTTTGGTAATAACGTGAAATACAAACACTGCAATTGGCCGGAATTTATCGCCGTAGTAATTTTCCAGATATTGTACACATTGGAATTATTACTGGGCAAACCGTGACTGTAGTTTCGTCTATGTATTCTTGTCGTTTAGAACAGAAAAAACACTCAGATAAAATACTTACGTTTGGGTATATGTACCTAAACCTCAACCGTCAATGACAATATTCCTAGATATCAGTCAGCCGAGTCTGGTTTGAAAACAGCCAGGCCCTCGCGCCCCGTTACAGGGGGCGCGGGTTGGCGCGCAGGGCGTCGCGAATTTCGGTGAGCAGGACTTCTTCCTTGCTCGGAGCAGGCGTCGTCGCCACGGGCTCGGCAGCCGCCTGGCGCTTGAGCCGGTTGATGGCCTTGACGACGAGGAACAGCACGAAGGCAATGATGGCGAACTTGACCACGGCGTTGATGAACAGGCCGATGTTGAGCGTTGCGACGCCAGCGGCCTTGGCGGCGGCCAGCGAGGGGACGGCGATATTGTCGGGGTTGGACAGCACGACGAAGAGATTGGAAAAATCAATGCCGCCGATGATCAGGCCGATCAGCGGCATAAACACGTCATCGACCAGGGACGAGACAATGGCACCAAACGCCGCGCCGATGATAACGCCGATCGCCAGATCGATCATGTTGCCCTTGATGGCAAAATCCCTGAATTCCCTGATCATACCCATGAAGCCTCTCCGGTATTGTTTTGACATTTGACGCGGCAAGAGTGCCGTACTCCTGAATACATCGCGTCAAGCCTCGTGCAAAGGCATTCAGTCTTGAGTTGTATTGCGGATCGTCTGGCGTGCGACGATAGTACAGGCGCAACACTGCGTGCCCGGATCAGCAATGGCTAATTTCCATAACGATGTTACGCCGGGCCTGCGGCACGCCATCGACCATGTGCCGCAGGGCATTGCGGTATTCGATGCCGGACTTCGGCTGACCACGGCCAATACGCGCTATGACGCCATGCTGGCCCTGCCCGAGCAATTGATGAAACCAGGAACTTCGCTGTTCGACATTGCGCTGTATCTGGCCGATCGCGGCGACCTGGGCCCCGGGGACGCCGGGCGGCTGGCGATCGAGCGGATCAACCGGCTGACGGCTGCCCCGACGACGGTGTCGCAGCGCCTGACCCATGCGGGCAAGACGTTGGAGTTTTCATCAAGCCGCCTGCCCGATGGCGGGCTGGTCATCTCGATCTCCGACATCACCACACGGATGGCCGCCGAGCAGGCGCTGGACACCATGAAGCTGTCGCTCGAGGGCCGCGTCCAGGAGCGCACCGCGGCGCTGACCCGGGTCAATGCCGAGCTCGAAATCGCCCGCGCCAAGGCCGATGCGGCCAATCACGACAAGACACGGTTCCTCGCCGCCGCCAGCCACGATCTGCTACAGCCACTGAATGCGGCGCGGCTTTACACCTCGACGCTGATCGAGCGGGCCAAGCTGACCGGGCTGTCCGATCTGGCCAATGCGATCGAGGCGTCGCTGACTGCGGTCGAGGACATCATGGGGGCGCTGCTCGATATATCGCGCATCGACAGCGGCGCGCTGCGCCCGGTGCCGGCCCCGGTTGCGGTGCGCGACATGCTCAAGCGCATCGAAATCGAATTTGGGCCCCTGGCGCGCGAGCGTAACATCTCGCTGCGGATCGTCGCTAGCGACGCTGCGGTGCTGGTCGACAAAATGCTGGTCGGGCGCATCGTGCAAAATCTTGTTTCCAACGCCATCAAATATACCGCGCCGGGCGGCAAGGTGCTGGTCGGCCTGCGGCGGCGTGGCAATCGGGTGCGGCTCGACGTGCTCGATACCGGCATCGGCTTCAACAAGGACCAGCACCGGCTGTTGTTCGCCGAATTCTCGCGGCTCGAACGCGGCGCTCGCATGGCGCAGGGCCTGGGCCTGGGGCTGTCGATCGTGCAGCGGCTGGTGACGGCGATGGGCCTGATGCTGGAGCTCGACAGCGCCGAGGGCCGTGGCTCGCGGTTTTCGCTTTATCTGCCGGCGACGCGGCTGCCCCGCGGTATCAGCGCGCCAGGCCCGGCCCAGCCCGAGGCCAATGTCGGGGCGCTCAATTTCAAGGTGCTGTGCGTCGACAACGAGCGCGCCATCCTCGAGGCCATGGAAGGCCTTTTGACCCATTGGGGATGCGATGTGCGCACGGCGCTCTCGCTCAAGCAGATCGATCGCGAACGGCTGCTTGAGGGCTGGTATCCCGACCTCGTGCTGATGGATTATCACCTCGACCAGACCTCGGGGCTCGATGCCATCGAATGGCTCCGCCACAATGTCGGCGGCCATCTGCCGGCAGCGCTGGTGACCGCCGATCGCAGTCCGGCGGTGCGGGCGCTGGCCGAGGAGCGCGGCATTGCCGTGGTCAACAAGCCGGTGAAGCCCGCGGCCCTGCGCGCAGCGATCAGCGGGCTCGCCAACCAGCGACGCACGCCAACGCAGCGGGCTAGCTGAAAGATTTAGTCTGGAGCGCCTGCACAGAGGCGGGCCGCCTGGGCCGCAACATCTGCCGGATCAAGCGTAGCGGCGGTTCGTGCAGCCTGCCGCTCGATGTCGGCACTGAGTTCGCCCACGCAAATATCAAAGCTGGTGGGTTTGATGACGATGGCCGCTGCCACGATGATCGAGCCCAACATGATCGCCAGCGCGACGAGGCCGGGCCGCAAGGTCAGTGCTCGACTTGTAGCGTGATGACCACATCAGCGCGGTCCTGCGACAGGGCGACGAGATCGTAATTTGGCAAATCATTGCGCTCGATATGGGCCCGGTTGCGCTCCTCGGTGAACAGCCCTTCCTCGGCGTGGCGCTTGAGCAGCCGTGCCTTCACAAGATCGCGCGGCACGTCGATGAACACCGCATAATCGAGCAGGGATCGCACGCCGGCCCAGGGCCCTTCGGTCAGCAGCAGGTAATTGCCCTCGACGATCAAAACCTTGACCTCCGGCTGGATGGTGAAGGCATTTTCCACAATGTCCTCGATCTTGCGCGAATAGCCGGGACCGCTGACGGCCTCGCTCGCCTGCTTCAGATGATGCAGGAAACCGACGAATTCGGCGCCCTCGAAAGTGTGCGGCGCGCCTTTGAACTCCACCTGGCCCATGGCCTCGAGCTTGTCGTGTTTGATGTGAAACCCATCCATCGGCACCAATGCGGCGCTGCCCGGGTGGGTGGCGTTGATCATGGTCACCAGCTCGGCGGCCAGCGTCGACTTGCCGACGCCCGGCCCACCGGCAATGCCGATGGCAATCCGGTGGTGCGTCTGGCTCTGCATGCTCAGAATATGCGGCACCAGCCGGGACAGCGCCTGCTGCGGCGTCAGCGTCAGCTGCACGGGCGTCATCGGCGCGACTTCGACAGGCGGATCAACAGCCAGATCGGGATCACCAGCACGGCGCCGGTGACGATATAGAAGCCGAGATCGCGGAACAGGCCCATGCCGTCGCGCATGGCGCTGCGGAACAGCTCCACCGATCCCTCGATGACGTCCTGCGGGCGCAGCCCGAACATGCTCATCACAAAGCCCACGACCAGCGACAGCAACACCAGCCGCACTACGACGCCGAGCGGGCTGCCGCCCAGGAAGCGCTCGAGCGCACTGCGGCGGCGCGGGATTTCGTTGGGGTATTGATCGCTCATCGGTGAACTCGCGCTGGCCTGTTGGGTTATGTGCCAATCATATAGGGTGTTTTGCGATTTGCAGAAGGGGATGACGTGACGACAGTTCTGGCGCGCGCCACCGCTCCCCTGCCCCCCATCATCGCCGACTGGTTTGCCGGCAAGGGCTGGGCGCCGCGCGAGCATCAGCTGGCGGTGCTCGATGCCTGGACCGACCAGGCTTCGGCCCTGCTGATCGCGCCGACGGGTGCCGGCAAGACGCTGGCCGGATTTTTGCCGACGCTGGTCGATCTGGCCGACGGCAAGTTCAAGGGTCTGCACACGCTCTATATTTCCCCGCTGAAGGCCCTGGCGGTCGACGTGCAGCGCAACCTCAACGCGCCGATCCTCGAGATGAACCTGCCCATCAAGGCCGAGACGCGGACCGGCGATACGCCGGCGTCCAAGCGGGCCCGGCAGCGCACCAATCCGCCCCACATCCTGCTGACCACGCCCGAGCAATTGTGCCTGCTGATCAGCCATCCGCGCGCCGATCTGCTGTTCGGCTCGCTCAAGCGCATCGTGCTCGACGAACTGCATGCGCTGGTCACCTCCAAGCGCGGCGAGTTGCTGTCGCTGGCGCTGGCGCGGATTGCCCTGCTGGCCCCCGATCTGCAGATCACGGCGCTGAGCGCCACCGTGGCGCGGCCTGATTTGCTGCGCGACTGGATCGCCCAGCCGCTGCCGGGCAAGGAAACGCGCCTGTTGACGACGACTGGCGGCGCCCCGCCGGTGCTCGAAATCCTCAAGACCGAGCAGCGCCTGCCCTGGGCCGGCCATTCGGCCAATTACGCCCATGCCGAGCTGTATCAGACCATCAAGCAACACCGCACCACGCTGCTGTTCGTCAACACCCGGGCGCAGGCCGAGATGCTGTTCCAGGGGCTGTGGGCGGTTAACGAGGATCTGCTGCCGATTGCGCTGCACCATGGCTCGCTCTCGGTCGAGCAGCGCCGCCGCGTCGAAACGGCGATGGTCGCTGGAGACCTCAAGGCGGTGGTCTGCACCTCGACGCTCGACCTCGGCATAGACTGGGGCGATGTGGACCTGGTGATCCAGGTCGGGGCGCCCAAGGGGTCTTCGCGCATGCTGCAGCGCATCGGGCGCGCCAATCACCGGCTCGACGAGCCGTCCAAGGCCATGCTGGTGCCGTCCAACCGCTTCGAGGTGCTCGAATGCGAGGCGGCGCTCGAAGCCGTCGCCGCCAACCACCAGGACAGCGAGGACCCGGTGCTAGGCGGCTATGACGTGCTGGCGCAGCATGTGCTGGGCATGGCGTGCGCCAGCCCGATCAAAGCCGACGATTTGTTCGACGAAGTCCGGCTCGCCTGGCCCTATCGCGACCTGCCGAGAAAGCAGTTCGATCGCGTGCTCGAGTTCGTCGCCACCGGCGGTTACGCGCTCAAGGCCTACGAGCGCTATGCCAGGCTCAAGCAGACCGATGACGGGCTGTGGCGCATCGCCAATGCCCAGGTGGCCCAGCAGTACCGGCTCAATATCGGCACTATCGTCGAAGAACCGATGATCAAGGTGCGGCTGATCCGCGGGCGGGCGCCGAAGAAGGGCCAGGCCCAAAGCCCGATCGGGGCCGGCGGACGCGTGCTGGGCGAAATGGAAGAGTATTTCTTCGGCACGCTGCTGGTCGGCGACAGTTTTATCTTCGGCGGCGAGATCGTGGCGTTCGAGGGGATGCGCGACAACGAAGCCTTCGTCAGCCGCTCCCAGGCGAGCGATCCCAAGGTGCCGTCCTACAACGGCGGTCGCTTCCCGCTCTCGACATACCTCGCGGATCGCGTGCGCAAGATGCTCGATACCCCCGAAAGCTGGAGCGCCCTGCCCGATCAGGTCAGCGACTGGCTGCGCTTGCAGCAGGAGGTCTCGGTACTGCCGGGCCAGAATAGCCTGCTGGTCGAAACCTTTCCGCGCGGCACGCAAAACTACATGGTCTGCTACCCGTTCGAGGGCCGGCTGGCGCACCAGACCTTGGGCATGCTGCTGACGCGGCGGCTCGAACGCGCCCGCGCCCGGCCCCTGGGGTTCGTCGCCAGCGAATATGCGCTCGGCATCTGGGGGCTGGGCGATCTCTCGGGGCTGATCCGCACCGGACGGCTGTCGCTCGACGAGTTGTTCTCCGAGGACATGCTGGGCGAGGACCTCGAGGACTGGCTCGACGAGTCGGCGCTGATGAAACGAACCTTCCGTAACTGCGCCATCATCGCTGGGCTGATCGAACGCCGCCATCCGGGCAAGGAAAAGACCAGCCGGCAGATCACGATGAGTTCAGACCTGATCTACGACGTGCTCTATCAGCACGAGCCCGATCACATCCTGATCCAGGCGACGCGGCGCGATGCGGCCCGGGGATTGCTCGATATCGAGCGGCTCGGCGACATGCTGCGCCGCATTCGCACGCATATCGTGCACCAGCCGCTGGAGCGGATTTCACCCCTTGCCGTGCCGATCATGCTCGATATCGGCAAGGAGCCGATTTATGGAGAAGCCCGCGAATCAGCTATGGCGGATGCAGCCGATGAATTGATGCGCGAAGCCCTGAGCGGTCCCGAGAGGGCCAGCCGCGCGGGCGGGAAAAAATGATCAGGGCCAGTCGAACGCAGCCGGCTGGCGGAGCTGTAGTTGAGCCAGGTTTCTTTGCTAGCCGAGACGACGGAGACCCCGGTCTTGCGTTTTTCCGGACATAATTTCGAGCCGCTGGCCTCGGGCGCGCTGTTCTGGCACGCCCAGCAGACGCTGCTGGTCGCCGATCTGCACCTCGAAAAGATGAGCAGTTTCGCGCGGCGCGGCCAGATGCTGCCGCCCTACGATACCGGCATGACGCTGGCGCGGCTCGAAGCCGATATCCGGCGCACCGGTGCCGCCCGGGTCGTGTCGCTGGGCGATAGTTTTCACCGCGACGAGGGCACCACGACGCTGAGCGAGCTGGACCGCGCGCGGCTAGACAGCATGACCGACATGGCCGAATGGCTCTGGCTCTCGGGCAATCACGATCCGCGTCCGCATCAACTGGGCGGTCAATGCCTGCCGATGCTGGAGTTGGCCGGGCTGACCCTGAGCCACGAGCCCCGGCGCAATGCCGCCGGCTTGCTATCGGGGCATCTGCATCCCGCCGCCCACATCCAGATCGAGGGCCGTTCGACCCGCCGGCCGTGCTTTGTGCACGACAACCGGCTGATGATCCTGCCGGCCTATGGCTCGTCCACCGGCTCGATCAATATTTTGTCGTCGGCCTTTGCAGGACTGCTGCACTGGCCGGGGCTCGAAGTGGTGATGCTGGGCAAGGATCGGGTCTATCCGGTCAGCCCCAAGCGGCTGGTGCGCGGCTAGGTCAGCGCTTGAACAGCACGCCGCCGAACCAGCCGGTGA
>Ga0247806_10001148_pt1 | contig 13485 bp, 18 predicted proteins | sample UWRJL059202B1_FD_179935 | JGI IMG/M metagenome (GOLD analysis project Ga0247806, IMG submission 179935) | Plant litter microbial communities from Arlington Agricultural Research Station in Wisconsin, United States - UWRJ-L059-202B-1 | ecosystem: Environmental > Terrestrial > Plant litter >... | reverse complement strand
CAAACCTGAAATAGCCCCTGCCCTTAAATTTGCCGCTGCTTCAACTCAGGACACCTTATGACCTTCTACATCTTTCTTCTTGCATGCTGTGCTGCCGCCGCAACGGGCATCATCTTCAAACCAGGCGCCTGGTACGAATCACTTCAAAAACCGAGCTTCACCCCACCGAATTGGGCATTTCCAGTCGCCTGGACCACGATTTATCTACTGCTGGCGTGGGCGGGGTATCGCTTGACCCAACTTCCTGGCAGCGAGACCGTGCTCGCACTATGGGCGGCGCAAATCGCGCTCAATACCTTGTGGACGCCGGTATTTTTTGGAGCGAACCACATCGTCGCGGCGATGGTGATCCTTGCAGTGCTCTGGATGGTTGTGGCCGCAATGGTGGTGATGGCCATGCAGTTGGACATCGTCACGGGGCTTATCTTATTCCCGTACCTGCTATGGCTCTGCGTGGCTGCCGCCCTGAACTTCTCAATCCTGCGTCACAATAAATAACCTTCGGGTAGAGGTGGCCATGCGTCAGCCGTCCAACCACGTGAACGCAGAGCAAGGAAGGCAGTTAAGAGAGAGGGAGATAGGAACCCGGGTCGGTAGCTACCGAAAGCAAGGAGAGTCGCGGACTTTTTGCCCCAGGTTGGTAGCTCGTTGCCACCAAACCCCAAAAACGACAAAGCCCTGAAAAATCAGGGCTTTGTCGTATCTAAGATGGCGGAAGCATAGAGATTCGAACTCTAGGACCTGTTACAGTCGGCAGTTTTCAAGTCCAGTCTATAAGTCGTTATTAATCATCAGGTTACGAGCTATCCTATCCCGCATCAGGGATTTTTTCGCATCGCTACAGGCCGCGTAATTCAAGGGGTCTGATTTGAGTTGCGGAATGGTTTTCGAGGGCGTGCCACAATGGTTTTTTCTGTCCAGGAGCACCCATGGCCAACGTTCCAGCAGGCCTCAGCCGATACAAGATTACGGCCGTCGAGGCTGAGTTGATCGACTCTCAATTCATACTCGTCGAGGCTGATGTTCATCTCCAGTTGAAGGGTATGCCGGTGGATAGCGCCAGGTACGCAGGCCACGGAGAAGGTCTGTATTTTTTCGTACTCAGAATCGACGACCAACGCTTCAAGATTTACCTAGGCAGGACAAACGCGCTCTCACGTCGAATGAGGGAATACACCAGCGGATTCCAGCCACACTCCCCTAATGACTTCAAGCTACAAGCATTCCAGTGGTACTTGGCCAAGTCGCTACCAGACGCGAGGCTCGACTTATTGTTTCGGCCTCTGCCCAGCGAAGATTTAAAAGCGGCGGAAGCTGCGGGCATTAGTCATTACCGCCCTCTCCTCAACGAGACCAGCAAAGCGAGCAACGAGGCACGCCTGGCGCTTCAGGAAGCCTTCTCGGTGTATGTGCACAGCACTTTTGAACAACGTCTGAGCTGAACCATCTGCATTTGATTAGGATGCCCATGAATGTGGGCATGTGTGCGAACTGATCAGGACGAGACGCTTGCCAATAGACATCCCATTTTTCGGGGAAGCCATCGGGATCAGGTAAGAAAGGTAAGCACTGATGGAAAACGACTTCAATCCACTGAATTTATTGGGTTTTTTCTGATATCGAAAAGGTAATTTTTAGGTAAGTAAAAGGTTAGGAGATTACCTGTTCCTAGGGTCATAACCTGCACCTCTGAAACCCTCGTAAAACGAGGGTCTGAGGATTAATTACCTTTCGACTTACCAAAACTTACCTCCTCAGGTTAGGAGTCAAAGCCAGGAAATGCAGGACTCCCAAACCACTTCCCGATGGACCCAACCTTTATTACCCTATCCCGACATCGTTCCTGAAAATGGTTGCCGCCTCCTCTGCTTTATCCACGAGTGACGACTATCCAAACAAAGCACCTCCGCAGGTTTCTGAAGGCAATCCGGGCCTCCACTTCCCCACCCCCCAATCAAGCCAGCAGCGCGATGTCCGTTGTGCAGCGGCGCAGAAAAAGGGACCTATTTAGCCCGCAGGCGAGGTGGGGGGACGACGGCGCGCGCTACCTGGCATGGGATTCGAGGGAACCGTTGTTAAAGCATGAGCGGATGGGGCAAGCATCTACCCCACCGCGTAGACACCTGACATAGTATGGAGTAAGTTGGCAACCCGAAGTGATGGCTTATTGAAATCATCATCGTGTGTGATAATCTTAAATCAGGGAACGAAAATGGCTAAAGTAGTTAGCATGATTAATTGGAAAGGTGGAGTTGGCAAGACCACCCTAACGCTTCACTTGGCGGCCGGACTCGCAACACGCCATAGCAAAAGAGTGCTATTAATTGACTTAGACCCTCAGTGCAATCTCTCTTTTCTAGCAATCGGCGCGAGCTCTTATATTTCCCATACCTACACAAACAACGAACCAACTCTAAAGAATATATTTGACGACTACTTTGCTCGAAAAGCTACCAAACCTGCAGACGTCATTTTGCAACAAAGTGTTAGAGCCAGAGCAGGAAGGGTCTACACCAAAGTTGGCGTTATACTGTCGCATCAAGAACTTACCCTCTTGGATATGAAGCTTGCACGTGAAAAACGAGTAGGTAAAGACCACAGAGAAGAAACAAAATTCGAAATAGAAAAAATATCAATTATCAAATCAATTCTCGACGCGGTATCGGATGATTACGATTATATTCTTCTTGACTGCCCGCCAAATGTAAACCTCGTCACTCAAAACGCTTTTTTTGCTAGCGACTATTATGTTGTCCCTTCTATCCCTGACTTTCTTTCCACAGTTGGCATAACGTTAATTAATCAGTATATGGATCAGTTCAATAGGGACTATGAGTCTATGTGGGGTTATGCTGGGATGCCCGGGAGTTACAACCCGACGAAATTTGGCGGCGTGGTATTCAACATGGTTGATGAGTATAATGGAGGACCTAAAAATGGCCACCAGCAGATCATCAACAACGTGAGTTCACAACTCGGAGCTGCGGCAATTTTTGAAAATTACATCACTGACGGGGACGGCATTTCAGCTGCTGCGGATATGAACCTTCCGGTTTTCGCAGTTACTGACCTGCCTAGGTCACATCAAAATGCAGGAAAGCAGGCCGGATACATGGGCGAAGTTGTCGATGAATTTGTAGCAAGAATCATATAAGGGGACTTTTATGAAATCTCATGACCTAGCGCACCTCATGGAGCTTGCCACCAATATTCTTCGCTCGTTACCCAACAGCGATCTGCCTCAGGCCCTGAAGACGATTCAAAAGCTTGTTGACAACAACCAAAGCCCAAACATCAAAAAAACTCAATCACATTCTATCGAGTTGCCAAAAGACATCCGAAAAAAACTAAGCCTGATGAGCGCGCAAGATATTGAAAACTACTTGAATACCGACCCGCTATTTATTTCAACAGCCAGCATCCAAAAGCTCGCTGAGGAACTAGACATACAAATCTCTAGACGCCAAAGTAGAAATGCGCTGGTGAATTTAATTGTCCGACATCAAGAGTCAAGTCAAATGGACTCCTTGATAAGAAGCGGCTCAAAAAACGATGTAGATATGAACCCCAACTAAAATTTGTATTTTAAAATGCACGCAATATTACGGCATCTTTAAGTACCCCTGCCGCCCTAATGGGCGGCAATCTACTACATAGCTTTAAGATAAAGCCACGGGCAAGCTACGACCTTCAAGCCTCCTAAACACCCCACAAAATACCAGCAACTACCTTCTCGACACCTTATAGATCTTTCTTCCGGAATCAAAATCAGATCCCACAAACCACCATTCCTCGATCGCAACTTGTAATAATCAATACAACCTGATAGCTCCAACATTAATTAAATGATAAGCCAAGAGATATCAGTTCGACTTAAATCGCATAACATCCACTGCTAGCCAGTCATTTAGCTGCGCCATTCGAGCCTGAATAGGCACCAGTTCATTAGCTACATAAATGTGCGCCGCCTCCTTAATCGACCCAAACCCCCCAGCATTCTGGGGCACAATCCCCATCAACTGCGGAGGTATCCGCAAGCTCGCGAGGACATCATCCCGCGTCTGATTTTTGATCGAGTTGAACTCATCCTTCGCCGCCACCTCACTGACGGGTATTAACTGCAACCCGTCCTTCTTGCCATTGGGCGAGTACACAAACAAATTCCGGAAATTCCCCGGCCCCTTGGCGTTCTTCAGGGCGTTGCGCAGTGCATCGATATCGGCCTCGTTCTGGGCGGGGTCGGTCAGGTAGAGGATGAAGCCTGCGTGGCTGCCGTTTTCGTAGTATTTGCGGCGGAACAGCGTCGAGGCTTCGTTGAGCAGTGCTGATTGCAGGGCGCAGATCCACTCGGGTACGCCGTAGATTTCCTGGTGCAGGTCGGCTTCTCGCAGGTGGAAGATGGTGCCCGGCTCGAATTCATGTACCTGGTTCCAGCCTTGGGCCATGAAGTAACGACCGTCGCGGCCTACGCGCATGTACTTTGCCAGCGGCGGGACCAGTTCGCGGGTTTTGCCGAGCAATGAGCGACGGGTTTCCAGGTAGGCGTTGCCCAGGCACAGGTAGTCCAGGGCGAACTGTTCGAAAGCGGCGCGGGACAGCAGCGGGTGCGGGATGAATGATTTGCTCAGCATGTTGCGCTTGAACATGAGCCCCGAATGCAGATGCACGCTGGAACGGACTGAGCGTGCCAGGCCGTCTAGGGCTAGCGGTGGTTCGTACCAGCGGCCGTTAAACCAGCACTCTAGGTAATCGAACATCTCCTGCCCCGCCAATACCGGCGTCGGTTCGCCAAAACTGAAAACCTCAACACCGGCAGGTTGGGCGGCGGTCTGAATGGCTGTACTCATCAATAAATCTCCATGCGTCCGGTGTTGGCAGTCGTCTGCCCTTCCAGCGGCTCGTTATGCAATGCGTGAAAGAGCGCCCACGCCAGATCGGCATGGCCGGTTTGGTCGTTGCGTCCGGCTGTATAGGTGAATTGCCTACCGCCTGCGGTGACGGTCTTGCGGATGGCCATCAGCGACTGGGCCATGTCGGTCCACCCGGCGTCGAATTCCAGGCGGCCGTTGTGGATCACGTCGTAGGCTTTGAGCACCAGACGGGTTTTGACCTCGGGGGAATAGCTGAAGGTGGTTATGTTCGGGAAGAACTGGCGAACCAGCTGCGCTACGCCGCTGCCCAAGCCAGTTACGTCGATACCGATGTAGGTCACCCAAAATCGGCCACAAACAGCTTTGATTGCGGCGGCCTGCGCGGCAAAGTCCATGCCCCGGAACTGGTGCCGCTCCAGGATGCGAAATTTACCGCCCGGTACCAGCGGCGGAGCGACTACAACCAGCCCTGAACAATCACCCGTCTCGGCTGGGTCGTAACCGATCCAGACTTGCCGATCGCCAAACGAGCGCATCGCGAACGGCTTGAAGTCCTCAGCCCACTCTACCCAGCTATCCACCATGCAAGGCTGCAACATGCTGAGCGGGAAGATGCTCGCACCGTCGTCCACAAACTCGCACATCAGTAGGTTAGCGAAGGCTTCCGGGCTGTATTCGCGGCGCAGCTCTTCGATGTCGAACAAGTCACAGCCGCCCTGCTCCGCGTCAAGGATGGTGACGATCTGGCGCCACAGCCGATCCTCACAGAAGCGGCCTTGCTGGAGCGCGCCGTGAGACACATCCACTTTCGTGTGTTGCGCGGCCGGCTTGCCCTTGTTGAAGCGCTCGCCGGTCCAAAAGGTGTAGGCCTCGTGGGCCATGCTGGAAGGCGTCGAGAAGTAGGTTTTGCGCCATTTCTTATGCATGGCCATGCCAGAAGCAACCTTGTTCAACTCCTCGAACTTGAAGGTCCAGAAGAACTCATCAAAGTAGAAATTGCCGTGGTAGCCCTGAGCAGTCCGTGCATTGGTCCCGAGGAAAAACAGCTCTGCGCCGTTAGGCAAGACGATGGGGTCACCGGTCAGTTCGACGCCGATCACTTCACGGGCGAATGCCTGAATGTAGCCCCGGAACAGATAGGCCTGATTCTTCGAAGCCGACAGGAATATCTGGTTACGCCCGGTCACCAGCGCATCAATGAATGCCTCACGGGCGAAGTAGTAGGTCGCGCCGATCTGGCGACTTTTCAGGATCACGCGGGTACGTTGGTTACCCGCTCGATACCAGTCTTTCTGATAGTCGAAACAGCCATCCAAAAAGGCTTCCGTCAGCTGCTCGATCTGCGCTTCGCTGATATCGTTTTTCGGGGCTTTCTTCTTCGGGCCTTCGTTGCGCTTTGCCAGGTTCGGGTTGAGGTCGGTTTCGGTACCGCCGCCCTGAAAGCGTTGAATACGCGCCTGCCGCTCAAGCTGACGGTGCAGCAGGTCGATTTCCTTGAAGTCGCCGCTGGTCTTGCCGTCCTTGAGAATGAGCTGCACCAGACGGGCTTCCAAAGCACCGCCGATTCGCTCTACATTATCGGCGCGGTCCCACTCGTCTCGGGCCTTCCAGCTGTGTAGCGTTTTCTCCTTCTCGCCGGTAGCCTCGGCTATCTCGCAGACGCGCCAGCCCATCCAGTACAAAAACTTGGCCTGGCGGCGGGCATCGATCGGTAACAGTTCAGTCATGTTCATGGCGGCGATGCTGCCGACATGCGCAGCTACTCTATACCCCGCCTCCTTGTAACCATGCGCTCTACAACGTGCCTTCGTTGCCGCTTCAGCCCCCCATCACGACCATGCACCTCATTGCCACGCATTACGCGTTCACCGCATTGAGGACCCGGCATGAAAAAATTCCGCAGCAAATTTTTCCGTGTGGCTGTTGAAGGCGCGACCACCGATGGCCGGCGCATCGAGCGCGACTGGATTGAACAAATGGCCGCCACCTACAACCCGAGCAAATACGGAGCACGGGTGTGGTTGGAGCACATTCGCGGCACCCTGCCTGACTCGCCGTTTCGCGCCTATGGCGACATCTTGGCGGTCAAGGCTGATGACGTAGAGATCGATGGCAAGAAGGTCCGCGCCTTGTTCGCGCAGATCCAGCCCACTGACGATCTGGTCAGCATGGTCAATACCCATAAGCAGAAACTGTTCACCAGCATCGAGGTTCGGGAAAAGTTCGCCGACTCCGGCAAGGCCTACCTCATGGGTTTGGGCGTCACCGACACCCCGGCCAGCCTGGGCACTGAAATGCTCGCGTTCTCCGCACAGAACCCAGAGGCCAGCCCACTCAGAGCCCGGAAACAGTCGCCTGACAACCTGTTCACCCTTGCCGAAGAAACGGAGTTGATTTTCGAGGAAATCGAAGACAAACCCAGCCTCGGCGCGCAGTTACTGAACAACATTCAAGAGCTGTTCAAAAGCAAACAAAACCGCGACGACGGCGAGTTTTCCACGATGGGCAAAGCCTTGGAAGCGGTTGCTGAACACAGCAAAGAGCTGGCCGATCAGTTCACCGCCGAGCAGCGCATCACAGCAGATCTCCGCCACCAGCTGCAGCAGCTCAGCGCCGATTTCAGTGAACTCAAAACCCAGCTCGGCAACACCCAGGATCACAGCCAGCAACAGCGCCCCGTTGCCTCCGGTGGCGCGCCCACCATCCTGACCGAATTTTGATATCGCCTTTTTTTGCGAGAGCACTCCATGCGTAACGACACACGAAAACTATTCAGCGCTTACAGCGGCCAGGTCGCCAAGCTCAACGGCGTAGAGTCCGCCACTGCGACCTTCAACGTCGAGCCGACCATCCAGCAACGCCTGGAAACCAAGATTCAGGAATCCAGCGAGTTCCTGAGCAGGATCAACATCATCGGCGTGGATGAACAGGAAGGCGAAAAAGTCGGACTGGGCGTTGGCAGCACGGTAGCCAGCCGCACCGACACTGCACAGAACCCGCGTAAGCCACGCAGCATCGGCACCCTGTCTTCGGACAAATACAAAACCGAAAAGACCGACTTCGACACCTTCGTCACCTACAAGCAGCTCGACGCCTGGGCCAAGTTCCCGGACTTCCAGACGCGCCTGTCAGCCGCTATCGCTCAACGCCAGGCGCTGGACCGCATTCAGATCGGTTTCTACGGTACAGAGGCCGCGGGCCAGACCGACCGTGACAAGCATCCGCTGTTGGAAGACGTGAACATCGGCTGGATGCAGCAATACCGCACCCACGCGCCAGACCGAGTAATGAAAGAAGGCAAAACGCCGGGTCGGATCAGCATCGGCAAAAACGGTGACTTCGAAAACATCGACGCGCTGGTCTATGACTCCATCCAATTGCTTGATCCTTGGTACCGCCGTAATCCGGGGCTGGTGGTGCTCACCGGGCGCGAGCTGGTACATGACAAGTTCCTGGCCCTGGTTAACAAGCAGCAAGAGTCCACAGAGGTACTGGCCAGCGACTTAATCATTGCTCAACGCCGCGTTGGCGGCCTGCCGTTGTACGAGGTGCCTTACATCCCGGAAGGCGCGATGCTGATTACACCGCTGGCGAACCTGTCGCTCTATTGGCAGATCGGCGCACGCCGCCGCTACCTCAAAGAGGAACCGGAGTGGAACCGCATCAGCAACTTTGAATCGTCCAACGAAGCCTACGTGGTCGAGGAATACGGCATGGGCTGCCTGCTGGAAAACATCAAAGCCGTTGACGCGCCAGAGCAGGAATAACCATGGTCCTCAGCCTTGCCCAAGCTCACCAGCGCCGCGTTCGTGCAGCCATGGAGTCAGCCAAGACCGCGCCCCTGCAAACCATGGCCGGCGCGACCGCTTACGAGCATCAGCTAAATCAGTTGCTGCAAGACCGGCTGCGCCTGAAGCAGGTGCAGTCCAACCAGGGCAAGGCTGAACTCAAGCGCCAACTGCTGCCGGAATACATTCCTTATGTGCAAGGCGTTCTAGCGTCCGGCAAAGGTGCCCAGGATGAAGTCATGACCACGATCATGGTCTGGCGGATCGACGCCGGGGATTACGGTGGCGCGCTGGACATCGCGGATTACGTGCTTGAGCACAAGCTGCTGATGCCTGATCGCTTCGAACGCACCACCGGATGCCTTGTTGCCGAAGAGATTGCCACGGCAGCGCTCAAGGCACAGAAAACCGGCGAGTCGGTCGACAGGCCAGTCCTGCAACGCACTCTGAAACTGACCGACGAACAGGACATGCCCGATGAAGCCCGCGCCAAGCTGTACCTGGCAACGGGCCGCGCCATGCTCGCGGGGATCGATGCTGATGAACCCGGCCAACCCGGTCAGATTCAGGCCGGGATAGACCTGCTCAAGCGCGCGATCGACCTGCACAGCAGTTGCGGCGGCAAGAAGGATCTGGAGAGCGCCGAACGACTGCTGAAAAAACACACCGCGCCTTCTGCCTAGAGGAACGCGGCGAACCGAGCGTCCCACGCACCCCGCCGGCTCGGGGCAAGCGGTCAACGATTTGCTGGCCCGCTTTGCCCTGACCACCGGCGACTACCGACAGAGCAAAACCCCATGAGTGGATTCATCGCCAGCGGCCCCACCGTGAGCGGCCACATCAACAGCGACGCCTTCTGGCCTTCCATCGACCTGGTTGCTTTGCGCGCAGCACAGCGTATCGACGCCAGTGTCAGCCTTGCGCGGCTGGAAACCGCCGTTATCGCAGCGACCATCAACGTCAATCGTGAGCTAGAAGCTTGGCGCGTCGAACAGCAAGCCAACGGCTTCCAAACGCTTACCGAAGTGCCTGCCAACCCAATACGCAACACTTCTGAGCGGGTACATCTGTATCTGCGTGCGGTTCAGGTCGCCACCAGCGCCGAAGTCTGCGAGCGCTACCGCAACTACGACAGCACCCGTAGCGGCAAGCAGAACGCAGAAGATCTCACCCCGACCGTCGACGAATACCGCCGCGACCAGCGCTGGGCCATTCGGGACTTTCTGGGCTTGGGCCGCAGCACCGTGGAGCTGATTTGATGACGACCGTTTTAGCGCAACAACACGACACCGTGGACGCCATTTGCTGGCGACATTACGGCCGCACCGCAGGCGTCACCGAATCAGTGCTGCAAGCCAACCCCGGGCTGGCTGACCTTGGCCCGGTGTTGCCGCACGGCACCAGCGTCACCCTGCCCGATGTGCAGCCCAGCGCGCCAAACCGGCAAATGGTGAACCTATGGAACTGAATGGAGCGGCGTTCTATGGCTGACCCGACATCAAGCACCATCACCGGCCTGCTGATGGGCTTGGGACTCGCAAGTGCCGTGCCGATCATCGACGGGGATGCGCTGTTTGGCGCGGTCCTGGGAGCCTGGTTGGTGACCAGCACCAAACACGACCTCAAAGCCTGGCAGCGGATTGGCTCGCTGATGCTGTCATCAGGCGTGGGCTACCTGTTCGCCCCTACGGCGTTGCGCCTTGCGCCAGTGCTGACCAGTGGCGGCGCGGCTTTCGCCTGTGCGTTGGTGGTCATCCCGCTGAGCATCAAATCCATGCTCTGGATCGAGAAAGCTGACCTGCTGGAGATCCTGCGCCGATTAAGAGGGGGTAGCTGATATGCCCCTCTTCACGTTGGTGGTCCCAATGATCACCGCTGCGGCTTATCTGCTCGGCGCACTACGGCTGGCGTATTACTACCGAGGCCTGGCGCGCTATCGGCGCGGGGTCTCGCTGTTCGCCAGCCTGTTTGGCGCGGCGCTGAGCCTGTGCGGCCTAGAAATCCTGCTGTATCGCCCACCCGTGAGCCTTTGGCATGCGTTATCGAGTGTTCTGATGTGCCTTTTGATATTCCGGTCCCAAGGCAACCTCGCGGCGTTGATGAGGCCGCGCACATGACTATCCTGCGTTTTGGAAACCACTCAGACGCAGTACGTCAGCTGCAAATAAACCTTAATCGGCACGGTGCGAATCTGGTCCCTGATGGCTCGTTCAACGCTGTCACACAAAGCGCCGTCCGTGCCTACCAGCTCAAAGCAGGTTTGGTCGCCGATGGCATTGCAGGCCCCAAAACCCTCAGCAGTGTCGCGGGTGCCGATTGCTCCAAGCTCCTCAAGCACGCGGACCTAGGCGACGCCGCCACACGGCTCGGCTTACCGTTGGCCACCGTCTATGCGGTCAATGAAATCGAGTCGCGGGGCAGAGGCTTCCTCGACAACGGCAAGCCGGTGGTGCTGTTTGAGCGGCACATCATGTACCGCCAGTTAACAGCGGTTGCCCATGTAAAAGACAGGCCAGCAGAACTGAGGCGCCACGCTGATGAATTGGCCGCTCTGCATCCCGATATCGTCAATCGGACACCTGGCGGTTATGTAGGCGGCAATGGCGAACATATACGCCTGACCAAGGCACGCCTGATCGATGACAGCGCAGCGCTGGAATCCACCTCATGGGGCGCGTTTCAGATCATGGGTTTTCACTGGCGTCGTCTTGGCCACGACAGTGTGCAAACTTTCGTCGCGAGTATGGAAACCAACGAATCCCAGCAATTCACAGCATTCGTGACCTTTCTGCAAACAGACAAAGAACTGCATGACGCCTTGAAGGCCCACCGCTGGGATGACTTCGCCCGCGTTTATAACGGCCCTCAATACGCTCGCAATCGTTACCACCTCAGGCTCCAGCAGGCCTTTGAACGCTACAGCACATGCACTTGTGATCACGAGGCCACGCAATGACCGCTATTAGCAGCCTGCGCCAACTGGTTTATGGCATGGCCCTGCTGGGCTCATTGGCGCTGCTGCTCTGGGCCCAGCAGCAACGTATCAGGCTTGCCGACAGCGCGACCCGACACGCCATAGAGCGAGAGGCGACGGCCCAAGACACCGCCGAGCGCCATCGCCTAAGCGCAGAAAGCCTGCGTAGCACGCTGAATGACGAGCGCCAGGCGCAAACCCGCCTTCGTATCACCCAAAACCAATTGCGCCAAAGCCTGGCCAGCCGTCAACGGCAGATCGAGGACCTGAAACGTGAAAATAAAGAACTGCAAGACTGGGCTGCTCAGCCTCTGCCTGACCTGGCTCGCCGGCTGCGTCAGCGCCCCGCCCTTACCGGCGCCGACGCTTATCATCAGTGGATGTCCGGCCGTGGCCCCCTGCGAGTTGCCGGCGACACAACCGAGCAGTAACGGCGTCATGCTCAATGACCAGGACATCATTGAAAACGCCTGGGCTGAATGCGCGGCGCAGGTCGATATGGTTTATCAGTCCCAGGGGGCAGCCCATGAATAAGCCCGACAGCCTGCGTGCTCACCTGTTGGAATGCGTGCCTGACCTCAAGCAAAACCCCGACCGGCTGCTGATCTTCATCGACAACGGCAAAATTCGCTGCACCGCTGCCGCCAGCCTTTCGTTTGAATATGGCTACCAACTGCAGATCATCCTCACCGACTTCGCCGGTCACCCGGACAGCGTCATGTTGCCCCTGTTGGGCTGGGTGCGTATTCATCAATCCGAACTGCTCACTAACCTGGACAAGTCTGCAGAAGGCATTCGCTTTGAGGCAGACGTGATCGACCGGAGCAAGGTGGACATGAGCATCACCCTGCCGCTCACTGAGCGAGTGATCGTGAAAAAGCGTGATGACGGCAGCTTTGACCTTAACCGTCCGCTAGAACCGCAATACAGCGACTACGACCAAGCGCCAGGCAGCGGGTATCAGATTCGTGACTGACAACCTGAATGCCCTGGAAGACTGGGCAGCGCCACTGCTACGCCAACTGCAGCCAGAAGCCCGAAACAAGCTGGCCCGGACCCTCGCCCAACAACTGCGCCGAAGCCAGCAACAACGCATCACCCGCCAGCAAAACCCCGACGGCACGCCCTACGCCCCGCGCAAGCAACGCGACCTGCGCGGCAAACAAGGGCGCATCAAGCGTAAAGCGGCCATGTTCAGCAAACTGCGTACCGCCAGGCACCTCAAAGCCGTGGGCGATGGCAGCGCCATCACCGTCGGATTTACAGGGCGTATTGCCCGGATAGCGCGGGTTCACCAGTACGGGTTGAGGGACCGGGCTGAAGCTGGAGCCAAGGAAGTGGTGTATGCGCGGCGGGAGCTGATGGGCTTAACGGGGCGGGAGTTGGAGTTGGTGCGGGATGGGTTGCTGAGCCACTTACAAGCTTAAATTTCGTCGTCTGGATCAGGGTAAGACATTCGACCTAATACCCATGGCTGAACGATCTCACTGTGGATGTTGCGTAAAAATGAACCCCACTCCGCACGGCTGTGAGCATCAGGCCCGATGATCGTCAGGAGCAAATACTCATCCCGATAGTCGTCATAGGCGTATATCAGCCAATTGTCGTTGTCGGGATCGTTGAGCTTTGTCGTTCGGTAAAACTGGCTTTTGGCCCCAGCCCAGCTTGTCTGGGTTTCAAGATCGCTCGCGAGATGAATATGATGCATCTCGCTCAGATCAAGCTCTTCGTCGCGGCCAAATATGTCGGGCAGCTCATCGCACACTTTGTAGTTGTAAAAGTGTGCGTAGAAATTTTGCCAATTATGAGTTCGCTGAAATAGCTCGGAGACTTTGACCGCAGGCATCAGATC
>Ga0247806_10001147_pt1 | contig 13487 bp, 9 predicted proteins | sample UWRJL059202B1_FD_179935 | JGI IMG/M metagenome (GOLD analysis project Ga0247806, IMG submission 179935) | Plant litter microbial communities from Arlington Agricultural Research Station in Wisconsin, United States - UWRJ-L059-202B-1 | ecosystem: Environmental > Terrestrial > Plant litter >... | reverse complement strand
ATAGCGGCCTGGCCACCATATATCTTAACGCCTAAACGTTTCGACTCTGATTCCCTACCATTCTTGGAACTACCGACACCTTTCTTGTGAGCCATGATGTTTTGTTTTTAATTGTTAGTAATTATTCGGCTGCAGTTGCAGTTTCTTTTTTAGCAGCTTTTTTTGTTGCTCCCGGAACTGTAATAAGAGATATTGCAATTTGGGTTAAAGACTGGCGGTGGCCATTTTTCTTTTTGTAACCTTTTCTACGTTTCTTTTTGAAAACGATTACTTTATCTCCTTTTAAGTGCTGCAGCACTTTGGCTTCTACTGAAGCACCTTCTATAGCGGGGGCGCCTAAAGTAATAACTCCATCGATGTCAAGTAAAAGAACTTTCGCAAATGTAACTGCGTCGCCTTCTTTACCTTCTAAACGGTGAACAAATACTTTTTGGTCTTTGCTAACTTTAAATTGTTGCCCTGCTATCTCTACGATTGCGTACATAACAATATGGTTTAATTAATTTTTTTAAGTTCGCAAATATACAACTTATTATTTATCAGGCAACATGTGTCGTAAATTTATTGATTATTCTTTTTTTAACAATCATATAATATAGGTGTAAAAATCTTAATCAAAAAAAAGTTTAGCATTATTGTAACAAAATACCGAAATTGCACACCAATTATCCAAAATCAAAATAACCCTAATTTATGAAGAAATCTATTATGGCCATGAGTTCACTCCTGCTGATAGGCGGAGCCGCCTCGGCCCAGAAAGTAGCGTTCGAAGAATACAATTTAGATAATGGCCTGCATGTTATCCTTCATCAGGATAAATCGGCTCCCGTTATCATTACTTCGGTAATGTACCATGTAGGTGCAAAAGACGAAAACCCTAACAGGACAGGTTTTGCCCACTTTTTCGAACACTTGCTGTTTGAAGGCACAGAGAACATAAAACGTGGCGAATGGTTTAAAATTGTTACGGCTAATGGTGGTAACAATAATGCCAACACTACAGATGACAGGACGTATTACTACGAAGTGTTCCCTTCTAATAATACAGAGCTTGGCCTTTGGATGGAATCTGAAAGGATGATGCACCCGGTTATTAACCAAATAGGTGTAGACACCCAGAACGAGGTTGTAAAAGAAGAAAAAAGACGCAGCTATGATAACCGTCCTTACGGGCAGTTAATGCAGGAGGTTAAAAAGAACATGTTTAAGGTTCACCCTTACCGCTGGACAACTATAGGCTCTATGGATCACCTTGATGCAGCAACTCTTGATGAGTTTAAGGCTTTTAATAAAAAATTCTATGTACCTAACAATGCTGTACTTGTTGTAGCAGGTAACCTGGATGTAGACCAGACTAAAAAATGGATACAGCAGTACTTTGGTGCTATACCAAAAGGTGCCCCGGTGGTTCGCCAAAAATTTGAGGAAGCTCCAATAACCCAGCCTATAAAAGCTGTTTTTGAAGATCCTAACGTACAATTGCCAATGGTAATTGCTGCTTACAGAACGCCTTCTATGAAAACAAGGGATGCCCGCGTGCTTGATATGATTGCTACTATACTTAGTGATGGTAAAAGCTCAAGGATGTACAAAAAAATTGTAGAAGAGAAAAAGATTGCTTTAGAGCTTGCTACCTATAACTCAAGCGAAGAAGATTATGGCGTTTACACGTTCCTTGCTTTACCTATGCAGGGCCATACCGTAGATGAAATAATGAAAGAAGCGGATGAGGAAATTGTAAAAATACAAACTACTCTTATTACTGAAAAAGAATTTGAGAAGCTTAAAAATATTTACGAAAACCAATACGTTAACAGTAACTCGAGTGTAGAGGGTGTAGCAAGTAACCTGGCTACTTTTTACCTGCTTTATGGCGATGTAAACCTTGTTAACACAGAGATTGATATTTACCGTTCTATTACAAGGGAAGAGATTAGGGAAGTGGCTAAAAAATACCTGAATCCTAACCAAAGGTTAATACTTGATTATGTACCTGCAAAAGACAAAGCACAAAACTAAGCACACAAAAACGATCATGAAAAAAGTTATATATATATTAGCCGGTGTATTTTTATCTATTACTATGCAGGCACAAGACAGGGCTATGCCCAAGCCGGGGCCCGCGCCTACGGTAAACATCGGGAAACCGGAAACCTTTACACTTAAAAACGGACTTAAAGTACTGGTTGTAGAAAACCATAAACTGCCAAGGGTATCTTACAGCCTTACTATGGATAACGCTCCTTATGCCGAAGGCAATAAGAAAGGTGTTAGCGATATGGTTAGTGCACTTTTAGGTAGTGGTACTAAAAAAATGAGTGCCGATGCTTTTAACGAAGAAATAGATTTTCTTGGCGCAAGCATCAGTTTTTGGGATAGTGGTGCTGCAGGAAGCGGCCTTTCTAAATACTCAGAAAAAATATTGAGCTTAATGGCCGATGGTGCCCTTAACCCGGTATTTACCCAGGCAGAGTTTGACAAAGAAAAAAATAAGATTGTTGAGAACCTTAAGGCAGACGAGAAAAATGTTCCGTCTATCGCAGCAAGGGTTACAGATGTACTTACATTTGGTAAAAACCACCCAAGAGGCGAATTTTTAAGCGAGCAAACTATCAATAACGTTACTTTAAGTGATGTTGTAGAGAACTACAATACTTATTTTGTTCCTGGTAAAGCTTACCTTGTTGTAGTTGGCGACGTTAAATTTAAAGACGTTAAAAAGCAGGTTACTAAATTATTTAGTACATGGAAACCGGGTGTAGCGCCTAATGTTAGCTATAGCGATCCTAAAGATGTGCAGTATACTCAGGTTAACTTTATAGATATGCCAAACGCAGTACAGTCAGAAATTTCTGTACTAAACGTTGTAAACCTTAAAATGACCGATAAAGAATATTTTGCAACGCTTCTTGCTAACCAAATTCTTGGTGGCGGTGGCGAAGGCCGTTTGTTCCTTAATCTTCGTGAGGCGCACGGCTGGACGTATGGTTCTTACTCATCTATTGCGCCAAGTAAATATGTAGGTGCTTTCGAATCTTCAGCATCTGTGCGTAATGCTGTTACAGATAGCTCTGTGGTAGAGATACTTAACGAGGTTAAGAGAATGAGAACAGACCTTGTTAGCGATGAAGACCTTCGTAATGCTAAAGCAAAATACATAGGTAACTTTGTAATGCAAATAGAAAAACCTGCTACTGTAGCTCGTTATGCACTACTTACACAAACTATGGGCTTGCCGGAAGATTTTTATGAAAACTACATAAAAAACATCAGTGCTGTTACTGCTGCAGATATTAAAGCTGCTGCTAACAAATTTTTCCTTGCAGATCATTCAAGGATCGTGATTGTAGGTAAAGCTGCAGATGTATTGCCGGGCCTTGAGGCAAGAAAAATTCCGATACAGTACTTTGACAAATGGGGTAACCCAGCTGAAAAGCCCGTGGTAAACAAACCTATACCTGCAGGTGTTACTACTAAAACAGTTCTTGATGGTTACATTAAAGCTGTAGGTGGCGAGAAAGCACTAAAAGCGGTTAAAACAGTAGCAACAAAATCTACAGGTTCTATACAGGGAACACCATTAGAATTTACTTCAAAAGTTTCGGCAGACCATAAACAGGCTATTGAAATAAAAGCTATGGGTATGAGCATGATGAAACAGGTAATAGGCGATAAGTCGGGTTACGCTGTTCAGCAGGGTCAAAGAACAGATTTTGATGCTGCGGCTTTCGCAGATAACAAGGCCGGTGCAGTTCCTTTTGAAGAGCTTGACCTTTTAACTAATAAAACTGTAAAGCTTGCAGGTATAGAATCTATGAATGGTGTAGAGGCTTATGCTGTTAAGAAAGGTAATGCAACATATTACTATGATGTAAAATCTGGACTAAAAGTTGCCGAAAGCCATGAAGAAGGCGAAGGCAAGGAGAAGGTAGTTCAAACAACAACTTATGGCGATTACAAAGAAGTTAAAGGAATTAAATTCCCTTACAAAATTGTAATGAACATTGGTGTAGAGTTAGAGCTTGCAGTAACCGAAGTTAAGATTAATGAAGGTGTAACACCGGCTGATTTTCAATAAGAAAATAGTTTATTATAATGTAAAGGCTGCCTTAGGGCAGCCTTTACTGTTTTATAGAAGTGTATAATATTCAGGAGCCTAATATTTGTGTCAAAACAGGAGTGGCTGATTTCTTTATAAGGATAGGGTGAAGTGGTTACCCTTGCAAAGTTGGCTTCTCTTTTAAGAAAAGAAGAAGTTTTTTGTAAAGATTAAATTACTTTTTTTAGTGAACAGTAATGATTTTTAACAACAGCTGTTGTATGTGCATAAAAATCCCGCACGTTGCGGGATTATATGGTTTGTAACGGCAGCATTACTTATTAGGCTTAACCAGTAATGCGTGCGGAAATTTCTTTCTGATATCTGCCAGGTTCTTTTCGGCATCAATGCGGGTTTTATAACTGCCTACCCATACTTTATAAGTGGGGCTTTCAAAAATTATGGTGCCATCCTGGCCTTTATAGTCTTTTTTAAAATCCTGTAGTGCTTTGCGTGCTTTGTCATTATCACCATAAAATATTTGTACCTTATAGCGGTCATTTACTGTTATAGACGAGCTTATTTTGCGCTTATCATTCAATAATTCCTCAAAACGCGAGTCCTGGGCAACGGTAACGGTATTAGTTTGGGCAAGTGCTTTACCACCACACATCGCACATAAAAGGAAGGTAAAATGTAACGTCCTTGTCGTTAAAATTCTCATAATGAAGTATGTTTACTACAAATGTACAACTATTTATTTTATTCAGATAAACCCGATTTATTTAGAACTATTATAAATTATAGATTAAGGTTTATTTAAGGTTTGAGAATAATTCTTAAGTCGTATTTTTGTGGGAGTTTTTAAAAAGGACTGTGTTTACTGATGCAGTACCACATTAAAAGCCATACCAAACTAGTCGATAATCATTTTTAATATGAAAAAAGTGGGTAACCATACTTCAATTTCAAGAATTTTATTCTTCTGCCTGGCGCTCTCGCTAACTTTTTCCATTTCTCATGCACAACAGGCTGCGCCTGCTGCTGCACCGGAAACTGCGGCCGCCACAGCTGCTGCTGCGCCTGCAGCCGGCGCTGGAGATCCTGTAAAGGGTAAAGAATTGTTTAACGCTAATTGTGCTTCTTGTCATAAGCTTGATTCTAAATCTACAGGTCCTGCTTTAAGGGGGGTTGCAGATAAGCATGACAGGGCGTGGCTTTACAAATGGATTCACAACAGTAGCGAGATGATCAAATCTGGCGATGCTGCTGCAGTGAAACTTTTTGCAGAGAACAATAAAGTAACCATGACTGCGTTCCCGCAGCTTTCTGAAGGTGATATTGATAATATCATGGCTTATACATCAGAAGTTGCCCCTGTTGCCGAAAAACCTGCTGCTGCTCCTGTGGCTGAAGCATCTGGTAGTGGCGCGTCTAACAATCTTATTTTAGGTGCCCTTGTTCTAGTGCTTGGCGTGCTTATAGTAATGCTTGTGCTGGTTAACAAAACGCTTAGAAGAATTGCTGCTAACAACGGTATTGTAGTTGCTCAGGATGAGCCTTCGGTTTCTTTATGGAAAGCGTATGCAAAAAATGGCTTCCTTGTGTTTGTTACCGTGTTGTTGTTAATGCTTGCCTCGGCTTACTTCCTTTATGGTTACCTTATGCAAATAGGGGTAGACCAGGATTACCAGCCGGTACAGCCTATACATTTCTCGCACAAAATTCATGCTGGCGATAATGGTATCGATTGTAAATACTGTCACTCTTCTGCAAGGGTAAGTAAATCATCGGGTATACCATCGCTTAATGTGTGTATGAACTGCCACAAAAATATTGCTGAATTTGCAGGAGATAAAGATTCTCTATATGTAGATCATTCAAAAGAATTTTATACTGCCGAGATACAAAAATTATACGATGCAGTAGGGTGGGATAAAACCGCCCAAAAATATACCGGAGTGCAAAAACCAGTTAAGTGGGTTAGGATACACAACCTTCCGGATTTCGTTTACTTTAACCACTCACAGCACGTTTCTGTTGCAGGCGTAGAGTGCCAGAAATGTCACGGCCCTGTAGAGACTTTCGAAGTGATGAAACAAAATGCGCCTCTTACAATGGGATGGTGTATTAACTGTCACCGCGAAACTGATGTAAAAGTTGAAGGCAATGACTATTACGCTAAAATCCACGACGAACTTGCCAAGAAATATGGAGTTCAAAAGCTTACTGCTGCCAATATGGGTGGTACTGAGTGTGGTAAATGTCACTATTAATAAATTTTTAAGAAGCTAATATCTATATACAACATGGCATCAAACAAAAAATACTGGCAAAGTGTTGAAGAGCTAAATGAAAACAGCTCTATTGTTGAGAAGCTGAGAAACAATGAGTTTGTTGAGGAGATCCCCACGGATGAATTTCTTGGCGACAAGGAAGCTTTGTCATCTTCTTCTACAAGCCGTCGTGACTTTTTAAAATATGTAGGGTTTAGTACAGCTGCAGCATCTCTTGCAGCCTGCGAAGGCCCGGTTATTAAATCTATACCTTATGTGGTACAGCCGGAAGTTATTATACCGGGTGTTGCTGATTATTATGCTACTACAATTGCAGATGGTTTTGATTTTGCCAACATACTTATAAAAACCCGTGAGGGTCGCCCTATAAAAGTAGAAAACAATACACTTGCAGGAGCTAAAGTAGCGGCTAACGGAAGGGTTCACGCCTCTGTGCTTTCTCTTTACGACAGCATGCGTTTAAAACAGCCTCTTCTTGCGGGCAAACCTGCTTCTTGGGAAGCGGTAGATGCTTCGGTTAAAAAAGGTCTTTCTGAAGCGGCAGCTGGTGCAGGTAGTGTAGTAGTGCTTACGGGTACTACAGCAAGTCCTTCTACTGAAAAAGTTATAGCTGAATTTGGGGCTAAATATCCTGGATTTAAACATGTAATATATGATGCAGTGTCTTCGTCTGAAGCATTGGATGCCTTTCAGGCGGTATACGGCGAAAGGGCTTTAGCAGATTACGATTTTGGTAAAGCAGATGTTATCCTTTCTGTAGGTGCTGATTTTATTGGTGACTGGCAGGGTGGTGGTTATGACTCTGGTTATACACAGGGTCGTATTCCTAAAAACGGTAAAATGTCTAAACACATCCAGATAGAGTCTAATATGTCTCTTACAGGTGCAAATGCAGACAAACGTATTCCGTTAACAGTTACAGAGCAAAAATATGCTCTTGTTAAAATATACAACATTGTTACTGGTGCTGCTGTTAGCGTACCGGATGTAACTAAGCCTTATGATCAGGCAGTAGTAAATGCTGCTAACCAGCTTAAAGCTGCAGGTAGCAAAGGTGTTTTTGTAACCGGTCTTGATGATGTTAATGCTCAATTGCTTGCAATTGCTATAAACAACGCATTACAATCGGCTGCGTTTAATCCTGCCGGTGCCCGTTACGTTCGTAAAGGAGATGCTAAAGCAGTTGCGCAACTGGTGGCGGATATGAAAGCAGGCACAGTGCATACGCTTATTATGAGTGGTGTTAACCCTGTTTACACATACCCTGACAGTGCCGGATTTACAGAGGCTCTTAAAAAAGTAAAACTGTCGGTTTCTTTCTCTCTTAAAGAGGATGAAACTGCATCTATAGCAACGGTTGCTGCTGCAGCTCCTCATTACCTTGAGGCTTGGGGCGATGTAACAATTGCAAAAGGACATTACGGCATCACACAGCCTACTATTCGTCCTTTATTCAATACAAAACAATTTCAGGATGCATTGCTTTCATGGTCTGGTAGCACACAGTCATACTATGACTACCTTAAAGCTTTTGCTCCAACCCTTACTACAGGTAAAACCTGGAACCAATTGGTTCATGATGGTGTTTACTTAAACGAGGTTCCTGCTACAGTATCTGCTGCTCCGGCAGATTATGGTACTGCTGCAACTACACTTGCCGGTGCTAAGAAAGCTGCTGGTTTAGAGATGGTTCTTTATACTAAAACAGGTATGGGAGATGGCCAGCAGGCTAACAACCCATGGTTGCAGGAGTTCCCGGATCCTATTACACGTGTATCGTGGGATAATTATGTAACTGTTGCTAAAGCTGATGCAGATGCATTAGGTTTAAAAAACTATAATGTTGCTAACGGTGGTCTTAATGGTAGCTATGTTACTATAGAGGTTAACGGGAAAAAACTGGAAAAAGTTCCGGTGATTATCCAACCGGGCCAGGCAAAAGGATCTGTTGGTCTTTCTCTTGGCTACGGTCGTAAGGCAGCTATGAAAAAAGAAATGATGGTAGGTGTAAATGCTTACTCTCTATATACTAACTTTAACGCTTTCCAGGTTGCCAAGCTTACTATAGAGAATGGCGACGACCACGAGTTTGCATGCGTACAGCTGCAAAAAACACTTATGGGCAGGGGAGATATTGTTAAAGAAGCTACACTTAAAGATTTTAATGAAAAAGATGTTGCCGACTGGAATATTATGCCGGTAGTATCTTATGATCATAAAGAAGTGCCTGCTGCATCAATAGACCTTTGGGAATCTTTTGACAGAACTACAGGACACCACTTTAATTTATCAATAGACCTTAATGCCTGTACAGGTTGTGGAGCATGTGTTATTGCATGTCATGCAGAAAACAATGTGCCGGTAGTAGGTAAGTCTGAAATAAGAAGAAGCCGAGATATGCACTGGTTGCGTATAGACAGGTATTATTCTCACGAAGATACATTTGCAGGAGATGTTAATCTTAAAAATAATGCAAATGGCCTGTTAGAATCTGTTGATACCTTTACTGCGATGGAAGACCCTGCTGAGAATCCTCAGGTAGTGTTCCAGCCGGTAATGTGCCAGCATTGTAACCATGCGCCTTGCGAAACTGTTTGCCCTGTGGCAGCAACTTCTCACGGTCGCCAGGGGCAAAACCACATGGCTTACAACCGTTGTGTGGGTACTCGTTACTGTGCAAACAACTGTCCTTATAAAGTGCGCCGTTTTAACTGGTTCCTTTACAACAAGAACAGTGAGTTTGATTACCACATGAACGATGACCTTGGCCGTATGGTTCTTAACCCTGATGTTAACGTACGCTCAAGGGGAGTAATGGAAAAATGCTCGTTCTGTATCCAGATGACACAAGCTACGATCCTTAAAGCAAAACGTGAAGGCAGGCAAGTAAATAAAGATGAGTTTTCAACAGCTTGTTCGGCAGCATGTAGCACAGGTTCAATGATATTTGGCGATGTTAACGAGAAGGAAGATCCAATCGTTAGGCTTAAAGAAGATGATAGGGCTTATCACCTGTTAAGCCATATAGGTACGCAGCCTAATGTATTCTACCACGTTAAAGTAAGGAATACATAATAGTAAAAAGTATTAATAAAGAAACAAACATAAAATATTATGTCGTCTCATTACGAAGCTCCCATTAGAAAACCTTTAATTATAGGTGACAAAAATTACCACGATGTAACAGTTGATGTTGCAAGGCCTGTGGAAGGCAGGGCTAACAAGCACTGGTGGATTGCATTTACCATAGCGCTTATTGCATTTCTTTGGGGTGTAGCGTGTGTTTCCTATACAGTAGGTACAGGTATTGGTACATGGGGATCTAACAAAACAGTAGGCTGGGCCTGGGATATTACCAACTTTGTTTGGTGGGTAGGTATTGGTCACGCTGGTACACTTATCTCAGCGGTACTTTTGTTATTCCGCCAAAAATGGAGAATGGCCATTAACCGTTCTGCAGAGGCTATGACCATTTTCTCTGTAATCCAGGCTGCCATGTTCCCGGTATTTCACATGGGGCGTCCATGGTTAGCTTACTGGGTAATGCCTATACCTAACCAGTTTGGTTCGTTGTGGGTTAACTTTAACTCACCACTTCTTTGGGACGTTTTCGCGATATCGACATACCTTTCGGTATCATTAGTATTCTGGTGGACAGGTTTACTACCCGATTTTGCGATGCTTCGCGACAGGGCTGTAACTCCTTTTACAAAAAGAGTATATTCTATAGTAAGTTTTGGCTGGAGTGGCCGCGCTAAAGACTGGCAGCGTTTTGAAGAGGTTTCTCTTGTGCTTGCAGGTCTTGCTACCCCTCTTGTACTTTCGGTACACACTATCGTATCTTTTGACTTTGCTACCTCTGTTATACCGGGATGGCACACTACAATCCTTCCGCCATACTTCGTCGCGGGAGCTATCTTCTCAGGATTTGCAATGGTAAACACCCTGCTTATCATTATGAGAAAAGTGTCTAACCTTGAGGCTTACATTACTATTCAGCATATCGAATTGATGAATATAGTAATTATGATTACGGGATCTATTGTAGGTACCGCATATATTACAGAGTTATTTATAGCATGGTATTCTGGTGTAGAGTATGAGCAGTATGCATTTATCAACAGGGCTACAGGTCCTTACTGGTGGGCATATTTGCTAATGATGACTTGTAACGTGGTTTCTCCGCAGGTTATGTGGTTTAAAAAGATCAGGACCAGTATTATGGTTTCTTTTATAATATCAATTGTTGTAAATATAGGTATGTGGTTTGAGCGTTTTGTAATTATCGTTACTTCGCTTCACAGGGATTACCTTCCGTCTTCATGGACAATGTTCCAGCCTACGTTTGTAGATGCAGGTTTCTTCATTGGTACAATTGGTTTCTTCTTTGTGTTATTCCTTCTTTACTCAAGGAGCTTCCCTGTAATTGCACAGGCAGAGGTAAAATCTATCATGAAAACATCCAGCGAAACTTACAAAAAGTTAAGAGACAACGGACACGACAATCATTCACATTCAGAACATAATCATCACTAAGAACATGAGCAATAAAGTTTTACACGTATTGTATAATGACGATGATATCCTAATGGATGCAGTAAGGAAAACACGCGCTGCACATCATCACATTGAAGAAGTTTTCACGCCATTCCCTGTACACGGCCTTGATAAAGCCATGGGTCTTGCGCCTACAAGGATTGCTATTGCCTCTTTCTTATATGGTTTAGTAGGTTTATCGGTAGCTACTACCATGATGAACTATATCATGATTCAGGACTGGCCACAGGATATTGGTGGTAAACCAAGCTTTAGCTATATCCAGAATATGCCGGCGTTTGTACCGGTAATGTTTGAGATGACCGTATTTTTTGCTGCCCACTTAATGGTTATTACTTTTTACATGAGAAGTAAATTATGGCCGTTTAAAGCTGCAGAGAACCCGGATGTAAGAACTACAGATGATCATTTTTTAATGGAAGTTTCTGTTAAAGGTGATGAGAACGAAATGGTTGCATTTTTTCAGGAAACCGGAGCTGTAGAGGTAAAAGTAATTGAAAAGCATTATTAAGAAGTATGAAAGCATTATCTAAAATAGTAGTACTGGTTGCTGTAGTGGCTTCCCTAACTTCGTGTCACGATAAGGGTGCGCCTAACTACCAGTATTTTCCAAACATGTACCAGTCTGTAGCTTATGAGCCTTATCAGGAATCTGCTGCGTTTGGTAACGGTAAAGAAGGGCAGTTGCCTGCTAACGGATCTATACCAAGGGGTTATACTCCTTATGAGTACCCTAACACACCGGAAGGTTATGAAGCTGCAAAAGCTAATCTTAAATCGCCTTTAACAGCCGAAGAAGTTGATCTTAAAAAAGGTGAAGAGCTTTTTACTATTTACTGTGCTATATGTCACGGCGATAAAGGAGATGGTAAAGGTAACCTTGCTAAGAGAGAAAAATTTGCCGGTGTACCTAACTATAAAGACAGGGTAATTACTGAGGGAAGTATTTTTCACGTTGAAACTTACGGACTTAACATGATGGGATCTCATGCTAACCAGCTTTCTCAAACTGAGCGCTGGCAGGTTGCCCATTATGTGATGAAACTTAAGAGCGAATAATAAATTTGTAGAACACTGAAAGCATAAATATATGTATACATTTTCAAATGGTTTAAGAACTTTTGCCTTTATCCTGATGGCCGTTGGTATTCTTGGGGTAGGTTACAGTTTTTTTACTGCACCCACATCTCTTGAAGAAGTAGAGCAAATCTTAGCTGCAGAACATCATGGAGGTCACGGCAAAGCCGAAGGCCATGAAGCAGCGGGAGCAGAGCACCATGAGGCTGAAGAGGCTCATACAGAACACGCTGATGTACCTGCTGTGGTAGAACATTCTGCTGCTGAAGCAGAAGGTACTCATCAAGGCCATGATACTGTTCAGGCTGTTGCTACTCATGCAGAACATGATACAGTGACTACTACCGAAGCTATAGCGCATGCTACTGCCGAAGCTGGTCATGATGAGCACACTGAAGCTGCTGCTACTGCTCATAAAGGGCATGACGCTCACGAAGAGCACGATGCTCACAAAGAGCATGCAGAACACGTGTTTAAGCAATTGCAAAACAAGCCGTGGGCTGCATTATATGTTGCTGCAATATTTTTTATGCTAATATCTTTAGGAGTACTTGCCTTTTATGCTATACAAAATGTAGCACAGGCAGGATGGTCTCCGGTACTTTTCAGGGTTATGGAAGGTATTACAAGCTACCTTTTACCGGGTTCTATAGTAGTTTTTATACTGCTTGTTTTAGGGGTGTTGCAATTTCACCACCTGTTTGTATGGATGGACCCTGAGGTAGTAGCTGAAGACCACCTTATCAAAGCAAAATCAGGTTATTTAAATGGAACTTTTACCCTTATCAGGGCGGTAATATTTTTTGGAGGATGGATTTTATACCGTCAATATTCAAGAAAACAGTCGCTTGCACAGGACGAGGCTACAGATAATTTAGCTTACAAGAGAGGCTTTAAGGCTGCTGCAGGTTTCCTTGCGTTCTTTATCGTTACAGAATCGATCATGTCTTGGGACTGGATCATGTCGGTAGATCCACACTGGTACAGTACACTATTTGGATGGTATGTATTTGCAAGTTTCTTTGTAAGTGGTATTACTACAATTGCAATGATTACTTTATATTTAAAATCTAAAGGTTACCTGGAATATGTAAATACAAGCCATATTCATGACCTTGCTAAATTTATGTTTGGTATAAGTGTATTCTGGACGTATCTTTGGTTCTCGCAATTCATGCTTATGTGGTATGCTGATATGCCGGAAGAGGTTGTATATTTTAAAATGCGTATAGATAACTATAACCTTCCGTTTTTTGGAATGGTGGTAATGAACTTTGTTTTCCCTATATTGATATTAGTCAATACTGATTTTAAACGTCTTTCATGGATAGTAGTTATGGCAGGTATTGTTATACTTTGTGGCCATTATGTAGATTTCTTCAACATGATCATGCCGGCTACTGTAGGTGACCAATGGTTTATAGGTGCAGGAGAAATAGGTTCTGTATTATTCTTCCTTGGGCTGTTTATCTTTGTAGTGTTTACTGCATTAACAAAAGTGCCGTTGCTTGCTAAAC
>Ga0247806_10001146_pt1 | contig 13493 bp, 11 predicted proteins | sample UWRJL059202B1_FD_179935 | JGI IMG/M metagenome (GOLD analysis project Ga0247806, IMG submission 179935) | Plant litter microbial communities from Arlington Agricultural Research Station in Wisconsin, United States - UWRJ-L059-202B-1 | ecosystem: Environmental > Terrestrial > Plant litter >... | reverse complement strand
AACCATGTCGCGAAAGGATGTGTAAGTAGTTGCGGCGGCCACTCGACGGTTGGATGGCTACGCGAATACCGTATCAGTCACCTAGACTTTTATGTAATGGGCTGACGTAATAATCCGCGATATGGCGGCCGCAGATGCTTCATCTTGTAAGTTGAATACCCCAGCACCATCGAGCAATGCTGAATGGGCGCTGCTGGTTGAGCAGTGAGCCACTGGTGGATGTCTAACGGCAGGGTGGCTCTCAGCGGGTGACGTCATGCTATCCTGAAGTCTTTCTTTAGGAGATTCGCGGAAATTTAGCCTAAACTTAGCTGATAGGGGCGGGTGTGCCTAAATAAGGTTTGCGTGCAATGCCCAACCGCCGATAATCATTTAATGATCTTGAAAGTAGTTTGAAGCTGAATAGCTTGCCGTTCAATTATATTTTCTAGTTCGATTATTTTCACTTTAAGTTTCACAATTGTTGCGGCCTGATTTTTTGATGATTGAATTGATAAATTATTAATGGCGGCCGTCATGGCTTCAGCTAGCTTTAAATTGGTAATTCGAGTTATCTCATCTTTTTGAGCTTTGTAATTTTCCTCAATTTCCTTCTTGGTTTGTTTTCGGCCACTTGTATTTTGATTGGCTTTAGTGCTTTTAAAAGCAAGCTCCAGCTCCTCGTTCAACTCTTTAATTAGTATGCAGATTTCTGGTTGCCTTCTGATAGAGATTATGCTGGGGCTAAGCCCGCAATTCTCTGCGATCTTCTTGGGTATGAGGCGCCTGCCTTTGACAGTAAGGGGGTTCCCTTTATTGATGTTGCCCAGGATAGAGTCATGTTGTGCAACGATTTCTTTATATAATCTTAGTGTAGCGCTGGATTTTATCCAGTCAGGTGCCGTTTCTGTGATAACAGGTTTAGAAAATCTAGTTATTGAGAAGTCCATCGTCATTCCCCCAGGCGTTTTTTAATATTTTCAACAATATCTGCGCTCATTTTTCCAATCGTCTTTATCGGATGGGTATCTGAAATGTGTTGATGCTGGATAGCCACTCGGGTAATGTTGAGCGCTTGTAATGAGTTATGCATACCATTGGGACAGGTTGTACAAATAGTAGGCCCGCTGCCCCCATCGATGTCTGGAAGACGGCTCACGGGATCATAACATTTGGCAGTTCTTTCGGATCCTTTGAAGAACACACAAAATCCCCATTCAGTTGCTGAGAATCGTGCAATTGTAGTTGAAACTTCTTCAATTTTCTCGTCGAGCTCTTCTGGTGTGATCATGTCTATATTACCAACGGCATTGACGATTCTTCTAGCTGCAGGCCCGGTGAAGCGATCTTCATCAATGATTTTGACAATACGCAAGATTACGTCTTTAACGTAATCTTGCTCGAGGTTGTTTTTAACAGCTTCGTTCAATTTCAGCTTAGTGTATGCCTTAGTCATTGAAGAGCCGGAACTATGCAAGAAATGCTCGCGAATCCGCTCCTCAACGTTACCGTCCATCCTCCGAAGAGCGAACGCGGCCCAAGTATGACGACACTGGTGAGGGGAAATTCGAGCGCAATGCTCGCGCAGCTCAGGAAGGTTTTTTAAAGTATGGTTTTGATAAAAATAGTTCAACCATGGAGAAATAGTTTTGATGCTTAGTGATGATAAACTAGATGCCCACTCTTGTATTTTAGTTTCATTTTTAAGCGCGGCTGTCGCTGCTCCCTCCATAAATCCGCGATGAAAAAAAGTTAGGTTGTATTGATCGCAATCGACATAACTGATGTTTTTTAAACATTGAGCTGCCAGCGCTGTTAAATTATGTAAAATCCGAGGAACCCGCAATCCGTCATGTGTTTTAAAGATGCTAGATTTATATATCCATTCACCATTATTCATTTCATAGTCGCAGAATCTCAGCGAAACAATTTCTGATATTCTGAAACCACTAAGTACCAAGAGAATGGTAAGGGATGCTCGCATGAGGTCTTTGCAGAAAATGCTGAGCGCACCGACACTTTCCCAAGGAAGCTTTTTTAGATCGCCCAAACCGAAATCTTCAAAGGTTTCCCCTAAATCCTTATCAAAAGGTTGAAGGCTAGTTGTGTCTTTATCTCTGAAGTATCTTTGCAGGCGGTCGAGCTTACTTCCAGATTTTTTCCAGAAACAGTTTGATGGATGTACCTTGTGTCTGCGCCATACAGAAAAAAAAGCATAAGATGCTTTAGCGTTCGTGCTTTCAATTAACTCGATAGCATTGGCGAGCAAGACGGAGGAGATAGGAAGCGGTACCATCCCGTACGAATCACCATACTCCCATTCTTCATATGTCAACCCGCGCTCTGATAATAACGGCTCCATGATGGTTCGACGAGTTTGCTCATTGATACTGAACTGAAAACCATCAGGAAGAGTGCCTTCTGTATGTTGATTTCTGCTTTGATTGATGAACATACAGAGGTTTTTGAGAGTGTTTTGTGAGTATAACGGCGCGATAGGGAGTGTATGGATTTTTTTCAACATTTCAACCCTTAAGAACTCAATAATATCTTGTCTGCTCCAATCCCATAAAGCGATGTCAGGATGATTTGATTGCCAGTATTCACACATTTTTTGAATGTGATCTTTGTTGTTTTTTGCTGTGGCGATTCGTGAAACTACAATACGATTTTTATCGTCTGCAAAGTCTTTAATGTATTCGCTATTAACAAAAAGCATTTGGCCGTACTTTACTTTTTGAAGGTTGCAATCCCATTCAAAAGAAAAGGTGGCTACTCGGTCATCAAAATGATTGTTGATATAAAAAACCGAATCGCCATAAATATTAAATTTAGTTGTATTATTCATGGAGTTCTCCTAATACAGAACTGGTTTTGGAAAAATTGATTTTTCATAGAGTTCTTGTCCGAGCGATTGACTTAAAGCACTCATTTTCTTCATTGCCTCGGTGATGTACGCACTTTGGATGCCCATGGATAGAGATAGCTCATAATTGTTGCTTTGGGCAATAATGCGCTCACACTCCTCGTTGTATGACAGCATCAAAGCAACGGTAATAGGGGAGTCGATGAAGTATCGTTTTTCATTATTATTTAGGGAGCCGAACGGCGTGAAGTTATAGCCATTAAGCTCAGCCTGGTGTATTAAGGCATTAAAATCATCGATATCTGCTTGGTTCCCAAGGTCGGCGCCCCATCCAAGATTATGCTTTATTTCTTGATAAGACATAGTCTCGGTACGCATCATTAGTGATGAGATTTTTCTAGCATCCTGCTCCATCAGCGACCCTACATTTTTCGCAAATGCCGCCCTTTTTCCCGCGCGATGGGAAGATTCACTTTTTGACTTGTAACTATCCATCTTAACGCGAGGTGTGTGCGCAGTGCTGTCGGCGTCAACGACCAAGCTCGAGTATCTATCATAAGCTGATTTTGAATCAAACTTCTCATTACTTATGATGGCTCTAGATTGTGAAAAGGCACCAAGAGGAATATTAAACCTTGGAGAGTTAATAATCTGACTCCATGCACCTTCAGTGGTTTTTTTATACTCACTTAAGTTTATTCTCTTTTGGTATTCAAGACATTCTTCGCGATGAATAAGATTGAGCCTATTTACTTCTTGTACAAGCTCTAGAAAAGGTAGTATTTTGGGGTCTCTTTTTAGTAATTCGCCGTTCAGTGCGGAATTATTCATTCCTGCGAGGCAAATTAAACGGTAGGGGAGTGAGTTTATATTCAGCAGACATTCAAACGTCGATTCGCTACGAAAAACCTCATCCGAAGCTGCGTGCGGGAAGCTTGTGTTGAAGTTTTTCCGAAGATCATGAAAAAGCTTGATGCATTTGTACTGCCGAGTATTCTCTTTATGAGCAGTTGTTTCTCTATACTTTTTAGAGCTGCGATTTTTTTTGAAGTGCGCTACAGAATGGCTTTGTGTAGTAAGTACGTCACATAGCCGCATTTTCAATAGTCCAGACTCTTGCACTCTATCAGCGGCTAACAACCACCCAAGACAAACTTCTTCGGATATTCCGGGTTCTAAGAGAAACCGATAATCAAGCGATTCAAAAGTTACGTGTACAGATGCTTTGCCATTGTATTTGGGTTTGTTTCTTTTTATTCTGCCATCATTAGTCATACTGCTTTTGAGCAATTGGTTCATTTCATATGCGCCCAGCGGCTTTTTGAGCGAACCTAGAACCATTCTATAAACGTTGTCCGAACTCAACAACCTTTCCTTAAGAGTGAGGGAGGTTGAATTTAATATGCTATAGAAGATAGGTAGATAGTGATCGTGATCTATGGCTTTTCGTCTCCACGTACAACGTTCCAAATATCCTGTCCTAAGCGCTGATTCTACTATGTCTTGCACTGCCGGATCATTGAGCAGCTCCAGTCTATGCTCGTTAATTATTTTTAGATAAATCGTGCAGAATCTGTTCGAAGCGTCTAGGAGAGTGTGGTCGTCGTACTCGACATTATCCACAATCCCAGATAATCCTTTCCTTGGCAGACTGGGGGTATTTGGTATCGAGGGTATTTTTGCCTTGGTACTAATTAAAAGCCTTTTAGCCTTTGTGGATAGTTTGCTTAAGTAATCGGGGGAGTCTAAGGCCCAGTTGAGGCTTGTTCTGAAGATGCTTAGGTACGAGCGTATTGAGTTAGGGCCGAGACCTTCCTCCCTTGCTAGATAACCTTTGTACTCTTGTAGCACTGAATTCGGAAGAGTACGGTATTCATGAAATTTAATCTCGAGGTACGCGAAAAATCGTATGAAGAGGTACAAAAAACCAATAGATGTTTTACTAACGTTTTTGGATATCACGAGTACCGAATAACTAATCAGAACATTGCAAAGCGGGTCGTTTTGTAGGTTTTTTGGGGTGCGGATCACGAGGTCTTTCTGCTGACCTATCAGCTCACCATCTATGCGTATTTCATGCGCATTATGATGGATTCTATGATTGTTATCATCGATTTTTGTTTGCATATCTTCAAGAGATGAGTCTGGTTGTTGCATTAGTAATTCTCATCTTCAATGGAAAGTTCTGTGCGTATTAAATCTCGAGCATGGATATTTGCTTCGAATATGATATAACTTTCAGTGGTTTCACGCTTCACGTGCCCCATCTGGTCTCGCACATATACCCATGGATCTAAGGATAGTTTGTAGCAATACTTGACCAGATTCGTTGCGTAAGTGTGTCGTAGAGAATGAAATACAAGCTTGTGTGCAGATTCAAAAGTTATCATATATTCATTATCAATTTTGTAATTTGATATGGTCTTTTTTATGCAGGGCAAGCCAGATTCCTTCGCAGACTTGAATACTCTGCTAGCGTGGGATTCGGATAATGGCCTTCCATTGGCCTGGCATATCAGTACGCCTTCCGGCAGGGCCATACGTCGGCCTTCTATAAAGTTTCTGATAGCTGTTGTGATTTCGGGGTTAAAGTCGACGTACCGAAGTTTGTGTCCTTTACCGATTATAGGAAGAGTGATCCCATACTCTTTGCGCGCTCTGGCTTCTTCTAAGGCTTTTCGAATAGCTTTTGTATTCATATTTAAAGGGGAGGTAATTTCGCACGCTCGAAGACCACAGTGATAGCCTATTTTTAATACAAGTTCATCTCGCTCCCGGATAAATGGCGACTTAGCCTTCACGGATGCTAGTAAGTTTTTCAATATGTCTTTGTGTATATACTGCCTGAACAGCTGGAAATTTGGCTTACCACTGACACCTTCTTGGTGTTTCAAGCTGGGTGCTGCAGAATAGTTATAGCTGAGATAGATTTCACTTTCTAGAATACCAATATCTACAGCAGTTTTATAGAAGCCTTTGATGCTGGAAATATTACGCTTAATACTTTGATCGGATAAACCTTTGCTAAGGCGCAATGTTTTACCAAGATAGCTGGAAACTTCATTGTCGTTAACTAGCCTCCAGTCGATTCCCTTGGCTTGAAGATTTTCAAAATACGCACACAAGTCTGATGCAACATTCTTCTGTGTATTTTTACTGACGCCGTTCTTCGCTATTTCGAGAAGGTGAAGGGTAGGTGCAATAACAATTGCCTCTTCACACAGCACCCCGTCAATGACGATCAGGTAAGCATCGACCATACCTCCTGACCAATTCACGTTGCTAACGGAGATCTTCTTCATCTTTGAAATTAATACACTGTGGCATTGACTGGTTGTGCATGTTGGGCCCGCACTCGCTACCAGTTTGGTTGGCGATTGAGGCACACCTCAGGGGCAGAATGCTAGTGAGAGAACTTATCTTTTTCAATAGGTGATTTTACCGACTTGATGAGAGCGCGGGCGGGCCGCTGCTACAAAGTTTATTTTATTTGAAAAGATACGAAAATAATGTGGTTTTGTGGTTGGTATTTGATATATCGACCGAGTGCGGATTTAAGAGATATATTGACATATATATATATTTGAATTTTTCTGTTCGGGCTTAGTGTTCGCGGGGGGGGGAGGTAGGGCAGGAGAGTTTCTTCAAAAAAAATGGCGGGTTTTATCACTTAATAATTACTAAGAATTGACAATCAGAAAACGACGTTCACGTATATACCTCGCGGATTTTTCTATTGGAACTGATTCTCGTTTGCGCTCTGTACTGATCCGACGAACGGTCATTTAGGATGCTTCAGCAGCCGAAGGTAGCAGCGCAAACTTGGCGATTTTGATGTTTGCGTTGCCTTGCGGAGTGCGACGAAAATATTTTGAGGAGAGCTTTAGGACTGTGCCTGGTGTAGGCATTCGGCGCGCTTAGGCAGAATTTTTGCAAAGCGCCTTCGCTATCCGAGAGCCACTTTTTCTTGGTTTACAGGGTGGTAAGCGTTAGAGATGCATTGCGAAAATATGAGCAGGCTAAAGAGTAGCTATTTAGTGCAGGACACTAAAAAACCTATCGCAAGAGAGTTCGATCCTGAGCGGTGCCACAGAGTGTCAACGTTTTTCTATTTTCCTTACGCATGCAGATAAACCTCGCCGATGCTGGGCACCAGGTTATGCAGATCGGCCTCGGCCTGCTGGAAGATCTTGTCGTTCTTCGTGCAGTTCTTACGCCCGCCGTTTTGCCAGCACTGGCGCAGGTGGCCGATTTGCCAGGCAGGGACGATGTGCTCCCACTCGATGCGTTTTGCGCGGGTGGCGTTTTTGCGCGGTACATAACCACACCCGGCAATATCGACCCGGTTGCCGCTGTATTTGCAGCCGCAATAAAACTCGGTGGACTGCGGCGAATATAGCCCCCAGGCGATTTTCTTGGCCTGGCTGAAGGTTAGGGGGGCTTCAGCATGAGTGGTGATCGGGGCAGTGAGGAGCAGGGTAGTACACAGCAGGGTAAAAAATCGCACCGTCATGCCGTCAATCTTCCTTCGGCACGGTCCAGAAAATATGTACGCCGCCATCGTCTCGATACGCGAGTGTCACGTTGTCGTTTTCTGCAATTTCCTCAAGCAGCTGGGCCCATTCATCCTCTACCTCGTCAGGCAGACGAAATATCAGGGCTGCCTTGGCTTTCTGTGCCGTGGGCGAATTGATAATTTTTTGCACCCGCACGCCCATGCGTTCATAAGAGCTGGGGAGCGAGGCTGCTGCTGATTGTTTTGCCACGGGAAGATTCCTGATTTGCTGTACGTGCATACAGTATTTCACTGTCAGGCTTTTCGCAACATCCTTGTAGGATCATGTGGATGGTACGGCTAGGTGAGGAGGTAAACTTTTTAATCGCCGTTTGCTGGCTGGACAGTTGACATTCGCCACGGCGGTTCTCATGATCTGGGTCTCGCAAACGTTTGCGTGATGGCTCAATGCTCATCTGCGGCATTCGTTGCCCGACACAATAATCATAAGATCGGAGTGAAACCCATGAAGCTGCCCTTTGCTGGACGCACGCTTGTTGTTGCCATGTTCGCCGCTGCTGCCGCGACGCTTTCCCTTCCCGCCGTATCCGCTGAAACCCCCGCCAAACCCAAAGTAGCGCTGGTCATGAAATCTCTGGCCAACGAATTCTTCCTGACCATGGAGGACGGCGCCAAGGCTTATCAGAAAGAAAATGCTGACAAGTTCGACCTGATCTCCAACGGGATCAAGGACGAGTCCGACACGGCCAATCAGATCCGGATTGTCGAGCAGATGATTGTCTCGAAGGTGAATGCGCTGGTCATTGCGCCCGCAGATTCCAAGGCATTGGTGCCAGTGATCAAGAAAGCCATGGATGCCGGTATCACAGTGGTCAACATCGACAATCAGCTGGACCCTGAGGTGCTGAAAAGCAAAAACCTCAGCGTGCCGTTCGTAGGGCCGGATAATCGCAAAGGGGCACGCCTGGTAGGCGAGTACCTGGCGCGTGACCTCAAGGCCGGTGATGAAGTGGGCATTATCGAAGGCGTGTCCACAACCACCAATGCCCAGCAACGCACCGCCGGTTTCAAAGACGCCATGGATGCCGCGAAGATGAAGATCGTCTCCACGCAATCGGGCAACTGGGAAATCGACAAGGGCAATGCGGTGGCCGCGGCGATGCTCAATGAGTACCCGAACCTGAAAGCGCTGCTGGCCGGTAACGACAGCATGGCCCTGGGCGCGGTGTCTGCGGTTCGCGCAGCAGGCAAGGCGGGCAAGGTCAAGGTGGTTGGCTACGACAACATCAACGCCATCAAGCCGATGCTCAAGGACGGTCGCATTCTGGCGACTGCCGACCAGTACGCCGCCAGACAGGCCATGTTTGGCATTGATGCAGCGCTCAAGTTGCTCAAGGGCGAGAAGGTCGAGAGCGTCAACGGTGTGATTGAAACCCCGGTGACCCTGATCACTCAGTCCACCCCGGCCAACAACCCGTAACTCTTTCGCCGAATGTCTGCATCTGCCCGCCAAGGGCAGGTGCATGGAGAGCTATATGTCGGCTTTTGCTCAAACCGCTGTGCTGTCTATCAGCGGTATCGGAAAAACCTACGCGCAACCTGTGCTCGGCGGCATCGATCTGACGTTGATGCGCGGTGAAGTGCTGGCCCTGACCGGCGAGAACGGCGCAGGTAAAAGTACCCTGTCAAAAATCATCGGCGGCCTGGAGCAGCCCACCGTCGGGCAGATGCAGTTTCAGGGGAGCGCCTATCAACCCGGCAGCCGCAGCCAGGCCGAAAAGCTTGGCGTGCGCATGGTCATGCAGGAGCTCAACCTGCTGCCGACGTTGTCTGTTGCCGAGAATCTGTTCCTCGATAATCTGCCGCAGCGCGCAGGCTGGATCAATCGCAGGAAACTGCGTGAAGACGCGATCCAGGCCATGGCTCAGGTCGGCCTGGATGCGATCGACCCGGACACCCCGGTGAGCGAGTTAGGTATCGGCCATCAACAGATGGTAGAGATTGCCCGGAATCTGATTGGCGACTGCCATGTGCTGATTCTCGATGAGCCCACGGCAATGCTCACTGCGCGTGAAGTCGAAATGCTGTTTGAGCAGATCACGCGCCTGCAGCAGCGCGGTGTATCGATTATTTATATTTCCCATCGTCTGGAAGAACTGGCGCGGGTCGCTCAGCGCATCGCCGTGCTGCGTGACGGCAAGTTAGTGTGCGTTGACGCGATCGCCAACTATTCCAGCGAGCAGTTGGTGACCTTGATGGTTGGCCGCGAACTCGGGGACAAGATTGACCTGGGCGTGCGGCAGATCGGTGATGTGGCGCTGCGTGTGAAAGGGCTGGGCCGCGGCGATAAGGTGCGGGATGTGTCGTTTGACGTTCGCAGCGGCGAGATATTCGGTATTTCCGGGTTGATCGGCGCCGGGCGGACCGAGCTGCTTCGCCTGATTTACGGGGCGGATACCGCCGATACCGGAAGCATCGAAGTGGGCAGCCCCGCCCGGCAGGTTTCTATCCGCTCGCCCATGGACGCGGTGCGCGAAGGGATCGCGTTGATCACTGAGGACCGCAAAGGTGAAGGGTTGCTGCTGACCCAGACCATCAGTGCCAACATCGCTCTCGGCAACATGGACAGCGTCTCGGCGGGCGGTCTTGTCAACGCCCGGGATGAAATGAGCCTGGCTCAGAGGCAGATCGACGCCATGGGCATCCGCACTTCCGGGCCTGCGCAGTTGGTGTCGCAGTTGTCCGGCGGCAATCAGCAGAAGGTCGTCATTGGCCGTTGGCTGGAGCGCGATTGTGCGGTCATGTTGTTTGACGAGCCGACCCGAGGCATCGACGTGGGCGCCAAGTTCGATATCTACGGCCTGTTCGGCGAGCTGACGCGTCAGGGCAGGGCGCTGGTGGTGGTCTCCAGTGACTTGCGCGAGTTGATGCTGATTTGCGACCGCATTGGTGTGCTGTCGGCCGGACGCCTGATTGACACCTTTGATCGCGCTGACTGGAGCCAGGACGAATTACTCGCTGCCGCGTTTGCCGGCTATCAAAAACGCGATGCGCTGCTCGGTGAAGCCGCGCCTAGGATTGACTGATGAAAACTTCCACCCCGTCACACACGCTGCCTTCGGCCAGCAAACGCAGCGGCACCTGGCTTGGCCTGGGAACATACCTGGGTCTGGCGGGCGCGCTGCTGGCGATGATTGTGCTGTTTTCACTGCTCAGCGACCATTTCCTGTCCTATAGCACCTTCAGCACCCTGGCTAACCAGATCCCTGACTTGATGGTGCTCGCGGTCGGCATGACCTTTGTGCTGATCATCGGCGGGATCGATCTGTCGGTCGGGTCAGTGCTGGCACTGGCGGCGTCGGCCGTCAGTGTGGCGATCATCAGCTGGGGCTGGAGCGTGTTCCCGGCCGCCATTCTGGGCATGGCTTGCGCGGCATTGGCGGGCACCATCACCGGCTCGATCACGGTGGCCTGGCGTATCCCGTCATTCATCGTGTCTTTGGGCGTGCTGGAAATGGCCCGGGGCGTGGCGTACCAGATGACCAACTCACGCACGGCCTACATTGGCGATGCGTTTGCCTGGTTATCCGACCCGATTGCTTTCGGTGTTGCGCCATCGTTCATCATCGCGCTGCTGGTGATTGTCATTGCCCAAGCGGTGCTGACCCGGACCGTGTTCGGCCGTTACCTGATCGGCATTGGCACTAACGAAGAAGCAGTGCGTCTGGCGGGCATCAACCCCAAGCCCTACAAGATCCTGGTGTTTTCCCTGATGGGGCTGTTGGCAGGGGTTGCGGCGTTGTTCCAGATCTCTCGTCTGGAAGCCGCTGACCCCAACGCAGGCTCGGGGCTGGAGCTGCAAGTGATTGCCGCCGTGGTCATCGGTGGTACCAGCCTGATGGGAGGGCGCGGATCGATCATCAGCACCTTCTTCGGCGTCTTGATCATTTCGGTTCTGGCCGCAGGCCTTGCACAAATCGGTGCCACGGAGCCGACCAAGCGGATCATTACCGGTGCCGTGATTGTGATCGCCGTTGTGCTGGATACTTACCGCAGTCACCGCGCAAAGCGTCAGGTCTGACATGGCAACCATCAAAGACGTCGCCGCGCTGGCAGGGATTTCCTACACGACGGTGTCCCACGTGTTGAACAAGAGCCGGCCGGTCAGTGATCAGGTCCGGCTCAAGGTCGAAGCTGCCATCGCCCAGCTGGACTATGTGCCCAGCGCGGTTGCCCGCTCTCTCAAGGCTAAATCCACCTCGACCATTGGCCTGTTGATTCCCAACGGCATCAACCCGTATTTCGCCGAGCTGGCGCGCGGTATCGAGGATTACTGTGAGCGCAATGGTTTCTGCGTGATCCTGTGCAATTCCGACGATGACCCGCAAAAGCAGCGCAGCTACCTGCGCGTATTGCTGGAGAAACGCGTCGATGGCTTGATCGTATCCTCGGTGGGCGGCGATGAAGGCCTGGCAGGAGGCTTTGCGGCCGTGCGCACGCCAATGGTAGTGGTCGACCGTGAACTGGAAGACGTCGAAGCTGACCTGGTGCGCATCGACCATGAGGTGGGTGGCTACCTGGCAACCCGGCATCTGATCGATCTGGGTCATCGCCACATCGCCTGCATCAGTGGACCGGACCACACCAGCGTGGCCCGGTTGCGGCTGTGCGGGTATCAGCGTGCCATGCAGCAAGCGCAGATCGAGATCCTGCCGCATTGGGTCATCGCCAGTGACTTCACCAGCCCGGGTGGCTATCAAGCGGCTGCGACCTTGCTGGCCAATGATCCGCCCACGGCCATTTTTGCCGGTAACGACATGATCGGCATCGGCGTGCTTCGCGCTGCCGCCGAACGCGGTATCGGCGTGCCGCAACAGCTTTCCGTGGTGGGGTTTGACGATATTCAGATGAGCCGCTACGTGTACCCGGCGTTGACCACTGTGGGGCAGTCGATCCTGCAGTTGGGTGAGACGGCTGCACAAATGCTGCTGCGCAGGATCACCGGCCCCTTTGACGGTGCTGTCCAGCAGTTGGTCGTCGCCCCCGGTATCGTGTTGCGTGAATCAACTGCTCCACCTGCCAACCTATTCAATGAATTGCGCTGAGCAACAACAATGATTTCGACCAAGAGTGCCCACGACATGCAAGCCAACGTAGTAGTGGTCGGTAGTTTGAACATGGATCTGGTGACCCGCGCGCCTCGCATGCCAGTGCCCGGCGAGACCCTGACCGGCGATTCTTTTGAAACAGTGCCCGGCGGCAAGGGCGCCAACCAGGCCGTTGCAGCGGCCCGCCTTGGCGCCTCAGTCGCGATGATCGGCTGCGTGGGCGAAGACGCCTATGGCGAGCACTTGCGCCGCGCTTTACTCGATGAACAGATCGACTGCCAAGGCGTAACCACAGTGGCGGGTGCCTGCACCGGTATCGCCGCGATCACGGTGGACGCCAAGGGCCAGAATGCAATCGTCATTGTCGCGGGCGCCAATGGCTGTCTGACACCTGAGCGGGTGCAGGGCTTCGATGGGCTGCTCGCCAGTGCTGACGTAGTCATCTGCCAACTGGAAGTGCCGACGCAGAGTGTTGCCTATGCCTTGGGCAGGGCTCGGGAGCTGGGCAAGACGGTCATCCTCAATCCGGCACCGGCTGCGGCACCTTTGCCCAGTCAGTGGTATCCGCTGATTGATTACCTGATACCCAATGAAAGCGAAGCCGCAGTGCTCACCGGGGTTGTGGTGGATTCACTCGCGTCAGCTGAGACAGCCGCCAAGGTGCTGCTGACAGCAGGGGCGGGCAAGGTGATCGTGACGCTCGGTGCGCAGGGGGCGCTGTTTGCGTCCGTCAGAGGTGTGGTGCATTTTCCGGCGCCCCAGGTTACGGCGGTGGACAGCACGGCTGCCGGTGATACCTTCGTCGGTGGATTCGCCGCCGCTCTGGCGCAGGGTCGCAGCGAAATCCAGGCGATCCGCTTTGCCCAGGCTGCCGCTGCCTTGTCTGTCACACGCCCAGGCGCGCAGCCTTCAATACCCACCTTTGCAGAACTCACGGACACCGACCCGGCATGAAAAAAACACCCTTGCTCAACATCGCGCTGTCGCGGGTCATTGCTTCCCTGGGGCATGGCGACATTCTGAT
>Ga0247806_10001145_pt1 | contig 13497 bp, 5 predicted proteins | sample UWRJL059202B1_FD_179935 | JGI IMG/M metagenome (GOLD analysis project Ga0247806, IMG submission 179935) | Plant litter microbial communities from Arlington Agricultural Research Station in Wisconsin, United States - UWRJ-L059-202B-1 | ecosystem: Environmental > Terrestrial > Plant litter >... | reverse complement strand
AAGTTGACCGATGTAAAACTCGTGTTGCAATACGATACCGTAAAAGGAAAAGGGTACAAAGGCGTTGCTTATTATAAATTCAATGGCGGTCACGAAGTAAAGCTCACGGTAAAGTCCATCAAAAGCGACCAGCTGGATGTGACCAAAGCCGCTTTCCTCCGCGTGAAGAATCAAATATTGCTCGACAGGACCTACCACGCAAGAACGGCGAACCGGGAAGCGCCTATCGCCATTAAAAAGGCCGTTGCCGGCAAGGGCGGCAACGGTATCAATTCGCTGGCAACCCCCATCAACGGCGACCGCCAACTGCAAATCACCTGGGATCCGCTGGATTTTGAATACGATACCTACGACCTGGAATATACTTTTTACGATGCCAACAGTTTGCTGGCCGTACAAAATTTTACACCCATATCCGGCATCACGCAACCCTTGCTGGAAGGCGCTTTTAAGAACAATGGCACCCGTGTGTCCCTCAACGAAAATAAATATACGCTCAACCTTGTTTACCCCAAAGGCTTTTTGCTCATCCGCCTGCGTTCCTATACCTACAACGAAGTGGATGGCGAAATGGACAGGGAAGAGTTCGACTGGCATTATGCCGCTACGGATGGCATCGACGGCACTTACGCGGTGTACGAGATCAGCAACGAACACGAAGCTAACCTAAACTGGCAGTACAGCGCCGTGTTTGCGGAGGAAGGCAAACGCAAAGAGATCGTATCTTATTTCGATGGCGGGTTAAAATCCCGCCAGTCTGTAACCCTCAGCAATTCCGACAGGGTGAGCATCGTGGCCGAATCGATCCTGGATAAACAAAACCGCCCTGCCGTGAGTGTGTTGCCGGTACCAACAACGGACAATACCCTTCACTTTTTTCCCGCCTTCAACCGCAATGCGGCGGGCCAGTATTACAGCTATGATGATTTTAACGCATCACTCGGTTGCGTAAGCAATGCACAGCCCATGCATGCCTCTTATGGCTCGTCGAAATACTACAGCGCCAACAATGCTTTTATAAACAATATTTATTATCCCAATGCCAGCGAAATATCTAAAAATGTACCCGATGCCGGCGGCTATCCTTTCGCGGTTACAGAATTTACGAACGATCAAACCGGCCGCGTAAGAAGGACAGGTGGCGTCGGATCGGTATTCCAGCTCGGCCAGGGACATGAAACTTCTTATTACTATGGCAAGCCTGCACAGGAAGAACTCGACAGGCTCTTCGGCTCCGAGGCCGGTGCCGCCAACCATTATGCCAAGAACATGACGGTGGATGCCAACGGGCAGGTAAGCATCAGCTATACCGATATCGCCGGCAAAACCGTTGCCACCGCGCTCGCCGGTGATGCACCCGGGAATGCAAAAGCGCTGAGCACACAAAGCGGCGCTTTAAGAGTGATCAAAGACGAACTGGTACGGCCACAGGCCATCGTAAGGGATGTGAACAGCATGAAGCTGAGTTTCAGCAGTACCGTACTGGTGCCGGCTGCCAGCAATTATAATTTCAAATACGAGTTCAGCGGCCGTTCGCTCGAATTACTTTTTGGATTCAACCCCGAGAAAAAAGTGTGCGCCGATTGTTATTACGATGTCAAATTCAGCATCAGCGATGAGTGCAACAATCCCGTAACGCTTACTTTCAACGGCAGCAGTTATACCTCCCTGCTGGTACCTGCTACTTTCAATTACGGCAACAGTACGGGCGACAATCCCAATACCCAATGCGGTGTTGTATTGCCTGCGCAGTTGGGTAACATCATTGCAGCCTTTCCTAAAACAGGAGAATACAAGGTTTCCTATGAACTGCTGATGAGCCGCAAGGCGCTCGACTTTTACATGGAATACCTGAAACAGGCGCAGGTGATGAAAACGGCGGTGGAGTTTAAAAAAGATTACCTGAAGAAGATAGACCTTACCGGTTGCTTCAGCGATTGCCGCGACTGTACGGCGAAACTCGGCAGTTTTGAAGATTTTAAAACACGTATCAAAAAAGTATTGATAGAAGAAGACAGCATCGAGATCACCACCGACGACCTGCAATGGATAACATTATTATACAATGAAACCCTGGCCAAATGTTCGGAACTGGTGGCAACGAATTGTACCATCACCGACGGCTGCGCCGACCAGCGCAGGATGATGCTGAAAGACCTGACACCCGGCGGCCAGTACATGCTGTACGACGAAACCACGCTGCTGTTCAAAGAAAGAAGCATCAACGCGTTCGTTTCAAAGGCGAAGCTGGATCCATCGTCACCGCAGGTATTCATTACACGGGACGGTGTGCAGCAAACCGTAGCCTTGAGTTCGCTCCACGAAAGCGAGATCATCAGCAACTGGGATCCGGAATGGGCTTTCCTCATGCTGAAGTATCACCCCGAATATTGTTTCCTGCAGGAATGCGAATCCATGTCAGGCAGCAAGAACCGGGATAAAAAAATGCTGCAAACTGATGATGAGGTACAGGCTGCAACCCTGTTTGGCTGGAACAATAACAACTACAGCACTTTCATCAGCCAGGAAATAGCGCAGATCAGCAGTCCCTATATTCCTTCCTGTATCAGCACGGCCATCAACAACCGCGTAAACAGTTTCATCACCTGCCCGGTTAAAACCAGCGGTGGCATTGCCACGGGCAGCGTAAGCCTGATGGATTTTGTGAAGTTCATTGTGTACTGCGACAACAAGCCACCGGCCGATCCTGTAACGCACGAAGTGCCTTATGTTGACCTTACCTGCATTCCTTCCAACTGCGATAAAAAACTGGAAGAGTGGCGCACCTTCCGCAACCTTTACATGGCCATCAAGCAGGAAGCATTCCGCAACCCTGCCTGTAAAACCACCAACACCTGCAGCAATTGTTTCATCGGCGTTAATGCCTTCAGCACTGTTTATTCACCCAAGGCAAATCCTGATAATTACCCGGCGCTCAACGATTTTGCAATAGAAGAGAACAGCGGTTCTACCGGTCTCGTGGTAAAGTACAAAGCGAAACCAGCGCTCGGCAACCGTTGCGACGTATACGTTTACAAAGCCGCTATATCCGGCAGCACCGTAGGCGCCACGTTTATACAAAAAATGGAATTCCAGGAAGCGGTTGCAACCGAACTTGCCATCACCGGTGCCATCATGAATGAAAAGGAATTGTATTTCGTTGAACGCGTGATCAACAATTATAACCACAACATCGACGGCACCACGCCCGCAACCAATTGTGTAAAACAATCCGATTTTGAAGTATATGGTTTTAATACCGACGGACCCATCTTTGTAAAATATGTGGGCGCGTATCCTTTACTGAATAAAGTTACCCTTACCATCGTGATTGAATTGTACAGCGGCGGTATTTTTACCGGTTGCAACAATCACGACCCGGAGTATTATAACATAACTTTCGACCCCATGGAGGTTGGGCCTAAACAGGTGAGGGGCCATAGCGGTTGCCATTTGCGCATGATCGGGTTCAGCGGTAACTATTGCGTAGCCACGCCTGCTTCCTGCATCGGCGATGTCAACTGGCCCTTGTATTTCCAAAAGAAACGCCGGTTCTTTGAAAGCAACAGTGTAGCAGACATCACCACGGTGCTGGGGCAGGATCAAACCAATGGTACAACACCGCTGGGCAACGGCGCCAATTACCAGCAGAATTGCGAAGACATGGCCGAAGGCTGGTATGAAAAACTAAAGGGCTGTTTCAGCGGCCCAACAGATCCGCAATGGACAACGCTGAAAGCTTATATGATCGCCGTGTGTGCCAAGGGATCGGATATGTACCACCCGTTTGGTTCTTCTACCACCAAGCCGGGAGAAGTAAGCAGCTACGGTCATGCTTCTTTTAAAGAAGCCATCATTGCTGTTAAAGGTGCTGAAACGCCTACCTGCAATAGTTTGCTCATCGACTTCCCCCTGCCTTATAACGACAAGACCCTGCTGAACGACCCGATCGGCGGCAAATTATCCGAATGCGGTTACAAACTGTTGACCCGTTTCAGAAACGAGTGGCTGTCTGCCGGCGGTGCTTCCAACCCGCTGTACCCAACACTGAAAGACTACATCCGCAAAGCCTACGATCCTAACTTCTATTTGTCCGATGCACAAATAGAAGAACTCAGAACTTCGTACACAACCGGTTGCCCGCTCAAAAGGCCGATCCGTATTCCCGGTATCCTAACGCGTTGCGACGATCCCAAAACACCTACCTGTTTAAAGTGCAGCCAGCTCTACAGTATGCAGGTGAAGTTCCTGGCAGAGTATCCCCAGTTCAATACCTCGCTGCCCAACTATTATGATTTGTTTGCAGCGTACATCAACCTTACTTACCAGATGAACGTATCGCCCTCTGCTGTTTACACCGCGGTGAAAACCTGCATCGCCGGCGAAATATTCAATGATGGCTGCGGCAACCGCTGCCCGGCAGTGATCAGCAGCCTGCAGAAATTTTACCAGGTAATGCCCTTATCCGTTTATTGCGAAAAGTTCAATTGCAACCTCACAACACAGCAGGCGATGCTCGATAGTTTCCGCCTGCATGTTACCACCTGGCTCAACCTTACGCTCGGCATGAATCAAACCTGGTCGTACTACAATACCAATTACTTTTCAGGTTGTGCACAACTGTATTACAGCGAACCCAGCTGCGCCCTTCCACTTGGCGGAAGTAGCAGCAATGCAAAAGGCTGCTTATGTACGCCCGTAACCCTGCGGTGCTGCGTCTATTACGCACCCTTCATGACGTTCAGGAGCCTGTTTCCCAATCCTGTAAACCCGCGGCTGCTGGCCTTTTTCTTCCAGATGCGCCGGTACACTTTCTGTGCGCCCGTCAACCTGCCCAACATTGCTTATACAACAAGCTATACCAAGCTTATTGAATATTTTTCAAGCGTGGTTCCGGATGTGATTCCCAACTGTGTAACCGATCCTCAGTTTCCCGGTGATTCAAAAGACGTTAAAGCTGCCGGTAACAAAAATGCACTTAGTTCCATTCCGCATGCCGACGCGGTGCCTTATTGTTCTTACTGGAACTTTACCTACGATACTTCGCAGGTGCAATGCGGCGGCATTTATGATACCGTGTTTACGGCCAATCAATTCGTGCTTTGTTCCACACCCATCACACCGGTGTTTCAAAGCGATCCCAATGAATGTTTGCGCAATACCGTGCGCGCTTCCCTGTCGAATGCCGACTATGCCTACAACGAATACGTAAAAGATTTTTTACGTGATTACCGCGAAGCCTATTTTGCAAAATGCCTCAGCATCACGCCTTCGCTGGTGATGCAGGGCGAGCAGCGCGAATACCATTATACGCTGTATTACTACGACCAGAGCGGTAACCTCGTAAAAACCATTCCGCCCAAAGGCGTGGTGTACCTCGACAGCCTGGAAATTAAAGAAACGGGCCGCCTGCGGGACGAAGACAACGGGGAATGTTATAAGAGCAGCACGGCGCCAACTTTTGCAGCCGGATCAGCGCACCAGGTAACCGTGCCCGCAACTTTTTATGCATTGCACAAGGAAGGTGCTTTAACCGTGGAGAGTTGGGTGAAATTCGACAACACGAACAACAAGCAGGTGATCGTAAACCAGTTCGACGATGGTGGCACGGGCGTTGGTAAAGCCGGTTATTACGGCTATATAGAGAACGGCAAACTTTATTTCAGCATTTATGGCAGGGCTAAAGAAAGGTGGAGTAAAAATGTAGTGAATTGGCTGTATCCAACATTGCTGCCCAATGTACAGGCGAAATTTTATGTGAAAGATCCCGTGCCGGTGGACAGGGTGCGTCTTTTCAAAGCGGCCTGCCATACCGAGAATGTCATCACTTCCAGCGGATCGGCCACTAACTTTTACCATATTGTTTTCCAGTACAGCGGCGACCCGAGGGATACAAGGCCGGTGAAGATCTATGTGAACGGCAACCTGCAGACGCTGAACTGGACCGGCGGTTATGAATATAAATTCGACGACCTGCTGGCCAATATCCCATCGCTGAAAGTGCCCGCGGTGGACAGCATTAAATACGAACTGGAATCGGTGACCATACCATTTACTACGGCATCGGCCACCAGCCTTGTTGCAGGTTCCGCCAGCCGCAACGTGGATGGCATCACCATGAACGGCGTTGCCGGCAGCATGAAGCACCTGCGGATTTACAACGCGGCGCCCGATGCACCCGACCTGCGCCGCAACAGCTACGACGCCTGCTATATACCCGCTGCCAAAGATGGATTGGTATTGTGGTTGCCGCTCAACAAAGCCGTATCGGGTTTAACGGAAGACGTGCTGTCGGGCAACACCGTATCCATTACGGCTAACTGGGCTTCACCTGCCACACCGCAATATCCCAAACATAAAATGCCCACTTATTATGCCTACAATTCGCAGAACCAGGTGATCAAACAACAAACCCCGGATGCCGGCGAATCCAATTTCTGGTACGACCGGCTGGGCCGCCTGGTGGTTTCGCAAAATGCAGAGCAGTTGAACCCTGTGAACGGCGGTGCGTCTAACCGGTACAGTTATACCAGGTATGATGCGCTGGGCAGGATAAAAGAAGTGGGTGAAAAATCCAATGGCGACGATATTGTGAACACCCGCGATACCACCGAACTGGCTTACTGGATGAATACGGGGCAGGACTACCAGATTACGGAAACGGTGTATGATAATCCAGACCCGCTCGTTACCAGCAATACAGAAATTTTACTGCCGCAATTGCGCAATTACAACAGCCGCAAACGCGTGGTAACCAGTATTTACAGGGAAGATAAATCCCTGGGTAATTATAATTATGCAACACATTATGTGTATGATATTTCCGGCAACGTGAAACGGCTGTACCAGGAAAACAACATTTTGCCGAATGGTGACGATGTTATCATTACAAAAACGATGGATTACGAGTTTGATCTCATCAGCGGTAAGGTGAACCAGGTATGGTACCAGAAAAACAAACAGGATCAATACCTGTACCGCTATTATTATGACGCCGATAACAAACTTACAGATGCTCAATCGGGCAGGGATGTAGCCACGCTTCGCTACGATGCCCGGTATAATTATTACCTGCATGGTCCGCTCGCCCGGACGGAACTGGGGCACGACATTGTGCAGGGCGTGGATTATGCCTATACATTACAGGGCTGGCTGAAGGGCATTAACGGTTTGTTCCTGAATACGCATGGCTCGTTGCCCAATTACGACATGGGTAAGGATGGGGTAGCAGGTACCGCGCATGCGGCCATACCGGCCGATGTGTACGGTTATACGCTTGGATACTTCAACAATGATTATACCCCGGTGAATAATTACGGCGGAGCACACCCGTTGACCATGAAAACATTTGGTTACAATACCCCGGGCACACCCGCTACCGGCTACCAGTTGTTCAACGGGAATATAGCGTACACCACGCATGCCAACCGTTTGCTCGATGGCGGAGCCGTGTCTGCCTACAGTTACCGGTACGACCAGTTGAACCGGGTCGCCGAAATGAGGAACCACAGTTCCTTTACGGCATCGTCGGGTACCTGGAATGCAGGTACTACCATATCTGATTATGCAGAAAGTATTGCTTACGATGCCAACGGTAATATTACAGCGTATAACCGTAAGGGTAAGGCTTCGGTGAACCTGGAGATGGACGATCTTACCTATCATTACCAGGACCCGTCCAATAACAACAAGCTCGGCCATATAACGGATCCAACCAATACTGCCAACTATACAACGGATATTGACGGTCAAAGTACCGGTAATTACCAATATGATAATACAGGTAATCTTATATACGACAGGAAGGAGACGATTGATGTCATTCACTGGAATGTTTATGGTAAGATCAGGGATATCTTAAAACAGGATGGTACGTTTATCGAATATGCTTATGATGCTTCCGGTGACCGGGTCAGCAAAAAAGTATCCGCCGGGGGATTAGCCACACCGCCGGTATATACTTTTTATTTCCGTGATGCGCAGGGCAATGTAATGGGTGTTTATGAAAGAACGCATGACCTACCCGATGGCAGGTGGCTGGAACAAAACCTGTACGGCAGCAGCCGGCTGGGCATGTGGAAAGCCGACCTTAAGATCAAAGCCGGCTGGGAGCCGCAACCTTACGATGAAACCATTGTAGGTACCCGCAATTACGAACTTACGAACCACCTGGGTAATGTTTTATCCGTAATTTCAGATAAGAAATCGCAGGTTGCCATAGGGGTATGGGAAGCCGAGGTGTTGAGTGCAAATGACTATTATCCGTTCGGGATGCAAATGCCGGGAAGAACTTACAGTACGGGAAGTGAGTACAGGTACGGGTTTAATGGGCAGGAAATTTCTGCCGAAATCAATAAAGCAATAACCACGGCTGAATTTTGGGAATACGACAGCAGGATTGGAAGGAGGTGGAATATAGACCCGTTGGCAGCCATCGAGCCAGGGTGGTCGTCTTATCGTGCTTTCTTTTGTAACCCTATAAAATATACAGACCCGACAGGTCTTTTAGAATTTGATAGTTACAAAGGGTACAAAAAATATGCAAAAAACCATGACCTTAAAGTCTTAGAAAGAAGTGAAATTGGATCACAAGGACATTGGTTAACTTCAGACAGAAAGAACAATACTGATGTATGGAAAGGTGCGAATACATTTAACCTTAAACAAAAGAACGGGCACTATCAATATACTACCATAAGTCAGAGAGCGGATTTTTACGAATGGTTTCAAGGAGTTGCTACAGAAAAAGGGCATGAGATTAAATGGGCAGGCGCTGCCGCAAAAATTGCAAGCAACATAAATATGCTAACATGGGGTATAACGAAACTGTTTGGTTATTCCAATGATGAAATATCAAACTTTGCTGAAGAAGGGAATGCCAGGATATTCAATGATGTTTTTAATAAATTGGGAGTTCTGTATGCAAGTGACCCAAAGAAAGGGGCTGATGCACTTCGGTGGGATAATATAACGCTTTCGCAAGAGCAGCATCTTATTCAGCCGTTGTATAAAGGGCTGTCTAATACAAGTGCGGCTTTGCTTTCTGCATTGGTGAAGCAAAGGCTTGTTTTTTCAGGATTTGCTCCTGTACCAGCCTTCCCATCAAATCACAGCCTGCTGAATATATCTCACCGGTGGGAATATGGCATGAGGGCAATGGGACATGAAGTGAATGCAAGCCAAATGTTAAACCCGGGAACAAAGTATGAATATAAAGAAGAATAATATGAAATCTGCAATAATCTGTTTTATCCTGGTAATCGCTACAATCGTTTTGTTAGCAGTTGTTTTATTTTTTAGAGATAGGTTTTTATTTTTTATGGCAGGATATGATTACGAACTGACAAAAGGCACTTCGGTGGAATCATTTAAAGCACATGCTGCCATTCAGAAATGGAGATTGGCTTTAGTTGGATTAACGTTCCTGATGGGAGCAGCTTGCTTCATTTCCTGCCGTAATATGGAAAGGATAATGGGTGAATGGTACTATACAATAGGTAAATTCTTAGGCATTATTACCTGTGTAATAATGGTGGTGATTTTAATTGTGTATATATTTTTACCAAAACGATTGTTTTGATTTTTTTCTTTATTTGATCAATTAATTGTCTTCTTTAAATTGCAACTCAATAGAATTATTTATATATAAATCGAGGAACCCGGAGAAATTATTTGCAATCACTTTATATTCGTCTCCGCAAATTACCAGAACCTCATTACCTGTAGCTTCAAATTTGTTTAATTTTATAGCATACGTAAACATGTTAAAAAAATAGTCTGCAAAAACATAGTAATTCTCAAATTCCTTAAGTGTATTAACAATATTGGAATAATCCGGAATGCCATTCCAATTTTTTAAACTGGTATCTATGCTTTTAAAATCTTGAAATCTATACAATTTATACAGATTACTGTCATACTCATTATTGCCTCCATTTATGGTCTTAAAGTATGCAATTAAATCACGTGGTAAAATTAAATTGTGTTCCTTTTGAAATAAAAGTATCTCACTATCAGTTGTTAACTCTATAGTTTCTGATTCATTGCTATTTAATCTTTTCTTTATTTCGCTGATCCTATCTGTCATACTATAGTTTTTTTAACGCTTCGTCTATCATTTGTATTCGTTCTGTTTGAACTTGAAGGGCTTTCTCTGTTAATTTACTGGTTGGAGCACCTCCTGTTTGATTCACAATTCTTGTAGCTAATTCCCTGTAAGTCAATGCCGCTTCTTTTGATATCATTTCTTTCCCCTTCGATTTAAAAAATAAATCTAATTCTTTTGTATAAAATGATTGAAATTTTTGAAGTATTTTAAATTCCAGCTTTGCAAGCTGACCTGCAAGTACTCTTGTAGCAGCCTTTTTCAGAAGCCAGGCAGCACCTTGATTTATGCCTTTATTAGCAAACTTAAAAATTTTTGCTCCTGCTAACATTTCAAGTGCAAATAACTCAGATTGAGCGCCTTCCTTTCGATTTGTATTTACCGACCATCTATTACCATTTGCTAATTTTGCAGTCCATTTTTTTGTGCCGTGGGTATACCCGACTTTTTCATTAGGAGAAATTAAATCAAAGGTGCCGTCTAAATTTAAAGATAAATGAACATTTCCTCCTTTGTTAAATACGATCCTGAGTAATTCATCATCTTTAAGTGGTGTATATGAATCGAAATCCCTGGAATCTATGGCATAACTATAGCTTTCGGGTGTATGGCCATTTTCAACAAACATATAATCTAAGTCAGAGCCTGCACTACTTCGATACCAGGTGCCTTTTTTTACCGGCGGGTCATCTTCTCCACCACCCATTCCATTTACATCCAAAACAGATGTTGGACAATTGCCGAAATACACATAAGTACTTTGCCAGGGATATTCCGTTTCTCTCGGATCCCTGCTGAAGAAACGTCCAATCCTGCTATCATAAACCCTTGCTTCGAATGTAATAGCACCACTGCTTATTTCATCACTTTTCTCCTTCCCATTAAACCCATAACGGTATTCACTTCCCGTACTATAAACTCTTCCCGGCATTTGCATCCCGAACGGATAATAGTCATTATCCTGTAATTCAGTCTGGTATTAATTTTCAAAGATCTGCCTTTCTGTAATTTAACTTAAATTGGAATGAAGCATCTATTTTTCATCCTTAAAATTCAACACATGAGCACCAAGGAATACCCGCTGATCCCCCTGTTTGAAAAGTTCATCCAATACAGTTACAAAGGCAAAAGACTGAAGGCTGATGGCAGCCGCATCAAAAGCCAGACCATTGGCAATTATGCTTATGTGCTGCGGTACCTGAAGGAATTTGAAGCGGCGCAGGGTATCGTTTTGCGCATCCGGCCGGTGAACAATAACAACAAACGGCTGCTGACGGCGGAAAAGAATTACTGGAAAAAATTTTATCTGCAGTTCACCAATTACCTGTACCATCAAAAGGATTGCTACGATAATTACGTAGGCTCCGTCATCAAAGTGATCCGCATGTTCTTCAATTTCATCAACCGCGAGCTCAGCATCGTTACCGGTAACTTTTACCAATCCTTTTATGTATCACGCGAAGAAGTACCCATTGTAACGCTGATGCCGCAACAACTGCAGTTCCTCATCAGTAACCACGCATTCGATGAAACGCTGACAAAATCGCTCAAAAAAACAAAAGACATTTTCGTGTTCGGCAGTACCGTGGCCCTGCGTGTATCTGACCTGTTCGCTATCCGTTTTAGCGACGTGGAAAATGTAGGCGGCGCGTTTTACCTGCCCGTTACGAGTGTAAAAACCGGCACCGCGGTAAGGATAAAACTGCCGGCTTACGCCATGGATATCATCCAAAGATTTAAAGCAACGGCAAAGGGAAGAAAGACGATCTTCCCACCAATCCCTTTGTCGAGGTTCAACAAACAACTCAAACTGATCGTGGAAAAAGCGGGTTGGACCAATCACATTGGCCGCCAGCGTATGCGGCGGGGCATCGCGGTTAAAGAAACGGGCAACCGGAAAACACAGCGCTTCTGCGACCTGGTATCGTCGCATACCATGCGCCGCACCGCCATTACGACCATGCTGATGCTGGGCATGAAAGAACACGTGGTGAAAAAAATATCCGGCCATAGCGACAACAGTAAATCTTTTTACCGGTATGTGAACCTGGTGCAATCTTACCTGGACAATGAAATGGACGAACTGTTTAATAAACTTGCCGTGGCTTAATCCCGGCGGAAACGGAAAACAATTACCTTTGCACGAATTTATCAACCATCTTTTATGTTCGTAAAGATCCTCAACTGGGCAGGTATCGTGGCCTGTATCGTTTTGGTCGTTTCCTGTTTTGTGCCGTGGGTACATTATGCCGATATCAACCAGACCTTCACGGGCTTTTACAGCTTTAAAAACCAATATGGAAAACCGGGGAAATTCCTGGTGGGAGCGGGCGTCATCATTTTTATTTGCATGTTGCTGCCAAAAGTAATGGCCAAACGGATCAACCTGTTTTTAAGCGCGTTGACGCTGGCCTATGCCGTCAAAACGTACATTCTTTTCACGTCCTGTTACAATAATTATTGCCCCGAAAAATTACCGGGCATTTACATCATGCTCTTCGCTTCGGTATTGATGATGGCAGGGGCGGTTTTTCCGAATATGAAACTGGAAGCAAATGAGAAAATTGTAAAATAACTCAATATGAAAAGGGTAGTTAGTTGATCGCTCCCATTTTCTCATTTTCCTATTTTCACATTTTCAAATTGGTTTTTGCCCACGCATCCTTCAACGTAACCGTCCTGTTAAAAACGAGCCGTTCCGGCTTACTGTCTTTATCCAGGCAAAAATAGCCCTTGCGTAAAAACTGGTAACGGCTTTCGGGTGTTGCGTCCAGCAGGGAAGGTTCGATGTAAGCTTCGGCAATGTGCAGGGAATCGGGGTTGATGTAATCCTTGAAATCGCCTTCTTCGCTGGACGGGTTTTCAACCCTGAACAACCGGTCGTACAGCCTCACTTCGGCTTTGGTGGCATGTTGTGCACAAACCCAGTGGATGGTGCCTTTTACGGCAATGCCGCTGGTATCGCTGCCGCTTTTGCTATCAGGATGGTAGTGGCAATGTATCTCCGTGATGTTCCCGTTGTCGTCTTTTACAAATGAATCGCAGGTAACGATGTAGGCGCTCTTCAACCGTACACTGGCGCCGGGTGCCAGGCGAAACCATTTTTTTGCCGGCTCTTCCATGAAGTCTTCACGCTCTATCCACAGTTCCTTGCTGAAGGGAACCACGCGGTGACCGTAACTTTCATCCGGGCCGTTTTCACTGTTCAGCTCTTCCGTTTTCCCGGTTTCATAATTATCGATCACCAGTTTCACCGGGTCGAGCACGGCCATGGCGCGGAGTGCGGTGGCATTCAGGTCGTCGCGCAGGCAAAATTCCAGCAGGCTGAAATCGATTACGTTCTCTCTTTTGGCGATGCCTACTTTTTCACAAAAGGTGCGGATGCTTTGCGG
>Ga0247806_10001144_pt1 | contig 13499 bp, 15 predicted proteins | sample UWRJL059202B1_FD_179935 | JGI IMG/M metagenome (GOLD analysis project Ga0247806, IMG submission 179935) | Plant litter microbial communities from Arlington Agricultural Research Station in Wisconsin, United States - UWRJ-L059-202B-1 | ecosystem: Environmental > Terrestrial > Plant litter >... | reverse complement strand
TTATGATGGTTTTTCGGAAAATGGCTGTACGGATGAAGACGGTAGCGGCTTTGGTTATGGACAAGGGGAAGATTATCTTGTTGATATCTCAGAATTTGTGGCTGGAGTAGAAGGTTTTAATGCTTCTAATTTTAAATACTATCCTAACCCTGTAACCAATGTACTTAATCTAAATTATGTAGATGCTATTACCGGCATAGAGATATTTAACCTTTTAGGACAAAAAGTTTTAGATAAAGCGGTTAATCAAAACAATACTCAAATAGATATGACATCGCTTACTGCAGGAACGTATATGGTTAAGGTTATGGCTGATGGTACATCAAAAACTATAAAAGTTATTAAACAATAATTTCTGATTTTCTGATTTAGTTTTTTATAATGACGGGCGGCTCATGCTGCCCGTTTTTTTGTTTTAATGTCGTGTGGTTTTATTAAATCTGTTAAAATATATTAACACCGGCACAAAGTCAGGTTAAACCAGGTCTTGCTATTGTTAACCAGTTGTTTATGGTGTAACTTTAATGTATAATTAAAATTTGAATCACCATGAAAACTACACTACATTTTATATCAGGACTGTGCCTTACAGTAGTTCTGCTATTTACCCAAAACATAAGTGCCCAAATAAATTATACGCAGGATTTCTCATCTTCAAATCATAAATGGACAACATCTGACTTTGTAGTGACCGATGTTGCTGTTTGCAATAACCCGTATGCTTTTAGGGCTGCCTATAAAAACAATATAGGTACAGCTACTCCGGCGGTTACCTATTCGCCCAACTTAGGTACAAGTAATGGAGAAAGGGTAGTGCTAACCTACAGTTATAAGGTACTTATGTATGATGAAGTCTTGCCATACCAACCTGCAACAGGCAACAACTGGGGTAGCTTACTGGTGCAATACGGACCTACGCCCAATGGGCCGTGGAGTTTTGCCGATAATGTTACGTTAAATAATCATATCCCGTCTGACAGATGCGCCGTAAGGCAGGTAGCTTTTACTCCCGCAAATGGCAGTGCTGTTTACCTAAAGGTAATTGCAGGAAATGGTACCGATTTTACAAATAGCTTTTATGTTTACTTAGAAGGTATAAGTGCTGTACAGGATGGTATTACCATAACATCTGCCATTACAGAGAGTGCTGTAAAAGTATTCCCAAACCCGTTTACAGATTATGTGCGGGTAGAGTATCCGGGTGTTATTAATAACTTAAGCATATTTAATAACCAGGGGCAGGCCGTAAATGTAGAGAGTATAGGTACTGATTATTCCCGGCTTGATTTAACAGCACTTACAAGGGGCAATTACACTCTGAAAATTACCGGAGATGATAACACTGTGAGCACAATTAATATAGAAAAAAAGGATGTGAATTAGATTATAACGCTGTCATTTTCTAATAGATAATCTCTTGCTTCCATTAGTGCAAAACCCAGTAAATTTGAACCTCTCCATTTATAAACATCTTTAATTGCATCGCTGTCTTTAGTGAGCCCTACACCCCAAATGGTATCAACCGGGCTTGCCTCAACCAATATTCTGTTTTTTGTAGATAATAAAAATTCTTTCAGTTCTATGTTTTGGCTAAACTTATGGATATTACCTTTTACAACAATGCTATATCTTTCTGCCTGCCAAAGCATCTCATCAAATTTTTTAATTGACCGGCCAAGATCTTTGGCTTCGCCTGGTTTTGTACAGTGTATTATTTTTTCGGCAACTTCAATATCACCAAATAATAGAGCTTTGTGTGCCATCATCCAGTGTTCAGATGTACGGTAGCTAACACTATTTACAACGAAAGGGCTATCATACCATTGGCTAAAGCAGCTTTTAGAAACTACGTTTTCTTTAATTGTGTTGCCCCAAAAATAAATGTATTTAAGAGTTATGCCGCTTTCATACGCATCAATAAGCCACTCTAAAGAATATTTGTTCATTATTAAAAAGATGTTATGATGACAAATATATAAAAAATAAAACCCCGGCTTACGCACTAAGCCGGGGTTAACTATTTAAAAACAAAAGAATAAATTACATTATAAAACGCACTACCTGTCCGCTTTTAGTAAGCATCTCTACGCGCACGCGCTGGTTTTGCTGTTTGTTGCCCAATATACCACTTACAGTTTCAATATCAGTAGCTTTAGTGTTATTAATACTTAAAATAATTCCGCCTTTAAGCTCTTCATAATACGGCATATAATCTTCATCAGTAATTTCTTTTATCCTAACACCATAATCAAGCTTAAGCTGTTTCTTCTCGGCTGCGGTAAGGTCCTGCAATTCGAGGCCGGAATATGTAAAGCTGTTAATCTCGTTTTTGCTAAGTTTAACCGGCACAACAACCAGGTCGCCATCGCGTTTAAGGGTAACTTTTACCACATCGTTAGGGCGCTTAGTTACAATGGCAGCATTAAGGTCAGAAAATCCGTTAACGGCTTTTTCATCTATCTTAACAATAATATCGCCTTTTTTAATGCCGGCTTTCTGTGCGCCACTTTTATCTACCACACTTTGCACATAAAAGCCCTGGGTATCTGTAATGCCAAGCTCTTTGCTCACGGTGCTGTTAAGCTCGCCGCCCTGCACGCCAAGCACACCACGCTGCACGTTACCATACTCCATAATATCTTCTATAATTTTACGGGCAATGTTGCTTGGCACTGCAAAAGAGTAGCCTACGTAAGACCCTGTTTGAGATGATATCATCGTATTAATACCTATAAGCTCGCCACGGGTATTAACCAGTGCACCACCGCTGTTGCCTGGGTTTACGGCAGCATCGGTCTGGATAAATGACTGAAGGCCATCTTTGCTAAGGTTTCTGGCTTTGGCCGAAACGATACCTGCAGTAACTGTGCTGGTAAGGTTGTAAGGGTTGCCTACAGCAAGTACCCATTCGCCCACCTTCATATCGTCGCTGTTGCCAAAGGTTGCGTAAGGTAATTTCTCTTTAGTGTCTACCTTAAGCAGGGCAATATCCATTTTAGAATCGGTTCCCACAAGCTTAGCTTTGTACGATTTGTTGTTGTTAAGGGTTACCTCAAGCTCAGATGCATTTTGTATTACGTGGTTGTTGGTAACAATGTAGCCGTCGGCAGTAATAATTACGCCACTACCCGTACCTATTTGAGGTTGTGGCTGGCCACCGCGCGAACCGTAGAAAAACTCCATCATGGGGTTGCTTGCTGTAGCGTAAGATGTGTTTTTAACGTGCACTACGGTATGCACGGCCTTATCTGCGGCGGTAGTAAAATCAACATTTTCTGGGCCGCCCATAGATACGTTTTTGGTATAAGATGATTGTGGAGCAGCTATTGATAAGGCAGTACTGGAATTGTCGTTATCAAATACCAGTTTATAAGCTCCAAGAGTAGTGGCACCGCTAAGCAGGGACACTAAAAACAGACTTGAAATTCTTTTCATGATAAAAAGCAGTATTTAATTTTAAAAGGTTAAAAAATAGGTTAAAGTGCGTGTGGTATCATGTAAAATATGTCGTTTATATTTGTACTTTTGCCTTACTTATCTGCACAAATGGAATACACTTTTTACAAATACCAGGGCACCGGAAACGACTTTGTCATGATAGACAACCGCGATGATGTATTTCCCAAAAATGATACCAAACTTGTTGCGCAACTGTGTGACCGCAAATTTGGCATTGGGGCTGATGGGCTTATCTTATTAGAGAACGGCGGAAGTACCGATTTTCGTATGGTATATTATAATTCTGATGGAAACGAAAGCAGCATGTGCGGCAATGGCGGCAGGTGTATAGTGGCTTTTGCCAATGCTTTAGGGATTATAGACAGCGAAACAGAATTTGACGCTACCGATGGGCGCCACCATGCTACAATAGATGATAAGGGGATTATTTCTTTGAGAATGAAAGATGTAAACACTGTATCGCTGTATGAAAATTATGTTTTTCTCGATACTGGGTCGCCGCACCATGTAGAAATGGTAGAAGACCTGCCTAATCTTGATGTAAAAGGTATAGGGGCTAACATAAGGTATAGTGGCCTTTATGGTAACCAGGGTGCAAACGTAAATTTTGTGAGCCAGGCTGCCCCTGACATTTTTTCGGTACGAACGTATGAGCGTGGCGTAGAAGATGAAACTTTGTCTTGTGGTACCGGAGTTACTGCTGTGGCACTTGCCATGAAAATGCTTGGTAAAACCGATGCCGACAATGTAACACTGCAAACTCCCGGCGGACATCTTAATGTGTCTTTTAAACAAAATGGCAAACATTTTACACATGTTTACCTTACAGGGCCGGCACAGTTTGTTTTTAAAGGAGAGGCCGAATGGTAACCTTAACAGGTAACACTATTTATCTTAGGGCTTTAGAGCCGGAAGACCTTGAGTTTATTTATAAGCTGGAAAACAACGAAGCCATGTGGGACGTTAGTAATACCCAAACCCCTTACAGCCGTTTTCTTATAAGGCAGTATTTAGAAAATGCCCATCAGGATATTTATGAGGCGAAACAATTAAGGCTTGCTATTTGTATTTTAGGCAGTTTTGAAGCAGTAGGCCTTATAGACCTTTTTGATTTTGATCCTGTAAATAACAGGGCAGGCATAGGTATCATTGTTCAGGATAAAGATCAAAGGGAAAAAGGCTTTGGCAGCGAGGCCCTGCGTATGGTTATAGACTACTCTTTTAAAAAACTGCAACTGCACCAGTTATATGCAAATATAGATTTAGCTAATGTTGCCAGTACAACGCTTTTTACTAATTTTGACTTTCAATTAATAGGAATAAAAAAAGACTGGAATAAACGCGATAATGTTTATTTTGATGAGGCTATTTATCAGTTAGTTAACAAACAATAAAAACATAAAACCTTGAATTTTAAAAAAATCATTGCCATTACATCGGTTGTAGTAGTTATAGGCGGTTCTGTTTATGCGTACTTTATGTATCAAAAAATATTTACCCCTAACACAAAATTTGATAAAAGTGAAGTGGCGGTATATGTACCTACAGGAGCCGACTTTAATCAGGTAAAAGAACTTGTTGCCCCGTACGTAGAAAATATGGATCGCTTTGAAGATGTTGCCGAAACGAAAGAGTACCCTAAGTATATTAAGTCGGGTAAGTTTATACTTACTAAAGGCATGAACAGTAACGACCTTGTTAATGCTATGCGCCAGCCTGTAACGGTAAACTTATCGTTTAATAATCAGGAAACATTACAAAGAGCAGTAGGCCGTATAGCCCAGCAAATAGAGCCGGACAGCCTGCAATTGCTACAGGCGTTTACAGACAAAGCTTTTCTTGAAGAAAATGGCTTTAACGAAGATAATGTGCTAAGCATCTTTATACCTAATACTTATGAGTTTTTTTGGAATACTACAGCAACTAAAGTAAGGGATAAACTTATTAAAGAATACCGCAAATTCTGGACGGCAGATCGTTTAGCTAAAGCAGAGGCGCAGGGGCTTACTCCATTACAAGTTTCGGCATTAGCTGCCATAGTTCACAAAGAAACCGTTAAAAACGACGAGAGGCCGCGTGTGGCGGGCGTGTACCTTAACCGCTTTCATAAGGGTATAAAGCTGGAAGCCGACCCAACGGTTATTTATTCGATAAAAAAAGAGTCGGGCGATTTTGACCAGGTTATAAAACGCGTGTTCTTTAAAGACCTTCTTACAGATTCTCCTTATAATACGTATAAGTATGGAGGCCTGCCGCCGGGGCCTATTGCCATGCCAGATGTTACTGCTATAGATGCAGTGCTAAATCCGGAAAAACATAATTATATTTATTTTTGTGCAAGCGTTACTAATTTTGGTTATCATGAGTTTGCGGTAACCGCAGCACAGCACGAAGTAAACCGTCAAAAATATGTTGCTTGGGTAGAAAAGATGGGTATAAAGAGGTAAATTCTTACAAAAATATTTTTAATTCCAGCCGGTTTTACACCTGTTCGGGATTTTTTTTGCAGTAAAATGAATGTTAAATTATCTTAACTAAATGTTTTGGTAACCCCTTTATTTAAGGGAGATTGCAGGGATACAACTACAAAATTTACGGTCTTAACATAAAGTTAAAACAAGATGTTTTGCTAAGGTGCTGTAAATCAACCTTTATTTTTGTGTATATTTGTAGCCTGTGAAATTCATAAAGTGACAGTTTATGAGCAATTAAAACTCATGATAAAAAAATGGACATACTTTTTAGGCTTAACCCTTTTTATTGCAACGGTAAGTTCTGGCTTTAAGGCCAAAGAAGAAAAACAATTTGGCAGGATAGAAGGTTTTCACCTTGCCGAAGACGAAATTACAAATTACTCTGTTCCTACAATTGATGAAACCGCAAAGGTTGTAAACTTTAATTTTCCTTTTACAGGGAAATCGTATATCGGCTTTAAGCAGGCCATAGGTATAAAAGAAAGTCAGGGCCTTTACAAACTTGTTAACCGCTACGGTTACATGGGCAAATACCAGTTTGGCAAAAGCACGCTACGTGCGCTGGGCATTTACAATACTGCAAACTTTTTAAATAATCCCGGTTTACAGGAGCGCGCTTTTAAAGCATTGCTTTGTAAAAATAAATGGGAGCTAAAAAGAGAAATCGATAAATTTGATGGCAAGGTCATCAAAGGTGTTAAAATTACCGAATCTGGAATTCTTGCCGCTGCACACCTTGCTGGTGCTAACTCTGTAAAGAGCTTTTTAAGATCTAACGGGAGCAAGGGATATAAAGATGGTTTTGGTACCTCTTTAAAAAGCTATATCAGGAAATTTGGCGGTTATGATACTTCTGCTATTATAGCGCATCCTGAACCTAAAGTAAGGCTTAATTAAACAAGCTTTTTATTAGTATCTCTTAGGCCCAAAACTTTGTTTTGGGCTTCTTTTAGTTTTATACCCTGCTCATCGAGCATCGCTGAGGTTTTTTTTAAAAATAGCCTATTATTACTGTTTTTAAGTTTTATGTAATATTTTTCTGAAAGATTTTGTATGTGGTTTTTTTGGAGTGATTTTAAAAATCCTCCATAGCTTACATTATCAAAAAATGTAGCTTCGTTGGCATTGTTAGTAAGTATGTAAGCACTTACCGTTTCCTGAAGTTTAATTGATAATGCGCGTGCATCCTGAAATTTTTCTATAAGTTCTTTTTTCTTTTCCTTATAATGCGGCGTGTTATTCAAAAATTTAAACAACACATAAATTACTATAAATAGTAACAGCGACATTAATAATATAAAGTCGGGAAATAATTGCATAGCGATAATTTGAGTATCACGCAATTTACGTAAAACTCTATGTTTTATGTCATGTTTTTGAGCTGCAGGTGCAGAAAAAACAATTTTTTAATTTTGTGTCTGAATTTTTAACAGAATAATATTATTGAGGTTTTTTGCAGGTAGTTATATTTTGAATTAGTTATTTTTTAGTAAATATAGTGAGCCAACTATGCTGCCAGTAACCGTTAATTGGTTAAAAAAAGACTTAATTTAAACCTGTTTGTAACTTGCTACGTGTTGATTATTCTCTTTAACCAAGTAATTGCGAAGAGCACGACCCTAAAAGCTATGATTAATTTGTAACAACCCTGTAGCTTGGGTCTTCGATAAGATTTACATGAATTATCGCTTCGGCATTTTTTAATAGCAGCAGGCAATCCGGGCTAAGATGTTTAAGTTGCAATGTTTTGCCGGAAAGCTTATACCTGTTGGTAAGCTTATTGAGTGCCTCAATTGCCGACATATCAGTTACACGGCTTTCTTTAAAATCTATAATTACCTGCTGTGGGTCGTTATCTACATTAAACTGTTCTGTAAAAGTGGTAGTCGATCCAAAAAATAGCGGGCCATATACTTTGTAATTTTTAGTTCCGTTGGTATCTACAAAATTTTCAACCCTGATTCTTTTTGAGCTTTCCCAGGCAAATACCAGTGCCGATAGTATTACGCCTACAAGTACTGCCAGCGCCAAATTATGTAATACTATAGTAATTATTGCTACAACAATGCCTGTAAAGATATCGTGCTTTGGCATTTTATTAATTACTTTAAAGCTTGCCCACTCGAAGGTGCTAATGGCAACCATCATCATTACTCCTACTAATGCTGCCATAGGTAATTTACCTATTACGGGTGCGCCAAATAGTATAATGAGTAATATGGTAATTGCAGCTATGATGCCCGATAGCCTTGCCCGTGATCCTGCCGAAAGGTTAACCAGTGTTTGCGCTATCATGGGGCAGCCACCCATACCAAAAAAGAATCCGTTGGCAATATTGGCACCACCTTGCGCAATGCATTCGCGGTTGCTGCTACCGCGTGTTCCTGTAATTTCGTCTACTAAATTCAGTGTAAGTAAGCCTTCGGTTAAGCCTACAGCTGCCATGATAAGCGAGAACGGAAATATTATTTTAAGAGTTTCTAAGTTAAAAGGAATGTTAGGGATATGGAAAGGAGGGAAGCCGCCTTGTACCGATGCGATATCCTGAACTGTTTTTGTTTGTATACCAAATAGTACAACCACTAAAAATACTACCACAATTGCCACTAATGATGCCGGAACAGCTTTCGTTATTTTAGGTAAGCCAATAACAATAGCAATGGTTAGTGCTACAAGTCCTGCCATTATATATAAAGGTGTACCGCTTAGCCATTCTTCCTGGCCGTTGACAACTTTTTTTAATTGTCCTAACTGCGACATGAATATAACAACAGCAAGACCATTTACAAAACCATACATAACGGGCTGGGGTACCAGCCTAATAAACTTGCCCAGCTTAAAGACGCCAACCAGTATTTGTATAACCCCTGCTAAAGCTACGGCTGCAAATACATACTCTATACCATTCATTTTCATGAGGGCTATAAGTGTAATAACCGTTGCGCCGGCACCACCGGATACCAGCCCCGGGCGGCCACCAAATATAGCAGTTATAAGTCCCATTAAAAAAGCGGCATGCAATCCTACTAATGGCGGGAAACCTGCAAGTATGGCAAACGAAAGCGACTCCGGTATCATGGTCATAGCCACGGTTAAGCCCGCGAGGATCTCGTTTTTATAGTTTACTTTTTGAGAGAAATCGAATAGTTTAATTAGCATTGTTAATTTATGAGATTGCAAAGTTACAAAGTACAAAAGTATAAAGCAGTACAAAATTTTATAAGCTGTGTGCAAATTTAAATATATTTATCGTAATATTGCGATACAATAAAAAATATATGGGACTTACTAAATCGGAGCAGTTTACAAACAGGCAAAACGAGCTTTCGCTATTAGCAAAAGCATTGGGGCATCCTGCGCGAATTGCTATAATAGAACATTTGCTAAGTGTAGATGCCTGTATTTGTGGCGATATTGTAGAGGTGCTTCCTTTAGCGCAGGCTACTGTATCTCAACATTTAAAGGAACTTAAAAATGCCGGACTCGTAAAAGGGAATGTAGAAGGTACAGCAATTTGCTACTGTATAGATGAAAAAGGTTTTGAGAAAATAAGATCTTTTTTTGAGCACATAGTAGTGTCTCTCGAAAATAAAAGAAATGAATGTTGTTAATTAGAAAAATATATTTATGAAACTTTCAGAAATCAAAGATCATTTAGCTACTGCCGAAGCTGTAAATTTTAAACTTCCTGATGGAACATTTGTTCCTGAAAATTTTCACGTAACCGAAGTAGGTATGGTGACAAAAAACTTTATAGATTGTGGTGGAGTAGTGCGCAGGGAAGAGGTAGCCAACTTTCAGCTATGGGATGCTAACGACTTTGAACATAGGCTTAAACCAAAGAAATTACTTGATATTATTAGCTTATCCGAAAGTGTACTCGGTATGGGTGATTTTGAAATTGAAGTGGAATACAAAAGTGAAACTATTGGTAAATACAATCTTGAATTTGACGGAAAATATTTTGTTTTGGTAGCCAAACAAACGGCCTGCCTTGCACAGGATGCCTGTGGTACACCGGTAAAGCAAAAAGTGAATTTACAAATGTTAGGTAGCCAGGACGGAGAGACCTGTACACCGGGTGGTGGATGCTGCTAAATTTAGAAAAACATGAAAAAGATATTAGTTTTATGTACAGGTAACAGTTGCCGAAGCCAGATAGCAGAAGGTTACTTAAGGCATTTTGCAAAAGATAAAGCTGTTGTATATAGTGCCGGGGTAGAAACCCACGGTGTAAACCCGCGGGCTGTTGCTATAATGAAAGACGACGGTATCGACATTTCAGCCCATACCTCAAACAATATTGATGAGTATTGTGAGATCGACTTTGATTATGTAATTACCGTTTGCGATAATGCAAAAGAAAGATGCCCCTATTTTACAACAAATGCACAAAAGTTCCATTACAATTTTCCCGACCCTGCAAAAGCGCAGGGTACTGAGAATGAAATTATGGATGAATTCAGGACAGTGCGCGATATGATAAAGGAATATTCAGAAAATTTTATAGAAGATAATCTCTAAGAAACTAAGCACCTCAGTATCTCAACCACTTTTCTACTAAAACTTATGCACTATAAAAATACACGGCCTGTTGTGCAGGTCGGGTACTTCTTTTTTCCATTGGGCAACGGTTTTGGTTTTAATCAGTTCTGTTGGCAGAGTAATATCTGCGGCAATACATAAATGTGTTGTGGGTTGTAGTGCCAGTAAAATTTCTTCGAGCATTTTGTTGTTTCTAAATGGTGTTTCTATAAACAATTGTGACTGGCTTTTATTCTGAGAAAGTATTTCGAAATTTTTTAGGGCAGCGCGTTTCTCTCCCTTATCTATAGGCAGGTAACCGTTAAAAGCAAAGCTCTGCCCGTTCATACCGCTTGCCATCATAGCCAGCAATATAGACGATGGCCCTACAAGCGGAATAACCTGTATGCCTTTTTCGTGTGCCATTTTTACAATAGCAGCACCAGGATCGGCTACACCCGGGCAACCGGCTTCGCTCATTAAGCCTACGTTTTTACCTTCCATGCACGGCTGTAAAAAACCGGCATGTTCGGTAGTTTTTGTGTGCTTGTTTAAAACAGATAGTTTTAAGTCGGGCTGTTTTTTAGTAGGCAAAATAGCCTTAATAAAACGGCGTGCGGTTTTTTCGTTCTCTACTATATAATGGTCTATAAACTCAATAGATTTTTCTATAGTTACAGGTAGCACCTCTTTTGGGTCGGCATCATCGCCAAGAGGCACAGGTAATAAATATAGTTTTCCTTTAGGAGACATAGACGTAGACATGGTGTTGAAGTATTAATTGGCTGCAAAAATAGGTATATTATATCACTTTATTATCGTGGTTTTAGTGTAACTTAGTGCTAACAAAAATCTATGCATTATGAGCGATTTCACCAAAACAGTCGAGATTTTTAGCGGGTCTTCCATCGAAAGTATGGGCATCATGAATTTGCTGGAAAGCAATGGCATACCTGTTTATGAAGATAATGCATTAATGGCTACTATAGAGCCTTTTGCAGTTTCGCCGGGCGGGTTTGGTTCTTCGGTTATAAAAGTGGCAGCGGAGGATTATGAAAAAGCCCTGAAGGTATTAGACGATTATAATAACGGTATTAACGAAATAGGAGACGACTCCTTATTATAATCGATAAATTAAGAATGTTCCTTAATTAACTTAGCAGCAACAAGCTCACAAACTTCGTCGAGCATATCATACACGCTGTCAAAATCTTTGGCACTGCCATAGTAAGGGTCGGGTACATCAACCTTTTGCCCGGGAAATATCTCATCCATCATTAATATTACTTTTCCTTTACCCTCAGGAGTGGGGGCAAGTCGCGTAACATCTTTAAAGTTAGAACTATCCATTACAAAAATATGGTCAAAATCTATAAAGTCAGATTTTTTTATTTGTCTTGCCTTTTGCTTGCTAATGTCTAAACCGCGATTTTTTGCGGCAAGCACAGAGCGATGGTCCGGACCCTGACCAGCATGCCAGTCGCCTGTTCCGGCAGAATCTACCACAAACTTATCGGCAGGCAGTTTAGACTGTAGTATACCTTCGGCCAGTGGCGACCGGCAGATATTACCCAGGCAAACCATTAAAATCTTAACGGGCATTATACAGATAGTTTCTTGTTAATGTCATCAACAAATTTACGGAACTGTTTATCGGTAGTAACCAGATTATCAATGGTTTTGCAGGCGTGCAGTACGGTAGCGTGGTCACGGTCGCCTATTTGCGAACCTATGTTTGCTAATGATGCCTTTGTAAATTTCTTTGCAAAGAACATGGCAAGCTGCCTGGCCTGTACCACGTGGCGCTTCCTGGTTTTAGATTTTAATGTATCTACATCAAGCTGAAAATAATCAGATACTACTTTTTGAATGTAGTCTATAGATATTTCGCGCTTTACGTTCTTTACAAATTTTTCTACCACCATCTTGGCAAGCTCAAGCGTCACCTCACGGTGGTTGAATGATGACTGCGCAATTAAAGATATTATAGCACCTTCCAGCTCGCGCACATTACTTTTAATGTTGCGGGCTACATATTCTATAATTTCTTCGGGCATCTCTACACCATCGCCAAAAAGGATATTTTTTAATATCGAAACGCGGGTTTCATAATCAGGCTGGTGCAATTCTGCCGAAAGGCCCCACTTAAAGCGGGACAGCAATCGCTGCTCAATATCCTGCATGTCTACAGGAGCTTTGTCTGATGTAAGGATAACCTGTTTTCCGTTTTGGTGCAGGTGGTTAAAGATGTGGAAAAACACATCCTGTGTGCCGGTCTTGCCCGAAAGGAACTGAACATCGTCTATAATAAGCACGTCTATTAACTGATAGAAGTGAATAAAATCGTTACGGGTATTCCGTTTTACAGAGTCTATATACTGTTGTGTAAAGATCTCTGCAGATATATACAATACGGTCTTGTCCGGATATTTGTCTTTTATCTCTATACCAATAGCATGTGCCAGGTGGGTTTTGCCCAAACCTACACCGCCAAAAATAAGCAATGGGTTAAAAGACGTACCGCCCGGTTTATTGGCTACCGCCAATCCTGCCGAACGTGCCAGCCTGTTAGCATCGCCTTCAAAAAAGTTATCAAAGCTGTAATTTGCATTAAGCTGCGACTCGATCTTTAAGTTGCGTATGCCGGGAATAATAAAAGGGTTTTTAAGCTCAGGGTTTTTATTTTGCAATGGCACATCTACCTCCTGTGGTTTTACAGGGGCGCGGTGGGCACTTGGCAATTGCTCTGTAAAGGGCTGTTTATTGCCAAAAGTGTTTTCCATTTTAATTTTATAGAGTAACTTAGCACCGGTGCCAAGCTCTTTAGTAAGGGCCACTTTTAACAATTTTACATAGTGCTCCTCCAGCCATTCGTAAAAGAATTTAGAGGGCACCTGGATATACAGCGCGTTGTCGGTTAACTCAACTGCCCTGATGGGTTCAAACCAGGTCTTGTAGGCCTGATCCTGAATATTGTCTTTTATGAATACCAGACAGTTTTCCCATACCGATTGCGCAGTTTTAGTCATATATCCTGAATCT
>Ga0247806_10001143_pt1 | contig 13510 bp, 10 predicted proteins | sample UWRJL059202B1_FD_179935 | JGI IMG/M metagenome (GOLD analysis project Ga0247806, IMG submission 179935) | Plant litter microbial communities from Arlington Agricultural Research Station in Wisconsin, United States - UWRJ-L059-202B-1 | ecosystem: Environmental > Terrestrial > Plant litter >... | reverse complement strand
GAGGTAAATGACAAGGTTACGGTGCGGAAAAGGAGATCCATCGGGCAAGGTTAGTGGTAATGCCAGTGCCGCCGCCATAGATACTACACCGCGCATCCCTGCCCAGCCAAAAACAACCATATTACGTTTATCAAAGTCTTCGCTGCGTATGCGTTTGCTTAATAAACGGGGTAATAATGTGGCCGGCAATACCCATAAAAAGCGTACGGCTATAACAACAAAACTTATAGAGAGCCCCCATATAGCAAGAGATGTATTAGAGTAATCATCGAGTCCGTCCATAATTTGGCGCAGCTGCAAACCTATCAATATAAATATTAAACCGTTAAGTATGTACTCTACAACTTCCCATACGGTTGTGGTCATGATACGGCTTTGATGTGTAAATATTTGTGCCGACCTGAAGGATAGGTATAAACCTGTAGATACCACCGCAAGCACCCCCGAAAAATGGAAATGTTCTGCAAGTAGATAAGCCGCAAAGGGCGTAAGAAATGTAAGCGATACCTCTACAATAGGGTCGCATACAAACTTTTTGTGTACCAAATACATAATGTACCCTATACCAAGCCCTATGGCAACACCGGCCGCAACTACTACAAAAAAGTTTATGCTGGCTTCCCATAACACAAAATTACCCAATGTAATAGCAGTAAGTGCATACTTATAAGCCACAAGGCCACTGGCATCGTTAACAAGGCTTTCGCCATCCAGTATGGTAAGCAGGCGCGGGTTAAGCCCAAGCCCTTTTGTTATAGATGTGGCAGCAACAGCATCTGGCGGCGATACTATGGCACCTATAAGAAATGCCAATGGCCAGCTAATATCTGCAATAAGCCAGTGTGCAGCCACAGCTACAGTTATAGTTGTAAAGAACACGAGGCCAATGGCTGCAAAACTAATTGGCCTAATAGAGGCTTTAAAATCGTGCCAGCTGGTATTCCACGAGGCTCTATATAACAGTGGTGGTAAAAATATTATAAATACAACATCCGGACTGAGGCTAACAATGGGCAATCCCGGTATTATACTAATAACAACACCGCTAAGCACAAGCGCAATAGGGAACGGAAATTTATATTTATTACTTAGTATGCTTAAAAAAGCAACACCAAATAAGAGCATTATAATTATAGTAACATTTTCCATAAGCTAAATAAAAACAGCTGTAAATATACTTTTTTATATAGGGAACGGCAAATGGCAAACAACCATTACTAAGAATTGTAGTACAGATGCGCACTTAAAAAACACACAGGTTTAATTTATAATCCGCTATAAATTTAAAAACCCAGGCAGAATTTTTTCTGCCTGGGCTAATTAATGTGTGCGATCGCAAAAACCGTAATAAACTTAATTTCGTGTGTACTCTAAAAAAATTTAAAACAGGTAGCTTACTATGCAACAATGGCTTGCTTACTTAATCAGGGTTCGAAACAAATTAAATATGCCTAAAAATTAGTACCACTATTATCATTATGGCAAATATGCAACATATTAATTGTATTTTGTTACAATTTGAGTTTAAATTTTTAGAAATTATTAAGAAAAATGTCCATGTTAATAAAAAAATTTGTAGGGGTATCCTGAACCAAAGGTATTCCGGTCCTTCACCATTATAGGTCGCTTTTTCGAAATCTACGCTCCTAAAAGCCGCGCCAATATTGGCCGGGAGCACAAGCACTAAAAATATAATAAGTGTTATACCTGCTACATACCTGTACTGCGGAAAAAGTAATGCCGTACCAACCACAATCTGTGCTATACCTGTAGCTAATACTAATATCTTTTTAAAAGGTATAAAATGAGGAATCATCATTATCATACCTTTAGTAAACTTAAAATGTAATGATGCTGTAAAAAACAGCAAAGCACACATGGCTATATTTCCACTAAATTTTATGTGACAGTTACCGCTTACTGCTTTGCAAAACAGTATCGATATTATAAATACGAATAGCAGAACCATTAAGGCATTCGTGACTTTTTTGTAGTAAAACATATACTTGGGGGCGTATGTGGTGTCTTATATGCATCAAATATAGTAATTTACTTATAATTTTTTAAACAAATTATCCTTTCAGTATATTTGCTAAAAACTATTATCATGCCAGATTCTGTAACTATAATCTCAGATAAAATTTTATCTGACAACTGGGGAAAATTACACAAAATAGAATACAAACACACCTTACCAAACGGCAAGAGCTATACTGATGTACGCGAAGCTTACGATCGTGGAAATGGCGCCGTTATATTGCTATATAACATAGAAAAACGTACTGTAATACTTACTCGACAGCTAAGGATTCCCACCTATGTAAACGGCAACACTACCGGCATGATGATAGAAGCCTGTGCAGGAATGCTGGATGAAAATAATCCTGAAGAATGTATTCGCCGCGAAACCCAGGAAGAAACCGGCTACACCCTTACAACAGTAAAAAAAGTTATGGAAGTATATATGTCGCCGGGTGGTGTGACCGAGATACTGTACTTTTTTACAGCAGCTTACAGCGATGCCATGAAAACAAGCGAAGGCGGCGGCCTGGAAAAAGAGCATGAAAACATAGAGGTGTTAGAAATGCCTTTTAGCGATGCCTTTAATATGATTAAAACCGGCGAGATAAAAGATGCCAAAACCATTATGCTGCTACAGCACGTTAGGATAGAGGGGATTCTTTAGCAAAGTTGCTAAGTTACAGAGTTGCTAAGTAACTAAGCTCGCTCAAAACTATGCTGCTTTGCTACTTTGTAACTTTGAAACTACCCCTCCCTTTTAACACTAATTTAAATATCATGTTGTAAGTAATTGCTTATTTTTATAAAACAAATACCGCAACATGGACATTACCTTTTCTACAGATCCTAAACTATCTATCTTACTGCCTGTTACCTACTTTGCATGGCAGGATGATGTACTTACAAAAACCGAATTTGATGCTTTATCAAATTTTATAAATACTCAGGAATGGCTTACTAAAGCCGAAAAAACGTTTCTTAAATCGAAGATTAATTTTGATGCTCCGCCCACAAGATCGGAGCTTTTTCATTGGAAAGAAACGATAGACAACACCCTGAAGAACAACAGTAATATTAACAGCCTTACCGAATTAGGTTTTTTAATCGCTAATACAGAAAGGCCTGCTTTTAGCGAGGAAGACATTAAAAAACTGGGACCCGAATTTGCCAAACTGGAGGCCGGACTGGGGCTTATGGGCAGCGAGGTTATAGCCGGTTTTCGCAAAAGCACCACTACCCTAACCCTTGCCCATAATACTGTAGAGAGCTTTAATGTTAACAAAATGACCGCTTTACTCGATGGTACCCAGGCAGAAATAATCAATAAGGTTAAGGCTTTAATAGGCAGCGAGGCATTTAAACTGGACATCCCTACAGATGTTACAGAGTACCGCGAAAAGGTGCTGCGCTGGTGCCATATCCTTGCCGATAACGATCTTAGTGCTTATGCTTACCCGGTTGCAAATGGGGGCAAAAATGATATAGAAGGATATTTTGCCATAATGGAAACCCTTAGCTACCATGACCTTAGCCTTGTTATAAAGTTTGGGGTACAGTTTGGGCTTTGGGGTATGAGCATCCTGTCTTTAGGTACCGAAAAGCACTATAAAAAATACCTTAAAGATGTGGGTACACTTGCCCTGCCGGGATGTTTTGCCATGACCGAAACCCACCACGGCAGCAACGTAAAAGGCATACACACCACAGCTACTTACAACCACAAAGACAGGACGTTTACTATAAATACACCCCAAAAATACGACCGTAAAGAATACATAGGCAATGCCGCAAATCACGGCGAAATGGCTACCGTTTTTGCCAAGCTTATTATAGATGGTAAAGACTATGGAGTTAACGCGTTTATAACCCCTATACGCCACAAAGACAAGTCGGCATACCCTGGTGTTGTTATTGAAGATTGCGGACATAAGATGGGCTTAAATGGCGTAGATAATGGCATTATAACCTTTGATAACGTGGTGATACCTTACGAAAATATGCTCGACAGGTTTGCCAGCGTAAGCGAAAATGGCGAGTTCGAAAGCCCTATACCAAGCGATAATCGTCGGTTTTTCACTATGTTAGGTACGCTTGTAGGCGGCAGGATAGGCATACCGAGGTCGGCGCTGGCAGCAGCAAAAACCGGGCTTGCAACCACCATAAAATACAGCGACAAGCGCAGGCAGTTTGGCCCCGAGGGCGGTCAGGAAGTGCCCATATTAAACTACCGCATGCACCAGTTAAGGCTTATGCCCTATTTGGCAAATAGCTACGCGCTAACCTTTGCTTTACAGCACCTTACAAAACGTTTTTTAAACCGAAAGGAAGAAGAAATGCAGGAAATCGAGGCACTTGCAGCCGGCCTGAAAGCTTATTCTACATGGAATGCCCGCAACACCCTGCAGGAGTGCCGCGAAGCTTGTGGCGGTAAGGGGTACTTGAGCGAAAACCGCATTGATGACCTTAAAAACGACACCGAAATTTACACTACCTTTGAGGGTGATAATACTGTGCTTATGCAACTTACGGCAAAAAACAGGCTTAGCGAATACCGTAAGCAGTTTGGCGAAATGAGCGTGAGTACCATATTTAACTATGTGGTGGGGCAGGCTAAAACCGCTGTGGCTGAGAAGAATCCGTTTGCTACGCGCAATACTGATGAAACCCATTTAAAGGATGCGGCTTTTCATTTAAATGCGTTTCAATACCGTGAGCGTGAGGTAGTAAGCAGTGGGGCACGACGCTTTAAAAAGCTGGTAGATGATGGCCTTGATGCCTTTGATGCAGCCAATATTATGCACCCGCACATGTTGCAAATTGCCGACTCCTACCTTGACCGTATTGTACTCGAACAGTTTCAGATTAAGCTACAGGAAACTGAAGATGAATCACTTAAGGAGGTTTTAACGCGCCTGTACAACCTCTTTGCCCTTAACAAAATAGAGCAGCACAAGGCATGGTATTTAGAGCAGGGTTATATGGAGGGTGTTAAAACCAAAGCTATCCGTAAGATGGTAAGCCAGTTATGTTGGGAAACCCGCCAGGATGCGGTGCCACTTGTTGATGCTTTTAATATTCCGGAGAGTTGCCTTGGGGTAATTGCGACAACCAAAATTGCGCAGGCATAAACGGTTTAGAAAATTTCAAATAGCAAATTTTAAATTACAAAACAAGGTTCGAAGACGAATTCAAAAAACAGCTTAAAATCTGTAAGAAAAAGTATATATATTATTTTAGCAGCTAAAACCGCTTTCATTTTATCCCTTGTAGCGGTAAATGCGAACATGCCGCGGACAGCTTCGAACCGGAATTTACACGTTTGTGCACAAAAGTGTTCTAAAAACCCGTTTTTTGGCAAAATGAGCATGTATATCACTTTACAGTGTATTTTCTTATAAAATATCAGGCGAAAATTGCCTGCCCTCCCACCCTTAATTTTTTAAGTTCGCGGTGGGATTTTTATTGTGTTTTATAGGAATGCATTTGCTGCAAAAAGGGTTGCAGTAGTTTTATCGAAAATGTATTTGCTTTAACAAATCAGGATGTCGTACACTGTACAATAGTTTTGTGTACAGATTCTATTTTTTTACCACTAAGCACACAAAGTTTTTCACGAGGGTCACAAAGCCAGGCTTAACATTTTTCAGTTTTAAGAGCACGGGGTTTATGTTTTTATAAAAGCATTTCTTTATTTGTGAATCTTTGTGCCTTCTTCGCCCATCTTTGCGGTATAGCTTTTAGTTAGAGAAATTTCACAAAGGCACACAAAGAAGCCACAAAGATTCGCAAAGCTATATTGCCTCTTAATTATTCTCTAATCGGGTATAGCGTGTTGCCAGTAGTTTATAATATAAGAAAGCAACTTTTTATAATCGTCCATACTGTTTCTTTTTAAAAAGAATCCCTGAACCGATTTTTTATAAGCTTCTTTGGCCAGCATGGGGTTTTCGCCGCCGGTCATCAATATGTAGGGTATGCACTTTTCGTGCAGCTCCTCGTCATGAAAAATAAACTCCCTAAGTTCCAGGCCGTTGGTAGTATTCATATTTATATCACTAACGATCATAAAGGGCCGCACCTTGGGGTCTCTAAGATAGTCTATTGCATCCTGAGAGGTGGCAAACTTCTTTAGTTTGTTTGTACAATTAAGATCGTTATACGCAATTTCAAAAAACTCCCTGTCGTCGCTGTCGTCATCTATCAATATAATTTCTCCCTGTAAATTCATGGCTTTTATTTTTAACTAAAGCTAACATGCATGAACACTTGTTAAATTACAACATTGTGCAGATTTGTTGGGATGTAATTTAAAATAAATATTAGGTCAAGGAATTTCATAAGCTTCAAACTTATAATGCATTTCTAAGTTTATATATTTCGTAATTAATTAATCCTCGTTTTTTTAATTGTTCATCAGATATTTGATTTATATTTTTTATTATTGTTTCGACGGGAATTTCCTCACTTAAATTATTGATTAATTTCCGTATCGCAGAATATGGAATCGAATATTCCATTAATGCTGCGAGATTTGGTGATAAGAAACTATGCTCTATATTGGAAGCATAAAATGAATAATTACCATATGATAAATTAGCTTTTTTAAAGACATACTCTTGTAAATTTGAAATGACAGAAAGCCATTTTGGTAGCTTGTAGTCAAACCAGTGTCTTGTTACATTCAGTATAAAAAAGCTTATCTTATTAATTCTATCCTCCCTTTCTGGATATCTTTCCATCCAAAAAGGATCATTTATAGTTGCCTGTATTAGTGCTGCCGTTGATTTTAATCCGGCATACTTTAATGTTAACATAGTTAATTGTGCTTGACTTCTAACATCAGCCTTATTTTCTCCAGGCTTCAATAAATATTTCCATGCTAAATCAATAACAGCTAAAAGATGATTGTATGATGGAGGAAATGAGTTCCAATTTAAAGTGGTACTATAAATTTGTAAATTACTCTCAATATCTCTAATTATTTTTAACTGTGCTTCAATCTTTATCCCGGAATTTTTCTTTAGAACGTTTTTCAAATTATCTGAATAGTTATTGAAAACTTCTAATCTATCTTTAACATTTTTGTCTATATCTTCATCATTTAATGATATCAATAATTCAAGAGGTGCCTTTTCTTGATTAAATAATGGAATGTCAACAAATAATTCCATTTGTTCTGGCTGCTTTTCAAATCTGATAACTCTACCAATAAAATGCTTTTTCATTCTGCCAGATCTTCCAGCAATATTTTTATAGTCAAAAAAATCAATAGATTTTGTACCTTTTTCTTTATCAAATAATATTACATTTTTTGCGGAGGTGTTTACGCCCTCAATTAAGGTAGATGTACAAAATAAATATCGGACTGAGCCAAAATTAAATGCGTCAACTATTGAGCTTCCAAGATGTCGAGGAAGGGCGCCATGGTGAAATGCTACACCTTTTTTTAGTGCATCTACTAATGACCATTCTGGATTGATACTTTGTCTAACCCATTCTATCATATCTATATTGTCATCTAAATTTTCTATTGAATTATTAATTTTATTCAGTGTTAAATATTGAATAAATTCTAAACCTAATTGTGTTGCTTTATTAGGTGACGAACAATATATAAGTGTTTGATCAGAATTATTAGATAAAAATTCAAATAGCATTCTTTTTTTTAAAACTTTCTTTTCGGTCGCTTTAATTTTACCCGTAATTTCTAAACTTGATTCATCGACAGCAACAGTTGAAAATTCAGTAGGAAACCATAACAATTTAAATTTATCTTTAAATGACAAAGGAATATTTTTTACCATAGGTCCAAGTAAATAAAACTTATTGGTAAATTTTAATAATCTTTGGAATGCTTGATTTAAAACTAAAGCTCTATCGTCATCTCTCTCAAGACTTAATTTATAAAATTCATCAATAACAAAAAAATCAATTTTTGGAAACTGAGGATATTCCACTACTCTTTCTCCAGTAAATAAGAAAATATTCCCTTTAGCTGTATCAATCTCTTGATTTGTTGATAGTATTACTTTATAATTTTCCTTGTATTTAAATAATTTTTTTCTAGTTTCGTCTAGTAATGCAAGTGTAGGCTGTATTATAACAATATTTTTGTAAATCTTACTCGCTATAATTTCTTCAATTAATAAACTTTTTCCAAAACTTGTTGGCGCACTTAGTACTACTGATTGTTTGTTCTGCAATGCAATAGATAATTCCAATTGTTCTTCATGTAGGTAAATATTTTTTAAAAAGGGTGATTTATGGTATTCATACCTTAATAAAGCACTTTTAGAAAGATTTTCAGGGTCTACATATGGATATAATCCAGCCGCTTCCGTTAAATCATTCCAAATTATTTTTGTGTTTTCAGGAATTACATCCCATCTATCCCTTACCCGGATTACAATATCTCTAGCATCCTTATGGTGCTCATTAATACGCTGAAGCTTTGAACAATATACTGCTAAATCAAAACTTTCATCATAATTAATTTTGGCAGATGTTGAGATAAAATTAATTGCTGTATCTATGTCTGGAAAAATCATATGCTTTGCATTGCCTTTAAACGTTTATCTAACTCCGTATTCAATTCATCTTTATCAGGAATAGGTAATAACATTAAAATAATTTCAATTTTACAATCGCCCTTTAACTTTGAAAATATATTATGATATCTATTACATTCAATCTCAAATTCTTTAAAATAGTCTTGTGTATTATCATTATGTTTTTTAAATAAATCGCTGTTGTAAGTGCAAACCATAGGTATTACAATATTTGAAAAAACCACATCTAACCTTTGATGCTTATCCATTAACTCTCTCCAGTATTCTATTTCCGGAATATTAGCCGGAAGCTTTTTTGAAATTAAGCTAAATTCTTTTCTTATATAATCAGCGTTTACATGTTTTTCAATATCCTTAGCTAGATCTCGTATACCATCTGTTCCAATTTTATATAATTTCGATTCTCCCAACCATAATTTTTTTTCATCACCATCGATTGTAACTTGAACGCCGTCAAATCCATGAGCCGGAACATTGTGTGAATCTTTAAAATAAATTTTCGATATTAATGGAATAGTTTTATGAAAATCTCTTAGTAATAAATGAAGTATCAATTCACCAAATTCACCTCTAGTTTGATATTTCTCAGTTAAATATACTGTTTCTGCTGCCTCTTTTAAGCGTTCAACTATTTCATTAATAGGTAAATTTTCACCAATATGATATCCTAAAGAAAATTCTGGAATTACTCGTCTTATTACGTCTACTAAAGGTTGGAGTCTAAATTTGTTCTCATCAAAGCCTACATGGTAAGCGTTTAAAGTTGCTGTGCGAATACTTTCAGTAATTATTAAATCAGAATTAAATGGTCTTGGCATGTTTTAGAATTAAAATTGAAGTAAGCACTTTAAACAATCATAGTTATAAAAAAATAATAAATCACAGTGATTTAACATGTAAATTAAATCATTCTAATCCATATATCAATACCCATTAATAGGTATTTTCCCAACAAAAAACCCTTCGATTTCTCGAAGGGCATTCCACTCAAAAAAGTACACAGAAATATTTAGTTATAAAACTGGCGGTCCCAGTTTTTTTTAATCCAGGCAGTTATCTCCTTGCGGGAGTTTATGTTTATGGGCAGGTGGTGTTTTATTAAATATTCCAGCCTCTCAAAACTCGATACGCTTATAAGGTTATGCACTACAAAAAAGCGGTTAATAAAATTAAGTACATCGTCGCCGTTAGCGGTATCTATAATGTCGTCGTCTTTAAAGGTAGGCGTAATTATAGTGTTGCGGCCGGGCCACTGGTATTGGTATTGTAAATTAGTTTTAGTAAAGCGGGGCATATAAGTAAGTGTATCCATTATCGTTTAAAGTTTGCGTCGAGCCATTTCTTAACATCATTGTGAGATTTTGCGGTAAAAGGCAAACGGGTTTTTATTGCCGACTCTATTGCCTGAAATGTTTGCAGAGCCTGCCAGCCTTTGTATGCCATATAACGGTTTATAAAGTGCAGCAGCTCGTAGCCCTGGTTCCATTTAAAGGGCACGGTATCAGGAAAACCATCTACAGCAACAGCAATAGCTTCCGGAATATTCCAAACGCTGGTATGTCTTAATGTTGCTGTAGTAAAGTTTGCCATGAATTTTGGTCGATTGGTTCTTTACAAAGATGATACAATACCCTTACTCCGCATAGCGTACAATTACCTGAATATTGCTTCTGCGTAATTATACGTAGTTACTTTTTGAATAGATTTTTAGATAGTATACTACAATTAGTTAACATAAAAAAAGTCAACTATTTAAAATCTAATTATCCATATCCAATAAACTATAGTAATTTATTGCGGCGCAAGGCATACTTTCCAATACAAAATAATATCTGAAATTAGTTTTTTATAGTCGGGAAAACTGCTGGGTTTTTCAAAAAAACCATGCAGTGGCAATTCAAAAGCTTTAGCAACATGCTCTTTTGTACTGCCGGTGGTTAAAAAAATGTAGGGCATGCACCGCTGGAATAGTGCCGGAATTTTGTAAATGCTTTCGCGAAGTTCGAACCCGTTAATGCGCGGCATATTTATATCGCTTAAAATCATGAAGATCTCTGCTTTGCTTTCCGTAAGATACTCCATCACCATAGTGCTGTCTTCAAAAATCAGTACGCGGTTTTTAAATTTATTCTCATCTATAACTTCGCCAAAGGCTTCGAGGAGCATTTCCCAGTCGTCCGGGTCGTCTTCTATTATAATTATATCTCCATTCCTTTTCATGGTGTAAGGGTATATGAAACAGGTTTATACTGAGCTTATTTGTAAATGTAATTATTACACAATTAACTTGCATACAAAATGTTACGTAATATTTACAAAATCGTGTTAAACAAAAAATGTGTCGATAAAGGGTGTGGAGTTATCGATGAAAGGAGGGAAAGATGTTAGATGTTATAAAGTAGGCAAAAGGGATTAGAGATTAGGGAGTAAGCAATTTCAAAATCTTCCATCTATTATCTCTCATCTAATGTCTTAATCGTGTAACAGGGTTTTAATAAGTAAAGGCTTGCAATTTGCTAATTCTATCATTAAAGTATTTAAAAACTATATTACAGATAATAGTTTATCGGGGAAAAATAATTAATTTTATGCAAAATAGTATATACTTGTAATGGAGGGCTTAAAGGAAGATTTTAAAAAAGATGTCGACGATATTGGGTCAATCCCCATTATAACTACCCTGCTTAATGTTATTTGCCAAACCACAAATATGGGGTTTGCTGCCGTTGCCCGCGTTACCGATGATAGATGGGTAACCTGCAGTGTGCGCGACGATATAGGCTTCGGCCTTAAGCCCGGCGACGAACTCGAAATTAAAACCACTATTTGCAATGACATACGCCAAAGCGAAATGGCCGTTACCATAGACTATGTAGATGAAGACCCTCAGTTTTACGACCATCACACGCCTAAGCAATACGGTTTTCAGAGTTATATATCGGTGCCTATAATAAGCCGCGACGGTAGTTTTTTTGGCACTTTGTGCGCTATAGACCCTGAGCCGCATATAGTAAGTTCGCCCATGGTTACCGGTATGTTCTCTTTATTTGCCGATCTTATTTCGTTTCACCTCTATGCCATACAGGTTGCTAACGATAATACTGTAAAGCAAAAACAAGACAGAGAATATAAAGATGGTGTAGAAAAAGAAGCTAAAGACCGTAATTTAGAACTTGTTGAAAAAAACAAAGAACTGATTTTACTTAATAAAGAACTGGAGTCTTTTGCTTATATATCCAGCCATGACCTGCAGGAACCCCTACGCAAAATACAAACTATTACCTCGATACTTGTTGATACCGAAAAAGATAATCTTTCGGCAAAGGGTAAAGATTATTTTAAGCGGATGCAGGACGCTGCACGACGCATGCAGACCCTGATAAATGATTTATTAGCATACTCGCGCACAAACATTGCCAGTACAATTTTTGAAGAGCAAAACCTTACCGACACTTTTAATGAGGTGTTACTGGACCTTACCGAAGAAATAGAACAAACCCATGCAACTATTACCATGGGCAATATGTGTACGGCAAGTATTATACCTTTCCAGTTTAGGCAGCTTATTTATAACTTAGTAGGCAACGCGCTAAAGTTTAAAAGCCCTGAGCGGCCTCTCGAAATTAAAATTACAAGCAGGATAGCTCCCGGCAATACTTTAAACCTGCCTAAGCTTAGCGCAGATATGCATTACTGCCATATACGTATTGCCGATAACGGCATAGGTTTCGACCCGCAGTACAGCGAGAAGATTTTTGAGGTATTTCAGCGCCTGCACGACCGCACCCGTTTTGAAGGTACCGGCATAGGCCTTGCCATTGTTAAAAAAATTGTTGATAACCATCAGGGTATTATTACCGCAACAGGCAATTTAGGCAAGGGTGCGCAATTTGATATTTACATTCCTGAGGTAAATTAGTAAAAGACAAATAGTAAGTTGCCCCAGGCACATTCTAATATCTGACATCTAATAATCCAAAAATCTAATCTAAGGCATCTTCCTGATTAAGCCACGGCTTATCCCTGCCTTCAAAGTTTTTGGCTTCAATGTATATTTTCTTCACATCGGGGTAAGCTTTTTTAATCTGGTCTTCCAGCTTTGTAATGGTACTAAAGAGCTCATTTACGGTCATAACCTTATCAAACTCTACATCAAGGGCCAGCAGTACTTCGTTAGGCGCCAGGTGCATGGTAAGCGGATAATACAATGTTTTTACCTTTGGGTTGGCATTAACAAGGTCGTAAATTCCCTTTACAATACCCCAGTCGGCACTCTCGCCTACTAAAAGTCCGCGGCTTTCTTTAACCATGTTTATGGCAACAAAAATAAGTACCACGCCTATAAGCATAGAGGCTATAGCATCATAAACGGGGTTGTTAAAATAATGCCCTAAAAATACCCCCGCAAGAGCAATAACGAGCCCTGTTATGGCGGCGCTTTCCTCATAAATAACAGCAAAAAGGCTTGGGTCTTTGCTCATACTAACCTCTGCCCAAAAGCCCTGTTTACCTTTAGTTTTATTAAACTCGCGCACAGCATATAAGAGCGATGCCCCTTCAAACACCATGCTTGATAGCAGTACCACATAATTCCAAAACGGGTCTTTTATAGGTTCAGGGTGCTGTATGTGTGTTATCCCTTCGTAAACCGACATACCGCCACCCAGCGAAAACACCAGTATGGCCACAATAAGCGACCAAAAGTAAATTTCTTTACCGTGCCCAAAAGGGTGGCCCCTATCTGGCGGGCGTTGGCTGCGTTTCATGCCAAGTAGCAACAGTAGCGAGTTACCGGTATCTACGGCGCTGTGTATGCCCTCGCTCATCATTGCCGAGCTTCCTGTTATAGAGGCTGCCACAAATTTTACTATGGCAATAGCCACATTAGCCGCCATTGCGCCATAAATGGCTATTTTAGA
>Ga0247806_10001141_pt1 | contig 13525 bp, 14 predicted proteins | sample UWRJL059202B1_FD_179935 | JGI IMG/M metagenome (GOLD analysis project Ga0247806, IMG submission 179935) | Plant litter microbial communities from Arlington Agricultural Research Station in Wisconsin, United States - UWRJ-L059-202B-1 | ecosystem: Environmental > Terrestrial > Plant litter >... | reverse complement strand
CACCGAAGACGAGGCTCGCGCCCGGCTCGCCACGGAGCTGCGCTCGGCGGTGCGCGCTGGCGATCGGGTCGAGGTGAACGGTGGCTGCTACCAGGATCTCGTCAAGGCCGCGGAGGCGGCGCCGGTGATCCCGTCCTCCGACGCTCTCTCGCAAGGAGCCTGAGCTCTCGGGCGCTCGCTCACGCCGGCGCGGCGATCGACGCCTGCGTGGCGGGCGACATGCTGACCCGGTTTCGGCCGGTGGTCTTGGCGCGATAGCAGGCGGCGTCGACCCGTCCGAACGTCGCCTCGGGACTCGCATCCGTGGCCCAGTCGGCGCTGCCGACGCCGATGCTCACCGTCATCGGCAATGTTTTCTCCTGAAAGGGGCAGGGGCGCTGCTCGAGCTTCGCACGGAGCACCTCGGCCATGCGCTCCGCGTTCTCGGCGGTGGTGCCCGGAAGCACGGCGACGAACTCTTCGCCTCCGATGCGCGCCAGAAGATCGATCTCGCGCCGGAACGATTCCTCGAGCAGCCGCGCGAAGTGTTGCAGGCACGCGTCGCCGGCGAGATGGCCGTGGCCGTCGTTCAGCGCCTTGAAGTGGTCGAGATCGAAGACGACGAGCGCGACGTCGCCCTTCGAGCGAGCCGCTTGTTCCCAGGCCTTTGGATACACGTTCTCGTACTCGCGGCGGTTCGCGAGCCCCGTCAGCGCATCGACCCGGGTCATGCGCTCGACCTCCGCGCGGCTGAGTAGCAGCGCGAGCTCGGTCCCGATCTGCAGGTCGTACTCGTGCGCCACGCGGCGCAGGCTGGAGAGCTGGTACAGCACGTAGACGGACAGCGTGAGCGCGATCGGTCGCAAGGTCGGCAGGAAGAGAAAGAGCACGACCGAAGGCGCGTAGAGGATGAAGAGCGTGAGCATCGTCTGCCGCGGCTCCATCGAGAACGCCTGGCTGAGCGCGGCGCCGAGCGTGACCGAGATGATGACGCTGACGGTGAAGGGCAGCCACGCGTCGCGCTCGAGGTACCCGAAGTACATCGAGACCCCGCCCCACAGCAGGCAGCCGGCGTGGATCAACGACCAGTGCCGCCGCTGCCAGCGCCGGTAGGGGGCGGGATCGACGAAGTCCGTCGGGGGCCGGTTGAGGCGCCGCAGGAAGAACATCGCGACGTACAGGGTAGCCGGAAGCCAGCCGAGCAGCCGCAGCGGGCTCAGGTAGTCGGCCACGCCCGCGGTGACGAGCGCCGCAATGGCGTAGAAGAGCGGGCCCGCGAGCGAGCGGCCGTACAGGTCGTTCGCCGCTCGCATGCGCCGGTGCGCCGCGGCGTCGGGAAAAGCCCCGGGCCTTTCGAAGCTCGGAGCGGTCGACTCGCCGAGGGGCGGTCGGTCTGGAGGGAGCGGTAGCAGGCGAAACCTCGAACGGTGGAGCTGGCTTCCGCGTGACGCGCGCCGCCCACGAGCGTCGCACGGATCGGCTCGACCTGACCAGACGGACTCTCCGTTGAGTCTGGAGCCGGCTTCGCCGGCGTTCGCATCGCAGCGCTGGCGCTCGCGAGTGCTCGGGTCTGGAGCCGGCTTCGCCGGCGTTCGCATCGCAGCGCTGGCGCTCGCGAGTGCTCAGCGCGGCGCGGAGAGTGGCGCGGGGGCAGTCGAGAAGATCCCGAGCCCGGTGTAGCCGTTGCCGAGCTGGGCTTGATCGCCCGCACCCCAGCAGTACGTCGCCTTCGAGGCGAGGCGACCGCAGACGAAGTGCGAGCCCGACTGCAGGTCGACGAAGCGCAGGCCACCGACGACGCTGACGGCGGCCAGCGAGTCGAGGGTAGAGGCGTTGCCCAGGGTGCCGTAGTAGCCGAGCCCCACGCATTGCGTGTCCCCGCTGGTGGTCAACGCGCAGGTGTGGAACGCACCGGAAGACACCTTGGTGAAGCGCGCGGCCGAGACCAGCTGGACCGGCTCGAAGGCGATGTTGGTGGTGCCGTCGCCGGACTGCCCGTAGTCGTTGCGACCCCAGCACCACACCGATTGGTCGAGCTCGACGCCGCACGTGTTCGAGCCGTAGCTGTCGATCTGCGTGAAGAGATGGCCGCCGGGAAGCTCGGTGGGCACCACGGCCATGGCACCCTCGTCTTGGTTGCCGATGCCGAGTGCGCCGGAGCTGTTCAGGCCCCAGCAGTCGACGCCGCCGTCCGTGCGCAAGCCGCAGACGGTCCAGAGGCCGGAGGACAACTGGGTGTAGGTTGCATTGCCGGACACCAGCGTCGGAACCGAGACGTTCTCCACCGACCCGTTGCCGAGCGCTCCGTTGATGCCCTCACCCCAGCAGTAAGCTTTGCCGGTTCGGCTGAGCCCGCACGTGTGGGTCAGCCCGGCCACCAGGCTCTGGAACACCACGCGACCGTTCACCTTCGCCGGCACCGGCGTGCCCCGGAGCACCGCGGGATCTTGGCCGAGGCACCCCGCGGCGTTCTCGCCCCAGCACCAGGCCTCACCTTCTGCCGTGAGCGCGCACGTGTGGTAGCTGCCGACGCCGAAGCGCGTGAAGGCATGGTTGCCGGACACGAGCACCGGTGTGGTCTGGCCGTCCTGGTTGCCGGGCGGCGTGCCGTTGCCGAGCTGTCCTTCGTACTGACGGCCCCAGCAATACGAGTCGGTGCCGAGGACGCCGCACGAGTGGAACGCGCCGGATTCGACCGAGTCGAGCGTGAAGGCGGGGCGGCTCGGGATCGGTGAGACGACGGTGATCTGCGCGCTGGCCTCGGCGTTTCCGCTCCCCGCGAGCACCGTGGTCTGGCCCTGCGCGATGCCGGTGAAGACGCCGTTGGCGTCCACCGCGCCGACGTTCGGGTCGGCGACGAACCACGAGATGGGCGCATCGATGACGTAGCTCCAGCGGTCGTACGCGATGGCCTGGAGCTGGGTCGTGTCGTTGATCGCGTTCAGGCGGGTGGAGGCAGGTGTCAGCACGATCCGGACGGGCTGCGAGGGGATCACGTTCAGGTGGTAGGAGCCCGTGACGCCACCGGCCGTCGCCGTGATGTCGACCTCGCCGGCCGAAAGACCGAGCAGAACGCCGGTGCTGGACGGGGACACCGCCGCGGGATTCGAGCTGGCCCACGTGAAGACCGCGCCTTCGATCGGGTTGCCGTCGGCGTCGAGCGCGGTGGCCACGAGCTGGCGCTCTTCGCGCACCTGCAGCACCGAGCAGTCGACGCAGAAACCGTTCGGGAGGATCTGGATCGAAGCGATGCCGCTGTCGACGGGGTCGGCATCGGGGCCTGCATCCTGGAGCGGAGGGGCCGCGTCTGCGCCGCCGCCGCTCGTGCTACCGCCGCTGGTGCTACCACCGCCACTGCTCGTACCGGGAGCTTCGTCCGGCGAAGGCGTGGGATCGGCGGCGTCGTCTCCACAGGCGACGAGGGTCAGGCCGACGGACAGTGCGAGGAGAGCGCGACGGAACGAAGCAGCAGAGGAGGTACGCATGGGGCTACTTCCACTCTGTACCGCGCCGGCGCACACGCATCTGAATCCATCTGAAACGTCGGGTGCGTGGCCTTCGTTTCGCCACGCCCGGTGCTTTACTCTCCTCCATGAAGCACTCGTCCTGTCTCGTCGCGGGTCTGTTCGGCTGTCTCGTGCTGGCCGCCTGCAGCGACGACCCCGCCGTCGAGCCCGGCGCTGCGAGCTCGAGCTCGAGTGGCTCGTCGGGTGCGGAGAGCTCGTCCTCTGGCGGCTCGTCGTCCTCTGGCGGCTCCTCGTCGTCGGGCGGCTCGTCTTCGGGCGATGCGTCGGCCTGCACACCCGTGGGCGCCGGCGCGTTCCAGCTCGGCCGCCTCGCGCCCGGCGAGCTCGCCGAGTTCTTCGGCCGGCTGGAGCCGACCTTGGGCACCGAGACCGACTCCGTGCTCCTCACGCTGTACGGCGCGGGCGCGAACGCCCCGGGCACCTTCGACCTGGCCTCGGGCGACGACGCCAACTTCGCGACGTGTGCCCACTGCGTGACGGTGGTGAGTGGCCCGCAGGACGCGGCCGTTCTCTTCTATCAGACCGCGGGCTCGCTCACGGTGGAGGCGAGCCCCGACGCCTACGAAGGCGGCGTGCGAGGCACGCTGGCCGGTCTGACCCTCGTCGAGGTCACGCTCGACCCGCGCACCCTCGTCTCGACGCCGGTGCCGGGTGGCCGCTGCCTCACGCTCGAGAGCGCCACGCTCGACGTCGAGCCTCCGCCGCCCCCGCCGGTGGTGCCCGACGCGTGGACCTGTGCGGACGCGGCGTACGCCGACGGAACCTGTGACTGCGCCTGCGGGGCTCCCGATCTCGACTGCGCCGCGGACTCCACGCCCGCCAGCTGCGCAAGCTGCTCCGCCTGCGGTACGCCTGCACAGTGCACCGACCGCGTCGACCCCGCGGATCTGTCGGCGTGCGCCGAGACGCAGGAGCCGGAGACGTACACCTGCGATCGTTTCACGTACGGCGACGGCGCCGTGTGCGATTGCGGCTGCGGCGCCTTCGACCCGGACTGCGCTTCGGCCGCCGTCGCCGCGTGCGACTCGTGCAGCGCCTGCGGGACCGCGCGTTGCGAGCTGATCGTCTCCGCGGCCGACAACGCGCAGTGCATCGCCGCTCCGCCGGTGCCCGCGGGGTGGGCCTGCAATCCCGTCTACTGGGCCGACGGGCAATGCGACTGCGCGTGCGGCGCTCTGGACGTGGACTGCGGCGCCGCCGCCACGCCCGCCGCGTGCGACTACTGCGCCGCGTGCGATCCGGCTGCGGGCGTCACCTGCTCCGCGGTGGTCACGCCGGATCTGCTGGCCTGCCGGCCCTGAGCGCGCACTCTTCGTCGGTTGCCACCGAGGGCAGGGCTCGCGAGAGGTCGGTGCCGGCGATACACGACGACGGACATGCGGCAGGGTACCGCACGCCTGAGGCACCGGTGCCTGCGCGTTTGGGGTTGGTCTGCGCGGTGGGCTCGGCTAGTGCCGCGCTCGATGATCCGACCACGCGCGCTGCAAGCGACGCTGGGACTCCTGCTGGCGCCGCTGGCGGCGCAGGCGTGCCCTCAGCCCTCGCTCTCTTGTATTCCCCGCTATCACTTCGCCCTCGATCAGCAGACCGGTGCGGGCATCGCGGTCACGCGCGGGAACGGCCTCGTGACCACGCGCATCGGGTTCGGAGCGGGCGTCGACTTCTTCCCCGTCGACAATCTGAGTGTCGGGCTGCAGGGAGGATTCGCGGGGCTCGGAGAAACTCCCGAGGGGATCCCGGGGTACGCCGGCCCCTTCCCGACGCAGCACGACACCGAATGGCGCTTCGCCTGGAACCTCGGTGCACGTGTAGGATACAACGTGCCGCTCTCGCGGCGCTGGTCGGTGTGGCCCCGCGTCGGGCTCGGCCTCGACAACACGCCGCGCTTGTCGACCTTCGTCGGGGCGGACACCCCGTACGGGTACGGGAACGGCGGTCCGCCCACCCTGTTGATCTACCGAACCGTCACGATCGATCTCCACGCGCCGGTGGTGGTGCATCCGAACCGGTACTTCTTCGTGGGCTTCGGTCCATTCCTGGCGCTGCCCGTCTACGCCCACGCGTCGACAGTGCAAAATCCCCTCACCGACACCACCTTCGGCTTCAAGCTGCTCCTGGGAGGGCACTTCTGATGCGCGCTCCCGCGATCGCCCTTCTCGTGCTGGCGGAAACCGCAGCCGGCCAGACCTCGACGTCCGCTCGGGCATCCCAGACCCGCGGCACCGTGGTGCTGTCCGATGTGAACCGCGCGAGCGTCACGTTCTACGTCCAGAACAACGGGCGCGGTATGCAGGGCCAGCAGATCCTGCTCGCACCGACCGTCGACGTGTTCGTCGGCCGCCACGTGACCCTCGGCGCGGCGCCCTCCATCGCGTACGGCCGGACCTCGAAGGCGCACTCGATCGAGCTGGGAGGCGACTTGCGCGTCGGTGGGTACGCCGTGCTGGCCAGCAAGTGGGCGCTCTGGCCCACCTTGGCGCTCGGGGCGTACGGCTACACGACCTCGTTGCCGGACGACAACTCGCGGGTGACGGTGCGCACGCGGCTCGACGTGCCGGTCCTGTTCTATCCCGCGCCGGGCTTCTTCGTCGGCGCCGGGCCACTCGTGGGCTTCGCCTTCGAAACGTCGCGTCGGTCCGGCTCGGACCCCTTCATCAGCTACGGTGCCCTGACGACGCTGGGCGGAACCTTCTGATGGGCGCCGTCGCGCTGGCGGTCTGAGGTAACTTACCCGGACGACACGAGAAAATCCGGCGCTTTCTCGTGTCTCTGCTATCCGGGCACGATGAAGCTCACCCTCGCAATCGCGTTCGTCCTCTCCTCCGCTGCCATGGCCTGTGGCTCTGCGCCCCCCGCCGACGCGAAGGCGGCCGAGCCCACGACGCCCGCCGCGCCCGGCGCCGCCGTGTCCCGCCCCGCCTGCATCGCCATCGACGAAGCGTGCGACCGCTACGAGAACGAGTCGGCCAAGGGCAAAGAATGCCACGAGCTCGGCGAGTCGCCCGCCACGAGCGATGCCGTCTGCGAGCAGCACAAGGCCGAGTGCCTCGCTGCCTGCCCGAAGAAGTAACCGGTCGGGTTCGAGTGAGCGGCGCCTTTCCGGACGCCCTCACTCACGAGCTCGGACGAGCGGATCCTGCCAGTTTTCGCGCGCGATGCGGAACACCACGTGACCGGTCGGGTCGGCGATCGGCGCCGCGTCGGCGGGCACGAGCACGCCGCCGATCTTCTCCATCGCCCGCCGCGAGCGGACGTTGTGCTCGCCCACGACGAAGTACACCGAGTCCACGTGCGTGAAGGCGTGCCGTAGCATGAGCGCCTTCACGTGCCGGTTGTACTCGCCGCCCCAGTAGGCGCGCTCGAGAAACGTGTATCCGATCTCTACCGAGCTGGTGTCCTCGCGGTGGCTCGTGTAACGCGAGGAGCCGATGACCGCGCCGGTGCGGGGGTCCTCGATCGCGAGCGCGCCCTGGCTCTCGAGGCCTCCCGCGAAAAACTTCGCGAAGACCTCGGGCCGATGGCGCGTGGGCTCCGGGTGTACCTCCCACACGAGCGGATCGCTCGCCGCGGTCAGGAGCCCGGGCCAGTCGCTCTCGCGGAGCGGGCGCAGCTGGACGAGATCGGAGGCGAGGGTGGGTTGCCAGAGCATCGTGCGCGCAGCTTACCGCTTCGAGCGCTTCGTGGCGGGCTTGCCACGTGGCGTGCGTGAGGCAGACGGCGCACCGAGCAGGCGCTCCCGCGTCGACGCCCCGATCTTCGCGACCTCGGCCGAGGCCATGCCGGACTTGGCGAGGAACTCCATGCCCTGCAGCACCGCGAGCAGCAGCCGACCGAGCTCGCGGGAGTCGGTCGTGGCAGGCAGATCTCCTTCTTCCACCGCGCGCGCCACCGTGGCCGCAAGCAGGTCTTCGAGGGTGCCATACGCGCACCGGGAGAGAGTGCGAACCGCTTCGTCGTGCGAGGCGACCTCGGTCGTGCTGTTGACGAGGAAACAACCGCGCCCGGCGAGTGCCGTGCGGGCGGTGTCGCCCGGTTCCTCGACGCGGAAGAACGCGTGCAGTCGCTCGATCGCCCGGCTCTCGCCGCCCTCTTCGTCGCCTTGGCCGCAGAGTGCGGCGCGCGTGCGTTCCAGGCGTCCGGCGCTGTAGGTCTCGAGCACCTCGAGGAAGAGTCGGTGCTTGTCGCCGAACGCGGCGTACAGGCTGCCCTTGCCCAGACCGGTCGCTCGCATGAGGTCGTCCAGCGAGGTGGCTTCGTAGCCCTTCGCCCAGAACGCATCTCGGGCGAGCGCGAGCACCTCGGCTTTGTCGAACGTGCGCGGTCTACCCATCGTTCTTCCAGACTAGAACTTGACCGAGCGGTCCACAAGCCCCAATACTGGACCGCATGGTCAACAACATCGCTCGTGGTCCCTTTCCCGTTTCTTCCCAGGAGCTCGCCGGCAAGCGCGCGCTCGTCACCGGCGGCTCGCGTGGCATCGGCGCCGCCATCGTGAGGCGCCTGCTCGACGCCGGCGCGCAGGTGGTGGGCAGCGCCCGCACGCCGGTCGACGACTTTCCGGCGGACGCCACCTTCGTACGTGGCGACGTGTCCACGCTCGATGGTGCGCGCGCCGTCGCCAAGGGCGCGGTGGACGCGCTCGGCGGCATCGACATCCTGATCAACAATGCGGGTGCGGCCGCTGGCTATCCGGGCGGCGTGCTCGCCATCGAAGACGACGCGTGGCTCGATGCACTGAACGCGAACTACCTCTCCGCGGTGCGCCTCACCGCGGCGCTGTTGCCGGCGATGATCGCGCAGAAGAGTGGCGTGATCGTGAACGTGTCGACCGTGGCCGCATTCATCCCGACGCCGCCGCTCGCGCACTACGGTGCGGCGAAGGCCGCGCTCAACGCGTACACGAAGAGCGTTGCGTCCGAGGTGGCGCCGCACGGAGTCCGCGTGGTGGCGATCTCGCCGGGCAACGTGACCAGCCCGGGCGCCGACAAGCTCCGCCAGGATCTCGCGAAGGGCTTGTCGCTCGACCCGGCCGCTCTGACCGCGGGCGTTCCGCTCGGCCGCGTGGGCGTGCCGTCGGACATCGCGGAGATGGTGGGCTTTTTGGTCTCGGAGCGCGCCGCGTGGATCACCGGCAGCAACTTCCTGATCGACGGAGGCGAAGCCCCGTTCGTGTTCTGAGCCCTCGCGCGCGTCAGCGGGGGATTCGGCCACTGCGAGGAGCCCGAAGGGCGAGGCGCGTGACCGACGCCCTTCTCCTCCGACGCGACTGCTCCGCAGTCGCAGAGGAGGAGAAGGGATTCGAACCCTTGGTACCTTGCGGCACGCCGGTTTTCAAAACCGGTTCCTTAGACCACTCGGACACTCCTCCCAGGTGGTGAAGCTACAGTACTATTTGGCGGTCGAGGACTCCAGCGCGGAGACGCTCGTACAGTCGGCGGGCGGGCAGAAAGAATTCCCAGGAGCCGGTCTCGGGGCCGCGGAGACTCGAGAAGGCCGATGATCTTCTGACGAGCGACGTGCAAGAGGTGAGCGATTGTCGAAAGAAACGGAGCCACTCGGGCGACTGTGAACGATGATACCGTCCAACACCCCAGCGACGACGAGCACGCGCGACCAAGGCCTCGGCGACGACGTGGTCTTTCTCGTCATCGCCTATGCATTCAGCTGGTTCTTCATGCTCGTTGCGCCGTCGAGCAAGTTGGCGACGGCCGTGGCCACCTTCGGGCCCACGGTCGCGGCGCTGGCACTCGCGGCGAAGCACGGCGGTCGGCGTGCGGTGGTCGCCCAGCTAAAGCGCTTCGTGTCGTTTCGCGCGCCAGTGTTGGGGTATCTGCTCGCGTGGCACCTCGTCCCCGCGGCGTTGTTCGTGTGCTTCTACGTGTCCGGCAGCCACATCACGAATGCCGACCCGTGGACGGTATTCCAGACGGTCGTGTTGTTCGCGCCCTTGAACTACACGCTTGGCATCTTGCTGCTCGGCACCGTCGGGCCACAAGGCGAAGAGCTGGGATGGCGCGGGCACCTGTTGCCTCGTTGGCGCGAGCGGTTTGGTGAAGCGCTGGCGCCGCTGCTCGTCGGCATCGTCTGGACGGCATGGCACCTGCCGATGTTCATGAACCCCGACTGGGGTCGCCGCACCCGGCGTGTCCTTCACGTTCAACATCACGACCTATCTTGGCTTCGCAATCGCCGCGTCGTACGCGATGGCGTACGTCTCGTGGATTGCGAAGAACAATCTGATCGTCTGCATCCTGATGCACGGCGCGATCAATCTCTCCCACAGCATGATGAACGGCTACGAAGGCACGTTGCCGACCGCCCCAAAAACCGACGCCATCCTGTTACTGCTTGCGGGGGTCGTCGCCGCGGCGCTCGCGGGTGGCCTGTGGCTGGCCGTCGAGCGGCGCCGTGCTTCATCGGTAAAACCGCATGACGTAGATCATGGGATCGAGGGCCGACGCAGCCCACAGCCCTACTCGTCCAGATAGGACTCGGCGACGCCGCGGAGGTATCCCGGTTTGCGGCGGTCGAGCGCGGCCCACTCGGCTCCTTCGATCCCGAGAACCATCACGAGCCAACGAACCGCCGCTACCTGGCCTTCGTGAATGCGCGCGCCATCTCGACGAACAGCCTGAACGCTGCCGACGGGTTCTTCCGATCGGGATAGTACAGCGCCAACGGCGAGAGCGGGGGTGTCCAGCTTCCGAGCACCCGCACGAGACGGCCAGCCTCGATGTCGGCTTTCACGTCGGACTCCATGAAGAAGCCGAGGCCGAGATTCTCGAGCACCGCGATGCGCGAAAGGCTCGCCTCGTCGAGCGTGATCCGGCCGGCGACATCGATGCGCACTGGCTTGCCGTCCTTCTCGAGCTCCCATCGGTACAGAGCGCCACTCGGCAACCGGATGCGGATGCACGAGTGACCGAGCAGATCCGCCGGCACGCGCGGCCGGCCGTGCGCCTCGAGATACTTCGGCGAGGCTACCACCGCGTACCTTCGCGGTGGCCCCAGGGTCATGGCCACCATGTCGGTCGGCACGAGGTCAGCGCGGCGGATGCCGAAGTCGAACCCGTCCGCGACGACGTCGCCGAGCTTTCCTTCGGTGACGAGGTCGATGTGCACCTCCGGATACGCGCGCAGGAACTTCAGCACGAGCGGCGCCATGACCTCGCGGGCTCCGGTCGCGAACGTGTTGATGCGCAGCACACCGGACGGGGTGTCTTGCTGCGAACGAGCACCGTCCATGGCGTCGCGAATGTCGCGCAGTGCAGGAGCCACCTGGTCCACGAAGTTCTTCCCCGCGTCCGTGAGCGACACGCTGCGCGTCGTGCGATTGAAGAGGCGCACGCCAAGATGCCGCTCGAGATTGCCGATGGTGGTGCTGATGGCCGTCGTCGACATGCCGAGCTCGACGGCGGCGCCGCGGAACGACTTCTTGCGCGCGATGGCCAGCACGGCTTCGAGACCCGCCAGACTGTCACCGCGCATTGTTCCGACATCCGTGATGCATCGTCCCGAATTGTCCCGATTGTCGGAACTCACGTCCACACCTATCGATGGGGGAGCACACCCAGGGAGACCATGACCATGACCACCACCATCGAGCTACCGCCCGCCATCGCGGGCTACTTCGCCGCAGACCGTGACCGCGACGCCGCGACCATTTCTCGGCACTTCACCGAGCACGCCGTCGTTCAAGACGAAGGCAAGCTCCACACCGGGCGCGAGGCCATCCGAACCTGGATGAGCGACTCGTGGGCGAAGTTCAGCGCCACGACGGAGCCTTTCGCGATCGCGGACCAAGGCCCCGCGACGGTCGTCACGAGCCATGTCGCGAGCGACTTTCCGGGAAGCCCGATCGACCTGCGCTTTCACTTCGTCCTCGAGGGTGACCTGATTGCCAAGCTGGAGGTCACATCATGAGCTTCGATCTCGAGCTGAAGGGCAAGCGTGCACTCGTCACCGGAGGAACGAAGGGCGTGGGAGCCGCGGTCGTTCGCTCGCTCCTCGAGGCAGGCGCCCGGGTCGTGGCTGCGGCGCGCACCGCGCCGAGCGATGGAGAGGGAGTCCACTACGTCGTCGCCGACGTGACGACGGCGGACGGATGTGCCCGTCTCGTGTGCGAGACCCTCGAGCATCTGGGCGGCATCGACATCGTCGTGAACAACATCGGAGGCTCCAGTGCGCCCGGTGGTGGCTTCGCGGCCTTGACTGACGACGAATGGGCGAAGGAGCTCGATCTCAACCTGATGCCCGCAGTGCGGCTCGATCGCGCGCTGCTGCCTTCGATGCTCGCGCAAGAGTCGGGCGTCATCGTGCACGTCACGTCGATCCAGCACGAGCTACCGCTGCCCGAGTCGACGACCGCCTACGCTGCGGCGAAGGCGGCACTCTCGACCTACAGCAAATCGCTCTCGAAGGAGGTGACGCCGAAAGGCGTTCGGGTCGTGCGCGTTTCTCCTGGCTGGGTCGAGACCGAAGCCTCGGTGGACCTCGCGGACCGCATCGCGGCCCAGGCCGGAACGGACCGCGAAGGCGGCAAGCAGATCGTCATGAATGCACTCGGAGGCATCCCGCTGGGGCGACCGGCCACGCCGCGCGAAGTCGCAGATCTCATCGCGTTCGTGGCGTCCCCACGCGCGGGCTCCATCACCGGAACGGAGCTCGTGGTGGACGGCGGAACCGTGCCGACCGCGTAAGCCTGACGCAGGCGGTGAAGAGGCTCACCAGGGCCGCGGGCCATCGGCCGCGAAGAAGGTGCCGGTGGGGCCGCTCGCGTCGAGCGTGGCCGCACCCACGACGACCTTCGCACCCTCCGAGGGGTGCTGCGTGCCGCGATGCTGGTTCAGGTCGGTCGCGTTGTATCCGGGACACACCGCGTTCACCTTGATCGGCGTGTCGCGGAGCTCCACCGCGAAGTGCGCGGTGATCGAGCTGAGCGCGCTCTTCGAGGACGAGTACGCGAAGGCCGAGGGATAATCCAGCAGCGGGCTGTTCGGCATCGTCAGCAAACCCAGCGAGCCCATCGAGCTGCTGACCATCACGATGCGCCCGGCCTGGGCGCGCTTGACCAGCGGCAAGAAGGCCTGGGTGACACTCAGCACGCCGAGCACGTTCACCTCGTAGTTGCCCCGCACCACCTCGAGCGCAACCTCGCTCGCGAGCCCGTCACCCGCCAGGGCGATCGCGGCATTGTTCACCAGGACGTCGAGTGCTCCGGTCTCCTGCGCGACCCGGGCGGCGGCCGCTCGAACGCTTTGCTCGTCGGTCACGTCGAGCCGTACGAAGCGGACGTCGCCGTCCTGGGCGAGCTCTTTCGCCGCGGTCACCCCGCGTCCCTCGTCGCGACACCCCAGCCACACCGTGAACCCGCGCTGCGCGAGCTGGCGTGCGGTCTCGAATCCAATGCCCTTGTTGGCGCCCGTGACGAGCGCGGTTCGTTTCTGGTCGTTCATGCTCTTGGTGATAGGACCCCGGTGCGGTACGTTCCATCATGCGTAGAACGAAAATCCTTACGCAGCGTCCAGGATGAGCCTCGCCAACGATCCCATTGCCGACGTGATCGCGCTGCTTCGACCGCGCACCGTCATGGCAGCAACCTTGTACGCGTCGGGTCCGTGGGCGGTCCGCTTCGATCCTTATCCGCACGTGAAGTTCGGCTGCGTTGCCCGCGGTGGCTGCTGGCTAGTCGTGGGTCGCTCGAAGCCGGTGTGGCTGAGCGAAGGTGATCTGTTCCTTCTGGGCAACCCTCCGCACTACGTTCTGTCCAGCGCGCCCTCGGTGAAGCCGCGGGCCGCCAAGCCGCTGTGGTCTCGCGCGGTCGACAACCAGATTCGGCTCGGCCCCGTCGAGGAGGAGGCCACGTCACTCTGCGGCGGCCACTTCGCGTTCGACGGCCCGAATGCGCCCCTCCTGCTCGACGTCTTGCCGACCTTCGTCCATGTGCGGGCCGACGAGCCCCAGGGCAAAGTGCTCTCGCAGCTGGGCACGCTGCTCGGGGTCGAGGCGCGCGCGGGAGC
>Ga0247806_10001140_pt1 | contig 13544 bp, 12 predicted proteins | sample UWRJL059202B1_FD_179935 | JGI IMG/M metagenome (GOLD analysis project Ga0247806, IMG submission 179935) | Plant litter microbial communities from Arlington Agricultural Research Station in Wisconsin, United States - UWRJ-L059-202B-1 | ecosystem: Environmental > Terrestrial > Plant litter >... | reverse complement strand
GTCGGTGCTGGTGAACGGGGAGAACCTCTCCCAGCTCAGCGAGAAGCAGCTGCGGGTGGCGCGCCGCCGCATCGGCACCATCTTCCAGTCGGATGGCCTCTACTCGCGGCGCACCGCCGCCCAGAACGTGGCGCTTCCGTTGGAGTACCTCGGTGTGACGGCCGCGGAGACCCGCGCCCGGGTGGCCGAGTTGCTCGACCGCGTCGGCCTCTCGAACAAGGCCGGGCACTACCCGCACCAGCTCTCCGGCGGTCAGCGCCAGCGGGTGGGCATCGCCCGGGCGCTGGCCCTCCGCCCCAGCGTGCTGCTCAGTGACGAGGCCACCTCGGGCCTCGACCCCGACTCCACCCGCTCGATCGTGGCGCTGCTCAAGGAGCTCCGCGACGACCTGGGCTTGTCGATCCTCTTCATCACCCACGAGATGGACACCGTGCTGCAGGTCGCCGACTCCGTGGCCCGGCTCGACCACGGCCGCATCGTGGAGAGCGGCCGCATCGTGGAACTGCTGCGCGACCCGGCCTCCGGCCTGGGCCGTGCGCTCCGCCCCGCCCGGTCGCACGAGAGCGCCCCGGCCAACGCCACCGAATGGTTCGTCAGCTACACCTCCGCCGCCGTACCCGCTGACTGGCTCACCCGGCTCGCCGACCAGCTCGGCGCCACGGTGTCGCTGCTCGGCGCCTCGATCGAAACCGTCGACGGCGCCACCGTCGGGCACGCGAGCATCGGCGTCACCGGCGCCGACCCCGACCACCTCATCGCCGTGGCCCACAGCCTCGGCCTCGACGCCCGCGCCGAGCAGAGCACGCAGCCGGCCGAGATCCTGGAGCCGGTCGCATGAGCCTGCCGCTGAACAACAATGTGCCCATCAACGAGATCCCGGCACTGGTCTTCCCCGCCCTGCTCGACACCCTGATCATGGTGGGCATCGTGATGCTGATCGTCGTTCTCGTCGGCATCCCACTCGGCGCCCTGGTGCACAACCTCGCGCCCGGCGGCCTGTTCGAGAACCCGGCGCTGCACACCACTCTCAGCTGGATCGTCAGCATCGGCCGGTCGCTGCCGTTCCTCATCCTGATGGCGTCGATCGTGCCGTTCACCCGGTTCATCACCGGAACCAATATCGGCATCGCCGCCGCCGTTGTACCCATGTCGATCGCCGGCATCGCGTTCTTCACCCGCATCGTCGAGAACTCCCTGCGCGGGGTACCGCCCACCCTGGTGCGGGTGGCCAAGGCCTCCGGCGCGTCACCGCTGCAGATCATCCGCACCGCGCAGCTGAGCGAGGCGTTGCCGTCGATCATCGGCGGCCTCACCATCAACACCATCGCCATGATCGAGTACTCCGCCATCGCGGGCACCATCGGCGCCGGTGGCATCGGCTACGTCGCGGTCACCTACGGCTACCAGCGCTTCGACAACACCGTCATGCTGGCCACGATCGTGATCCTCGTGGCCACCGTGGCGTCGGTACAGCTGATCGGCGACCGACTGGTGCGCCTCACCACCCCGCACAGCCGCACGCAGACGCGCCTGCCGCGGGCGTCCCGTCGCGAAGCGAGCCTGGTGTGAACCGCCGCACCGCTCCGCTGCCCACGCCGCCCGCGGTCACGGCGCGCCGAATGCCCGGGGCGAGCTGTCCGGCCTGACGCCGAACTCGCCCGCTCGATAGCCCCACGCGCACCGGTTCTGCCCGTTCGCTCAGCTCCTGCCTGCCTGCGCACTCCCGCGCCGGACGGGCTCCCCGCACTTCGCTCGCTCGAGCCTTCCCGCATGCGCCCCCAGCCATGCGTCGCCCGCACTCCTGCACAGCCCGCAGACCTCACCCCGAAGGATTCTCATGTCTACGCCCCCCACCCCCACGACTCCGTCCACCGAACCGCACGGCTTCGAACTCAAGAAGCGCCGTCGCTGGCCCTGGATCGCCGGCATCGCCGTGGTCGCCGTTGCCGCCGCGACCGCGATCGCCGTGCCGCTGCTCAACCCGGCCAAGTCCGCCAACGCCACCGAGGGTGCCACCCTCATCGTCGCCACCGCGGAGGGCAACGCGGCCGAGCAGGCCCTGGTCAACTTCGTGGCCGAAGAGGTCGCCCCCAAGTACGGCATCACGGTCGAGTTCAAGGGCCTCGCCGACAGCAACACCATCAACCGGGCCGTGAGCGAGGGCGAGATCGCCGGAACCGTCTACCAGCACAAGCTCTGGCTGAGCCAGGTGCTCGAGTCCAACCCCGACTTCAAGGAGACCGCCGCCACCCCGGTCTTCCGCTGGGGCTTCGGGCTCTGGAGCGACAAGTACACCAGCGTCGACCAGGTGCCGGATGGCGGAACGGTGTCGCTGTACTCCGACCCGGCCAACGAGGCGCAGGGACTCTGGCTACTGCAGGAGGCGGGCCTGATCACGCTCAAGGAGGGCACAACGGCCGGCACCGCCACCCAGGATGACATCGCGACGAACCCGAAGAACCTCAAGTTCACCCTGCTCGACTTCGCCGCCCAGAGCCGCGCTCTGCCCGACCTCGACCTCGCCGCCGGTTACACCGAGTACTACCTGGCCGCGAGCATCCCGATCGAGCAGCAGATCTTCGCCCCGGCCGCGCCCGACGAGTTCGCCGGCCAGCTCACGATCGGCAGCGACTTCGCCGACACCGAGAACATCAAGAACCTGGTCGCCGCGTTCCAGGACCCGGCCGTGCAGGAATTCCTCGCCACCGACGAGACCGTGAAGGGCATCCTGCTTCCCATCGACGCGAAGTAGCCCGCCCCCGCTCGCTGGTCGAGCTTGTCGAGATCTCCTGAGCCGACGAGCGGATGTGAGGGCTTGATACGCAAGCAATAGCTTGCCTATGATGGCGGCATGGGAGACATCTTCCGAGCACTTGCCGATCCCACCCGGCGCCAGATCCTCGACGAACTCACCAGTCGCGATGGCCTGACGCTGTTCGAGATCTGCGGTCGGCTGATGATGTTGCACGGCGTGGTGTCCAGCCGCCAAGCCATTTCCCAGCATCTCGCGGTGCTCGAAGAGGCCGACCTGGTGCGCACGCGCCGGGTCGGCCGCACCAAGATCCACGAGCTGAACACGGCACCTCTTCGCGAGATCATCGACCGCTGGCCCATCACCCCCTAGGAGCAGCCATGCCCATCCGCATCAACATCACCAGCATTTTCGTCGACGACCAGGCGAAGGCCTTGGCCTTCTACACCGAAAAGCTCGGGTTTGTGCCGAAGAACGACGTGCCTCTGGGCACGCACCGCTGGCTCACCGTGGTCGGGCCGGGGGAGCCCGACGGCACCGAGCTGCTGCTGGAACCCGACGAGCACCCGGCGGCCCAGGCCTACCAGCGGGCACTGGTCGAAGACGGCATTCCGGCCACCTCGTTCGCCGTCGACGACGTCAGTGCCTTCGTGCGCGAGCTCGAGGCCAAGGGCGTGACCGTCACCCAGCCGGCCACCCCGATGGGCCCGGTGGTGGTCGCCACCATCGACGACACCTGCGGCAACCTGATCCAACTGACCAGCCCGGCCTGAGCCCGGCGACTCAGTCCCGGCGTGGCCCCGTTGAGACTCCGTAGGCGCGAAGAAAAGCCTGTACTCCGTCGACGATGATCTGGCGTGTCTCGGCCGGTGGGCGCACGGCCCGCCGGCCGAGCGCGTACACGGAACTCGACAAGGCCAATGCCACGAAATGATCGGCGGCCAATCGGGGATTGGGGGTCGTCAGTAGGCCTTTTCGGTCAAGCTCGACGAATCGCTCTGCGACGGCCTCCTCCGGTTCGACGCCGTCCCAATGCTTGCTCCGCATCTCCGGCAGGTTGTCCGACTCGGTGGAGAGCAGTCGCATCAATGCGCTGTAGTCGGCCGATCCGATCGCCGTTTCGGTGATGCTGGCCGCAAAGCCGATCAGCGCCGATTCGGCATCGGTCACGTCGGTGAGGTGCTCGTCGATCGCGCCCGACACGGCAGTTCCCAGTGCCTCCAGCGCCTGCTCGACAACCGCGAGGAGCAGGGTGCGCTTGTCTCCGTAGTAGTCGTAAACGGTGCGCTTCGACACTGCCGCCGCCGCCGCTATCGCGTCCATGCTCGTGCGCTCGAAGCCGTCGGAGAGGAACAGCGTGCGTGCCGCGGCGAGGATAGCCGACCGCTTCTGCGCCGAGCCCTCGCGAACGGCCTTTGTCGCCACTGTTGTCGTCATCAGTCCTCCTGACTGGTCAAGAGAAGATCTTACTCCCCGGTGTACTTAACTACACTGCACGGTGTAGTGTCACTGCCATGTCACTCTCAACTCCTTCCGCGCCGGTCAGCGCGCGGCGGCTGAATCTCATCAGCCTGGTCCTCGTTCTCGGCGTCATCACCACGATTCTCGACACCACGATCGTCAACATCGCGCTCGACAATCTGCATACCGTCTTCCACGCCACCGTCGCGGACACCCAATGGGTCGTCACCGCGTATCTCCTGGCCTACGTCGCGGTGATTCCCGTGTCCGGATGGGCATCCGAGCGGTTCGGCACCCGCCGCGTGTGGATGTTCGCCCTGGCCGCATTCATGGTCGGGTCGCTGCTCTGCGGTCTGGCGTGGGACCTGCCCTCGTTCATCGGCTTCCGCGTACTGCAGGGCGTCGGCGGCGGCATGGTGCTGCCCGTCACCCTGACGATCCTCACCCGCGCGGCCGGCCGTGACCGGATTGGCCGGGCCATTGCGACCATCGGGCTGGTCGGCCAGCTCGGCCCGATCCTCGGCCCGATCGTCGGGGGCACCATCATCGATTCCGTGGGATGGCACTGGCTGTTCTTCGTCAACATCCCGATCTGCCTCGTCGCGCTGGTGCTCGCGCCCTTCTTCCTCCCATCGGGCGCGACGGACCGCGCCCAGGCCCTCGACACCCTCGGGTTCGTACTGCTCACGCCCGGCGTGATCGCCCTCGCCTACGGTCTGAGCCAAGCCGCAGGGACCGACGGGTTCGCCGCGACGGACGTCTGGCTGCCCATGGCGCTCGGACTCCTGCTCCTCGCCGCGTTCACACTGAGGTCATTGCGGGCCACCCGACCCGCTCTGATCGATGTGCGGGTGTTCGCGCGCCGCAGCTTCGGCCTGGGCAGCGTCATGACCTTCGTGAGCGGCTTCTCGATCTACGCGCTCATGTTCCTGCTCCCGTTGTTCTACCAGCAGGTGCGGGGCGAATCGGTGTTCACCACCGGGTTCCTGCTGATTCCGCAGGGTGTCGGCACCATGTGCTTCATCCTGGTCAATCGACACCTCGCCGGCCGAGTCGACACCCGCTTGATCATCGCGGGTGGAGTGCTCCTGACCATGGCCGGCACGTTGCCGTTCGCTCTCGCCGGGGCCAGCGGTGGAGAAATCATCCTCCTCGCCGGACAGTTCTTCCAAGGCTTCGGCATGGCGGCCGTGTCGCTACCGGTGATGACCCTGGCCTTCGCCGGACTGAGCCATGCCGAGACGCCCAGAGGCAGTGCGGCGTTCAACGTGGTCAAGCAGGTCGGTGCACCGTTCGGTGTCACGGTGATCGCCGTGGTGCTGCAAAGCAACCTCGCCGGCGCCGTCACGACGAACGAGGCGCTCGGTGCTTTCAACGCGTCGTTCTGGTGGGTCCTCGCGCTCAGTGCCGTTCCGCTGCTGCTCGCCTTCTTGTTGCCGGCGTCGCCGCGCCGGGCACGTGTCGAGTCGGCGACCACACGGTTGGCCGAGATTCCCGGCTAGACCTGTGCGATCGAAACCCGGGTGCGGTACGGCATGAGGTACTCGGTGCGGCCGGCCAGGTCGGGGTGGGTGTCGAGCAGTTGGTCGAGCCGCACGAGCAGTGCCTCACGGTCGGTCGGAGTCATCGTGATCACATAACTGCGTGAGGTGACCATCGCGATCAGCTCCGGGCGCGTCAGGGGGTTCTCCCAGAGGAACTCGGCGTAGTCCGCGATCGTGAGCGGCGCGGCGACGGCCGGCTCGTGGCTGTTGTACTGCTCGGCCTTGGACGAGCCCATCACCTCGCCGAGCCGCGCGACCCACTCGACCTCGGGGTCGCGGATGTTCCAGACCAGGGCGAGCGCGCCGCCCGGCCGCAGCACGCGTGCGACCTCGGCCGAGGCGGCAGGCACGTCGACCCAGTGCCAGGACTGCGCAAAGGTGACCAGATCGGCGCTCGCAGCCGGTAGCGGCATCGCCTCGGCGGTGCCGGCCAGCGCGTGTACCGAGGGGAAGTTCGACACCAGCCGGGCGCGCATCTCGGGGTCGGGCTCGACCGCCGTCACGGTGAGGCCACGGGCGACGAGGGAAGCGGTGAACTTGCCGGTTCCCGCTCCCACGTCGACCACCTCGGCCACCGCTCCCGCCCGGTGCAGCAGCCAGTCGACCGCCTCCTGCGGGTAGCTCGGGCGGCCCAACTCGTAGTCGCCGACGGCCTGGCCGAATGAGAGTGCGTCTGTGGTCATGCCTTCCAGTGTAGGAACGCAGCCCGCTACCAGGGCACGATGCCGTAGCGGCTCTGGAAGGTGCCGGTGGGACCGTCGGCGGCCAGCGTCGCCAGCCGCACGATCGCATCCGTGCCCTCTTCGACGGTCTGGTGACCGGAGAAGTTGTTGAAGGCGGTGCCGGTGTAGCCGGGATCGGCCGCGTTCACCCGCATGCCCGGCAGGGCGCGCGCGTACTGGAAGGTGAGCATCGTGAGGCTGGCCTTGGTGACCGAATAGATCGACGGCGGCACGTTGGCCTCGTCGGTGCCGGCCTCCTCGTTGCGGGCAAACGAACCGACGCCGCTGCTCACGTTCACGATGCGCGGATTCTCGGACAGCGCCAGCAGCGGCACGAAGGCATGGGTCATCCGCGCAACGCCGAGCACGTTGGTCTCCAGGCCCACGGCCACATCGGCCGCGGTCATCTCGGCGAGCGGCCCGAGCGGGCCGAGAATGCCGGCGTTGTTCACCAGCACGTCCAGGCGGCCGTAGGTCTCGCGCACCCACGCGGCCGCGGCGTCCACGCTCGCGTCGTCCGTCACATCGAGCTGCACAAAGGTGGCGCCGAGTTCGCCGGCCGCAGCCTGGCCGCGCTGGGCGTCGCGGGCGCCGAGCAACACGGTGTGCCCCTCGTTGAGCAAGCGACGGGCGGTTTCGTAGCCGAGGCTCTTGTTGGCCCCGGTGATCAAAGTGAGAGTAGTCATGGCATCCACTCTCGCCGCGCCGGGATCGCGCCGGAAGATACGCCCGGTCGGTAGGACGGCCAGTACCACCCAGCAGCGTGGCGCGCAGACGATACTGGAACGATGACCGAGAACCACCGCGAGTTCGGGGCGCTGCTGCGCGTCTGGCGCGACCACACCACGCCCGCCGCCGTGGGTCTCTACGCCGGATCCCGCCGCACCACTGGACTCCGCCGCGAGGAACTCGCCGCCCTGGCCGGACTGTCAGTGGACTACATCATCCGCCTCGAGCAGGGGCGCACCGTGCACCCGTCGGCGCAGGTCGTGGCGGCGCTGTGCCGGGCATTGCGCCTGAGCGACGACGATGCCGCCGTGCTGCACCAGTCGGCCGGCCTGGCCGCGCCGGTGGGGGCCATCTCCCACCTCATTCCCGCGGGTGTCGAGCGGTTGCTGCTACGCACGACGGATGCGCCGGTCGCCGTGTTCAGCGCCGACTGGTGGCTGCTCAGCTGGAACAACCACTGGGCCGCCCTGCTCGGCGACCCGGCAGCCCTCACCGGACGGGACCGCAACCTCATCTGGCGGGACTTCACCGGTGATTCCAGCCGAGTGGTGAAGACCGATGCTGAGCGGGACGCCTTTCGGGACACTCTCGTCGCCGACCTGCGGATCGCGGCCATCGAGCATCCGACCGACACCAACCTGCATGCCCTGGTCGCCGACCTGCACGGCCGCAGCGCGGACTTCTCCGCCCGCTGGAGCGCCGCCCGGCCCTCCCGGCACGAGTCGAACCGCAAGACCATCGATCACCCCAGAGTGGGTGCCCTCACCCTGGACTGCGACGTGTTGAACGCTCCGGGCAGCGACGTGCACGTGGTGATGTACTCCGCGGCGCCGGGCACCGAAGACGCCAGCCGCCTCGACCTGCTGAAGGTGCTCGGCGTCGAGGCGTTCACCGCCTGACCGCGGTCGTCAGGGCGCCGCCGCCGCCTCCGGCCGGTGCACGCCCCGCGGACGGTAGCCGAGTGATTCGGACACACCGACCAGGTCGGCGAGGTACCAGACGATCGCCAACCACATCTCGGTGCCCTGCAAGCCGGGAACCACCTCCGGCAGCCCCACGGTGTCGCCGTGGGGGGCGCGGAACCCGAAGCCCTCCGCCTCCGTCCAGAAACCCAGGGTGTTCTCGAGCAGGCGGCGGGCCAGAGCGCGTACCTCGTCGGAACGATACCCGGTGGCCCTGGTCAGCCACAGGGGGTGAGCGATGTCGAGCACGTTGCAGGCGTTCTGGCTGGCTGGAGCGAAAAAGCGGTCGTCATGCGCGTGCTGCAGCACCGTGTCGATCACGCGCTCCGGGTAGGGGAGAGGCAGACCGAATTGCGCGAACGTGCCCCGCGAGGCGCGGTAGAACCCGTTGACGAGTTGCAACAGGCCGTCCTCAGGGGTGGCACTGCCCCACATGCCGGTTCGGGGATCGGCGTGGGTGAGCAGCCACCCGAAGAGGGCGTCGGTGGCCCCGGTCGGAATCGGGTCGCCGCGCAGCCGGCTGAGATGCTGGGCGGTACCGATCGCATCCACCCGGTGTCCGGCCGACCAGGCGTTCGTGTGCCACGGCAGGTCGTCGAGGGCCGCAATGGTGTCGGCGGCCGAGACCGTTGTGGCGAGAGTCAGAGGAACGGCGAACCCGCTGCCCAGCAGCTGCAGGGCGTAGCCGACGCAGAGCACGTGGTACGCGGCATCGGGATCATCGAAACCGGTCGGCCCGGCCTGGGTCGCGTCCGCGGTGAGTGCCGCGACGGCTCCGGTGCGGCGGTCCTGCCAGCCGCGCAACCGATCCACCTGCTCTCCGACCGGCAGCTGCGGTGGGGCGCTGCCGAGCAGGAGGTCGGCGATCTCCACAGCGTCACACTGGGCGCGCACCGTGGGTGCGGCGCCGGGGAGATCGACGAACAGGCCGGAGCGGGCATCGAACGAGCGGTCGAGCACGGTCAGGGCCTGCGCCCGCGCGGTGTCCGCGAAAGCCGCAACCCGCACGCCGAGCGCGTCGCGAGCGGGGTCGACGGGCGCTGCCGGAGCGAGGCGCGACCGGATCAGCTTCGCCGGGTTTCCGCCGACGATCGCCCCCGTCGGCACGTCCTTGGTCACCACCGCGCCGGCGGCGAGCACGGCATGGTCGCCCACCGTGATGCCGTCGAGGATGACGACATGCGAGCCGATCCAGACGTCGTTTCCGATGCGGATGCCGCGGCTCTCCAGGGGTTGGCGGAAGAACTCGACGTCCATTGTCGTCATCGTGTGGTTGAAGCCGATGATCGAGGTGTGTGCGCCGATCCGCACCGCGTCGCCGATCTGCACGGTGCCGCGGATGACGGTGTACGCGTTCATGCTGCAATCGCGTCCGGTGCGCAGCGATCCGGTGAGGTAGGCCCCGGCCGCGATGTACGTTCGGTCGCCGAGCTCGAGCTCCTCGTTGTCGACCGAGGCGAGTTCGGAGATGAAGCAGTCAGTGCCGAAGACCCAGCCGGGCCGGGCTGCGAGCGCGCGCTGGGTGTCGAGCTGGCGGCGGCGAGCCTCGTCGTCTGCCCGCGACCAGAAGTCCCACGGCGAGAAGTCGAACGGGTCGATCACGACACCCCGCTCGGGTCGCCCCCGCTGCGCGGCGGGGCGGTCGAGCCCCGCACATTCAGGCTCGGATTGAGCGTCACGCGGTGCACCGGCCGCGACGGATCCTCAATGCGCCGCAGCAGCAGGTCGACGGCCGTCTCGCCGACCGAGCCGCGGGGCGGGCTGACGGCGGTGAGCGCGGGAGTGAAGAGCTGGGCGACCTCGTCGTCGTAGGCGATGATCGACAGGTCGTCTGGGATCGAGATGCCGCGGGTGAGGGCGAGGTCGACGAAGGCCATCGCCTCCGGGTCGGAGTGCACGAGCAGGCCCGTGATGCCCGTGCGCAACGCCATGTCGAGGGTGGCGTCCACGGCGGCGGAGAACTCGGGGCTGCTGCGGTCGGGCAGCATCTGCTCGAAATGGTCGGTAGGGGTGAGGCCGAGTTCAACGCACGCGGCCTGCCAACCCGCCGCGATCTTGCGCGACGTCGGCGAGAAGCGGGAGAGCATGAGGCCGACCTTGCGGTGCCCGAGGCCGGCCAGATGCCGGGCGGCGAGCATGGCACCGAGGGCATGGTCGGTGGTGACCGATTCGACCGGCGTTCCCTCCGGCAGCAGCAGGCCGTCGCGCTCCACGAGCACGCTGGGTTTTCCGCAGTCGGCGAGCCACTGGATCACATCCTGGGCGTGAATCGTCTCGGTGTTCGGCGCAACGATCACCCCGCGCACATCGTCACGCAACACGAGTCGCTCGAGAACGGGCCGTTCATCCTGCAGTTCGTAGGAGGCGCCGCGCAACAGCACCCGCATGCCGTTTTTCTCGGCCGCCGCTTCCATGCCGCGCATGACCCCCGGCCAGTAGTAGTTCAGCGACGGCACCAGCACCGCGATCGACCCAGGGACGGTCGGCGTGGTGTCGACCGCAACGCTGGTGGGTGCGCGGCGAGAGCCCTCCAGGTTTCGGCCGCTGGGCACGGCGCCGCCGTGCACGCGCACGAGCAGGCCCTCACGCTCCATCTGGGCGAGGTCGCGCCGCAGCGTGACCGGTGCCACCTTGAGCTCGTCCATCAGTTCCGACACCCGAACGACTCCGTCTCGCGACAGGGCATCCAGCACGTGTGACCTGCGGCTGGCAGCCAGAGGTGTGTGTTGAACCTGATCGGTCATCGTGCGTCCCCTTTGGTCGGTTGGTCGTTGGCTACGGTGACGGTGATGGTGTCCCGGCCGGTGACGTCCAGATCGAGCCTGGTGAGGCTCTGCCCCCACACGTCCGAGAGCATCGGGTCGTCGAGTGGGCGCATCGTCAGTATGGCCGGAATTCCCGCGGGCCATCGCACCCGCAGGGCCGGTGCGCCGTCAAGTGGGGTGATGACGGCGGTGCCGTCGCCGAGCGTGACATCGCCGGCGAGGAGGAGCCGCACCGTCGACGCCGGTTCGGCCGTATCCGGCCCGGAGCCCGGCGTCCACGGCTCGAGGTTCCAGGCGTCGGTGATGGTGACGACCCTCCGCGTCCGGTCGAGTCGCACGGTGCGGTGCCAGGACACGAGGTCGGGAGCCGGATAGGCCGCGGTGATGTCGACGGCAAGGGACGATCGGTCGTCGGCGATGGCGGCCAGGGCGCCGGCCGCCGCGAATCGCTGCCCAACGGCCTGCGGCACGCCGCGCACCTCCGGCACGTTGTGCCAGGAGCTCTGCATCGCCCAGATCGAATACCGATCGGGGCCGAACGTCGCGAGAGTGTAGGTGGGGCGCCCGGCATCCACGATCACGGGCACGCCGTCGGAGGCCACCAGGAAGGATCCGACGTCGTTGTGGTTGTGGTTCTCGTCGTTGTTGCCGCCCTTCGCGGCCACGGTGAGACCGGCGGACGAACCGGCGGATTCGCGGGCGATGAGCACCTCGACCGACCCCAACCAGACATCCCTCGGCAGAGGTTGCTGCGCCTCGTCGTCGACGATGTCGACGGCAGCGAGCCAGTCCGGATCGGTGAGGCCGCGCAGCAGCCGGCCGAGCCCCTCCGCCTCGCTCGCGACCTCGCGGCCGGCTCTGCGGTAGGACGCGGCGTGGGCCTCGGCCGCTCGGTCGCCCACCCGCCGGCCGGCGCGGAAGAGAGAATGCCACGGTTGATCGGCCGTCGGTTTGGCCTGCCCGTCGGCATGGTTGACGTACCAGGCACCGCCCAGGTGCATGCGGTGGGGGAATGCCACCGTGTGGCGAAGGCTCGGTATGGCGGCGGCGGCGTCCAGACGCCCGCCGGTGGCGTGGGCGAGGATGTCGAGCGCCTCGAGTGCCCGGCAGGCCCCATTCCACCAATAGGAGTAGCCCTCGTCGATGGCCCCATCGTCGGGCAGGGCCGTGGTATAACGGTCGATGCCCTCGATGACCAGGGCAATGACCCGGGCGCGTTCCGCCTGCTCCGTGGGTGCGTCCAGGAACCGCAAGGCCGCGACCAGCACGTTGCCCTGGATCCACGGGCTCCAATTGTGCACATTCCCGTCCAGGCCGAGCCAGTGCCAGTCACGGCGGCTGACGAAGGGGCCGAGCACCCGGGTGCGCGCTTCGTGGCGCATCCGGGTGCGCAGGCCGGGATAGCGGTCGTCGAGTTGGGCACCGAGGATCTGGTCGATCCAGGCGAGCTGCCCCACCACCTCACCCGCGCCCAGGTCGAGGTACGGATCGGTGACCGTGGCCAGGATGGCGCCGTGTGCGCTCAGAGAGTCGTCGTGTGCGGGCCAGCACCACGAACTCTGTTCGCAGAGCAGAACGATGCCGTCGGCGACCTCGTCGATCCAGGCCTGGTCGAGGGTCACCGCGGCGGCGACGGCGGCACGCGTCAGCCGGTGCTGCCGGGCGAAGGCGGCGCTCTCCCAGACATCCCGGTTGCCGTCGCGGTGCACGCGAGCGGCCGAACTGGCCAACGGGGTGGGCCAACCGGCCGCAAGATCCTGCGCTGCCCGGCCCAGAATGCCCTCGAGTGTGACCGAGTCGAGGCTGCCCGCACCGAGCGTCCAGACGTCGCGGTCTGCGGCTGGCGGCACCGGCAGGCTGGCCTCGGCATGGGCGAGCAGACCCGGCAGCGCACGAGCCAGCTCGCCGGCGCCGAGGGCAGCCTGCGTCTCGAAGGCCGCGGTCAGCTCGCCGCGGAAAATCGCTTGCCCTGTCTGCGGCACTGCGTCCTCCTTAATCCTCACCTGCCGCGCCCCATTGCGCGCATGTCCCGACCACTGGCCGTAAAACGATCATAAGCGATCATACCCGAACAAATAAAGCTTGTTATGAACGAAAAAGGTTGATATGTTCGCACAACGGTCGATTTCAAGCGTCGGCTGCACCATTCAAAGGAGAAACCGGTGATCACCGAACCCCCCGCCACTCACACACGTGGGCCCGGCTCAGCGGATGCCGCACGCATCCACGGTTCGCACGACACCGAATGGTCCAGAAGCCAGTGGGTCGCCTACGCCGACACGATTCTCGCCGGGGCACAGTCCTGGGCCTCCCCGGGCCACGCGCGCATCACGCCGCCGGGGGCAGAGGGCGGCTACGGCAGGGCGGTCGATGGTCTTGAAGGATTCGCCCGCACCTTCCTCCTGGCCGGGTTCCGCATCGCCGGCGAGCGCGGGGAGGGCCTGGACGCCCTGATCGAGTTCTACCGGCACGGTATCCGCACCGGCGTCGATCCTGACGCTCCCGACCGCTGGGTGCGGCTGGACGAACACCCGCAGGCGAAGGTGGAGGCGGCATCCATCGCCCTGATCCTCGACCTGACCCGTCCGTGGATCTGGGACCACCTCGAC
>Ga0247806_10001139_pt1 | contig 13551 bp, 16 predicted proteins | sample UWRJL059202B1_FD_179935 | JGI IMG/M metagenome (GOLD analysis project Ga0247806, IMG submission 179935) | Plant litter microbial communities from Arlington Agricultural Research Station in Wisconsin, United States - UWRJ-L059-202B-1 | ecosystem: Environmental > Terrestrial > Plant litter >... | reverse complement strand
TTTTACCTGCCCTTACTTTTTTAGAAAACACCTCTTCTCTCTCTTTGTTGTCAAATTCTCCCATGGTTGGTATTGCTCTTAGTTTTGGTTCGGGTAAATATAAAGTAATAATTGTTAAAGTTCAAAATAGAAATTAAACAGAATTATTTTCTTCTTCAAGTAGTTGGTGTTGGTACATGTCTTTGTAAATTCCGTTTAATTCCAGCAATTCCTGGTGGGTTCCGCGTTCCGCAATTTTGCCGTTTTCTAACACAATAATTAGGTCAGCATTTTTGATGGTAGAAATCCGATGAGCGATTAATATACTGGTTTTCCCTTGTCTGATTTTACCAAGATTTCGTAGAATTTCTTCTTCGGTTTTAGTGTCAACGGCAGACAAGCAGTCGTCGAAGATGAGTAGTTCTGGATCTCTTATCAGGGCTCTTGCAATAGATACCCGTTGTTTTTGTCCACCTGAAAGGGTAATGCCTCTTTCTCCTAACATGGTTTCAAACTTAAGCTCAAAGTCCATGATATTGTTGTAAACCGCTGCATTTTTTGCTGCGTTTTCCACGTCCCCGTCAATGGCTTGGTCCAGGCCAAAAGCGATATTGTTTTTAATGCTATCTGAAAAAAGAAATACTTCCTGAGGCACAAAACCTAGCTGGTTACGGTACACACCCAGGTCCAGGTTTTTTAATTGCTGATTATCAATAGTGATTTCACCTTTGTCGACGTCATACATTCTCATGATTAGGTTTGCCAGCGTCGATTTTCCAGATCCAGTACGTCCGATGATCGCGGCTAGTTGTCCTTTTTTGATGTCGAAGCTTACGTTTTGTATGGCTTTGATCCCAGTATCAGGATAGGTGAAACTCACATTTTTAAAACTGATATCACCTTTCAAACTCGTAAGCTTAACGGTTCCGGAAGGGATGTCTGTATCCAAATTTAAGAATTCGTTAATTCTCTTTTGGGATGCAGCTGCCCGTTGTACAAGTGTAGTGACCCAGCCTAACATGGTCACAGGGAAAGTGAGTTGATTGACATAAACAATGAATTCAGCAATATTCCCTGCGGTAATGGATCCGCTAATCACTTGTTTACCACCTACAAATACGGTTAAAATGGTGCTTAGTCCAATCAGTAACAACATGGTTGGATAAAAGAATGCCTGAACTTTTACCAGGCCCATAGAATTGATTTTATACGCTTCACTCTCCTGCGCAAATATTTTCTTGGTGTGCTCTTCTCTTACATAAGATTTAATTACCCGGATACCTGAAAACCGTTCCTGGACGAAACTGGATAGGGTAGAAAGTTGCTCCTGGATCTTTTCACTTTTATTGTTAATAAGGGTATTTACAAAATAGATAATCACAACAAGCACAGGCAGTGGCAATAGACAGAACGTTGCCAGCGTAGCATTGACAGAATACATATAAGATATGATCAGCAAAAATAGCACAGCAGTATTAATGGTGTACATGATGGCAGGACCTACATACATCCGCACCCGATTAACATCTTCTGTTGCCCGGTTCATCAGGTCTCCTGTATTGTTTTTCCGGTAGAAACCTAAACTCAATTCCTGATAGTGTGCATAAATTTCATTCTTCATGTCGAACTCGATGTGTCTGGACATCAGGATAATTGTTTGACGCATGAAAAAAAGAAAAATACCACGGATGAGGTATAATAAAATGACCAGTCCGCCGAAGTAGAACAAGCTATAACTAAAAATATCATAAATAATGGACTGCCTCTCAAATCCTGAAAACAGTCTGTAAATTTGGATATTCTCGGTAATCAGGTTAAACGCGTGTCCAATCACCTGGGCCGGAATGACTGCAAAAATATTGGAGATGATGACGAAGAAAATGCCGGGAATTATCCACCATTTGTATTTATAAAAGTATTTATTTAAAAAACGAAGGTGCTTCATGTCGAGGTAAAGTTATACAAATAGCGTCGATTATTTTATACACTTTACTGGAAAGGAAGTGAAATAACGTTTTTTTATGCTAGTTTTGCGACGTATCTGATAATTCAAATTCTATGCCTGGTAAGAGCCTTGTTGAAACTTCAATCTTAGATCGATTAACTGCATTAGGTCATAAAAAAGTAGTTTTCTGTAATGACCCTGATACCGGCTTAAAGGCTATAATTGCGGTTCACGACACAACATTGGGTCCAGCGTTAGGCGGAACAAGAATGTGGAATTACAATTCGGAAGCAGAGGCACTTGAAGATGTTTTACGTTTGTCAAGAACGATGACTTACAAGGCAGCTATTACAGGTTTAAACGTTGGCGGTGGTAAAGCGGTCATCATTGGAGACTCCCGAAAAGGAAAGTCTGAAGCAATGATGCGTAGTTACGGGCGTTTCATTCAAAATCTTAATGGCGAATTTATCACGGCAGAAGATGTAGGTACCACAACCAGGGATATGGAATATATCAGGATGGAAACCAAGCATGTTACAGGGGTTCCAGAATCGATTGGTGGTGCAGGTGATCCCTCTCCATATACCGCTAAAGGCGTTTATTTAGGTATCAAAGCTTGTGTTAAAGAAGTGTTTGGTACGGATATGCTTGCTGGTAAGTCGGTACTGGTACAAGGAATAGGTAGTGTTGGAGAGCATCTGGTTGAACTTTTACGCCATGAAAATGTAGAAGTATTTATCAGTGATATTGACGCAGAGCGGTTGCAATATGTGGCCAGTAAATATAAGGCCAAACCGGTAGATGCCGATAAAATTTTCACCATCGATGCCGATATTTATGCACCCTGTGCTTTAGGTGCTACGGTGAATGACCGGACTATTCCGAATATGAAGTTCGCTATTATCGCTGGTTCAGCAAACAATCCTCTAGCTGATGAACAGCGACATGGACAAATGCTGATGGAAAAAAATATCCTATTTGCACCAGATTACCTGATCAATGCCGGGGGTGTGATCAATTGTTATTCGGAATTAACGGGTTATGGTAAAAAACGTACCATGCAGCTTACCGAAAACATCTATGAGGCGACAAGAAATGTAATACAACTCTCGAAGAAAGAAAATATCTCTACTATATTAGCCGCTAACCGCATTGCTGAGCAAAGGATTGCGGATATTAAAAGAATTAAATCATCATATTAATAAACAGGTAAATTTACCACTCGTTCTTACATTCATGTTAAATAGAAGGCACTTAAGAATTAAAGCTTTGCAGAATATTTTTGCTTGGCAAATGACAGACAAAAAAGATCTGGAATCATCAAAAAAAGCTTTAATGAAAAGCATTGATGACGTGTATGAAATGTATGCCCGTATGCTGGCGTTACTTTCAGAAATCACCGAATATACGGCTGTCGACACCATTGAAAGGGCTAACAAGCACTTTCCAACCGCAGAGGATCTTAATCCTAATGAGAAACTGCTTCATAACAAGTTTATCGTATTGTTACAACAGAATCCAGCTTATCAGGCTGCTGTAAACAAGTACCAGATCAACTGGCATGCGGATCCCGAATTCGTAAAAGCGATTTATAACAAGCTTAAAACAACGCCTGAGTATACTGCTTATCTTTCCGCGGAGAACAACGAAGGATTGGAAGAATCAAAAGAGATTATTAAGTTTATTTTCAGAAAGATCATCCTTAAAAATCAAAACGTTATTCAGGCATTTGAAGATAAATTCATTAACTGGTCGGTTGATAAAGAAGTGATGCAGGGTATGGTGGCAAAAACCATTAAGAACTTCACATCTGAAGATCCTTTTGCTAATAAATTAACGCCTATTAGTCCAGATTGGGCCGAGGATAGCAAGTTTGTACAGGATTTATTTGTGCATACGTTAAAGAATAATAACAAGTATCAGGAATTGATAGCTGAAAGAACCAAAAATTGGGAGGCTGACCGTATTGCCTTGATGGATACCATTTTAATGAAAATGGCTATTTGTGAGTTGTTAAACTTCCCATCTATTCCTGTTAAAGTAACGATCAACGAATACCTGGATCTTTCAAAAGATTACAGTACACCGAAGAGTAATTCTTTTATAAACGGTATATTGGATAAAATTTTAGGTGATTTAAAACGTACCGATAGCATCAAAAAAATTGGTAGAGGTCTAATTGAAGATTAACATTATGAAATACTATTTTATTTTAGGCTTGGCCGGAGTACTTTTTACTTCTTGTCAGCAAAATACAGCAAAAGAGGCTGACCAGACCAGCTCAACAGAAATGACTACTACTGTTACACCATCTGCGGATGTTCCTGTAATGGTTTTTGAAAAAGAGAGTTACGACTTTGGTAAAATTAAACAAGGTGAAAGCATTCAATATGCCTACAAGTTTAAGAATACGGGTAAAACCCCTTTAATCATTACTAACGCTACGGCTACCTGTGGTTGTACGGTTCCTGAGCCCCCTAAAGACCCCATCTTACCAGGTGCAGAAGGAGTAATCAACGTTGTTTTTAACAGTACTGGTAAAATAGGCGTTCAAGATAAGGTCATCACGGTGACATCTAACGGCAACCCAGCAATAAATGAAGTACATTTATTAGGCGAAATAATACAACCATAAATTTATTAATAAATCCAAATAACAAATGATGACATCAGTAGTAATTTTACAAGCAGGAGGAACCGGTGGTATGTTAGGCACGCTAGTTCCTATGGTATTAATCATGGTCGTGTTTTATTTTTTCATGATCAGACCTCAGGTTAAAAAAGCAAAAGATCATAAAAAATTAATCACTGAACTACAAAAAGGCGATAAAATCGTAACTACAGCTGGTATCCACGGTAGAATTGTAGATATGAATGAAACCACTTTCCTTATTGAAGTTGAAGGTGGAACGAAAATCAGATTTGATAAAACGGCAATTTCATTAGATGCAACAAAAGCTGCTGCACCTAAAGTATAATTTGAATACATAGAATTGAGCCGCTCCAGTTACTGGAGCGGCTTTTTTTGTTAAATTTGTTTACATTACATTATGCCGATCATCAAATTAACGAATATAGAGCGGAAACGTTTTCTAGCCTTGATTGTCTGCCTGCTATTAGCAATAGGAGGGTGGCTCTTTCTCGCTTTGAATAACAAATACATTTACACGGCAAAAACGGTATTGGTTTATAAGAATTTCCCTCAAAAAAAGGCGTTCCATCCATTGCAGTCAGACACTGTAGATTTACAAGTGGAAGGCTCGGGTTGGCAGTTACTCTTTGCGAGGCTTAGAATTAAACCACAGTCCATTTCCATTAGCCTGGAAAAACTAAACAACAGAAATTATATTCTTTTCTCTGAGCAATTGTATAATGTAAACAGTCAGTTAGAAACTTCCCAGAAAATTATTTCCGTCCGTCCGGATACGTTATATTTTGATTTCTCCAGGCGAACGGTTAAAAAGGTGCCAGTGGAGTTTATTTCCGACATTAGCTTTGCCAAACAATATGGTATATCCTCCGCCATAGACATCAACCCCAGTCATGTTACCGTGTCGGGCCCGCTGGAGGAACTTGAAAAAATTACATCCTGGAAAATTGATACACTTAAGTTAAAAGATATCCAGCATTCGGTAAAAACACGGGTGGCAATGGCACATAGCGACTTTAAAAATATAAGTATTTTTCCAGCCAGTGTGGAGGTTAGGGTCCCAGTAGATGAGTTTACGGAGAAGACCCTGGAGGTGCCCTTAAAGATCATTAACAACAAAGCCTACCATAACGTAAAGCTCTACCCTAAAAAGGTTAAGCTTACCTTCCTTGTCGCTTTGTCTAGTTATAAGCAGGTTAACGAGGATTTTATTGATGCCGTAGTTGATTTGGATGAATGGAAACAGTTAAACCACCACAAGTTGATGGTTACGCTTACCCGTTTTCCAGACTATTGTAAACTGATTAAAATTGAACCTTCTAAGGTTGATTTCATTATTGAAAAATAGGCTTTCCCATATGACTTTATTAAAGAGAAAACGGGTATGTTAAAAATAGGTATTACCGGAGGCATAGGGAGTGGTAAAACAACAGTTTGCCATGTTTTTGAAACATTGGGCATACCCGTGTTTTATGCAGATGTAGTCGCTAAAGATATTATGGTTACCGACCCTTTACTTATCGAAGGAATTAAAAAAACCTTCGGCGAAGAAAGTTACCTGGAACATCAGGTGTTGAATAAAACGCATATCGCTCAAATTGTCTTTAATAATACCACCGAACTGGAGAAGCTGAATGCCTTGGTTCATCCGGCGGTATTCCGTGCATTTGATCAGTGGGTGGCGCATGTTCCAGTAACTCATCCATATATTTTAAAAGAAGCAGCCTTGCTTTTTGAAAGCGGGTCCTATAAGATGTGCGATAAAACCATTGTGGTTGTCGCACCCACCGCTTTAAAGAAAGCACGAGTGATGTTACGTGACGAGGTCACTGAAGCACAAGTTCAAGCCCGGATGGATAAACAGTTCAACGATGAGCAAAAGATTGAAATGGCCGATTTCCTGCTACATAACCAGGAGTCGTCCTCCATTATTCTGCAGGTGCTAGCCCTGCATGAGCAATTTATAAAATAGAAACATGATTTTAGATGATTTTTTAGTGCAAACAAAAATAGGTTTGTACTGTGTGTACGGTGATTTCTATTTGGATCCTAAAGAACCGGTTAAAGAGGCAGTCATTTCGCATGCCCATGGCGACCATGCTTATCCGGGAAATGCAAAAGTTTATTGTACCGAATCTACCTCGCTGTTTATGAAACACCGCTACAGGGAGAATGCGGCACAGCAGTTTTATATTAAAAACTACCGGGAAACCTTTCTCATTAAAGAAGTCGAAATCAGTTTCATCCCCGCCGGACATATTCTTGGTTCGGCACAGGTTTTAATGACCTATAAAGGTGTTCGCTACCTTTACACAGGTGATTACAAACTACAGCCCGATCTCACTTGTGAGCCTTTTGAATTTGTTCAGGCCGATGTCTTAATTACAGAGACCACCTTCGCCCATCCGGAGACACAGCATCCCGATCCGGAGATCGAAATGTTAAAGCTTAATGCAACGACCTCCAACATCATGCTGGGCGCCTATGTATTAGGTAAAAGTCAGCGTATCATCCACCTGATCAACCAATATTGTCCGGAAAAAAGGATTTTGGTACACCACAGCCTTCTTCCTTTTCTAAGGATTTACGAGCAGCAGGGAAAAATTGTTGGCCAATATGAGCTGTTTGATAAGAAGGTTCTGAAAAACAACAGCAATATCATTTATGTTGTACCTCCAATGGTTTACCACAGCAATATTAAAACATTTAACGTCATCAAAATATTTGCTACTGGCTGGAAAGACCTGCAGCGCAGCAATCAAATTCAACTTTATGTATCTGACCATGCCGATTGGAAGGATATAATTCACACCATTGCACAGGTGCAACCTGCACAAGTATGGACAACTCATGGGAGCGGTACACATCTTATTACACATTTCGGAGAAAGTTTGGTCGTGAAATTGCTTAACTAATGTTAGAAGGGGTAGACTATTATTTTAATGATGCCGGATTAATGGTTTTTACGGAACACTACCACCTCAAACGTGGGAAATGCTGCAAGAATAAATGTTTGCATTGCCCATGGAAATACGGACAAAAAGATAAGGATAACCAGAAGAAGCGATAAGGTCGAACCATATGCCAGTACAAGAAGATACGAAAACTGTAAAATACGACAATGTTTTTCAGCAAGCCGCTATAAATATTACCACTACCCACCATTGGTATAACAACCAGATGCGCGATAAGCTGACGCCATATGATATGACTGTGCAACAGTATCATGTGTTGCGTATTCTACAGCAACAGTTGCCCAGGCCTGCTACCATCAACATGATCAAAATCAGGATGCTGGATAAGATGAGTGATGCTTCCAGAATTGTAGAAAGGCTTATCCAAAAAGGCTTAGTATTAAAATCAAATAATCAAAGTGACCGTAGGGCTACAGATATTCACCTCAGCGCTGCTGGGCAGACATTATTAACCGAAGTGGCTAAAATGCCTATTACAGAGCATCTGATTGCTGTGAAGATAACTGCAGCAGAGGCGTTACAGTTAAACTTGCTTCTCGAAAAGTTAAGGAGTTAATGTCCTGGAGCAAAAAAACCGATTAATGCGATTCCTGTTCCAATCAATACCGCAATCATCTTTTTCTTGTTCATCTTATGATCTACACTGGATTCGAACAATATCGTAGTCGAGATGTGCAGGAATATCCCGATAACAACCCCCATCATTTTATTAAAATAAGCTTCTACACCACCAATGCTTCCATTACTCAGGCCTGTGCTGACATAAAAGCCCAGGGGAGCCATAATTGCAAACACAGCAATATAAAAGAGGATATTGCCGGTTTTGAAATGACTTTGCAATAAAATGCTCGCCAGAGCAAAAGCTGCCGGAATATGGTGGAGAGCAATCCCAAATATCAGTGCGTTATGCTGATCATTAGCTAAAGGCATGCCTTCTAAAAAAGCATGTAAGCATAAACTGATCATAATGCCATATGGAAAAGCATGACTGTGGTCGTGTTTATGAATATGGCCATGTTCTACACCTTCGGAGAACTTCTCCAAAAACACCTGTAACAGAAATCCTATCAGGATAAATACACCAATCTCATGGGCGTCTGGTCCACTGTAGGCATCGGGAATCAGGTGTAAAACTGTGATGGCAAATAGATAGGCACCACTGAAGGAAAGGATAAGTTTCAATAATTCTGACTTGTCACTTTTAACCAGAAAAATCGCCGATCCTCCAAAAAATGCACAAAGAAATAAGACAAGTAATTTCCAGATTTCCATTATAGTCGTTGTTGTATGTTTTTGTAAAGTTTAGATGTAAATAAGCCAATCAGCGTGCCTAATACCATGCCGCACATCACATCAACCGGGTAATGTACGCCCACATAAACTTGTGCAAAGCTGATGATAAAGGCCCAGAATAGGCCAATAGGCAAAATAGGTTTCCATCGGTCATAAAAAATAACAATTAAGAAAACAGCGATGGCAAAGTGATTGGTTGCATGTGCGGAGGGAAAACTGTAGCCACTGCCACAGCCTACGCGGTGAATAATGTCTTCGGCCAGGCTCACGTCGTTACACGGCCTTATTCTCCCTACACTTGGTTTAATTAATCTGGAAGCGATCAAGTCGCCGATAGCAAAAGTTAATAGCAAAAAACCGACGATGTAGACGCCCTTTTTTTTGTATTCTCTGATGCAGAAAATAATGATGAATAGATATACAGGAGCCCAAAAGAAACGGTTGCGTAACAAAGGCATGATCCAATCAAAAAAGTCGTTGGCCAGTCCCCTGTGAATAGATAAAAACAGTTTCGCGTCAAACTCCAGTATTGCTTCTATCATGCTTTTTTGCAAATGAGTATTAAGCGGTCTGACTTATTTTCGTCGAAAGCATTCAGGGCATAATCGCCGAAGGTTTCCACTAATATTAATCCGCTTGAGGTTAGCATCCTTTGAAAATCCTCCAGGGTAAAAGCTTTCACGCGCTCCTCAAAGGCGAAATCTTTTCCTTTATGTTCAAAGTTGATGTGTTTAATGATTTTGCCGTCCAACACAAACTTCTTGATTTGAAATTCAATGCCATCTACGGTTTTAATCTCCCGGTGTGTCAGATTTCTTAATATCTTCAAGGTATTAAAATAGTCAATAACAAGCGTACCATCATCTTTAATGCTTTTCCTGAATGACTTTAACGCATTAACGTGCTCTTTTTCCGTTTCGAAATAACCGAAACTGGTAAATAAGTTCAGTGCCAGGTCAAAGTAATTGATGTAAAGCAATTTGCGCATGTCATGCACAAAGAAACGCAGGTGTTTCTGCTCAAATTGTTGCGCATATTTGATGTTCTGTTCGGAAAGATCTATTCCGGTTACATCATATCCCTTTTTATTCAGGTAAGTCGCATGGCGGCCTCTTCCGCAGGCAATATCCAGAATGCTGGAATGGGCAGCGGGTTTCAGGTAGGCGGAAAGATTATCAATCAAAAATTCTGCTTCTTCATCATTACGTTGGCTATAGAGTATATGATAATAAGGCGAATTAAACCAATATTGAAACCATTTTCGCTGCATTGCGCTGTATATTTATTTATAAGTAAAAAGCAAAGATAGTATTTTGAAAAGCATGAAAAGGGATTAATTATGAAGGCCCTTAAATTTTTGCTATTTTTGAAATCAGATAAAACAACTTACATTGACACTTATAAAATCTATTTCCGGAATAAGGGGAACCATCGGCGGCATCGCTGGAAACGGCTTAACCCCAATTGATATTGTTAAATTTACAGCCGCTTATGGCTCCTGGGTGCTTACCAAAACTAACATTAGGAAGATTGTTTTAGGGCGTGATGCCCGGATATCGGGCGAAATGGTCAATAACCTGGTGATTGGAACCTTACAGGGACTGGGAATAGAGGTGATCGATCTGGGCCTTTCCACCACACCCACGGTAGAAATTGCCGTGCCAATGGAAAAAGCCGGAGGTGGTATTATTTTAACGGCCAGTCATAATCCAAAACAATGGAATGCCTTGAAATTATTGAATGATAAAGGCGAATTTATCAGTGATGCAGAAGGAAAAGAAGTGCTTGACCTTGCCGAGAGCGCAAGTTTCGCGTTCGCGGATGTTAACAACCTGGGCCGTGTGGTATTAAATGATACTTACCTGCAAAAACATATCGATGCCGTTTTAGCCTTGCCTTTAGTGGATGTAGAATTAATTAAAGCCGCTAATTTTAAAATCGTTATTGACTGTGTAAATTCCACAGGTGGTATTTTTATTCCGGCGCTTTTAAAAGCTTTAGGTGTAGAAACTGTTCATGAGTTGTATTGTACGCCGGATGGTAATTTCCCTCACAACCCAGAACCTTTACCTGAAAACCTGACAGAAATTGCTAAAGTAGTGCAGCAGAAAAATGCTGACCTGGGGATCGTTGTTGATCCTGATGTAGACCGTTTAGCATTTGTATGTGAAGACGGCTCCATGTTCGGTGAAGAATATACCTTAGTGGCTGTGGCCGACTACGTGATTAAAAATACACCAGGAAATACGGTGTCGAATTTATCTTCTACGCGTGCCTTAAGAGACGTCACCGAAAAAGCTGGCGGTCTTTATCATGCTGCGGCAGTAGGTGAGGTGAATGTGGTGAACAAGATGAAAGAAACCAATGCGGTCATTGGTGGCGAAGGCAATGGTGGGATTATCTACCCCGAATCACATTATGGCAGAGATGCCCTGGTGGGAATCGGACTATTCTTAACCCATTTGGCAAAATTTGGTAAATCGATCTCATTATTGCGCAGCAGTTACCCTAATTACCATATTTCTAAGAACAAAATTACGCTTACTCCGGAAATGGACATCGATGCCCTCTTATTGAAGGTTCAGGATAAGTATAAAGCACAGCCTCACAGTACTATTGACGGCTTAAAAATTGAATTTGACCGGGAATGGGTACATTTGCGTCGTTCCAATACAGAGCCAATCATCAGGATTTATAGTGAAGCACAAAACGAAAACGTTGCAGAGGCTTTAGCCACGAAGATTATCACGGACATTAAAGAAATATTAAAATTGAACTAATCATGAACAGAATATATTTAGATAACGCGGCCACTACACCTCTTGACAAGGAGGTACTTGCTGAAATGGTTAATGTGATGGAGAACTATTATGGTAATCCCTCTTCTATTCACGCCCAGGGGCGTGAAGTGAGAACATTAATTGAGAAGGCACGCAAAACGGTAGCCGGTTTGTTAAATGCTGTTCCTGCAGAAATATTCTTCACCTCTGGTGGTACCGAGGCTGATAATACGGCCATTAGGTGTGGTATAGCAGCTTTCGGTCTCAAACATGCAATTACTTCTAAACTGGAGCATCATGCGGTAGAACATACTTTAAATAGCTTGTTGAAAACAGGCGTTATTGATAAAATCAGTTATGTAGATACGGATGCTAAGGGTAACATTGATTATGCGCATCTGGAACAGTTGTTAAAAGAAAATGAACGTTCTTTCGTGTCGTTGATGCATGCCAACAATGAGCTGGGTACTTTAACTGATATTGTGCGTGTAGGCGATATCTGTGAAAAATATGATGCAATATATCATTGTGACACCGTGCAGACCATGGGTCATTATGTTCATGATGTGAGAAAGCTTAAAGCACATTTTATTGTTTGTGCCGCACATAAGCTTCACGGTCCGAAAGGCGTTGGTTTCCTGTATGTAAATCATAACATCAAAATAAGTCCGATGATTTTTGGTGGTGCCCAGGAAAGAAATATGCGCGGTGGAACTGAAAATGTTTATGGTATCGTTGGTTTATCAAAAGCACTGGAAATGGCTTATGCAACGATGGCGGAACACGAGCAACATATACAAGGACTGAAAACCTATCTAAAAGAGCAACTAACGGCAGAAATTCCTGGCATTGGGTTTAACGGGGAGAATGAGCCGGATACCAGCTTATATACGGTGCTAAACGTGTCATTTCCAGAAATGGATATGGCTGATATGTTGTTGTTTAACCTTGATATTAATGGAATCTCCGCTTCCGGTGGCAGCGCCTGTTCTTCAGGATCCAATATTGGCTCACACGTATTAACGGCAATCGGTGCAGAACCGAATAGACCTTCCGTTCGTTTTTCTTTCAGTAAACTTAATACCAGGGAAGAACTGGATTACGTGATTGGAAAAGTAAAAAACATAGTTGAACAAAACGTGAACGTTTAACAGATCAACATCCTTATTAAAAGCCTTGGCAAAACGCCAGGGCTTTTTTATACCTTTAACTATGCCATTGAACTACCGTCGGATTCAGCACCAGGACGATCCTGCGCTCGCTTTTATTAAAGACATGTATGAAAGTGCTTTTCCAGAACAGGAGCGACGGCAATGGGCATCCTTCACCAATCTGCTCAATGATCCGCGTATGCATGCTGATGCCATTCTGGACGCAGAACAGGTTCTTGGCTTATTAATCTGGTGGAAGGTGAATGATTTTTGCTTTATCGAGCATTTTGTCATCTCCAGTCGGGTTAGAGGTGCCGGTTACGGATCTGAAGTCATCAAACATTATGTGGAAAAGGCGCAAGGTAAAGTTTTGCTGGAAGTTGAACCGGCCGGAACTCCAGATGCAAACCGAAGAATCACTTTTTATGAAAGGGTAGGGTTTAAGTTAGTCAACGTTGATTATAGGCAGCCTTCTTATGTCGAAAAAGGCCTTTCTTTTCCCATGTATCTCTTGCAAATTGGTGTTAAAAGTGAAGTGGAAATTGCGAAGCTGATCCCAGAAATCCAGTCAACAGTGTACTTTTTGTAAACAAAAATACGCCGTTACTGTTAATATAGTAATCAATTGTATTTTTTACTAAATCCTATCCTTATGATTACTCCAGAAAACCATAACGAAGAGAACCTTCACCAACCGAACCACAGCGAAGACATCCATAGCGAAAATGTTCCTCACACAGAGAATGATGGCGAAGAGAATGAAGAAAACAGAAAGACG
>Ga0247806_10001136_pt1 | contig 13568 bp, 28 predicted proteins | sample UWRJL059202B1_FD_179935 | JGI IMG/M metagenome (GOLD analysis project Ga0247806, IMG submission 179935) | Plant litter microbial communities from Arlington Agricultural Research Station in Wisconsin, United States - UWRJ-L059-202B-1 | ecosystem: Environmental > Terrestrial > Plant litter >... | reverse complement strand
ATTATGAAATCAATTATTTTAATACTGATATACTTAACCACATTTATGGGGTTATTTTTATTTATGTCCTTAATTGGATTAATATTTACTGCTGATTCTTACACAGCTATTATCCATAATGAAGATTGGATAATTATGTACTCTATATTTATTGGATGGTGGGTATCTTTATTTCCTGCATTTGATTATTATGAAAAATATATAGAAAATTAATAATTATGAAATGGATATTAACAATAATATGGATAATAATTGTAAGAGTATGCCTATTACTTATGATGATATTATCTGTATTTGGTATATTTTGGGCATTAAAACCTATTCATATAGCTGAATTATATGATGTAATGCTTACTGAATTTTGTATATATGATCGAGTATATCCTTGGTCTAAATGGTCAAAAATCTGGAAATTAAAATGGAACTAATACTTATAATATCTGCTGTTTATATATTGTCTACACCAATAAAAGCGGGTTGTATATATTTAGCAGTAGGAGCAAATTGGATTACAAACCGCTTAATTAAATAATTATGAAAATATTACAAATTACTGAAAAAATACCACAATCCTCCTCATTACCAGATGGTATATATCAAGGTATATGGAGTGGTTATATCATAGAACTTAAATATAATAATAAGTCATATGAATTAAAAACTGAAACAGGTGTTAGAGGTATTGGTATTAAAGTAATAGTTACCATTAAAGGAGAAGTTGCTTCTTATGAAACAATAAATAACTAATTATGAAATACACAATACAAGATCTATCTGAAGGTAAAGTAGCCTTACATTATAATATTGATGATATTAAATTATTATGTAAAATATTGAAATTAGCTTTTCCTACTGATTATACTATTCCTGGAGGAGTTGCATATTATTATAAAAGAAACAGTAATGATGGTTTTTGGGGATCAAGTTACAACTCATATAATATATCAGTACCTATTCAGAATATTAATGATTTTGAATTACCATATGAATTTAAATGGGGTGATAAAATATTAGTTGGAGGTAATAAAAACTATAAAGCTAAATTTATAGGAATTCTTCCTGATCATCCAGGTAATTGTGTTGTAGTATATGATACAGGTAGTATAGCTATAAATGCTTTAAATATTATCAAACCTTATATTGAACCATTACCTCAAGTTGAACTTACAATTGAAGAAATTGCTGCAATGATGCATCTTAAACCTGAACAAATAAGAATTAAAGATAAATAATTATCCATTATATATATGGATTTGTGGTATACAAGCACGGAGTTAGACATCCACTTGGTTAAATTATACCCTAAATTAGAGCTATCTCTATGTACCTCTGGAAGCAACCTTAAGAGACACAAGTCCTAGCAAATAGCTCTAAACTTATTACAGAGCGGTTTACAATACAATTGCTTAAGAGCCATTTGAGTGAACCGCTTTTCAATATTATCCTTGAGCATGGATATAACTGAATATCAATTAGTTATAAAAATAAGCAACAGACTCATGACCTCACACTAAAGACTTAATTGGTACAGTGACCAGAGGAATTAAGATCAAAAATACACTAGTGTTAGCTCGGTAACTAATTGATATTCTTTAAAACTTAATAATATGAAACTAACAATTATATTTCCAGAATATAAGAATTATGAAACATCTGTTGAAGGTTTAGTTGCTGATGTATATGATAAAATACTAGACTACCCTGAAACAAAGACTACTCCAGCTAATCAATTAATATTAGTTAAAACATGGCTTAATACAAGTAAAGCTCAAGGATATGAAAACATAGTTATTATATCTGTTAGTCCTTATGTAATAGAAGCTGCTCTTAAAATTGGTGGTAGTATTGGTTATGAAGTAATATATTCAGATGGTAAGAATACCTTTGAGAAAGCAACACCAATATTCAAGTATATGGCTCAACCAATGAAAGATATGTTTAATATAACTGATTAAACTTAATAATATGAGTATAACACAATGTAATCCAGAATGTGCTGTATGTGGTTCACAAGTCGCTCCTCAAGATCAAATGAAAATAAATGGAGAAATTATACATTATCAATGTGAAGAGCAATTTGAACCACAAGATAGTAATATAATGGATGACCCAAGAGATGATGAAGATTCATATGCAGCATTTGATAATCCTGTTGATCCAAGTTCAGATGCTAATCAATAATTAATATTCTTTCCTGATGTAGACAATTGTAAAGAGTAAATCATACTGGAGATAGTATCAATAGCCACTGAACTTTACAATTGAATACTCAGGATTAACTAATTAAACAATTCTCTGGCTCTTTTACATACAAAGATTGTTGAGGTGTTTCTGACCCGTCTTACAGCTATTAAATACAGATAGCTGGTGTATGTGGAGAGAATAGGACTTACTAGCTTAACATTGCTGGGATAAACTGAAAAGTGAAATACTATTGGCTGTAACCACAGAGAATTGTTTATTAAACTTTAAAACTAATATTATGACTAAATTACAAATTATATTTCTTATAGGTAAATCTACAAATTACAGTAGAACAAACTTATTAGTTTCTAATGGAGTTAAAGTATTAGATTTAACTATATTATTAGCTACTAAAATACTAAAAGAAGAAGATGACACTATTACATTAGCTGATAAAGGCTTATTTATATATAATCAAGCATATAGATCACTTGAAAGTGCTATTATGGAATAAAACTTATTATTATGAAAGAAAGAGAAATAATTAATTTAATAGGAGCAAGTCTCATAATCAGTACATTTATAGGTTTTTGTCTATATGTCGCTTTAATATTTTATAATGATCCTGTTAGATTATCAAAAGCGATTCTTAAAAAAGATAAAAAAACATATAAAAAACTTAAACAAAAGGTAATTAAAGCAGAACAAGATTATTTATTATCTTTATTCACTAATGATGAAGATTATATATGCTGTATGAGACTCGCTTATTTAATTTTAGAAGATTGTCTAAATGATATGAAATATATAGTACAACAAGATATATATGCTCTTAAACTAATTGAAAATGAGTCAAATATATAGTTTTTATTACCCTGAATATGGAGTATATCAAGAAAAGATATTAATATCCCACAATGATTATCTGACAGTTAAAGTATTACCTGAAGATAGTGGCAAAGAGGAGAAACGCAAAGACAAAGCACTTAAAATATTAACTAAAGGTAAGCAATGGTTTACAGATAAGTCTCCTCTTTATGATGCTATTATTACTCAAGTATTACAATGTAATGGAATTCATTTAATAGAAATAAAACTTAAACTATGAGTCATATAATTTATGTTGTGTGCGATATACATGCAAAACAATCAGCAGCATTTGCCGTATTACTAGCTATGCATAATATCAAAAATGTTGAAATAATTGCTAATATTGGAGATGTATATGAAAAAGAGTGTAATATAACTATTACTCCAAAACCGCTTGATTTTGTAATTGAAGCACTGCCTAGAAATTTAGATGTTTTACCAACAATTAAACAAGTAGAAGAATACAGAGGTATAATACCTAATAAATATAAATTAAAGCATCAAAAACGATATTAATATTTAATTAAAATATATGGGCAGCTTATTGTCCTTGAAGATAACCTAGTAATAGGCTAAAGTGTAGATGTGCTAAGCGTCTATGCGTATCGAAAGATATCTATGTAAGCAAGGGAGTAATCATTACAAGGAGCTACTGCTTGAGTAATGAAGTCATGGTCAATGACTTTGAGTTAGAAATAACAATAAGGAAACTCTTAGTATATGGTAAAAAATTTCATCAAAGATTTTAGCTGTATGCATTATTTAAAGGTATGGAGTAGGAGGTGCTTGCACTTCTGTTTGAAAGTATCTAGAGATAACGTAAAGCTGATAACTTTACATTGGGTTGGTGGTAACTAAACTATTCGAAAGAATAGCACGTTATACAAACATCAACCTCAACCCGAACATGACCAAGCATTTTGTCTATTAAACAAAAAAACAAAAAGCAAAAGCGTTGATGTACTGATAAAGCAAATAATCCTATTCCTCTGTAATATGGGGATTATTTAGACTCGCAAGGTCGAAATAAAAATGGATGGATAAGCCTAAGCATAGTGGTTGGGAGATCACGAACTCTTCCAAGAGGTGCTGGTGTAACTGAAATTTATATGTTTATCAGTAGTAGGTGTATGAGACTCGCTCATATGATTATGTAGTTTACCTTCAAAAGAGGTGTGTATTATATCTGAAAAGATAGACAATAATTATATTAAGTCCCAAATACTCAAGACTTATTTCAAACTTTAAAATTAACTAATATGCCTAATCATGAAGCTTATAAATATCTTATTCAAGTTAAAAATGGTAAAGATATTTATTATTACAATAGTGCCATGTATTCATTAGAATCTAATCCAAACAATGCTTCTAAATACTTACATAAGCATACTAATCCAAAACACATGGAACATGCTGGTAGTATGGGTGGAAAAGTAAGTGTAACCACATATGATAAAGCATTAAAAAAATTATTAAAACAATCTTCAAAATCTACATATAATGTCAGAGATGACAGACGTATGGATGATAATCAAAACTCTTTTAATTAATTAATATGTTATTGTATTGTATTATTACATGGCTTCTAGCTCTTGGAGTTATAATAGCAGATAAAAAATATTGGTCTGAAACAGAGATGCTTGATTTAATTTTTATTATAATAGCTCCAATATTTATGCCAGTATTTATTGGTATGCAAATAGGAAAAAAATGATTAGATTAATGAAAAAATTTAAGGAAATCGCTCCATATATATGGGGAGGTATTCCTCATGATACACAATGGGCATTAAATACCCAAGTTTTTAAACAATATTGTATTAAACACAATATAAAAGAATTTTTATGACTAAAACCATAGTTAATGTAATTGGTGTTATTCTATTTTATCTATTGATAAATAGTTTTAATATTAATATAATATCGCAATTGTTTTTCTTATTAGCAGCTATAATTAGTGTTGATAAATTTTGTAATTGGAATTTTCATTCTAAACATAATCATATAGTAGTCGAAGAAAATATGAATGAGCAATTTTGGGATGATGTATATAAAATATCTGAACAAGAAGCTATTCAACTTCAATTATTTCTCTATAAAGAAGGATATAATAATGAGCAAGTCGCTCAACACATGTCTAAATATACAGTAATATGACAACTGCCTCTATAATATTATTAACTGCTGTAGCAGTATTATCATACATATTATTTAAAAATAATGATGATGATAAAGGTTGTAAACCACCTAAAAACTTAATTGTAACCTAATGAATAATAGAAGACTAATTAAACAAGCTATAGTTGCTCTAAATAAGACTAAAAATTTATATAAAAGTGAATCTAGAGATATTACTATCGATGAATTAAATAAAGAATTATTTAAGCATCCCGCTCAAAAACCCATTGAAAAAGAAAATAATGATCAATCAGCAGCTGACGATCATTTAGATTATCTTCACAGTCAATACTAAAATTATGGTAGTAACTAAATTCATGGCTGCTGTAAGCCATTTAATAGAAGGAGAAGAAATAGAGCATTTCCAAACAAAAGATATCAAAATAGGTAATGAAGTAGAAGCAGCTAAACTTGCTTCTAATTTAAGAGGTAAAATAACATTTATTTGTAGTCCTGAAATAGTAGAAATAGATGGCAAACAAACTTGGATATCTGATATTAATTGGTTAATTACTAAATCATTAAAACATGAAAAGAACCCCAGAAGAAATAAAAGAGTTTTGTCTGTCTAATATAGCACCATATTTTAAAGATCCAACTATATGTGGATATAATAAAGCAACTGGTAAAATAAAAGGTAAATGTGTATACCTTACTAAAGACGGTAAAATGTGTGTATTAGGTAAGAATTTACTTAATCCTCCATTAAATGGATCAGAAGATGCAGCAATGATATTTGATGGTAATAAGCAAGAAGATGTTTTAAAACCAGAAGCAATTGGCATGTTAAATGCTATACAATGGGGACTATTACAAAGTATTCATGATAATATAGCTACTCAACAAAATGAAACAATAATTAGAGCTGGTTGTGAAGCGCTTGGTATATTTACCTATCATGAATTAGTAGAATACACTTCTAAACTACCTTAATATGAAATATTTATTAATATTACTATTTTTAGCTTCATGTGCTTCTTATCCTCGTTATCATGTACGATTAGCTACAGTTAATGAGCGAGGTCGCTTAGTACCAGTAAATAATATACGTTACCCAGTCCATATTGGAGATACGCTTTATATACTTACAAAATAATCCTGATGTAATAGCTGACGTTCTAACAGAGAGATAAATCTGCACTAAAACCCCAAGGGTACTAAGCTATTACCGACGGTCTTAAACTTAAAATTATGAACAACTACATAGAAGCTGATGTACATCTTATAGCTACAGATAAACCAAGTAATCTAACAATTGCTTTACATTATAATAATCGGCTTAGACAAGTACATAATAATTATGAATGTAAAAAAGAAGATGAGTTATTTCAACATCTATATTTCACTGATAATAGTGAAATAAAAGAACCTTGTTGGGTAATAATGACTCCTACAATAGGAGATAAGAAATTATTATATATTGAGAATATTCTTGAAAATCCCAAATATTTTGATATGAGGGGTGGGTATGCTCTTGATAGAAATATCTGTAAAAAGATTATAGCTACTAATAATAGTGATTTATGGGATAAAGAGATTAATAATATCAAATTAATGTCTTCTCCCGGAGATAAAGGAACTACCTCCATAACTAAAGGTATTTCTAAAATACTTCAATCATTCATTGATGATTATATTGAGAAATATAATGCTGGTACACCTATTATAAAGGTGAGATTGGAAAATGAACACTATTTTTGTGTGAATGGTCAGTTGTTTAATACATGGAATGATAGGGCAGAATTTATGGAAAGAATTGACAATATTGATGCTCAAAGTATTAACGAATACGATAAGCTAAAACTCAATACAGATGGTTCTGTTATTGTAGTAAAAGAACAAGAAAAGCTATATACAAGAGAGGAAACTCTTAATATATTATTAAAAGCCAAAACCTTTATGGATAGTATGTCTCTTCCTTTGAAAAAAGATCTTATTGAATGGTTTAATAAAAACTATCCAAATGAATAATATAGATTTAATAATGACTCTAATATGTATATTTCTAATTATTTACTTTATAGTAGATATGATTAGAAATGGATTGTAGTGATACTAAGAGCAAATCGCTCTTATTCTCATAGCAGTTAGTTAGTTGATGGTTTAAAGCTCCAGATTGGTTGTCTGGAGCTATTTTTAATCTTTAAATTTAATAATATGTCAGATAAATCAATAGCTGAGGTATTCTCAGATAAAATCAAAAAACCTAAAAAATAATGAAAAAATTATTAATTATCCTTATATTAGGATTAATGTTGACTTCTTGTTCAAGAGAAGAAGAAGTAAAAATACCTTTTAATGTAACAAAAGCATTTACTGAGAATCGTTTTGATACAGTTTTAGTAGTTAAAGGAGAATCAAATACATATTATTTTAATAAGAGTAATAAAAATTTTATTCATAAAATTGCTAATAATGAAATTAAATCAACTGAAACAAATTTGTCAGTAATTGGTTATGTTATTTTCTTTATATTTGCAATTTTAATTATACTATCTATACTTTTATGATAACAATAATATATTTAGTAGCCTTGATACTAGTTATTGTTAATTTATACAAGAAAGAATCAGCTCAAGCACCATTAATTAATTTTATTGGTTCTGCTTTAATAATGACAATTAGTTCTTGGTATTTAACAATAGTATTAGGCATACTCACAACACTTGCTTTTATTTTAGCTATGGTATTTTTATGGCTAATAAATGAATTCGAAAAAAATAATGGAAGTAGTGATTTTTAATTAACTAGAAGGGTATACGGTAAACAATCCATAGCCCTTCATTTCCTAAACTAAGATTTATGATGTTACCAATTATATTTGGATTAGCTTTATTTTTATCACTATTATATATTGAATGTTATATAGCTAGATTTTTTAAGAAAACAAACGAATATCAAAGAGCAGAAACAATTTTTCAACTTACCGCCATAATATTGTGGTCTGTATTATTTCACCTACTATATTAAAAACAAATGAAAAAACTAATATTAGGTTTTATAGCAACCTTTATAATGCTAACAACACAAGCTCAGGATAGCTCTAAATTAACTGTAAAAGCTGTATATGAAGATGTAAAGGCAGGTATTACACAACTCGCTTCTAAATTAGAAGGCCCTGCTAAACATGTATATGAAGTATATGTTTATCAGCATAGAGCAGAAGCTTTGGCTTTTCTTTTATTGATATTAGTTTTAGCACCTATAGGTATAATACTACTTATTAAACATTGGAAAAAAGCAGATTTTGGTGAAACAACCTATAAAGAAGCAACAACTGATAGTTGTGTTCCAGCAGTAGCTGGTTGGATGTTATGTTTAGCTTCCTTAGTATTAACTATAATATTCTTTGCAGATGTATTTTTTACAAAATTAATCAATCCTGAGTATTACGCTATAAAAGATGTTATTAACGCCTTTAAATAAAATAAAATAAAAAATGAAGAAACTTCTCATCTATTGCAAAGCAAGTCCTGAATCTCAAAGTATATGTGTAAGATCAGTTAGAGTAACTGCTGATTTTATAGGTATAGGTCATAAAGGACAAATTAATGAACAAGAATTTAAGCGACTTGCTTCTGATCTCGTACCAGATTATTCTAGTATTCAAATTGTAAACCTCTAATACTTAAAACCATGCATCAACAACTAACCTCACATGTAGAGTACAACCCAAAAATTAAAAAATATCTCGATGATAATGGACGTTACAGTCCATTAAAATCTGAGGTAGTACGACAAGCTTATAAAGATACAAGAGTAAATAACCCTATAAGTCATGCAGGAGCAAAACTTATAAATAGTATATTTATTCAACGATAGTATCATGGTCCGGTAGCTCAGCTGAATAGAGCACAAACCTTCTAAGTTTGGGGTCATTGGTTTGAATCCAATCCGGATCACAGGATTAAATATTTAGGAAAGCAGCTAACCTACTGCCCAGAGGAAATACCTAAATAAACAAAAAAATACATGATTATGAGACTAACACGTTAATTAATCTACATTCTTATTTAGATTTAGAAGCCAATCAAGTTTTATTGAACAATAATACAAGAGACAAGTATTTGTTCGCAAATCCAGCTTCTCAGTTGAGTGACATATAACGAGAGAAACCGTAAACAAATCTAAATATTAACTAAAAGGTGCTGTGGGTGAAATCTCACAGCCCTTTTCCATCAAACTTAAAACTATGACTAAAAAAGTATTTAAATTAGATTTTGACTTAGAAAAGCTTGTTGATTCAATGTTAGCATCAGCATACGAATCAGTCCAGTATAAAATACAACAAGCTATATCTAATGCTAAAGATAGCAAATTATATGGTTATATTCCTACTGGAGCATATACACTTGTTCCTATTATACAAAATATTCTAGAAAATAATCCTGATTTAAGTAAAATAAAATTTATGGATATTGGATGTGGTTATCCAATTATACCTAAAATAATGCAAATATTAAATTGTAAAGAAGCTAAGGGATTAGAGATACAGGATATTTATGTTAATCTTGATAGATCAAATACACTAATTAAAGGAGATATACTTAAATATAACTTTAAAGAATATGATATACTTTATGCTTATAATCCTATAAGAGATCAAAATTTAATGGATAAAGGCTTAGAAAGAATAGTGAAAACTATGAAACCTGGAGCTACATTTTATTTTGCAAATGCAGGGGGTCCTAAAACAGAAGTATTTAAATTATTTAAAGGTTATGGCTCATATTGGAAATATATAAAACCTAAAAAATTAAATTAATGGGATTTTTAAAAAAATTAGGACTTGTTACTTCAGATGAACCTGAAGAAGCTCCAAAACAAAACAAAAAACTGGTGTCTAAAGGTGATGGAGTATTTCCACCTAAGCCAAGTTTTACTAATCCTGTAGATACTACAGAATATAAAAACTTACTTGAAGAAGTACTCAATAAAAGAGATCAACCTGGGCCTGATTTTCTTGAGTTTTATAAAGCTTTAAAATCGTTTGATAGTCAACCACTTCAACCTCAACAAAAGTATATATTAGCATTTTCAGCACTTAGTACTATGGGTCTTACAAAAGATAAAATTACTAGTACTGCTACTATATATACAAAAGCGCTTGATAATGAAAAAGTTGAATTTGATAAAAGTTTAGAGCAATATGATAAAAATGAAATTGTTGCTAAACAAACTGAATATCAAAGATTATCAGATGAAAATGTAAAACTTACCAAACAAATACAGGATAATATGGCTTCAATGTCTAAATTATCTTTAGATATTGGTCAAAATAAACAGAATTATACTAATAAACAAACCGCTTTTAATGCTGCTATAGAAAAAGAAAAAGCAAATATAGCAGAAATTGTAACTAACATTCAAACTTATATCTAATGAACATAACAACACCAAGTGGAAAAAGTCCTTTCGTTGAAAAGGCATTTCGATGGTTATTATTAGGTGGAATTGCCTATGGTGGCATGAAACTTATCAATTATATTACTCCATTTATTTTAGAAAGCGTGGGTAATATGGTAGCTTTAGGCCTTACAGCAGCAGTTGTAGGCTTATTTGTACTTAATTTTAAAACCATTAGCTTATGGTATCTTGGATTTTGTAAAAAAATTACAAGATGGATTATAGCTATGGATCCAATTTCAGTAATGAATGGTTATTTAGTAAAGCTCAGAAAAAAAATTAAAAATCTTCAATCTACTTTGTTATTTGTAAGTGGTAAAAAAATTGAACTTAGAAGGCTTATAGAAGAAAAAGAAAAACTTTTCAAAGAAGCTTCAAGATTAGCTCTGGCTGCTAAACAACAAAATGAAATGGGGAGTGCTAATCTAAATGCCACAAAAGCTATGGGTTATAAACAATCCATAGAAATTTATACTCCTATTTGGAGAGAATATGAAGATAAGCATAATTTTCTTATAAAATTAAAGGAAAATTGGGATTTAGCGGCTGATGGTCTTGCTTTTGATATTGAATTGAAAACAGAACAATTAAATACTCTAAGATCAATGGTAAAAGGTCTTAAATCTATTGATGATTTAACATCTTCTGGTAGTGCTGAAGCAAATGCTCTTGCAGAATCATTTAAAGCAGCTGAAATAGATATTTCTCAAAGATTAGCTTATATTGATGATTTTGAAAAAAGAGCTAAACCATTATTAACAGATATGAAAGTTAAAAAACAAGCTCAAGAAAATGATGCTCTAGCTTTCTTGGAAGAAGCTTCAAAAGATCAAAAATTACTCTTACCTAATTATCAAACATTTACTCCTACATATGATTCTTCTAAAGTAGAAGATATATCATATGAAACAGTAAAAACTAAATATGGTTTCTAATGAAAAAACTCTTATTACTGGCACTAATTGGGCTATCATTTAATGTTTCTAAAGCACAAACCGCTTTTGTTTCTCCATATTCTACAATATCAAACAAAGTAGATTATTATGGATTAGAAGTAGGTTTATGCTATGATAAAGTATGGGTATCAACAGACTACTCATATGATCCTACAGCTGAAAATAGCTATGTAGGTTTAAACTTATATAATAAAGTAGCTTCAGCTAATAAATTTGGTTTTTGGTTATACAACTCAGTAGGTTACGACTTTAGTTATAAGTCAGTAATCTATGAGCCTGGCGGAAGCGTGGTATTCGATTTAACGAAAGTTATATCGCCGCAATTCACAGTAAGCGTACCAATAATCAAAAATACCAGTGTCGCTTACACTTTATCATTAATGTTAAACTTATAATCATGTTTTTTATAGGTATTATACTTGGATTTCTATTAGGAATCTGGATATGTAGAAAATGTACTGGATTAATGAAATATTTCTTTAAATAAAATTAAAACTTAAAACTATGGCACTTACAAAACAAGGTAAAATCGTATTTCTCGCTCTTGGTATAGCAGCAGTAATTGGTGGAAAATTTGCATGGGATGCTTTTCATCCCAAAAAAGCAAAAAATGTAACAGTTAAAACAAAAGCAACTAGCTTACCACCTCTTGCTTATGACAAAAATTCAAATGCACAATTTCATAACTTACCAGATTTTGGTAATTTTGCAGCAGTTGAATCTCCTCAAATCAGAGGACATTTAATGGAATGGTATGGTCAATCAGGCTTATTATATGCTGTTGGTGGTAAACAAACAACAGTAGGTAGTCTTTGTGAAGAACTTAAAGTAAATGTTGCTCTTGATGTTCAAAATTCATGTGTAAAGCAAGCAGAAGATTTATATGCATTTGCAGATGAATTACATTCAGGTAATCCAAATCCAACTAAAGGTGCTCATTTTACCTGTTGGATGGGTGATGGTGTTCCATCATATCTTGTAGGTCTTAATAAAAGGCTTAAAAAAGATTTTGGTGATGAATACGTAGCTAAAGCAATTACATTTGCAGGAGCTTCTAATGGAGAAGATAAATGGCTTGTAAAAACTAAGTATGCCAAAGACGCTCGTGGTAGTCTTACATGTACAGTTATTAGAGATGGTGACTGGAATATATGTGTAATGAAATCACAACTTATGGGTTGGCCTATAAATTATCAGGATGGAACTTATGATCCAACTAAGATTAATTTTTATCCAGCTCCTAATGATGATTATCTTGAAGCTGCTAAATTTTATGCTACTGGTGGTAAAGTAACATTAAAACTTGTAAAAGATGGTAAATTTACTGGTAAAGACACTACATTATCTGTTTCAGGAGTATCAACTTGGTTTCCAGGCGATCTTAATGCTGTAACAGGTAAAGGTGGTTTAGTAAGCATAGCCTCTACCAAAGATTTTGGTAGTCAAATGGCTACAACTATGATCTTTATTACTAAGTGGGCTGAAGATAACAGAGAAACAGTAGAAAACTTTATAGCTGCTATTGGCCTTGGTGGAGATCAAGTTAAATCCCATCAAAGTGCTTTAGAATATGCTGTAAAGGTGGGTAAAGAAGTATTTGCTTCTAGTATGACTGAAGAAGACATAATAAAAGCATATGGCTCATATGATGTTACTGATGATGATGGTAATGTCGTAAATGTAGGTGGTTCCAGAGTATTTAATTTAGCTGATGCTGCCAGTTATGCTGGTGTAGCAGGTGGACAAGATAAGTATAAGATAGTTTATAATACCTTTGGTCAAATAGATATTGAAGCTTATCCTGAAATTATACCTGAAATTATACCTTATGATGAAGCTGTTGATTATTCTTTTCTAAGAGCTGCTTATAATAAATATAAAGCAAAAGCTGGGAATGTATCAAAAGTAGATTTCAAAGAAGCTACAAAATCTAATGAAGTAGTGGGAAATACTTCATATAGCATAGAATTTACAA
>Ga0247806_10001135_pt1 | contig 13574 bp, 8 predicted proteins | sample UWRJL059202B1_FD_179935 | JGI IMG/M metagenome (GOLD analysis project Ga0247806, IMG submission 179935) | Plant litter microbial communities from Arlington Agricultural Research Station in Wisconsin, United States - UWRJ-L059-202B-1 | ecosystem: Environmental > Terrestrial > Plant litter >... | reverse complement strand
ACGCATGTTGGTCAGTTTCTTTTCCTTGGTGATGTTCACGTCCATGTCGTCACCGCGCGAGTTCTCGCCGATGACCATGCCCTCGTAGACCTCTTCGGTGGGGTTCACGAAGAACTGCATGCGCTCCTGCAGGGCGATGATGGCGAACGGCGTGACAACACCGGCGCGGTCGGCGACGATCGAGCCGTTGGTGCGGGTGTTGATGGTGCCGGCCCAGGCCTCGTAGCCGTGGAAGATCGCGTTGGCGATACCGGTTCCGCGGGTGTCCGTGAGGAACTCGGTGCGGAAACCGATCAGGCCGCGCGACGGGACGATGAACTCCATGCGGACCCAGCCGGTGCCGTGGTTCGCCATGTTCTCCATGCGACCCTTGCGGGCGGCGAGGAGCTGGGTGATCGCGCCGAGGTACTCTTCCGGCGAGTCGATGGTGAGGTGCTCGTACGGCTCGTGGATCTTGCCGTCGACGCGCTTGACGACCACCTGCGGCTTGCCGACGGTGAGCTCGAAGCCCTCACGACGCATCTGCTCGACCAGGATGGCGAGAGCGAGCTCGCCACGGCCCTGGACTTCCCAGGCGTCCGGACGGCCGATGTCCAGGACACGGAGCGAGACGTTACCGACGAGCTCCTTGTCGAGACGGTCCTTGACCATGCGGGCGGTGAGCTTGTGGCCCTTGACCTTGCCGATGAGCGGCGAGGTGTTGGTGCCGATGGTCATCGAGATGGCGGGGTCGTCGACCGTGATGGTCGGCAGCGGGCGAACGTCGTCCGGGTCGGCGAGGGTCTCGCCGATGGTGATGTCGGGGAATCCGGCGACGGCGACGATGTCACCGGGGCCGGCGCTCTCGGCCGGGTACCGGTCGAGGGCCTTGGTGATCATGAGCTCGGTGACGCGCACGTTGGAGACGCTGCCGTCGTGCTTGACCCAGGCCACGGTCTGGCCCTTCTTGATGGTGCCCTGGAAGATGCGCAGCAGTGCGAGGCGGCCGAGGAACGGCGAGGAGTCGAGGTTGGTGACCCAGGCCTGCAGCGGGTGCTCGTCGTCGTAGACGGGCGCGGGGATGTGCTCGAGGATCGCTTCGAAGAGCGGCTCGAGGTCGTCGTTGTCGGGCAGCGAGCCGTTCTCCGGCTTGGTGAGGCTTGCGGCACCGGCGCGGCCGGATGCGTAGACGACCGGCACGTTGAGGACCAGGTCGAGGTCCAGGTCGGGCACGTCGTCGGCCATGTCGGATGCGAGGCCGAGGAGCAGGTCCTGGCTCTCCTCGACGACCTCATCGATACGAGCGTCGGGACGGTCGGTCTTGTTGACCAGGAGGATCACCGGCAGGTGCGCCTCGAGCGCCTTACGCAGCACGAAGCGGGTCTGCGGCAGCGGGCCCTCTGAGGCGTCGACGAGGAGCACAACACCGTCGACCATGGACAGGCCGCGCTCGACCTCGCCACCGAAGTCGGCGTGGCCGGGGGTGTCGATCACGTTGATGGTGATGGGGCCGTCCTTGGCGTGGACGCCCTTGTAGGAGATCGCCGTGTTCTTGGCGAGGATCGTGATGCCCTTTTCGCGCTCGAGCTCGTTGGAGTCCATCGCACGCTCTTCGGTGTGCGAGTGCTCGGCGAACGAGTTCGTCTGCTGCAACATCGCGTCAACCAGGGTCGTCTTGCCGTGGTCAACGTGGGCAACGATTGCAACATTCCGGAGGTTATTGCGGGTAGCAATCGCCATAAAAGTAGATCCTTACGAAGAATGGATGCCGCGGAAAATCGCATGCGGCGAAGAGTGGATGAGTGGGGTCACTATGGACCCAAGGATTTATCTTACCGTATTCAGCCAGCTTCCCGTCGGGCGAGGGCCGACCACTGATATATAAGGGGTGCGGACGCGCTCCTCGCCCGGCCCACACGCACATCACCAGGTCTCGACAAGCTCGACCGACGAGATGGGAAGACACACAAACACCGCAAGACAACCCCGGGAACGCACCCCACCCGCTGGTCGAGCCTGTCGAGACCCCGCACGACAACCCGCTCACGCAACCACGCCTGCCGAAGGGACGGAGACCGCACACGTTCCCCCCCCCCAAACAAAAAACTGCCCCCCGGCCGTGGCCGAGGGGCAGTCATTGATGCGTTCTGTTAGCGCCCGAACTGGAAGTTGCCGCCGGGAATGGCTGCAAGCAGTTCCTGGGTGTAGGCCTGCTGCGGGCTGTCGAAGACGTCGTCGGTTGACGCGGCCTCCACGATCTTGCCCTTCTGCATCACGCAGACGTTGTCGGCCACCAACCGCACCACCGCGAGGTCGTGCGTGATGAACAGGTACGTCAGGCCGAGTTCGGTCTGCAGCTCGGTCAGCAGGTTGAGCACCTGGCCCTGCACGAGCACGTCGAGGGCCGACACGGCCTCGTCGAGCACGAGCACGTCGGGCTTGAGCGCGAGCGCCCGGGCGATCGCGATGCGCTGACGCTGGCCGCCGGAGAGTTCGCTCGGGTAGCGGTACCGGGATGCCCAGGGCAGGGAGACCTGCTCGAGGAGCTCCTTCACGCGAGCCTGGCGCTCCTTCGCCGTGCCGACGCCGTGCGCGAGCAGCGGTTCAGCGATGGTGTTGCCCACGTTGTACTGCGGGTCAAGCGAACCGTACGGGTCCTGGAAGACCGGCTGCACGCGGCGACGGAACTTCAGCAGTTCCTTGCCCTTGAGGCCGGCGACGTCCTGGCCGTCGAATTCGATCGCACCGCTGGTGATGCTCTCCAGCTGCAGGATGAGCTTGGCGACGGTGGACTTGCCCGAACCGGACTCCCCCACGAGTGCGGTGGTGGTGCCCTTCTGGATTCCGAAGGAGACGCCGTCGACGGCGCGCAGCTCGTTGGTGCGCAGACCCTTGGTGCGGATCCGGTACACCTTGGAGATGTCCTTGACCGTGATCAGGTCCTTCACCGGGGCAGCGTTCTCACGCTCGGCCGCACGGGCGATCAGGGTGTCGTCCAGCGAACCGCCACCGAAGATCTCCGCATTCGGAGTCTCGGAGTGCTTGGCCGACTGGATGCGACGCGACGCGAGGCTGGGAGCCGCGGACACCAGACGCTGGGTGTACGGGTGCTGCGGGTTCGCCAGGATCTCCTGCGAGGGACCGGACTCGACAACCTTGCCCTTGTACATCACCACGAGCTGTTCGGCCCGCTCGGCGGCGAGGCCGAGGTCGTGGGTGATGAACAGCACGCTGGTGCCGTAGTCGCGGGTGAGGGTGCCCAGGTGGTCCAGGATCTGACGCTGCACGGTCACGTCGAGTGCCGAGGTGGGCTCGTCGGCGATCAGCAGCTTCGGCCGGGCGGAGAGCCCGATGCCGATCAGCACACGCTGGCGCATGCCGCCGGAGAACTGGTGCGGGTACTGCTTGAGGCGGTCCGCCGCGTCGCTCAGGCCGGCTTCCTGCAGCACCTGGATGGTGCGGGCGCGTGCTTCCTTGCCCTGGGCCACGTTGTTGGCCTTGATGGCCTCCTCCACCTGGAAGCCGATGTTCCACACCGGGTTGAGGTTGGACATCGGGTCCTGGGGAACGTAGCCGATCAGGTTGCCTCGTACGGCCTGGATCTCTTTGGCGTTCAGGGTGGTGAGGTCGCGGCCCTCGAACAGGATCTGTCCGCCGGTGACCTTACCGGCGCCGGGCAGCAGGTCGATGATCGACTGCGCCGTGGTGGTCTTGCCCGAACCGGACTCCCCCACGATGGCGAGGGTCTGTCCGGCGTAGAGGGTGAGGTTCACGCCGCGGACGGCGGAAACCAGGCCGCGCTGGGTCTGGAAACCGACCTCGAGGTCGCGGATCTGCAGCAACGGCTGGGTGTCGTCGCCGACGCCCTCCGGGGTGGTGTTGAGGAGTGTCTGGCTCATCGAGTGGCCCTCGCTGTCGGGTCAAGCGCGTCGCGCAGAATGTCGCCGAGCATCAGGAACGCGAGCACCGTGATGGACAGGGCGGCCGCGGGGTACAGGAGTACCTGCGGGCTGGTGACAATGGAAACCTGCGCCGTGCCGATGTCGTTACCCCACGACATGATCGCCGGCGGCAGTCCGATCCCCAGGAACGACAGCGTGGCCTCGGCGACGATGAACGTGCCGAGCGAAACCGTCGCGACCACGATCACCGGGGCGATCGCGTTCGGGATCACGTGGCGCAGCAGAATCCGGAACTTGGACACTCCGAGCGCGGTGGAGGCCATCACGTAGTCGGAGTTCGAGGCCGAGAGCACCGCGCCGCGCATGATGCGGGCGATTTGCGGCCAGGCGAAGATCGAGAGCACCAACGCGATGGTCACCGGGGTGGCCTGCGGCAGCACCGACATCAGCACGATGGCGCCGAGCACGGTGGGGATGGCGAAGAAGATGTCGCCGATGCGCGACACGAAGGCGTCGAGCCAGCCGCCGTAGTATCCCGCAAGCGAGCCGACGATGATCCCGAAGAGGGTCACGATGCTGGCTGCGAGCAGTCCGACTGTGACGGATGCCTGGGTGCCCCAGATGGTGCGGGCGTAGACATCGCAACCCTGCCGGTTGAAGCCGAACGGGTGTCCGGCGGCCGGGTCGGCATTGCTGTTCGAGAGCGTGCACGCCCGCGGATCCACCGAGGTGAACAAACCGGGGAAGAGCGCAACCAGCACGATGACCAGGATCAGACTGGCGGAGACCCAGAAGGTGGGGCGGCGTCGCATCGAGTCCCAGGCATCCGCCCAGGTGCTGCGTGCCTTTTCGTTTTCATCGAGGCGGTCGACCGCGGCTACCGGAGTGTCCTCCAGCTGCGCGACGAAGTGTGCCTGTCCAGGCTTATTTGGCATAACGAATCCTTGGGTCCAGAGCTGCGTACAGCAGGTCGACGAGCAGGTTGGCGAGCACGAAGATCACGACCATCACGGCGATGAACGACACCACAGTGGTGCTCTCACCCAGCCCGATGGCCTTGAAGACGGTGCCACCGACGCCGTTGATGTTGAAGATTCCCTCGGTCACGATCGCGCCCACCATGAGGGAGCCGAGGTCGACTCCCAGGAAGGTAATGACGGGAACGAGGGAGTTGCGAAGCACGTGCACGGAGACCACACGGCGGCGGGACAGGCCCTTTGCCGTTGCGGTGCGAACAAAATCGGCGTTGAGATTGTCGGCAACACTGGCACGGGTCAAGCGCACGATGTAGGCGAACGACACGGATGCCAGCACGATGGCGGGCAGCACGAGCTCTCCCCACGGCGCATCGCCGCTCACGGTGGTACGGAACCAGCCGAGTTGCACACCGAAGGTGAGCCTGAACACGAAGCCGATCACGAAGGTCGGCACGCTGATCAGGAGCAGGCTGACCACGAGGGCGCTCGCATCGAACAGCTTGCCCTTGCGCAGACCCGCGATCAGGCCGACCAGGATTCCGGCGACGGCCTCGAACAGGAGGGCCAGCATGGCGAGCCGGAAGGTGATGGGGAAGGCACTGGCCATCACGTCGCTGACGGGACGCCCGGAGTAGGTGGTGCCAAGGTCGCCCTGGAAGAAGCCCACGATGTACAGGAAGTACTGCACGATGAACGGCTTGTCGAGGTTGTATTGCGCCCGGATCTGCTCGATCACTCCGGGGGCAGGGGGCCTCTCTCCGTAGAGCGCCGCGATGGGGTCACCCGGCAGAGAGAAGACCATGAAATAAATCAGGAAAGTGGCCCCGAAGAAGACCGGGATCATTTGGAGGACACGCCGGCCGGTGTACCACAGCATCAGGTGGGCTCCGAGAATCGTTTGAACATGAGGATCGCAATCACTGGATGAGTCTAGTCAGTGCAATGTCCGGGGCTTGACGCCCCGGACATTGCACTGCGGTTGATCAGGGGAAATTAGCCCTTGGTGATCTGGTAGTACAGCGGGACGGAGTCCCAGCCGAACTCCACGTTGTCGACGGAGTCAGAGGAGACGCCGTTGACGTTGGAGTACCACAGCGGAATGGTCGGCAGGTCCTTGAGCAGGACCTCCTGAGCTTCCTGGTACTTCGCGGTCGCCTCTTCGACAGTTGCCGACGCGGAACCTTCCTTGAGCAGGGTGTCGAACTCTTCGCTGGAGTAGTCCTCGTAGTTCGAGCCGGCACCGGTCTGGTACAGCGGAGCGAGGAAGTTGTACAGCGACGGGTAGTCGGCCTGCCAGCCGGCGCGGGTTCCACCGGTCAGGGCGTCGTTGGCACGGTCGTCCAGCGCAGCCGAGAAGGTCGGGTACGGCTTGCCGACGGCGTCGATGCCCAGCGTGTTCTTGATGCTGTTGGTGACCGCATCGACCCAGGCCTGGTGGCCACCGTCGGAGTTGTACGCGAGGTCGAAGGTGGTGTCGCCGTACGGGGCGATGGCGTCAGCCTCGGCCCAGAGCTTCACGGCTTCTTCGGGGTTGAATTCCAGAACTTCGGCGCCTTCGAGCGAGTCGGAGTAGCCGTCGATGACCGGGGAGGTGAAGTCGGTCGCGGGGGTGCGGGTGCCCTGGAAGATGATGTCGGTGATCTCTTCGCGGTCGATGGCCATGGAGATCGCGGCGCGACGCAGCTTGCCCTCGTCGCCGCTCCAGTGCTCGAGGTAGTACGGCATGTTGAAGCCCTGGAAGATGGCGGCCGGCTGGTTGACCGCACGGTCGCCGAACTCGTCTTCGTAGGTCTCGAACGCGGAGTCCGGAACGGCGTCGAGCACGTCGAGGTTACCGCCCTGAACGTCCGCGTAGGCGGCGCCCTGGTCAGCGTAGAACTGGATGTTGAGGCCACCGTTGACGGGCTTGCGCACGCCATCGTATGCCGGGTTGGTCACGAGGCTGATGCTCTCTTCGTGAACCCAGGCGCCTTCGCCATCGAGCATGTACGGGCCGTTGCCGATCGGGTTCTCGCCGAAGGCTTCCATGTCGTCGTATGCGGAGGACGGCAGCGGCATGTAGGCCGTGTAGCCCAGACGCAGCGGCCAGTCGGCCTCAGGAGCGATGAGTTCGACCGTGAAGGTGGTGTCATCGACAACCTTGAGACCCTCGAGGGTCTCGGCTTCGGGGGTCGGGTTCTGGAGGACGTTGCCGTCCTCGTCGACGGCCCCGGTGGGGTCTTCCGTCGTGGTCTGCATCTTGTCCCAGCCAACGATGGTGTCGAAGAAGTACGACGCGCTCTGAGCGTTGGTGTTCAACGAACCGTAGTTCCAGGCATCCACGAAGGACGAAGCGGTGACGGCCTCGTCGTCGGTGAAGGTCCAGCCGTCTTCGAGGGTGACGGTCCACGTGGTGGCGTCGTCGGACTCGATCGACGCGGCGACCTCGTTCTCGATCTCGCCTGAAGCCGTGTAGGAAACCAGACCGGCGAAGATCGAGGTCGCGATCTTGCCACCACCGGTTTCGGTGGTGTTGGTCGGGATCAGCGGGTTCTGCGGCTCGCTGCCGTTGGTGCTGACAATTGCTGAATCGTCAGCTGCCGGTGCGTCGGTGTCGTCGGACGGCGAGCAGCCGGCAAGCGCCAAGGCGCTGACCGATACAAGCGCGAGGGCACTCAGGCCCATGCGGGATCTCTTCAATTTTCCTCCTGTGCAAAGGTGAGCGCCGTCGCGGTTCGTGACCGCAACGGCGCGCTAGTAATCAAAACCCTAGGTTTCTCCTGCGCCCCGTGCAAAACCTGACGGCAAACGTTACACAGGAGTGATGAAAGACGCACGAATCTTGCGTACTGTCGGAATTTTGCGGCTTTATCTGCGACTGATGCGACATTTCCTCACGATACTGAGGCCCGCGCGTGGAAACGGTTTCAAGCTCGGCTGCTTTCGGGATCGGTGGGCCGTGCCACCGACTCGCGCCGGAGGCGCAAAATAGAGGAATGTCGACTCCCCCGTCAGCGCGCCCGGCCACCCTCATCTTCGACGGTGACTGTGGGTTCTGTACGACCGCGGTGCTCTGGCTGCAGAAGTGGCTCCCTCGCGTGCCGGCGACAGCCCCGTTCCAGTGGACCGACCTGGCCGAATTCGGCCTCGACGAACAGCAGGCCAGGGCCCGAGTATGGTTCGTGACCGGCGAGCATCGGTACGGCGGCGCGGCCGCCGTGGCCGCCGTGTTGCGTGGACAACCCAATCCGGCGTTGCGGGCGCTCGGGTGGCTGGGCACGGTCCCGCCGTGGTCGTGGGCAGCCGAGACCGGTTACCGCCTCGTGGCCAAATACCGGTACCGGCTGCCGGGCGGCACTCCGGCCTGCCGGATGCCGAGCGCGTCATGAGCGCCACACCGTACGGCCCGGTAGAGCCCACACAACCTCCCGCGTCCACGGCCTCACCGGCTCCCGGAGTACCCGCGGCCGCGACCCGGACGAGGCTGCGCTGGGAGATCGTCATCGTGCTCGGGCTCTCGCTCGGCGCATCCGCTGTGTATTCGGTGGTGTCGATCATTTCCAGGCTCACCGCCCAGGTCGCACTCAGCGACCAGTCGGCCACCATCAACGGGTCGCAGTCGACCCGGGAGTGGCTGGACTTCACCTATCAGTTCCTGGGGATCGTTTTTGCGCTGTTCCCGGTGGCTCTGGTGCTGTACCTGCTCTGGCAGCCGGGCCGCAGTTCTTTCCGGCTGCTCGGGGTGGATTTCACCGAGCCGAAGCGGGACCTGCTGCGCGGAGGCGCCCTGCTGTTGATCATCGGCATCCCGGGGCTGGGCCTCTATCTGGCCGGTCGGGCGCTCGGCTTCACGGTGGCCGTGGTCCCGTCGCCGCTGGATACCTTCTGGTGGACCATCCCGATCCTGGTCTTCTCGGCCGTTCGCAGCGCCCTGAGCGAGGAGCTCATCGTGGTGGGGTACCTCTTCACCCGGCTGCGTGAGCTGGGATGGAATGCGTGGACCATCATCGTCTCGGCGGCCCTGCTGCGCGGCAGTTATCACCTGTATCAGGGCATCGGACCGTTTGTAGGCAACGTGCTCATGGGCGTGGTGTTCGGTTGGTGTTACCTGCGCTGGGGCCGGGTGATGCCGTTGGTCATTGCGCACTGGGTGCTGGACATTGTGTCCTTCGTGGGCTACCCCCTGGCGCTCCTCTGGTGGCCGGCCCTCCTCACCCCCACGGCCTAGCCCCGAACCGTGAGAAAAACCCCAAAAACGTGACGTTTTTGGGGTTCAACTCACGGCTCACGAGGGCTGTTACTCGAAGGCCTCCGGCGGCGGGCAGGCGCAGACCAGGTTGCGGTCGCCGTAGGCGTTGTCGATGCGGCGCACCGGTGCCCAGTACTTGTTGCGGATGAGCGTGCGCACGGGGTACACGGCCGTTTCGCGGTCGTACGGGTGCGTCCACTCCCCCTCGATCACGCTCTGCGCGGTGTGCGGGGCGTTGCGCAGCGGGTTGTCGTCGGCCGGCCAGGTGCCGGCGGCCACGGCATCCGCCTCGGCCTTGATGCCGATCATGGCCTCGATGAACCGGTCGATCTCGCCGAGGTCTTCACTCTCGGTGGGCTCCACCATGAGGGTGCCCGCCACCGGGAAGCTCATCGTGGGTGCGTGGAAGCCGTAGTCGACGAGGCGCTTGGCCACGTCGTCGACGGTGACCCCGGTCGCCGCGGTGAGCGGGCGGAGGTCGAGGATGCACTCGTGCGCGACCAGGCCGTTGTCGCCGGCGTAGAGCACCGGGTAGTGGTCGCTGAGCTGCTTGGCCACGTAGTTCGCGGCGAGCACCGCCGCGCCGGTGGCCTGCTTGAGGCCGTCGGCGCCCATCATGCGCACGTACGCCCACGAGATGGGCAGGATGCTCGGGCTGCCGTACGGCGCGGCCGACACCGGGCCGCCACCGTGCACGACAGTTTCGGTGCCGGTGCCGCCGAGCAGGTAGTGCTCGTCGTCCTGTGCGAGCGGGTGGCCGGGCAGGAACGGGGCCAGGTGCGCCTTGGCCGCGACCGGGCCGACGCCAGGTCCGCCGCCGCCGTGCGGGATGCAGAAGGTCTTGTGCAGGTTGAGGTGCGACACGTCGCCGCCGAAGTCGCCGAACCGGGCGAAGCCGAGCAGCGCGTTGAGGTTGGCGCCGTCCACGTAGACCTGGCCGCCGGCGTCGTGCACGGCGGCGCAGATCGTGCCGACCTCGTGCTCGTACACCCCGTGGGTGGACGGGTAGGTGATCATCAGCGCGGCCAGGTTGTCGGCGTGCTGGGCGATCTTGGCGCGGAGGTCGTCGAGGTCGACGTTGCCGAGCTCGTCGCAGGCCACGACCACGACGCGCATGCCGGCGAGCACGGCGGATGCGGCGTTGGTGCCGTGCGCGCTGGACGGGATGAGGCAGACGGTGCGGTCCACGTCCCCGTTGGCGAGGTGGTAACCGCGGATGGCCAGGAGCCCGGCGAGTTCACCCTGGCTGCCGGCGTTGGGCTGCAGCGACACGGAGTCGTACCCGGTGACATCCGTCAGCCAGGTCTCGAGCTGGCGGATGAGTTCGAGGTAGCCCTCGACGTCGGCCTTGGGGGCGAACGGGTGCAGTCCGCCGAACTCGGGCCAGGTGACGGCCTCCATCTCGGTGGCGGCGTTGAGCTTCATGGTGCAGGAGCCCAGCGGGATCATGCCGCGGTCCAGCGCGTAGTCGTAGTCGGCGAGGCGCTTGAGGTAGCGCATCATGCTCGTCTCCGAGCGGTGCGTGTTGAAGACGGCGTGGGTGAGGTACTCGCTGGTGCGGGTGAGCTCGTCGGGCACGCCGGCCTGGATCGCGCTGAGGTCGACGTGGCCGAACGCGTCGCGGCCGCCGAAGAAACCCACGACGGCGGCGAGGTCGCCGGCCGTGGTGGTTTCGTCGACCGAGATGCCGATGGTGGTGGCGTCGACAGTGTGCAGGTTGTAGCCGGCGGCGGCGGCCTGGGCCACGATGCCGGCGGCGCCGGTGGGAACCGATACCCGCACGGTGTCGAAGAAGCTGTCGGTGATCACGTCGACGTCGATGGCACGCAGCGCGGCGACGAGGGCGCCGGCGCGTTCGTGCACCTCGGTGGCGATCGCCTTGAGGCCCTCCGGCCCGTGGTAGACCGCGTACATGCCGGCCATCACGGCCAGAAGCACCTGGGCGGTGCAGATGTTGGAGGTGGCCTTGTCGCGGCGGATGTGCTGTTCGCGCACCTGCAGCGACAGGCGGTAGGCGGGGTGGCCGGCGGCGTCGACACTCACGCCCACGAGGCGGCCGGGCATCTGGCGCTCCAGGCCCTTGCGCACTGCGAGGTATCCGGCGTGCGGGCCGCCGAAGCCCATCGGCACGCCGAAGCGCTGGCTGGTGCCCACGGCAACGTCGGCGCCGAGCTCACCGGGCGAGGTGAGCAGGGTGAGGGCGAGCAGGTCGGCGGCGACCACGGCGAGGGCCTTGTTCTCGTGCGCGAGCGCGATCACGCCGGCGGGGTTCCAGATCCGGCCGGAGGCTCCCGGGTACTGCACGAAGATGCCGAAGTAGTCGCCGAGGTCCTCCGCGGTGGTGCTCTCGTCCAGCGGCAGCACGGCCAGTTCGAGGCCGAGCGCGTGGGCGCGGTTACCGAGCAGCGCGTGGGTCTGGGGCAGGGCGTCCGCGTCGACGATGAACCGGTTCGACGGCGACTTCGACGCCCGGCGGGCCAGCAGCATGCCCTCCACCACCGAGGTGGACTCGTCGAGCATCGACCCGTTCGCGGTGGCCATCCCGGTGAGGTCGGCGACCATGGTCTGGAAGTTGATGATGGCCTCGAGGCGGCCCTGGCTGATCTCGGGCTGGTACGGCGTGTACGCGGTGTACCAGCTCGGGTTCTCCAGCACGTTGCGCTTGATCACGGCGGGAGTGATCGTGTCGTAGTAGCCGAGCCCGATCATCGACCGCTTCACGGTGGTCTTGTCGGCCAGGGAACGGAGCTCCTGGATGGCCTCCCGCTCGGTCGCAGCCGGCGGCAGGGTGCTGTCGCCCTCGCGGCGGAACTGCTCGACCTGGATGGTCGCCGGAACGGCCGCGTTGACGAGGGAGTCGACGCTGGTGTGGCCGAGCACGGCCAGCATGCGGGACTGGGCGTCGGCATCCGTGCCGATGTGACGCTGGGTGAAGGGCTGCGACATGTGTGGGGAGGCTCTTTCCGGGGTCGGTCAGGTCAGTCGGGTCGGGTTCGGCTATTCGCCGATGATGGCGCTGTACTCGGCGTAGCTGAGGAGCGTCGGAAGGGACTCGAAGGTCACCTTGATGAGCCAGCCGGCGCCCAGCGGGTCGCTGTTGACGAGCTCGGGGCTGTCGACGACGGCGTCGTTGATCTCGGCGACGGTGCCGTCGATGGGTGCGAAGAGCTCGCCGACCGACTTGGTCGACTCGATCTCGCCGACAACGGTGCCGGAGGCGACGGAGCTGCCGACGTCGGGCAGTTCCACGAACACGACGTCACCGAGCTTGTCGGCGGCGTAGGCGGTGATGCCGATGGTGGCGGTGTCGCCGTCCACGAGCACCCATTCGTGCTCTGCGGTGTACTGGAGTTCGGTCTTGTCTGTCATGGGGATTCCTTTCACAGGGGGCGATCACACGGGGGATGGATCAGATCTGGGGTGCTGCGCGAAGGCTCGCGCCAGCGGGTACGGATGCCCGCGGCGGGGCCATCCGCCGGGTTACTTGCGGCGCTTGTAGAACGGCAGCGCGATGACGGTGGCCGGCGAACGGGTGCCGCGCACGTCGATGAACACCTCGGTGTCGAGGCGGGCGAGTGCCGGCGGCAGGTAGGCCATGGCGATCGGGTAGCCCAGGGTGGGCGAGAGCGCACCGCTGGTGATGACGCCTTCGGCGTCGGTGGCGTCGGGGCTGCGGAAAATCGAGTAGCCGGCGCGGCCGGCGCGCTTGCCGGCGGAGACCAGGCCGACGAGCACCGGCGCGTCGCCGGAGGGGCCTTCTTCGCTGGCGGTGCGGCCAATGAAGTCGACGGGCTTGGCCAGGTTGACCACGCGGCCCAGACCCGCCTGGGCCGGGTACGTGGAGGTGGTCAGTTCGTGGCCGTAGAGGGGCATGCCGGCCTCGAGGCGCAGCGTGTCGCGGCTGGCGAGCCCGGCCGGAACCAGGTCGTGCGCGGCGCCGGCGCCGGCGATCGCATTCCACAAGGCGAGGGCATCCGCCGACGGAAGGTACAGCTCAAAACCGTCCTCGCCGGTGTAACCGGTGCGGGCGACGAGCACCGGGGTGCCCTCGAACGTGGCGGTGAGCGCGCGGTAGTAGCGCAGACCCACGAGGTCGCCGTCGATGCTGAGGCCCAGAGTGGCCTGCACGATCGCGAGGGAGTTCGGGCCCTGCACGGCGATGAGGGCGGTGTCATCGCTCTCGTCGGTGACGGTGACGTCGAAACGGGCGGCCCGGCGGGTGAGGGCGTCGAGGGCCTGGTCGTGGTTGCCGGCGTTGGCCACCACGAGGAATTCGGCCTCACCGGTGCGGTAGACGACGAGGTCGTCGATGATGCCACCGCGGCTGTTGAGCAGCAGGCTGTATTTGGCCTGCATCACGGCGATGACCGAGAGCTGGCCCGCCAGGGCGTGGTCGAGGAATTCGCCGGCCTGCGGTCCACTCACGCGGATCTCGGCCATGTGGGAGAGGTCGAACAGTCCGGCGGCCTTGCGCACGGCGTGGTGCTC
>Ga0247806_10001134_pt1 | contig 13588 bp, 12 predicted proteins | sample UWRJL059202B1_FD_179935 | JGI IMG/M metagenome (GOLD analysis project Ga0247806, IMG submission 179935) | Plant litter microbial communities from Arlington Agricultural Research Station in Wisconsin, United States - UWRJ-L059-202B-1 | ecosystem: Environmental > Terrestrial > Plant litter >... | reverse complement strand
CGGGGTGAGGTCGACGGCGGCCGACAACGGTTCGCGGAAGGCCAGGTTCAGCTGCACCGGGCCCGGGTCCCTGGTCTCGGCGCCGGTCGCGGCCGCGTAGGCACGCCGGGCCAGGGCGCGTGCGGCCGACGGCTCGGTGTCGTCACCGACGGGAGCCGGAACGTCGTCGCAGAGCCGCACCGCACCGGCGAAGATGCCGGTCTGCACGGTGGTCTGATTGGAACCGATGCCGCGCAGCTCCGCCGGCCGGTCGGCCGTGAGCAGGATCAGCGGCACCGTGGAGTGGTGTGCCTCGAGCACGGCGGGGTGCAGGTTGGCCACCGCGGTGCCGGAGGTGCAGGCCACGAGGGCGGGGCGGCCGGTCTCGACCGCAAGGCCGAGCGCGAGGAAACCCGCGCCGCGTTCGTCGATCCGCACGTGCAGCCGGAGCCGGCCGAGTCGCTCGAACTCGGCCGCCGCCAGGGCCAGGGCCTGCGAGCGGGAGCCGGGACTGAGCACGAGGTCCGTCACGCCGAGCGCCACGAACTCCGCCAACAGGGCCACGCTGAAATCGGTCGCCGGGCTGCCGGTGGGCAGGGCGACGTCAACCAGCGGAGGGGCCTGGTCGGGCTGGGGGTGCGAGCCGGTCGTCTGGGCGGCCTCAGGCATCCCGTCGGCCCGGCTGGTCACCGTCGCTGGGGTCGGTCTTCTTCGGGTCGACACCCGTGGTGCCTGCGGTGCCCGGGCGGGGGCCAGGACCGTCACTCGGCGGCTCGGTCTTGCCGAGGTCGGTGGTGTCGAAGTCCTTGTCGAAGTCGGCCAGCTCCTGCTCCAGGTCGCGGATGCGCTGTTCCTGGTTCTTGGCGCGGTCGAGGCCGCGCAAGAAGTCGGGGTCGTCGTCGGGGGCGATCTGGCGGGTCCGGCCACCACTCGGCGCCGGGCTGCTCCGCCGTCCGCGGCCGATCAGCAGCCAGAGCACCGCACCGATCACCGGGATGAGGATGATGACGAAGATCCACACCCACCGGGGCACACCGCGTATGCGATTGCGGTCGAACACCGCGCAATCCACCAACGCGTAGATGGTGAGAATGACGACGACGACTCCGAGGCCGAACAACAGGCGGAACATGCCCCAATTGTAGGCCGGTCGCCCGAGAGATCGGTGAGTACTCCCAAGTGCCACGTTCTAAGCTGGATTCATGAAAGCTGTTCCAGCCTGGCTGTTGTTCACCGTGCTCCGCGTTCTGGTGTTCGCGGTGCCGTTCGTGATCCTGCTGGTGCTGGGATTCCCGGGTTGGTTGGCGGGTGTGATCGCCGCGATCATCGGCCTCTGCCTGTCGTACATCTTCCTGCGCGCCCCGCGCGACAACGTCGCCAAAGACCTCTACGAGGTGCGGCACCGTGCCAAGGAACCCGTGCACCCCGACGCCGAGTCCGAAGACGCGGCCGTTGACCGGGCCGCAGCGGCCGACAGCAATCCGGCCGGCACCGAGCAGCGTCCCGGCACCGTCTGACGGCCGTCTAACCGCCAGAGGCCGCATCCCGGGCGTCGCTGCCGGCCCGCAGTTCCGCCGCCAACTCGAGCATCTCCCGGAACACTCGCAGCGCCGGCGCCCCGAGCCCGGCCTCGCGCTGCGCCGTGAAGATGGTGCGGCGCGGGTCGCCGGGCAGCCGTTCGAGCCGGCAGGTGGTGCTCCGGCCGGTCCAGACCAGGTCCGGCATCAGGCCTACCGCGTTGCCGGACTCGATCAGCCGGATCTGCGCCTGCAGGTCGGCGGTTTCGTAGCGCACATCCGGCTCGAATCCGGCACTGCGGCAGAGCTGTTCCGCAAAGTGCCGCGACGCGGTGCCGCGGGGCTCCATCACCCAGGGCAGCCGGCCGGCCTCTGCGAGGCTTCCCACCGGCCACAGGGCCGCATCCGCGGCGGGTAGGGCGAGGTGGATGGCGTCGGTCGTCAACTCCCGCCGGTGCAGCCCGGGCAGCCAGGGCGTGGCGTGCGCCGGGTACTGCTCGGCGATGACCAGGTCGAAGTCCCGGGCCCAGGTGTCGTGCAGCGCCTTCTCCGGCTCCTGCTGCACCATCTCCACCCGAACCTCCGGATGCTGCCGGGTCATCGCGGCGAGCGCCGCGGGCATCAGGGCGAGGGCCGCCGATTGGAACACCGCCACGCGCACGGTTCCGCGCACGCTGGTGAGCGAGGCCCGGAGCCCGGCTTCGGCGCGCTCGAGAGTGTCGAGCACCTCGCCGGCCGAGAGCACCAGCACCTCGCCCTGAGGGGTCAGCCTGAGCCGGCGGCCCACCTTGCGGGTGAGCGGCGCGCCGGCCTCCTTCTCCAGCTGGCTGAGCTGCTGCGACACCGCCGACGGACTCAGCCGCATGGCCTCGGCCACGGCAGCGATGGTGCCGCGGATGGAGAGTTCCCGCAGCAGGATGAGTCGGCGCACGTCGAGCATCCTGGCCTCCAAGCATCAGCTGAGCTGAAGCTTATCAATCAGTTATAGGTACTTTTTCTGAAGCGTCGGCGTACCGATACTGAGGAGATGCCGCGCACCAGCCAGCCGCGACCGACCTCCAGGAGCACCATGACCGACCTTGCCTCCCGCCCGCAGGCCGCCTCCCCCGCCGACTCCGGCCCGCAGGCGCCGGCTTTCGCCGAGGAGACCGTGGCGCTGGTGCGCCGCTGGCTGGCCGAGGCCTCCGGGTTCCCGGTGGTGGGCTCGGCCGCGCAGCTCGCCGGTGTGCTCCGCGACCCGAGGGGGCTGGCCTTCACCGTCGGTTTCGTCGACGGTGTCGTGCGCCCCGAAGACCTCCGGGTGGCCGCCGGCACCCTGGCCAGGATCGCTCCCGACGTGCCCGCCTTCCTACCCGCGCCGATGCGCGCCGCAGTACGGGTCGGCGGCCTGGTCGCCCCGTTCCTGCCCGGCGTGGTCGTGCCCATCGCCCGGCGTGTGCTGCGCTCGATGGTGGGTCACCTCATCATCGACGCCACGGATGCCAAGCTCGGACCGGCCATTGACAGGATCCGCGGCGACGGCATCCGGTTGAACGTCAACCTGCTCGGTGAGGCGGTGCTGGGCGAAGGCGAGGCGGCCCGGCGGCTGGCCGGCACGCACCGATTGTTGGCGCGCGACGACGTGGACTACGTGTCGATCAAGGTGTCGTCCACCGTGGCGCCGCACAGCGCCTGGGCGTTCGATGCCGCTGTGGCCGGCATCGTGGAGCACCTGGCGCCGCTGTTCGCCCGTGCCGCGGCAGCGCCGACGGCCAAGTTCATCAACCTCGACATGGAGGAGTTCAAAGACCTCGACCTCACCATCGCGGTCTTCACCGAATTACTCGACCGGCCCGAGTTCGTCGCGCTCGAGGCGGGCATCGTGCTGCAGGCCTACCTGCCCGACGCCCTGTCCGCCATGATGCGCCTGCAGGACTGGGCCGCAACCCGGCGCGTCCGCGGCGGCGCGGGCATCAAGGTGCGCTTGGTCAAGGGAGCGAACCTGCCGATGGAACAGGTGGAAGCCGAGGTGCACGGTTGGCCGCTGGCCACCTGGCACACCAAGCAGGACTCCGACACCAACTACAAGCGGGTGGTGGACTACGCACTCACGCCGGACCGCATCCGCAATGTGCGCGTGGGCGTTGCCGGGCACAACCTCTTCGACATCGCCTGGTCGTGGCTGCTGGCCGGTCAGCGGGGCGTGCGGCACGGCATCGAGTACGAGATGCTGCTCGGCATGGCGCAAGGCCAGGCTGAGGCCGTGCGGCGCGACGTGGGCAGTCTGCTGCTCTACACCCCGGTGGTCTCCCCTGCCGAGTTCGACGTGGCCATCGCGTACCTCATCCGCCGGCTGGAGGAGGGCGCATCCAGCGACAACTTCATGTCAGCGGTGTTCGAGCTGCACACGGATGCCGCCCTGTTCGACCGCGAGCGTGCCCGGTTCCTCGCCTCGCTCGCTGCGCTAGACCGGGCCGTGCCTGCCTCCCACCGGGTGGCCGATCGGTACGCCGCGGTGCCGCGACCCGGTCCGGCCGGTTTCGAGAACACCCCGGACACCGACCCGGCGGTCGGGGCGAACCGCGACTGGGCCCTGGGCGTCCTGGGCCGGGTGCCCGCCTCCCGGCTCGGCACCGAGACCATCGAGGCGGCGCGGGTGGCGGATGCGGCTACCCTCGACACCCTGCTGGAGGAGACCAGCGCAGCCGCCGTCGGTTGGGGCGATCTCGCCGCATCCGCCCGGGCGGAGATCCTGCACCGGGCCGGTGACGCCCTGGAGGCTCGCCGCGGCGACCTGCTCGAGGTGATGGCCGCGGAGGCCGGCAAGACCCTCGATCAGGCCGACCCAGAGGTGAGCGAGGCGATCGACTTCGCGCACTACTACGCACACCTCGCCCTCGAACTGGACGACGTGGACGGCGCCTTGTTCACGCCCGCGTCGATCACCCTGGTCACGCCGCCGTGGAACTTCCCGGTCGCCATTCCGGCCGGCTCGGTACTTGCAGCGCTGGCCGCCGGCAGCGCGGTGGTGCTCAAGCCGGCCGGACTGTCCGAGCGCTGCGGCGCAGTGATCGCCGAGATCCTCTGGCAGGCCGGCGTTCCGCGTGACGTGCTCCGTCTGGTGCAGGTGCCGGAGGACAGCCTGGGTGCCCACCTGATCGCCCATCCGGCCGTCTCCCGGGTGATCCTCACCGGCGCGTACGAGACCGCGGAGCTGTTCCGCAGCTTCCGGCCCGACCTGCCCCTGCTCGCCGAGACCAGCGGCAAGAACGCCATCATCGTCACCCCGAGCGCCGACCTCGACCTGGCCGTGAAGGATGTCGTCGCCTCGGCGTTCGGCCACGCCGGGCAGAAGTGCTCGGCCGCGTCCCTGGTGATCCTGGTCGGCGGTGTCGCCCGCTCCCGCCGCTTCCGCGCCCAGTTGGTCGATGCCGTCGCCTCCCTCACCGTGGGCTACCCGGCCGACCCCACCAGCCAGATGGGTCCGATCATCGAACCGGCCGCCGGCAAGCTGCTCGATGGGCTGACCAGTCTGGGAGCCGGGGAGAGCTGGCTGCTCACCCCACGCCGGCTGGACGACACCGGCCGGCTGTGGAGCCCCGGGCTCCGCGACGGCGTGCGCCCCGGCTCGGCATTCCACCACACCGAGTACTTCGGCCCGATCCTGGGCATCATGACCGCCGGCACCCTCGCCGAGGCGATCGAGCTGGCCAACGCTGTCGACTACGGTCTCACCACCGGCCTGCACGCCCTCGACCCGGCCGAGATCGACACCTGGCAACGTACCGTCCAGGCCGGCAACCTCTACGTGAACCGGGGCATCACCGGCGCGATCGTGCGCCGCCAGCCGTTCGGCGGCTGGAAGAAATCGGTGGTCGGCCCCGGCACCAAGGCCGGCGGCCCGAACTACCTCGTCGGACTCGGCTCCTGGGCCCCTGCTCCGGCCACGGCCGGCCTGCCCGTCGCCCACCCGGTGGTCGCGAGCATCCTGGCGGCGGCCGCACCGCTGCTGCCGCCCGCGGTTGCCGAGAGCCTCGGTCGGGCGCTGCAGAGCGACGCCCTCGCCTGGGCCGAGCACTTCGGCACGGCGACCGATGTGTCGGGTCTCGCCGCCGAAAGAAACGTCTTCCGGTACCGGATGCCCGCGGCCCCCGTGCGCATCCGCCACGCCGCGGCCGAACCGCTCGGATCGCTCGTGCGAGTCGTGGCCGCCGCCGCGCTGACCGGTGCGCCCGTGACGGTGTCGACAGCCCACGCGCTGCCGGCCGCCCTGGCGGATGCCTTCGCGCCCGTCCTGGCCGCACCGATCAGTCGGGAAGACGACGACACCTGGCTGGCCGGAGCGCCGCAGCACGGCGGCGGACGGTTGCGGCTGCTCGGCGCCCCGGCCGGCTCAGCCGTGTACAGCGCGCTGATGGAGGTCACCGGCGGCCGCCCCGACCTCGCGGTCTGGGCTCAGCCGGCCACCGAAGCAGGCCGGCTGGAGCTGCTGCCGTTCCTGCGCGAGCAGGCGGTGAGCATCACGGCGCACCGGTTCGGCACGCCGAACCACCTCACCGACGACCTGCTCTGACCTCCACCCGCGCAACTGTCGGCCCGAGAGATCGTGCGGGGGCTCGCGCTAGAGCGCGAAGGCCAGGGCCAGCAGGATGCCGTAGAGCAGCGCGGCCAGGCTGGTGAGCTTGAGCGCCAGAATCAGTTCCTTGGCGGTCGTGGCGGTCGCCACGATCAGGCACGCCGGCAGCGCCAGCAGCAGCACGAAGAACGTGAACCAGGCCAGCGGGTAGAACAGCGCGAAGAAGCCCACGATCACGAACGGCACCAGCAGGAATACGCAGAACACGACGCGGGAGGCACGGGCGCCGATCCAGACGGCGAGGGTGCGCTTGCCGGCCACCTTGTCCGGCTTGATGTCGCGCAGGTTGTTCACCATCAGCACGGCACAGGCCATCAGGCCGATGGCCACGGCACTGAGCCAGCTCTCCAGGTTCACGGTGCCCACCTGCACGTAGGTGGTGCCGGTGGTGGCGACCAAGCCGAAGAACACGAAGACGAACAGTTCGCCGAGGCCCAGGTAGCCATAGGGCTTCTTGCCGCCGGTGTAGAACCAGGCGGCCACGATGGCGGCGGCGCCCACGATCAGCAGCCACCAGTACTGGCTCACCACCACCAGCACCAGACCCGCGACGGCGGCCAGGCCGAAGAAGACCAGGGCAACGGTGAGCACGGTGCGCGGCGTGGCCGCTCCGCCACCGGTGAGGCGGGCCGGGCCCACGCGGTGGTTGTCGGTGCCGCGGATGCCGTCGGAGTAGTCGTTGGCGTAGTTCACGCCGATCTGCAGGCACACCGCCACGACCAGGGCGAGCAGCGCACGCACCCAGTGGAACTCGCCGTCGCCGGCCGCGACGACGGCCGCACCGGTGCCGAGGAAGACCGGGGCGATCGCCAGGGGCAGGGTGCGCAGACGCGCGCCGGAGATCCAGTCGCCGGCCGTTGCCGGACCGGTGCGCGCCGCGCCCGTTGCCGCAGCGTACTTGCGGGCCGGATTGCCGGACTTCGCCGGGTTCGGCCGTCGCGCAGAGGCCGCCTTGGCGGCGTCGGTCGTGCCGGTCTGGGGGGAATTCTGCTTCTTCGGCCCGTTGGGCCGTGCTCCGTTTGCCACGATCTCATGCTACTGGCCGCGGCCTCTGAGCCCGCCGTGATGCCGCCGGGCGCTCGGTGGTGGAGCCGCAAGCAGTCGGGCGGCTCCAACTGTTCCCGAACCGGACTTCTGCGCCCGGTACACCGGGCGCAGAAGTCCGCACGGGCAACAGTTTCGGCCCGCCCCGGTCAGCTCCTGACGAGGACCTCGAGGGCCTGCCGGTCGGGTTTTCCGGAGGCGAGCAGCGGAATGGCGTCGACCCGTACGATGCGGGCCGGCCGGGCGGCGCGGCCCAAGGCCAGCGTCACCGCGGCCCGCACGACCTCGAGAGCCGGCGGATCCCCCGCGCTCACCACCACGGGCACCTGACCCCACTCCGGATCGACGGCGCACACCACCACGGCGGTGCCGAGCCCGGGAAGACTGCGCGCCACGGCCTCGACGGCGTCAAGCGAGACCTTCTCACCGCCGGAGATGATCACGTTGTCGGCCCGGCCGGTCACGCTCACGGTGCCGTCGTCGGCCACGGCGCCGAGGTCGCCGGTGCGATACCAGCGCACACCCTCGTCGTCGATGAACCGTTCCCGGGTCTGCACCGGGTTACCCAGGTATCCCTCGGCCAGCACCGAACCGCTGATCTCGAGTTGTCCGTTCACCGCGCGCACCCGGGTGTTGCCGATCGGCACCTCGTTGTAGACGCATCCGCCGGCGGTCTCCGAGGAGCCGTAGGTGCGCAGCAGGCGCAGGCCGCTGTGCTCCGCGCGCTCGACCAGGTCGGCCGAGACCGCCTGGCCGCCCACGAGGATGCCGGTGAAGCGCTGCAGCACCGCGAGTACACCAGGGTCGCTGGCCGCGGCATCCAGCAGCCGGGCCAGCTGCACGGGCACCAGTGAGGTGAACCGTAATGGCTCGACGAGCCGGTTGGCATGCTCGACGAAGCCAGCCGGATCAAAATGTCCGGCCGGCATCAGCACCGGTTCGGTACCGGCGGCGATCGACCGCACCAGCACCTGCACGCCGGCGATGTAGTGCGCCGGCAGGGCGAGCAGCCACTGACCGTCACCGCCCAGCGCGACGCTCGACGCGGCCGCGGAGGCCAGCAATGCGTCGGTGCTGAGCATCACCCGTTTGGGCGCGGCCGTCGATCCCGAGGTCTCGATCACCACCGCCACCCGCTTCGGCACGGCATCAAGGTCACCGCGGTCGGCTCCGGCCGACGTGACGGGAACGGGCAGCAGGGCTGCGTCACCGCCGGACAGCGCCACGCGGAGCTCGTCCAGCACCACCTGCGGATCCAGCGCCGGTACGACGCGAACTGACCTCACCGGCCGGCCTAGAACTGCCAGGGGTACGGCGCCCAGTCGGGGTCGCGCTTCTCCAGGAACGAGTCGCGGCCCTCGACGGCTTCGTCGGTGCCGTAGGCCAGGCGGGTGGCCTCGCCGGCGAAGATCTGTTGCCCGACCATGCCGTCGTCGACCGCGTTGAACGCGAACTTGAGCATGCGGATGGCCGTGGGCGACTTGGTCAGAATCGTGCGCGCCCAGTCCAGCGCCTCGTTTTCCAGCTCGGCGTGCGGCACGACGGCGTTGATCGCGCCCATCTCCAGGGCGCGCTGCGCCGAGTATTCGCGGGCGAGGAAGAACACCTCCCGCGCGGCCTTCTGTCCTACCTGGCGGGCGAAATAGGCGCTGCCGTAGCCACCGTCGAAGGAGCCGACGTCAGCATCCGTCTGCTTGAACTTGCCGTGCTCCGCACTGGCGATGCTGAGGTCGCAGACCACGTGCAGCGAGTGCCCGCCGCCGGCGGCCCAGCCCGGGATCACCGCGATGACGACCTTGGGCATGAACCGGATCAGGCGCTGCACCTCGAGGATGTGCAGGCGACCGCCCCTGGCCTTGTCGATGCCGCTGGCGGTCTCGCCGTCGGCGTACTTGTAGCCGTCCCGGCCACGGATGCGCTGGTCCCCGCCGGAGCAGAATGCCCAGCCGCCGTCGCGCTGGCTCGGGCCGTTGCCGGTGAGCAGCACCACGCCGATCTTCGGATTGGTGCGGGCGTCTTCGAGGGTGGCGTACAACTCGTCAACGGTCTGCGGCCGAAAGGCGTTGCGCACCTCCGGCCGGTTGAACGCCACGCGGGCGATCCGCCCGGTGAGATCGTGGTGATAGGTGATGTCGGTGAGCGAGGCGAATCCGTCAACCGAGCGCCATTGGGTGGGGTCGAAGATCTCTGAAACCAGTTCGGGCATGGCTTCAGCCTACGCGGCAGACGCGCCCGGCACGCGGCCGGGAGGCGGCGGTCGACAGCCCGAAGGGCGCCGGGGCGCGACACGATTTCGGCCTCTGGCGGCGGATCTTTGCGGGGTCCCCTGAGCCTGTAACCGCTCTCACGATACATGAGTGCTCTTCAGGTGTACCTCCTGCGGCCCCGCCCCGTCAACCCCTTGAACGCGCTGTTTGCCGGGCTGTGTACTTATGTCACCCGAAAGACCCGGAGGTGGTCATGTATCACTACAGCCCCTCGGCACCCGACACCGCGTTACCCGAACACGCAACCGTCAGCAACGCCGAAACCGTACACACCCCGCTCCAACACCCCATATCCCTTCCTGCCCCTACAGCCCAGGCGCTTCAGCTAGCCGATGTTGAGATCACGCCGATCTCGCCCACAGAGTGGCGCGTTGCAGACCACGCCATCCAGCATGACGATCCCTCAGCCCTTCTCGGGTTCATTCAAATCGTCGGCAGCGCCTTCGAGGTGACCAATCTCGGTCGCCCGCGCGAGCGTGCCTATTTCTCGTCCTTCGACCGTGCCACAGCCAGCCTTCTTACCCGGGGAGTTCTCGCATGACAACCATCATCCAGCCGCCCGCCACCCGAACGACCGGCCAAGGCCCCGCGGAATCACCCACCCGCACCCGGTCGTCGGAGTCCGCGCCGTCGTCATACTCGCCCTCGGCAGCGGCCAGCGCCGCGGCCACGTCCCGGTACAGCAGGGCATCCACGGATGCCTTCGGCGACTACCTGCGCCGCATCGGCAAGGGCCCGCTGCTCTCCGCCGAAGACGAGGTCGACCTGGCCCGCAAGATCGAGGTGGGGTTGTTCGCCGAAGAGAAGATGAACCGGGCCGCCGCCGACGGCGTCACCATCGTGCCAGAGTTCAAACGGGAACTGACCACCCTCGTGTTCGAGGGCCGGCGGGCGAAGAACCACTTCATCGAGGCCAACCTGCGCCTCGTGGTGAGCATCGCCAAGCACTACTCCGGACGCGGCGTGCCAATTATGGACCTGGTACAGGACGGCAATATCGGCCTGGTGCGGGCGGTGGAGAAGTACGACTTCATGACCGGCTTCAAGTTCTCCACCTACGCCACCTGGTGGATCCGCCAGGCCATTCACCGCGGCATGGCCGACAAGTCGCGCATGATCCGCATCCCGGTGCACACTGCCGAGAAACTCAACAAGATCAAGCGCATCCGCCGGGACCTCACCAGCACCCTCGACCGGGAGCCGACGCTCAAGGAGATTGCCGAGCTGTCCCAGATCGCGGTGCGCGATGTGTCCAGGCTGCTGCAGTACGACAATGAACCCATTTCGTTGCACGCACCGGTGGGCGACGGCATTGGCGACATCGCCGAGTTGATCATCGACGATGACCTGCCCCAGCCCGATGAGTGCGCCACCATCACTCTGCGGGCCGCCGACATCACCTTCTACCTCGACGCACTGCCCGATCGGGAGCGGTCCATTCTCACCGCCAGGTTCGGCCTGACCGGCGACGAACCGCGCACCCTCGACCAGATCGCGGTCATCCAGGGGGTCACCCGGGAGCGGGTGCGTCAGATCGAGAAGCGGGCCTTGGCCCTCTTAAAGGTGCCACGACTCGAGCGCTATCTGAGGGACTGACGGCAAAATCGGCGTACCGTGACAGCAAACCCTTATAACGGAGTGGTGGAATGGGCAAGCTGACGTACGATTCGAGCCTCACAGCTGACTTCGATGATCGGGTGCTTGCGCACATCCAGGTGGTCATCGGAGCCAAGCTGCGCCGGGGGGAATGCTTCTATTTCACCTGGCGGGACGACCCCCAGGGCGGCGACGGGCGCAGCACCATCTGGATGCATCCGAGCATTCCATTGGCCTACAAGTACTTCGGGGGTCGTTCACCCAGTCTGAACCGGGACTGGATCGAGGCGCTGATGCTGACCGCGAATTCGTCGGGCGGGTTGCAGATCGTACCGGAGCCGCACCGGCTGGGGTCCACCACCAGCGCGAAGGACGACTCGTGACTCGCATCGACATTATCTACGGCGGCAAGCCGTACACCCTCGGCGGTCGAACTGTGGAGTCGCTCCGCACGGAGATCACCGCGGCGGTGACCTCCGGTGTGCCCAGCTGGCTGCGGGTGAACAGCGGTGCGGGGCGGTACCAGGATGCCTACCTGTTGATTTCGGCCGGCACCGCGATCGCCATCGTCGACGTGCAACCCAACGGCCCGGACGTGACCCTCACCGCCGAGGAAACGTTCATCGCGGACTCGACTGAATGACCGGGTCGGAGCGCGCCGGGCGGATGCTGGCACACTAGAGCCATGCTCCCTCCCCTGCACGACGTGCTCGCCACCGCCCGCGTGGTCGACCTTCCCCTCGTCACCCGCTTTCGCGGCCTCACCAGCCGCGAAGCCGTTCTGATCGAGGGCCCGGCCGGCTGGACGGAGTTCTCTCCGTTCGTGGAGTACGACGACGACGAGGCCGCGGCCTGGTTGCGCGCCGCCCTCGAGTTCGGCTGGGAGGAGACCCCCGCCCTGCTGCGCGACCGGGTTCCGGTGAACGCCACGGTTCCGGCCATCGACGCCGCGGACGTTCCCGCCCTGTTGGCCAGGTTCCCCGGCTGCCGCACCGCCAAGGTCAAGGTCGCCGACCCCGGCAACACCCTCGCCGAGGATGTCGCCAGGGTGCGCGCCGTACGGGCCGCCCTCGGACCGGAGGGACGCATCCGGGTGGACGCGAACGGACTGTGGAACCTGGACGAGGCCGAGCACGCCATTCATGCCCTCGCCGAGTTCGATCTCGAATATGTGGAGCAGCCGTGCGAGAGCATCGACGAGCTCGCTGAGATCCGCCGCCGCACGGACTACCTCGACCTGCCGATCGCCGCCGACGAGAGTGTGCGCAAGCAGGCGGACCCACTGCTGGTGTCCAAGTCCGGCGCGGCGGACCTGCTGGTGGTGAAGGTGCAGCCGCTCGGCGGCATCCGTGCGGTGCTCGCGATCCAGGCCGAGACCGGCCTGCCGTTGATCGTGTCGAGCGCGCTGGATACCTCTGTGGGCATCTCGATGGGTGCGTTCCTGGCCGCGGCACTGCCCGAACTGGACTACGACTGCGGTCTGGCCACGGCGTCGCTGCTGGCCGCTGATGTTACCCACGAACCGCTGTTACCGGTCGACGGCAGCATCCCGGTGCGCCGGGTGGTTCCGGATGCCGACCTGCTCGATGCCTACGCGGCCTCGGCCGAGCGCCGGGACTGGTGGCTCGCCCGTATCACCCGCACCTACGCCCTGCTCGCCGACTGAACGCCCGTCTCCCGCGATGCGCGGGTCAGGCGCCGCTTCGCCGGTGGCGCGCCACCGGCGAAACGGCGTGGCACCCGCGCATCGGCACGCCGGCCGCACCAGGCGGCTCCGCCGCTGGGACGGTTACAGCCCCGAGTAGGCGTGCAGGCCCTTGAAGAAGACGTTGACGATGCCGAAGTTGAACATCACGGCGGCGAAGCCGATGATGGCCAGCCAGGCCGAACGCGATCCGCGCCAGCCGCGGGTGGCGCGGGCGTGGATATACCCGGCGTAGATCACCCAAATGATGAAGGTCCATACCTCTTTCGTGTCCCAGCCCCAGTACCGGCCCCAGGCACGCTCGGCCCAGATCGAGCCGGCCATGAGGGTGAATGTCCAGAGGATGAAGCCGATGATGTTGGTGCGGTAGGCCAGGTTCTCCAGGGTGGCCGCCGACGGCAGGGTCTTCAGGAACTTGAGCCGGCCCGGCTTGACCGTGCCGGCGCGTTCTTCCCGGCGGAACTGCAGCAGCTGCACGAACGACAGCGCGAAGCCGAGGGCGAAGAACCCGGTGCCGAGCGATGCCACGAACACGTGGATGACCAGCCATACCGACTGCAACGCCGGCGGCAACGGAGCCACCTCCACGTAGAACTGCACGGCGGCGATGCCGAGCAGGATGAGGATCAGGCCGGTGACGAAGGTGCCGAGGAAGCGCAGGTCGGTGCGGGTGAGCACAATGAGGAAGACCGTGACGATGAGCAGTGTGCCGGTCATGGCGAACTCGTACATGTTCGCCCACGGCACCCGGTCCGCGGCGATGCCGCGCAGAATTGCGGCTACGAGGTGCAGGCCCCAGGCCAGCACGGTGAGTGAGACGCCGATGCGCAGGCTGGATGAGCGCCCGTATGGCGTGGCGGCGTCG
>Ga0247806_10001133_pt1 | contig 13590 bp, 10 predicted proteins | sample UWRJL059202B1_FD_179935 | JGI IMG/M metagenome (GOLD analysis project Ga0247806, IMG submission 179935) | Plant litter microbial communities from Arlington Agricultural Research Station in Wisconsin, United States - UWRJ-L059-202B-1 | ecosystem: Environmental > Terrestrial > Plant litter >... | reverse complement strand
GGAAATCAGCGGCCCGATCGAGCGATCCATCAAGCCGCGCATGCCCTCGAGCAGCGCGCTGAGATCGGTCGGCTCGGGCTTCAGATCCTGCCGGCGCGCGAAAGCCAACAGGCGCGAGGTCAGCGAGGCGCCGCGTTGCGTGCCCTGCAGAGCGCCATCGATATAGCGGCGCACCTGCGGATCGTCTGGCAGGCGCTTGCGCAGCAATTCGAGATTGCCTTGGATCGCGGCCAGCAGATTGTTGAAATCATGCGCCACGCCACCGGTGAGTTGGCCGATGGTTTCCATCTTCTGGGCCTGGCGCAACTGCTCTTCGGCCTGTCGGCGTTCGGTCATTTCGCGGAAAAACGCTGCGCCGCCAACCACCTGGCCATCACCGCCGCGCAACGGCGCGTGCTGGCTTTCCAGCACCACATTGCCGCTGGCCAGCGTCGTCAACTCGATTTCCTCGATCGGGCCGGAGATGCCGGCCAGTGCGTCGCGCAGCCGATGCTCGATCGCCTTCCCCTGATCGTCGCCCATCACTCCGGCGAGCGAGCGCCCCAGCACAGCAGGTGCGGGTAGCCCGAAAATGCGCTCCATCACCGGGTTCCAGATGGTCACGCGCAGTTCGCTGTCATAGGCGACGATGCCCGCCGGCACGCTGGTTAGCAGCAGCCCCGACAGCGCCCGCTCGCCGCGCAGGGCCTGCTGGGTGCGTTCGCGCTCGGCTGCGACGGCGGCCAGCAGTTTTTCGCGCTCGGTCTCGGCAGATTTGCGCGCCGTGATGTCGGTTGCCACGCCGACCAGAGTCTGGGGCCGCCCGAAACGATTGTTCAGCACCCGGGCGCGCGCGTCGATCCAGTGCTCGGCCCCATCGGGCCAGTGCACGCGGAACTCCAGCACCAGGTCGGCACCCGTGGCTATGGCGTCGTCGAAGGCGCGCTGCACGCGGCGCTGGTCAGGCAGGGACACCGCGTCGATCCAGTCGGCGAACTGGAACGGCTCGGCTGGCCAACGGCCAAAGCAGGCGCGGAACTGGTCCGACCCATTCAGCACCAGCTCGGCGATATCGAGCTCCCAGGCGCCCATGCGACCGGCCAGAAGGGCAGTCTGCAGGCGCTGTTCGCCTTCGCGCATGCTTTCGAGATAGCGCCGCGCCTGATACTGCCGCCGGCGACCGCGCAGCGCATGGTCGACCACGTTGAGCAGCGAGGCCGGGTGGAACGGGCGCTCCACCACGATGACGTTGCCCAGCAGAGCCTGGAGCCTGACGATCATCTGGTTCTGCTCGTCAGTATCGTTGCGACGGCTCAGAATGACGAATGGAAAATCCGACCAGGGCGCCTGCTCCTCGATCCACGCCGTTAGCGGTTTCAGATCGGCATATTGCAAAGCTTCGCCGCTGATGATGGCGATGCCGGCCCCTTCGCGCATGCCCTCGACGAGTGCGGCGATGCTTTCGCGTTGTTCAGCGGCCAAGGCGTTGTCGGTCAGGAGCTTGACCGCCACGCTGCCATCGCGGCCACTCGGTGCTACGATCAATGCGCGTTCGGAGCTGATCAAATCAAGCCTTCTCCGCTACCCAGGCCAAAGCGTGGATCGACATCGGCGGGCGGCGCCGGACCATCGCTTTCCACATAGGTTGGCACCCCGCGCAACACACCCTGGAAGTTGTACAGCGGCTCCCCGATCACCAGCCCGTTGGGACCGATCTTATAGTCGCGAATACTGTCTTCATGACCGCCAGAGCGCTTCTTGATGACCGATATCGCGCGACGCACCCGCCCGGCAGCTTCGAAATAGCGCAGCAGGATCACGCTATCGGCCAGATAGGTAATATCGACCGGCGACTTCATATCGCCCACCAAACCATGTTGGGCCACGGTGATGAACGTCGTGGCGCCCTGCCGGTTGAGATATTGCAGCAATTCATGCATGTGCAGCAACAGCGATTGCTCTTCCGGCATCGCAGCCTGATAGCCATTGAGGCTGTCGATCACCACGGTCTTGACCTGTGCCTGATCGACCCGGGCGCGCACCTGATACGCAAATTCGCCCGGCGACAGCTCGGCGGCATCGACCTGCTCGATGATCAGATTGCCGGTGCTGCGCATCGCCTCGAGGTCGAACCCCATCTTCTTGGCGCGCGAAAACAGCAGGCCAAGTTCCTCGTCGAACACGAACAGCGCCGCCTTTTCGCCGCGCTCCACCGCTGCACGGGCAAATTGCAGCGTCAACAGCGACTTGCCGGCCCCGGCAGGTCCCAGCACCAGAGTGCTCGAGCCCCGCTCGATCCCGCCGCCGAGCAGAGCATCGAGCTCGGCAATATTGCTGGTCAGCGCAATGCGCTGGTAGGCGGTCCGGTGTTCGGACGCCACCAGTCGCGGAAACACCCGCACGCCACCATGGCTGATGGTGAAATCGTGAAAACCGCCGCGATAGGCTTGCGCGCGGTATTTGATGACGCGCATGCGCCGGCGCTCGGCGCCATAGGAGGGCGCCAGCTCTTCCAGCCTAATGACGCCATGGGCCACCGAATGGACGGTCTTGTCATTGGCTTCGCTGGTCAGATCGTCGAGCATCAGCACCGTTGCACCATTGCGGGCAAAATAATGCTTGAGCAGCAAGACCTGGCGGCGGTAGCGCAGTGACGATTGCGCCAGCAGCCGGATTTCCGACAGGCTGTCGATGACGATGCGATCCGGTTTTTCGTTCTCGACCCGATCGAACAGGGCTTGGGTGGTTTCGCCGAGCTCGATGTCGGACGAATACAGCAGCGATTGCTGCTGACCGGTGTCCAACAGGCTTTCGGGCGGGGTCAATTCGAAAATGGAAAACTTGTCCTCGATCGACCAGCCGTGCGACTGGGCGGTCAGGCGCAGCTCATCCTCGGTTTCCGACAGCGAAACATAGAGGCATTTTTCACCGGCGTTCGCCCCGGTCAGCAGGAACTGCATGGCGATGGTGGTTTTGCCGGTACCGGGGCTGCCCTCGAGCAGATAAAGATGTCCCCGCGCCAGTCCGCCTACAAGCACATCGTCAAGTCCGGCTACACCAAGCGCGGCCTTGTCCCGGCGGATTAAATTCATTGCGCAAAACACCACTGCAAAAACTGTCGGCGCTATACGCCCCAATTTTACGTAATGCGCTAGTATCAAACTGGTTCCACACCGGCATGGCCCTTTTGGCGCGGCGGGAATTCCCCTAAACTGCGCCACTGCCTGTCCAATGGAATCGCTGCTCATGCACCTGCTGCTCGTCGATGGCTCGGCCTATATCTTCCGCGCCTTCCATGCCCTGCCCCAGCTCAACCGCAAGTCCGACGGGCTGCCGGTTGGCTGCGTGCAAGGCTTTTGCAACATGCTGTTCAAGCTGACCGAAGACCTCAAGGGCGACGACGCGCCGACTCATATGGCGGTGATCTTCGATCACGCCGGCAAGACGTTTCGCGATGATTTTTATGCCGAATACAAGGCGCATCGTCCCCCCGCGCCATCCGAGCTGATCCCGCAATTCCCGCTGACCCGCGCCGCCACCCGCGCCTTCTCCATTCCATCCATCGAAATGGAGGGGTGGGAGGCCGACGACATCATCGCCACCTACGCCTGCATGGCGAAATCCGCCGGCGGCAAGGCCACCATCGTTTCGTCCGACAAGGACATGATGCAGCTGATCGAGGCCGACGGCTCCATTCGCATGCTCGACACCATTCCCCGCCCCGGCCAGCCGCCGCTGCGCTGGATCGGCATCGACGAGGTGTTCAACAAGTTCGGCGTCACCCCCGACAAGGTGATCGAGGTGCAGGCGCTGTGCGGCGATAGCGTCGACAACGTCCCCGGCGTGCCCGGCATCGGCGTCAAGACTGCGGCCGAGCTGATCAACACCTATGGCACGGTGGAAAACCTGCTCGCCCATGTCGACGAGATCAAGCAGAACGCCCGCCGCGAAAAGCTGCGCGACAATGCGGACCTCGCCATCATCTCCAAGAAGCTCGTGACCCTGAGCCAGGACGTGCCCGTCGAATTCGATCTCGATAGCCTGATCCGCCAGCCGATGGCGCCGAGCGCGCTGTTTCCATTCCTCAAGGCGATGGAATTTGCCACCATCACCAAGCGGCTGGCGGCCCATCTCGACGCCAACCCCGACGATTTCGGCGCCGATCCGGAGCTTGCCGCCAAGCCAACCCCCGCCGTCGGCTTCAACAACGAAGCCCGCGCCGAAGCCCGCGCTGCCCGCCAGGAAGCCACCGGCCGCTCCAACGCCGCCACCGTCACCCACGCGGCCGCCATGCACGCCCGCGTCAAGGCCATTCCCTTCACGCCCGAAACCTACGAGATCATCCGCGACGCCGACCATCTCCAGCGCTGGCTCGACGCCATCCAGAGCACCGGTTATGTCGCGACCGACACCGAAACCACCGGGCTCGACAACCAGACCGCCGACCTCGTCGGCCTCTCCTTCTCCATCGCCCCCGGCACCGGCGCCTATCTGCCGCTCGGCCACACGACAGGAACCGGCGACATGTTCGGCGGCGGCCCCGTCGAAGGCCAGATGGACATGCGCGAAGCCCTCGCCATGCTCCGCCCCATGTTCGCCGATCGCGCGATCCTCAAAATCTTCCACAACGGCAAATACGATCTGGGCATGCTCGCGCGCTACGATGTGCCGGTCAATTCCATCGATGACACGCTGCTGCTGAGCTATTGCCTCGATGGCCCGCAGTTCAACACCATGGCCGAACTGGCCGATCACTGGCTGGGCGTGCCCGGCACCTCGATCAAGGAGCTGATCGGCTCGGGCAAATCCCAGATCACCTTCGCCCAGGTGCCGATCGACGCCGCCGCGCGCTATGCCGCCGAAGACAGCGACATGACCATGCGCCTGTGGCAAATCCTCAAGCCGCGCCTCGTCGCCGAGAACATGACGACGCTGTACGAAACCATCGAGCGCCCCTTGGCGCCCGTGCTGTCGCGCATGGAGGCGCGCGGCGTGTCGATCGATCGCGCCATGCTGTCGCGCCTGTCGGGCGAATTTGCCCAGCGCGCCGCCGCCTTCGAGGCCGAGGCCTATGAGCTCGCAGGCTCCAATTTCAATCTCGGCTCTCCCAAGCAGCTCGGCGAAATCCTGTTCGATCGCATGGGCATCGAGGGCGGCACCAAAACCAAGACCGGCGCCTGGTCGACCGGCGCCGACGTGCTCGAGGATCTCGCCCTCAAGGGCGTGCCGCTCGCCCGCACCATCGTCGACTGGCGCCAGCTCAACAAGCTGCGCGGCACCTACACCGATGCCCTGCCCGAATACATCAACGCCCGCACCGGTCGCGTCCACACCACCTATTCCCAGCACTCGGTTCTCACCGGGCGGCTGTCCTCGAACGATCCGAATTTGCAGAACATCCCGGTGCGCACCGAGGATGGCCGCAAGATCCGCAAGGCCTTCGTCGCCGCGCCGGGCAAGATCCTGATTTCCGCCGATTATTCCCAGATCGAGCTGCGCGTCCTCGCCCACATCGCCGATATCCAGGCCCTCAAGGACGCCTTCGAGGAAGGCCTCGACATTCACGCCATGACCGCGTCCGAAATGTTCGGCGTCCCCGTCGAAGGCATGCCGTCCGACGTGCGCCGCCGCGCCAAGGCGATCAATTTCGGCATCATCTACGGCATTTCGGCCTTCGGTCTCGCCAATCAGCTCTCCATTCCGCGCTCGGAAGCCGGCGACTACATCAAGACCTATTTCGAGCGCTTCCCCGGCATCAAGGACTACATGGACGAGCAGCGCCGCCGCGTCAAAGCCGACGGCCACGTCATGACCCTGTTCGGCCGCAAGATCAATTTCCCCAACGCCAACTCGCACAACCCGAGCGAGCGCGCCTTCGTCGAACGCGCCTCCATCAACGCCCCCATCCAGGGCACCGCGGCGGACATTATTCGAAGAGCCATGATCCGCATGGAAGGCGAACTGGCCAAAGCCAAGATCGACGCCGACATGCTGCTGCAAGTCCACGACGAGCTGATCTTCGAGGTACCACTGGGGACACAGGAAACCGCCATCCCGGTGATCAAGCGGGTGATGGAGGGCGCAGCGGAACCGGCAGTACGGCTGTCAGTCCCGATCCAGGTGGACGCCCACGCGGCCCACAATTGGGACGAGGCGCATTAGGAGATTACTATGGTAAACTTTACAGACGCTACTATCGAAGAAATATTCGGTGCCGACGATGCAGAAAATGAACGCCCTGAAAGGTTGTTACAGTACTTCTATGCCAATCAGGCCTACGCGCAACTTACATCCGAGCTTCCCGTCAGAGTACTTGTTGCACATAAGGGCGTAGGCAAAAGCGCTTTGCTGAAGCGCGCTTATCTTGCCGATACGGAGCGCAAGCGACCTTCGGTATGGCTTCGGCCTAATGATCTGGTCGAAACAAAAGCGGCTGCAGCAAGCCAGACAGACTTCATTCTACGCGTAGAAGAATGGAAGGTCGGCTTACTACGTGAAGTACTGTCATACTTGATTGTAGGCTCCTATGGTGAAGGGAATCTTGATGCGATTTCTGACGCAGCACTGAAGAGGCCGAAATCACTTATACAACTTATCAATAAATCTCTATCTGCGGATTATCAGAACATGCCAGTCAATATATATATTGACGACATAGATCGAGGGTGGTCAGCCGAACAAAATGATATTGGAAATATTTCTGCTTTACTTACAGCAATAAGGGATATTGGTGGAGATTCACCCAATATTAGAATACGAATTGGCCTAAGAAGTGACGTTTATTTTTTAGTGAGGACATCGGATGAGTCCACAGATAAAATAGAGCGTCATGTTATATGGCTTAGGTGGACAAACGACGACATACTCCGAATGGCTGCATTACGCGTAGCAAGTTATTTAAAACTCGGCTTTGACCAAGCAAAGATTGCGAATTTAACTCAAAAGCAAATTTCTGACCAAATTTTGTCTCAAGTCATAAATCCTAGGTATCAAGGACGAGGCAAATGGGCGGATCGCCCGACATATAGAGTGTTGATGTCGCTTGTCAGAAACCGTCCGAGGGATCTGGTAAAACTATTTCACGCGGCAGCTAGAGCGGCGAAGTCTGAGGACTCACCGATTATAGAAACTAGGCATTTGGAACGTTCGCTAGAACCATATTCTCAAGAACGCTTGCAAGATATTGTCAACGAGTTCCGAACAGAACTGCCTCAGGTTCAGAATCTATTATTTGAACTAAAACCAACTACAAAAGGTCGCCGAACAGCAGATGGCTATCTTTTTACAACGGATCGCTTAGTAACCAAGCTTAAACAAGCTATGGATCACGTTCAGTTGCGATTTACTAATAGGAGACCCGTCACTCCACTAGCTCTAGTTCAATTTCTTTATAAGATTGATTTTATTACTGCTCGCCGCGACGAAGATGGATATATTAACAGAAAGTATTTTGATGAAAGTCGTTTTCTGGCGCTAGAAATTGCAGATTTTGGATATGGATGGGAAATACATCCAGCGTATCGCTGGGCTCTGCAGCCCCAAGACATAAACGGAGTCTTTGATACACTGGACGCCGATGCTTAAAAAATTTGCTTGGACGTCCATTCGGTCGCTGGGAAATTCCTGGCCTGCGAGATTAAGCATTCTTGTGCCTTTTTTTGGAAATATATTGATATTCAATAAGTTATTCCTCGATTTTGCGGGCGTAGGAACATCCTGCAGTTTGCCGCTTGGACCAACTTGCTTGATCAGCCAAACTACAATTTATAATTATTACTTAGGTCTTTGTCTGATAGGTGTTGCATCTGGCATGTACCAAATTTTCTGCCCTCCTATTATAAAAAAATATATCGATGAGGATTTTTTCGTCATCGAACATTCGTCTTTAGCTACGCGACCACAATTGACACGATATTTGGAATTCATCACAAATAATAAAACAGATAGACGGTATAAATTTATACTATCTACATTAGTGAACGGCTCTATAGATACATTAAATAAGGAGGTTATTAGAGATATATTACGAGAGTACTATTTTGAGTTAAATCAAAAAGGTAATTTCTGGCTATATTGCTGCGTTCTATTTTATGCATTTGGTTCAACGTTCCTTATTTGGCCCACGCTTACCACTTTCTTCACCTTGCTTACAGAGTATCATTTGGCAGAGTTATAACGCCACGACCACCCAAGGTAGCGCGATGCTCAAGGCGGGCGGGACAACAAGTTTCTGGAGTGACTGGGGCCTCTTACTCTCCCAGCTTCACCCAATGCCACGACCGGATCACCCGTACCGGCCCGGGCCGGCGCAGCACCAGATGACCGACATCGCCCACTTGTGGTGATGTCAGTTTCACATAGATATATTCCGTCTTGCCGCAACTCGAGCACACGAAGGGTGGCTCCAGCGCGTCGCGGTCGGGATGGAGGATGGTGACGAGGTCGGTGGCCAGGAACCGCACCAGCTTGCGGCAGAGATTGCAGCGGCAGACGATGATCTGGTTGGCTTCAGCCGCGTGGCGCAGCAGATATTCCTGGCCCGGATAGGGGCGCTCCCCGCGATAGCGTGACGGCATCGGCTCGATTCTCCGACGGCAGGATAGCCGCAGAACAAATCAAGAACAATGGCGCTCACATCATAAGCGTCTCAGCGCATCGCCTCTGCCGCCAGGTGCAGGCGTTCGGCGCTCATCGCCGTGCAGCGCGCCACGGTGCCGCGTTCGAGCGACTGCTGGCGCACGAAGGCCTCGATGCGCTCCTGGCCGATTTCGTCGAGCAGGTGCCGGCAGGGTTTCCACATCGTCCAGTTGGGATTGACCATGCGCATATGCAGCCGGTCGTTGACGATGTCGAAGTGGACATTGGCCGAGCGCGCGAGGTCGAGAAACTCGGCGACATCGGCGTCTGGCATGGTTTGGTCGGGGGACATGGCGTTGCCTCGTATGTGTTGCACAGGCAATGCATCGGCGCCGTTTGCGCTCCCGAAGCTTTTGTTTATGGTAAACAAAGGGTTAAACTGGCAGGCTGCGCCGTCGTGACTCTACCTGGTCGGTATGGACAGATCGACCATGGTGCGCCATCTCGACCCACCCAACGCGCGTCACCCTTGGGCTCGACCCAAGGGCTCTACACTGACTGATCGCGCGGCAAGTATAGTGCCCTCGGCTCTAGGCCAAGGATGACGATCGAGTTTGGTAAAGCCATCGGTGCTAGAACCAACACCGGCACAGAACTTGGCTAGCTTTATCCTCCTTATCCCCGCCCCCAAATCCGGGTGCATACTCCCCCTACCAACCCGGATTGACGGACGGCGCTGCAGCGACCGGTGGCCGGGGTGGTGCCGTGCGGATGCGTCGCTGCATCCAAAGGTTCGTGAACCGGCCGCACTCCTTAACGGACCGGGGCGCGCGAGCAACCGGAGCTGTTCCAAAAAACGGCAGCCCCGAGGCGGTATTCGTCTCACTATTTATCAATCCAGAGGCGAAAGCCGCCTCGGGGCCCGGACGTTCTCTTGATACCCGCACGTCAGGCGGCGCTTTGCCATGTCTGTACAACCCGCCCGCCTCCAGCAACCGCTTGGCGGCAGCCTCGTTGCAACGGCAAAGGAGGCCGTCATGTTCGATCATTTCATCGCCGCGCAAGAACCCGTCTATGCCCAGGCGCTGGACGAGTTGCGTGCCGGGCGCAAGCAGAGCCACTGGATGTGGTTCATCTTCCCCCAGATCGCCGGGCTGGGGCACAGCGCCATGGCACAGCGGTTTGCCCTGGCCAATCTGGCCGAGGCGCTAGCCTATCTCGCCCATCCGGTTCTGGGGCCGCGTCTCAGGGAGTGCACCCAGGCGATCCTCCAGCATGCGCCCGGCACGGCCAAGCCGCGCGCGCTCGACGCGATCCTCGGCTATCCCGACGATCTCAAATTCCACTCCGCGATGACCTTGTTCAACCGTGCCGCTCCCGACGAGCTGCTGTTTGCCCAGGCCCTCGACGCCTTCTGCGGCGGCATGCGCGATGCCGCGACGCTCGCGCGGCTTTAAGACCAAGACCATCGGGAACGCCGCGGCGGTTTCTGCCGTTGCGACCCGCATAATGGAGACGCTTGATGGACAATCACTTTGAGACCCTGGCCCGTGGCGGCTATATCGCCCGCGGCGTGGTTTACCTGCTGCTCGGAGGCCTCGCCGTCAGCTCGGCCGTCTATGGCGGCAGCGATGCCGAGGGATCGAGCGATGCCCTGTCGAGCCTGTTGAGCCTGCCGTTCGGGCGCATCCTGCTCGGTCTGGTCGCCATCGGGCTGTTTGGCTACGTGTTCTGGCGCCTGGCGCAAGGCCTGCTCAATGCCGATGGCGTCAAGGACGACGCCTCGGGCTATGCCGGACGCATCGGCTCGCTGGTCAGCGCCGGCGCCAACGTGTTCCTCGCCCTCAGCGCCGCCAAACTCGCCCTCAACATGGGTGGATCGGGCGGCGGCAACGGCGAAGAGGAAGGCTCGGCCTGGCTGCTGACCCAGCCGTTCGGTCCCTGGCTGCTCGGCCTCGTGGCCCTCGGCGTCATCGTCTCCGGTCTCATTCAGGTCTGGAAGGGCGTTGCCAAAAAGTATCGCAAGCACATCCATATCCCGCCTGCGCACGCCAATTGGCTCGATCCGCTGTGCCAGTTCGGCCTCGTCGCCCGTGGCATTGTCTTTGCCATCGTCGGCGGGTTCATCCTCTACGCCGCCCTCACCGTCACCGCCGCCAACGCCGGTGGCACCGCTGAAGCGCTGGATTATGTGCACGCCCTGCCGTTTGGCCGCTGGCTCTATGGCATTGCCGCGCTGGGCCTCGTCGCCTTCGGTGGCTACGGTATCGTGCAGGGGCTGTATCGTGAGGTCGACGCGCCGGACATGAACGATCTCAAGCACGCCGTTCCCGGCGTTTCATGATCACGGCAGCGTGAGGTAACCGCTTGACGGAAGCGGCAAATCCCGTATCTCCTTGATGGGCAGCGCCGGGGGGCGCGGCTTCATGATCATGGAGACGCTGGATGGCGCAAGCTACTGGCTATTCGCGCACGCATATTATCCTGCATTGGGCCATCGCCGTGCTAGTGCTGTTCCAACTGCTGGTGCACGAGGGCATGGAATACGCCTGGGCCGAGCGGGCTGGACGGGTCGTGGGGGACAGCAATCCCTTCCCCCATATCATCGTCGGCGTCGCCATTCTGATCCTCGCGTTCTGGCGGGTCATCCTTCGCCTGCGCAATGGCGCACCGCCACATCCCGCCGGGCAACCGCGCGCCCTCGCCATGCTCGCAAGCATCGTGCATGGCCTGTTTTATGCGCTGCTGTTCATCATGCCGCTGACCGGGCTGATCGCCTGGTTCGGCCACGTCGAAGGCGCGGCCCTCGCCCACATCACCATCCAGCTGGCGTTCCTGCCGCTGATTGCGCTGCATGTCGTCGGCGCCCTGGTGCAGCAGTTCTATTTTGGCACTGGCGTGATCACCCGCATGACCGGTCCGGACGCCACGCCCTAGCGGCGCGTCACAACGACAGTGCGCCCAACCCCGCCGGCCGGGATTGCCAGATCGATGACCAGAGTCGCCGCCGCAACCAGCTCCGGCGCCCGCTCGGCCCATTCGACCAAAACGATCGCGGCGGGATTATCGAGCAGGCCGAGTTCATCCACCTCGCGCGGATCGCCCAGCCGATAGAGGTCGGCATGCAGCACCGGCCCGCGCGGTGTGTCATAGGGCTGCACCAGCGCAAAGGTCGGCGACGGCACATCCAGTGTCAAATCCCCCGCCACCCTTCGGATGATGGCGCGGGCCAACGCGGTCTTGCCGGCCCCCAGATCGCCATTGAGGATGACGAGATCGCCGGGCACGAGGCTCCCCGCGAGTTCCGCGCCGAGCGCCGCCGTGGCGTCATCGTCGGGCAGCAGGCGCTCCATCTATTCGGCCACGTCGGCGATAGCGCAATCGCGCGGCAGATTGACGATGATGCGGCTGCCGCGCGGCTCGCGGCGTTCGGCTGAAATGGTGCCGCCATGCAAATTAACGAAAGTGCGCACGATCGACAGGCCGAGCCCCGCGCCGCGCTGCCGGCCACCGGACGTGGGATTATCGAACCGCGTCAGAATTGCCGATTTCATCTCGTCGGTCAGGCCCGGGCCTTCGTCCTCGATGATGAACAGCACGCGCTCGGCGCGGTGCGACACGCTGAGCCGGATTTCCCCGCCCGGCGGCGAGAAGCGGGCCGCGTTGGACAACAGATTATACAGCACCTGCACGATGCGCGTGCCGTCGGCAGTGAAGGCGGGCAGGCTGTCTTCGATATCGACGACCAGGTTTATCGGCTTTTCGCCCGAGATTTCAGGGAAAGTCGCGGACAGCCCGGCGCGCGCCTTATCGACCAGCGTCGCGACGTCCTGCACTTCGGGCCGTAACTCGGCGATACCGGCATCGACCGAGGCCAGGTCCAGAATATTGTCGATCAGCACGCCCAGCGTCACCGAAGAGGCGCGGATATAGTCGACATAGGTGCGCTGCTTGTCGGTGAGCGCACCGGCTTCGGTCGCCAGCAGATCGGCAAAGCCGATAATATTGGTCAGGGGCGAGCGCAGTTCATAGGAGACGTTCTCGACGAAGGCGTCCTTGAGCAGGTCGGCGGCGACCAGCGCGTCGTTGCGTTCCTTGAGAACCCTCGAATAGCTGGCGCCTTCGGTGACATCGAGGAAGGTCATCATGGTCTGCCCGTCAGGCAGCCGGGTGATGGCATAATCGAGCAGCCGCCCGTCCGAGCGGTTGATGCGCCCGGTCTGGTCGGAGCGCGTCGGATTGAGATCGATGATGCCGCGCTTCAGATCACGCCAGATACTGGCGCCATCTTCGGGCATGGCGCGGCCGGAGGCTTCGGCGATCTGGTCGATATGCGGGTTTTGCCCGAGCGCCTGCATCGGCAGCTTCCACAAGGCCGACAGCCGCGGATTGGACAGCGTCAGCCGGCCATTGGTGCCGAACACCGCCACGGCTTCGGAGAGCGCGTTGATGGTCTCGCGCTGCACGTTGGAAAACGCCTTGTTGATGGATTCGAGCTTGAGGCGCTCGGTGATGTCCTCGAACACATAGATCACGCCGCCAGCCGAACTCGCCGGCGCCGAGATGACCTTGATCGAGCGCCCGTCCGGCAGGTGCCAGGGCTCGTTCTCGAACGGGGCGGTGCGGGTATAGGATTCGAGGTGCTTGGTGCGCCAGATCTGATAATCGACCTGATTGGGCAGCATGCCCTCGGTCCGCAGCTTGTCGAGGATGGCGCGCTCGTCGAGCCCCAGCGTCAGGAACTTGGTACTCAGATGCCACAGATTGGCATAGGCCTGGTTGAACTGGATCAGCTCGCGCTTGGTGTTGAAAATGGCAATCGGCGTCGCCAGCGTATCGATGATGCCACTGAGATGCGCGACGCTGGGATCGAGTTGCTTGGCCGGTTGCAATTCGATGGGCCATAGATAGCCGGCCCGGCCGCCGGCCACGGCAAACTCCACCATCTCGAATTCACCCTGGCCCGGCCAGGCCAGCGACACCGTCACCGGCTTGGCGCTTTGGGCACAGGCGGCAAGATGGGCGCGCAGGCGG
>Ga0247806_10001132_pt1 | contig 13590 bp, 16 predicted proteins | sample UWRJL059202B1_FD_179935 | JGI IMG/M metagenome (GOLD analysis project Ga0247806, IMG submission 179935) | Plant litter microbial communities from Arlington Agricultural Research Station in Wisconsin, United States - UWRJ-L059-202B-1 | ecosystem: Environmental > Terrestrial > Plant litter >... | reverse complement strand
AAATATGTTGCAAAACGTATCGCTCGTAAAGCTGTTAAGCAAGATATTGGTCACTTCAACTCGCACTCAGCTCCATCGGGCGTTCCTGTTGGTGACGGCTGGGGTTACGTTGAGTGGCATGGTGTATACGTTTCTGGATGGGCTGGGTACCAGGCTCGTCGACTCATGGAATTGTACGGATATTGCCAACTTGTGCCGTACAAAACAGCACTTCCTGTATGGCGTGCGCATGATCTTGGACACATCGACGAATAATCTTTGAGATTATCTATAATAACAGTTGTAAATGATCACGCTTATCTTTATAATCGTGAGTGAAACGTGACTAAAATAGGAGCGAACGAGTCTGCGCACTGCACTCGTAAAATTGGGATATGAATATATTGATGCTGGGTTGGGAGCTTCCTCCACATAATAGTGGCGGACTAGGCGTCGCATGCTACCACTTGTCAAAGGCACTTGCCCTCAAAGGCGTTGCCATTGATTTCGTTGTACCATACGAAGCCGAACACGAAGGTATCGACTTTATGAACATCCACGCAGCAACCCCGCTCTCTCCTATCCACAAAAATGGAATGGGCGCCTACGATAGCGCATTTACTCTTCAAACTGAAAAAGAAGGCAAAGTTGCACCTTCTGACTTAAAGGATATCCGCGGTGTTCAGCGCCGTTATACCACCTACGTAGAGCAACTCGTAAAGAAAGAAAAGTACGATGCAATCCATGCTCACGACTGGTTGACTATGGAAGCTGGGATGCGCGCAAAAGAATTAACGGACCTTCCGTTGATTGTTCACGTGCATGCCACTGAGTTTGACCGCGCAGGTGGCAACTCAGGTAACCCTATCGTTCATGAAATTGAATACCAGGGGTTGATGATGGCTGATCGTATTGTTGCCGTAAGCAGCATTACGCGTCAGATCATTATCGACAAGTACGGCATTCCGGCAGACAAAGTTGAAGTATTGTATAACGCGATCGATGTCACTAGCTTCGATGACGGCTACGATTACGACCGACGCACATACAAATACCTCGAAGGGCTCAAACAGGAAGGATACACCATTATTAGTGCCGTTACTCGATTCACCATCCAGAAGGGCCTTGCGCACCTTGTGAGGGCTGTTGCAAAAGCTAGCCACAAATACGACCGAATCGCATTGCTTCTTGCTGGCGACGGCGAACAACGCGATGAATTGATTGCACTTGCGGCTGATCTTGGCATCTCAGATAAGGTATTCTTTACTGGGTTCGTTCGTGGCAAGCAGTGGCGTGATGCATACAGCGTCTCTGATGTCTTCGTCCTTAGTTCAGTCAGTGAACCATTCGGCCTCACCGCCCTTGAAGCTGCACACCACGATAATGCACTCATTATCACTAACTCATCAGGCGTCGGCGAAGTACTCAATAGTATCTTCCGCTACGACTTCTGGGACGAGAACCGCCTTGCTGACCAGATTGTTGGTATCGCAACCTCGCCTGCACTTAAAGAATCACTTCGCAAGAACGTGCAGAACGAGTACGCACGACTTTCATGGCACGATGTTGCCGAGACGTGCCTTAATGTCTACAAACGACCTCGGCTTGAGGTCTACGCATGAGTAAACGCGGTATAACGCTCTACCTTCACGTTCACCAACCGTACCGTGTTCGTGAATACAGTGTCTTCGACGCATCAGTCGATCACAATTACTTTGTCGACCCCGACCCTATCAGTGGCGCAAACAACCAATTCATCCTTGAAAAGGTCGCCGACAAGTCATACCGTCCAATGAATGCATTGCTTGAGAAGATGCTTCACGCGCACCCTGAATTCAAAGTTTCATTAAGTATTACTGGGACATTCATTGATCAGGTTGAGCAATGGGCTCCTGATGTCCTCGATAGCTTCAAGCGACTCGTTGCAACCGGCCGTGTCGAAATCGTTGCTGAAACATATCACCACTCGCTTGCATTCTTCTTTAGCCGAGATGAATTCGAACGTCAGGTTGAAATGCACCGCCAAAAGATTCGTGAACTTTTTGGTGTCGAAACACAGGTTTTCCGAAATACCGAGCTTGCCTACAACGACTCACTCGCACAGTGGGCTGACGACTACGGATTTAAGGGTATTCTTGCTGAAGGTTGGGATCCTATCCTTGACTGGCGAACACCAAACTTTGTTTACCAACCAGAAGGAACAAAGAATATCGGCCTTCTCCTCAAGAACTACCGCCTCAGCGACGACCTTGCTTTCCGTTTTAGCAATCAATCATGGCAAGAATGGCCTTTGACTGCCGATAAGTACACACAGTGGGTTGAAGCCTCAATTCAAGACCAGCCACTCATCAACCTATTCATGGACTACGAGACATTCGGCGAGCACCAATGGGAAGATACTGGCATTTTTACGTTCTTCGAAGAGTTTATTGGTCGCTGGGTTTCTGACCCGAACAATACGTTCTATACCGTTTCTGAAGCGATTGACGCGAACAAACCTGCCGGTGTCATCAGTATGCCTTCAACCGTCACCTGGGCCGACAGCGAACGCGACTTAACTGCATGGCTTGGTAACAGCATGCAGCACGAGGCAATGCGTTACGTCTACTCTATGGAAAACGATATCCTCCGTACAAATGATGCTACTCTCATCTCAGATTGGCGACGGCTCCAAACATCAGACCATGCCTACTACATGTGTACGAAATGGTTTACCGATGGAGACGTTCACGCCTACTTTAGCCCATACTCATCACCATACGATGCATTCTTGTACTACATCAATGCAATCCGCGATGTGCGTTGGCGCCTCCACGAAAACCACAATACAGGCGGCTTGAGTGGCTAGACCAATTGTCTTAAGCAATGGTGAACTTCATGTCGGGCTCAATAAATATGGGCTCGTCCATGATTTCTACTACCCATACGTTGGGTTTGAAAACCATGCAGCCGGTGAATCACTGCGTCACAAAGTAGGTGTGTGGATCGATGGCACCTTAAGTTGGCTCGATGACGAGACGTGGACGGCTTCTTTTAGCTATCCTCATGATTCACTCGTCGGACGAACGATTGCTCGCAACGAAGCGCTCGGAGTCACTATTGAATTCGATGACTGCGTTGACGCCGAGATGAGCGTCTTCATGCGTAATGTGCATGTCGTGAATGAGCGCGATACCGCACGCGAAATCCGCCTTTTCTTTTACCAGGCCTTTGCGATTGGCGATTCTCGAAGTAACACTGACACCGCACAGTATCTTCCCGACAGTAAAGCAATCCTTCATTACCGTGGTCGTCGCGCCTTTATCGTCTCTGGTGATGCAAACGGCCAGCCATTTGACCAACATACTATTGGGCTTTTCGGTATCGAAGGTCGCGAAGGGTCATATCGTGACGCTGAAGATGGCGAGCTTGGCTGTAATACCGTTGATCATGGTCGCGTCGACTCAATCCTTCGCTTTACTTTAAATGTTGCTCCGCACGAATCTGCTCGCGTTCACTATTGGATCGCTGCCGGCATGTCTACCCGCGAAGCACTCTATATTCATAAGCAAATGAGAGAAACTGGGCTGAGCGACCGCATGCAAACAACCGCAACCTGGTGGCACAAGTGGCTCAAACCCGCTTCAGACTACAGCATGCGACTTCCAGAGGCTCACCGCGACCTATTCGTTAAGAGTGTCATGATTATCAAGTCACAAATAGATAAACGCGGTGCAGTTATCGCAAGTACCGACAGTACAATGCTCAATTACTCTCGTGATGCCTACGCATACAGCTGGCCTCGCGACGGCGCGAATACCGTCTGGCCATTGATCCGCTTAGGCTATTACCAAGAAGCCTACCGATTCTTTGAGTTCTGCCAACGCGGGCTCCACCCAAGCGGCTACTTAATGCACAAGTATCGTGCCGACGGTGCGCTCGGCAGCAGCTGGCATCCGTATGTTCATGGCGAAGAATCTGGCCCTCCGATTCAAGAAGATGAAACAGCGCTCGTTGTTTTTGTATTCGTACAGTTCTACGAATTGAGTAAAGATAGCTCTCTTATTAAAGACTTCTACCAATCAATGATTAAACCAATGGCTGATTTTATGGCCGATTATATTGACGAGACATCAGGTCTTCCAAAACCGTCATACGATTTATGGGAACAAACGTGGGGTACGCACACATATAGTGTTGCCGTGACGTACGGCGCGCTCCTTGCGGCATCTGATCTTGCACTCGTTGCCGGCGATAAAGACAGCGCAGTGAAATGGCGAACCGCCGCCGAAGATATTCGCGTTGCTGCACACAAGCACCTCTATAACCCTGATCGTGGCATGTTCCACCGAAGTATTAGTGTCAAAGATGGCGCAGTACAATATGACTCAGTGCTCGATACGTCTTCATTCTTTGGTGCATTTATGTTTGGACTCTTTGATATTGATGGACCAGAAGTCACGACATCAGTTGAGACAATTCAACGAACCTTCAATGCCACTAATGAGCGACCAGGCCTTCCTCGTTCAGAGAATGACGATTACCGTCGAACAAAATCTGAAGTCACCGGTAACTGGTGGTATATTACGACACTCTGGAAAGCACAATACGATATTGAAAAAGGAAACACCGATTCAGCCCTCACTATTCTTGATTGGGCAAAATCATTTGCCCTTCCAAGCGGCATGATGGGTGAACAAATCGATCCTATCGACGGCACGATTATTGCTCCAGCACCGCTTACGTGGTCTCACGCTGAATATATCGCGACACTTCTCGATTACACCAATAAGAAAGGCTGATCATGGCAACAAAATCTCGCGGCATGACTCGCTACATCATAAAGAAGTTTACCTCCCCTCTTTTCTATGCAAGAGGAAAGGCGTTCAAATCAGTCTCAAAGCGACTCGGCTTTGTGTATTTCGGCATGGTTAACCAGCACGAAGATGACCACGATGTCATCCGTGGCTTTAGCGCCTCAACTAGTCACAAAGATAGCCACTACTCAGTTGGTGCGTTTAGTGATTATGACGTACAACTTGTCGATCGATATGACGCGCTCCCAACCGCAAATGGTAAGATCATCGAACACAACTGGTCTATCGTTCAATTGACGCTCAAATCGTCGCAAGCGTTGCCTCACGTATTCCTGCAACCACTTCAAGCTCATACCGACTCATATAGCCGTTTCTTTGCGATATTCAATCAACTACAGAAAGTATCGTCACTCTTTGCGGCATCTCGGCCTGCGGATTTTACCCAACGCTACGCCGTATTCGCTTCAACTGCACACATTCAGGCGATTGATGATCTCCTCTCTCAAAAAGTTGTGCAGCTTATTTCAACACAGTTTTGGCCACTCGGCATTGAGATTAGCCACGGTAAACTATTGGTGTATACAGCAGAAAACCGCCCTAGTAAGGCGGCTCTGGAATCGATGATTTCGTCAGCCATTTCTTTAGCAGAAATAATTGACGAACAGCAGTAAGGGTCTAGCCCTTACGTGCTTTAACTTCGTTTCGACCAAGATTCTTCTTAGTCTCTGTGTATGTGGCATGCTTACGAGCAACTGGATCGTACTTCTTTAGGCTAATCTTCTCAGTAGTATTCTGAGTGTTCTTAGTCGTGTAGTACGTACGGTGACCAGTGAGTTCGCTCACGAGACCAACCAATTTTCGCTTTGTGTTCTTCTTTGGCATATTTTGTCCTTAAATAATAATGACCTTCAGGGGTTAATTATAGCAAATTATTGAGGTAGAATCAATAAACAGATAGAAATGGAGCCACGACAGGGATTTGAACCCTGGACCTCATCCTTACCATGGATGCGCTCTACCAACTGAGCTATCGCGGCTAGCGTTTACAACTATACCATAAAGTCTTTTCTGACGGTAGTAAACTTATGAAAAATGACTTGAAATTATAGGTGATGTTCGCTAGAATAACTAAGTACCTTTTGCGTGCCGCCTTAGCTCAGTTGGTTAGAGCGGCTGTTTTGTAAACAGTAGGTCCACGGTTCGAATCCGTGAGGCGGCTCCATGATGTACTAACGATCATTACGTATCGTTGTTACATCTTGGACATGCCGGAATCGTGTAGTGGCAATCACAGGAGACTGTAAATCTCCCGCCTTTCGGCTTCGTAGGTTCGAGTCCTACTTCCGGCACCAAATAAAGTATCCACCGTTTGGTGGATGTTTTATTTACATAATAACGCGTCGTGGCTGCTTGACTCTGTTCTGACTTGGAGGAATGACAAGCTTTGCTGCACGCTCGCGAAGCTGAAGTGAAAGCTCTTGCTCACCAGTACGCTCATAGGCATCAGCAAGAATAGCAAGTGTCTGAGGGATTGGATCAAGTTCAACCGCACGTTCAAGTGATTCAATCATCTTTTTGTCATGACCAAGTTTCTCTTGAACCTTGGCGTAGGCAATGTGTCTCGCTGCGTGGTCGCCATCCATTGCAAGTGCTTGTTCAAAGGCAAGTGCGGCTTTGTCGTAGGCTTCAGTCTCGAAGTAGATAAGGCCGACGTTATGAAGACTACTCGCACTCGGCTCGAGTGACTGCGCAATTTCAAAACATTCAATCGCTTCTTTAAACTGTTGCTGTTTTGCATAAAGAATACCAAGTCGATTGTAGGCACTGGCGTTTCGCTCATCGACACGAAGAATCGTTAGTAGCGCTTTTTCTGCACGAAGATATTTTCGTTCTTGAAGAGAAGTCTGAGCAATTGACCACAGTTGATCAAGCTTGTCAGAAAGTTTGGAAGGCAGATCAATAACGACTTCGCTAATGATTTGCTTCTGGTATAATGCCCATACTCCAAGGAGTACGATAATGATTAAACCTAACATACTCCATCCATTATACAACAGCCGTCGACAATTGTAACCGAACGTTGCCGTTTTGCAGTAAACGCTCATGGATACGCAAGAACTGGTCGAGTTGCGCAAGCGTGCGAGCATCACCAGATTCGGCAACTGTCCGTTTCAAGAGTCGCATTGCATCTTCTACTAAGAGCAGTGCTTTTGGTCGACTATCTTTATACCGATGTGCAATGAGAAGTTTGTCGTATTCGTCACCTGCCAAGTAGGTTCGCGCATCCCTCACGATTGTTGCGCGCTGCTCAAACAATGTGTCATCTTCCGCAAGTCGCTTCATTTCTGAAGGAAGCCCGCCTGCAATAAACAACAACTGCGCGATACGAGTCGGGTCAGTGACACCGAGCTTTGTCATGTGTTCACGAGATTGTTCATCAGTTAATGGCGTTACTTCATATTGTTGCACTCGCGAACGAATAGTTGGCAGCAACAGTCGTGCTGCCTTGCTAAGCAAGATGAAGTGAGTCCGAGGTTGCGGTTCTTCAAGTAATTTCAAAAAAGCGTTCTGAGCGACCGTCCCCATGCGTTCTGCATCAACAATAACGACTATACGAGTGCCTGTTTCGACAGTTTTTGTAACGTCGTATAATCCGCGAATCGCTTCAGCAGTAATAACGCCCGCTTCACGATCAACTTTCTCGTTTTTTTCGGGATAGATCATATACGGTGTCGATTTATGTGATGCAGCGACATACTGCGCAATTGTCCGTAGCCCAATCCCCTGCTGACCACTCAAAAGGATTGCGTGGGGAAGATGCGCATCAAGCAAAGGAATAAGCGTTTGTTCTGTTTTACTATGCAGCAGCGGCTTATTCATAGATAGCGTCTGGGAAACGTTTCGTAAACTCAGCAGGAACCGGTGACGTAAATGTTTCACGGCGGCTTCCAGGAATTGTTATTTCAAGCGTGTGAGCATGAAGGAAAAGTCGGTCACCAGCCTGGCCGTAAATACGGTCACCGAGAATTGGCGTATTGATGTACTGAAGGTGAACACGAAGTTGGTGTGTTCGGCCGGTTGTTGGTTGAAGCGATACAATCGCATTCTTGTCATTACTATCAAGGACTGTATACGTAGTGATCGCAGACTTTCCTGAAGGGTCAGCACGGAACGTACTAGGCGCTGACGGGTTTCGGCCAATTGGCACATCAATGACTGCGTGATCAAGCTTTGGCACGCCAACGGTAATGGCAACGTAAGCCTTTTTTACTGTTCGCTGGGCAAACTGTTTCTTCAAAAGAAGAGCTGCTTCATCAGTACGCGCTCCGATCATGACACCGCTCGTGTCGCGGTCAAGACGGTGAACAATACCCGGACGAGTTGTTTCAAGGCCATTGGTAGTGTAACGACGGAAGAAATCAGCAACCGTAAACTCGTCATTGAGTGCACCCTTGCTGTGCGTCAGAACACCTGCAGGTTTGTTAATAACAATCACAGAATCATCTATGTAAAGAATCGGAAGCTCGCTGCCAGAGAAGTCAGTCTTTGGGGGAATGACAAGTGCCAAATCATCGTGTTCAATGACGTCGTGCTTTGGCTTTGTTACCACTTCACCGTTTACTCGGACAAACCCCGCTTTAATGTACTTCTGGATCGTGCTGCGAGTAAGCTCTGGGTAGCGGCTCGTAATTTCAATATCAAGGCGAGTCTTTAGTGGACGAACGGCAAAAAGATACGTGTCCTTAAACTTAAAGCGCAGACCATACGTAAGGGACTTGTCGTTAGGGTTACGAATAAACTCACCGCGAAGGTCTTGCTTGTCGAGGTGGATTACTGACATAAGCTTCTCGAGGTCATCTTCAGCACTGTTATCAATCACGATGTAGTACTTGATACCCTGAAAGACTGTCGTTAAAAGACGCGTTACCGACTCAAGCGATACTTCTTTCACATGTGAAAGTTCTTTTTTGTTCGTCATCTGACCGGCAATTTCAAATTGACGGAGAATTCCCATAATTTCACCTGATAGAATTTTGCTCATGTTATGCCCTTGGTCGCAGTCCGACAGCGCGTTGCGCTTTAAGTAATGTTTGGTTTGCAACAATGTTCATTGCGATCTCTGATCGTTCAAGTGCAGCGATAAGTGTTTCATCTGAAGTTGCTGCCAGTCGAGCTTGGAAACCAGCGAGGAACTCAACAACAGCATCAGCAACAGCAGTTTTGAATGCGCCGTACTGAGTCTGCCCTTCCCATTCAGCAGTTACTTCTCCTTGTGGGCGACCAGTCAAAAGAGCAAGAATCTGGAGAAGACTTGTGATGCCGGGCTGATTAGTCCAGTCGAAGTGGATTGAACCAAGGCTATCTGTTGTTGCACCCATAATCTTCTTTCGTGCATCTTCGGGAGTATCAATCAAAAGAATCTTCGATTTTTCATCTCGCGAGCTTTTGCTCATTTTCTTTGTTGGGTCACTCAAGCTACGAATACGGAGGCCGTTATCGCGGTTAATAAACCCTGTTTGTGCTTTCGTATCAACCGGAATAGTAAAGATGTCATCCTGGAAGGCGTTGTTAAAGCGTGTCGCGATATCACGAGTAATCTCGAGGTGTTGGAACTGGTCTTCGCCGACAGGCACGTAGGTCGCATTATAAAGAAGAATATCAGCGGCCATAAGCACTGGGTAGTTATACAAGCCAACCGTTACACTCTCTTTGTGTTCTGCTGACTTATCTTTAAACTGAATCATTCGATTCATTTCGCCCGTATACGTAAAGCAGTCAAGGATCCAGGTAAGTTCACTGTGTGCAGGAACGTAGCTTTGTCGGTAGATGTACGTATCAGCATCATCCATATCGAGCCCTGCAGCAACAAAGTACTTCAAGTTATTCAATGTACGCCGGTACAATGTACTGTGATCGGTTGGTGTGGTAAAGCTGTGCAGGTCAGGCACAAACATATTGATTTGGTATTGCCCAGCATATTCTTGCTGCATTTTTACCATAGGAACAAAGCTCCCCAGGTAATTGGCAAGCGTCGGCTCTTCGTTCGAGCGAATGCCAGTAAGAATAACAGGTTTCGTCATTACCTCTATTATACCATAATTATACAAAAACTCCCCTGTAAACAGAGGAGTTTGTTTGTATCTTCGAAAACGACTTAACGCTTTGAGAATTGTTCACGCTTACGCGCTGAACGCAGACCGTACTTCTTACGCTCTTTTTCGCGTGAGTCACGCTTGAGCAAGTCGGCTTTTTTGAGTGTCGGACGAAGGTCAGAGTGTGCTGTCGTGAGTGCCTTAGCAATCGCGAGCTTGATAGCATCAACTTGACCAGCGAAACCACCACCCTTAACAAGGATAGTGATATCGAACTCTTTTTGCTTACCTGTAACGGCAAGTGGGTCAGTCACTTCGGCAAGAAGAGAAGAGTTACCTGAAAGGTATTCTGCTGCTGGCTTGTCGTTGATAGTGAGTGAGCCTTTTCCGCCAGGAAAGAGACGTGCAGTCGCTGTTGCGCTCTTGCGTCGTCCGAGTGCGTAGATATAACGTACATCAGCCATATTACTTTATCTCAACTTTCTTAGGAGTTTGAGCTGTGTGGGCGTGCTCTTCACCAACAAACACCTTAAGTCGTGCAAGACGAAGTGGGGCGAGTTTGTTACGAGGAACCATTCCCTTTACAGCTGCTTCAATAAGTCGCTCTGGGTTCTTAGCACGAACTTCTTTAACAGTCGCTTCTTTAAGAGCACCAGGGTAACCACTGTGTCGGTAGTAAACCTTGTCTTCTTCTTTGTTACCAGTCACAACAGTCTTCTCAGCGTTGATGATTACGACATAGTCGCCACCGTCAATGTGAGGAGTGTATGTTGGCTTGCCTTTACCAACAAGGAGGGCCGCAACTACTGTTGCAACACGACCAAGTGGTGCTGACGCTGCGTCAATGACATACCATTCACGAGTAACGTCTGCAGTTTTTAGGCTGAAAGTCTTTGCGTTAACCATTATTTGCTCTCTTTCTTTGCTGGAGCAGCCTTTTCAGGAGCTGCAGCTGTCTTTGGAAGATCTTTGATCTCATCAACAAAAGCAATGGTTGCCATCTGAGCGCCGTCACCGACACGTAGACGAGTTCGTTCAACACGAACGTGTCCACTTGTTCGGCCAGCGAGCTGTGGTGCAATCACGTCAACAAGACGGAAGGCAGCAGCTTGTGTACTCAAACCAGCAATAACGCGGCGACGATTTGCAAGGTCACCCTTCTTTGCTTTTGTCACTAGTTTTTCAATGTAGCGGACGAGTTCTTTTGCCTTAGGGAACGTTGTTTCGATCTTCCCGTGCTCTACCAAGCTAGTCGCAAGACCCTTGATAAGAGCGCGGCGCTGATCGCGTTCGCGGCTAAGTTTTCGTCCTTGATATCCGTGTCTGTGCATATTAGATGTCCAATTCTGCCAATTTATCTTTCACTTCATCAAGTGCTTTACTGCCGAATCCCTTGAGTTCACGAAGATCTTGTTCGCTCAATGTGACGAGGTCACGAACGGTGCGGATTTCGTTGTTGATCAAAGCATTTGCAGTACGCGCGCTCAAGTTGAGCTCTTCGACTGAAGTGTTGAGTTCGTCTGATTCTTCGCTAAGGTCTTGACCAAGTGCCGGAGCAGCCTCAACAGTTGTGCTACCAGCAAGTGCAGTGTATTGATTCACAAGAATCGCTGCAGCTTCTTCAAATGCTTCACGTGGGCTCAATGTGCCGTCAGTTTCAACATTCAATTGGAGCTTGTCGAGGTTAGTTTCTTGACCGACACGAGTTGCGTCAACCTTGTAACGAACACGAAGGACTGGGCTAAAGACTGCGTCAAGGGCAATCATGTCGCTGTGAAGACGAGTCGTGCTAGATTGCTCGATTGTCTGGTACCCGCGGCCTGATTCAATAACGATGTCGATAACGACAGACTTCTTTGGATCGTCGATTGTTGCAATCACCTGTTCAGGGTTTACAACTTCAACGTCAGCTGTTGTCTTGATGTCGCCTGCAGTGATAACACCAGCGCCCTTTTTCTCAAGACGAAGCTCAATAGGTTCATCAGTTGAAACACGAACGTGAACGTTCTTGAGGTTCAACATGATGTCTACAACATCTTCCTTAATACCAGGAACAGTTGTAAATTCGTGGCTTGCGCCTTCAATACGGAAGGCAACGATTGCTCCACCCTTAATGCTTGAAAGAAGCACGCGGCGAAGACTGTTACCTAGTGTATTACCGTAGCCGGCCTGTAGCGGTTCAATAACGAACGATGCACTCGTTGCACTTGACTCGTCAATACTCGCGAGTGCTGGGTTGTGAATAACTTTTGACATATCTTATATCTCTCCTTACCCTATCGTGAGTAATACTCAACGATTAATTGTTCGTTAATATCCGGCTCAGCTTCTTCACGTGTCGGAAGACCAGTGATAGAAATCGTTTGCTTCTTCGCGTCACTCTTCAACCAGCTCATTGCGCTCTGGTTTGAAGTCTTAACAACTTCGTCGAGTTCAGCAAAGTAACCTGACTTCGCGCTCTTAGGACGAACGCTAATTTCGTCACCTGCCTTAAGGCGGATTGAAGGAATGTCAACACGACGTCCGTTAAGGATGAAGTGCCCGTGTCCAACGAGTTGACGTGCAGCACGGCGGCTAGTCGCAAAACCAGCACGGTAGACTGCATTGTCCATACGTTGCTCTAGAAGACGAAGTAGGTTCTCACCTTGGAGACCTTGCTGACGTCCAGCTTCGTTCATGAGGTTAGCAAATTGCTTCTCAAGAAGACCGTACAAACGACGAACCTTCTGCTTTTCACGAAGTTGTGTCAAGTAAAGACTTGGCTTACCTTGACGACCATTCGCGTGCTGACCTGGAATACCAGATTTGCGAGCCATGATCTTGTGCGCCTTAGGATGAAGAGCGTACCCTTCGCGGCGGCTTTGTTTAACAATTGGTGATGAATCTCGTGCCATATGTTATCCCCTTCGCGCCTTACGTGGACGAACGCCACCGTGAGGTACGCCGGTCACTTCTTTGATACTATCAATGTTCATGTCAAAACCACTGAGCGCGCGAATAGCAGCGTCACGGCCTTGACCAACACCCTTCACAAAGACGTCAACTGAGTTCATACCAAAGCCCTTAGCGGCTTCAGCAGCTTTTTCAGCGGCGATCTGTGCAGCGTATGCAGTACCCTTTTTGCTTCCGCGGAAGCCACTGGCACCAGCACTACTCTGAGTTAGGACGTTACCTTTTTTGTCGGTAAAGCTAACAATAGTGTTGTTGAATGTTGCTTGAATGTGCAATTGACCAGAAGGAACTGATCGCTTTTGCTTCTTTTTAGTAGAATCTGCCATCTTATTCCTTTCTAAGTCTTACTCGCTGATTTAGGTTGAGCACCACCAACGGCAACCGCGCGACCCTTACGAGTTCGTGCATTCGTACGTGTACGCTGTCCGTTAACTGGAAGACCTGCTTTGTGACGAAGGCCACGGTAAGCATTAATGTCTTTCAACCGTTTGATATTGTTTGTTACCAGACGCTGGAGGTCGCCTTCTACGGTATAATCACGATCGATCAATTCACGTAGTCGTTGTTCTTCAGCCTCGGTGAGATTTTTCACCCGAGTGGTCGGCTCGATACTAGCCGCCGCAAGGATGGTCGATGCAAACTTCGGACCGATGCCGTAAATATACGTCAAAGCGATCTGAACTTGCTTTTCTGTGGGTATAACTACCCCAGCGATTCGAGCCATGCTTAACCCTGCCTTTGCTTGTTCTTAGGTTTTTTCTTGTTGATAA